>BNJT01002897.1_pt1 | contig 113197 bp, 164 predicted proteins | sample 8540491 | NCBI WGS metagenome assembly BNJT01 (sample SAMD00202455, study PRJDB9452) | human saliva metagenome | host: Homo sapiens
AACAACAACATTGTACTGTGTAAACGGTTACTTGTCAAGCGTTTTTCAAAATTATTTTCTTTTTCTAAGTAGTAAAACAAAAAAAGAATGTTGATCATCAACATTCTTCTTCACGCTATTTTTTTATTCTTAGTTCTTCTGAATTCGTATTGGATACCGCTTCACGGCTTGAGGTAACTCCTCTAGCAGCGCATCAGTTGCTTTGCTTTTTCCCCATGAAGAACATGGTCGTTGTGCCATCCTTTTTGTTCAATTCTGACAACATAACGGCTGCCGCCACCCCTTCGACCTCGCATGAAATCAATCAAAATCCGACGAATCGATGCAAGAGGAATACTACGCTTTTTTTGAAACAGAACGCCACATGAATATAAAACATACCCCGCGCAATATGAAACGGTGCCATAAACGGACCTCCGCTCTGTTTTGCGGCTGTCCATCGGCGAACGAAAATGACAAGCACACATGTCGCTATGAATCCACCACTCACCAAGAAAAAGCATCGGAATCCCGAATCTCGCTCCACTTTCTATTGTTGCCATCGTCGTTCCTCCTTTATCATTTCTTCAATTCTATCGATTCTATCGATAGATTTTATACTTCCTCTCTATCTTACCGAGCTTTTTTTACTTTTTTTCCACCTCTTTTAAGTAAGTTTTAAGTTCATGGTGCAAAGTATAGTTATCCAAACGGAAAGGAGAAGCTCCCCCACCAGGCGAGCGGTGACAAACAATGAAAACTATCGTAATTATCCCTTCATATGAACCAGAGGAAAAAAATTAATCACTTTAACACAGCAATTAATCGCCAAAGACTTAGAAGTAGTCGTTGTCGATGATGGCAGCGGGGAGAAATATCTTCCTATCTTCAACCAACTCACAGGAGCGACCGTTTTAACGCATCCTGAAAACAAAGGAAAAGGCGAGGGCCTAAAAACAGCTTATCGATACATTAAAGCAACATACGCAGGCGAGGAAGTGGCCATCGTCACGGCGGACTCAGACGGACAACACAGTCCAGAAGACATCATGCGTATCGCCACTAGGGCATCTCTTGAGAAAGACAGCCTCGTACTCGGCATTCGAAACTTCGACGGAACCCACGTCCCACTGAGAAGCCGTGTTGGAAACAAAATTACCTTTGAAAAATTTTTCGAACTCACAAGCGGCACGAAAAATTAGTGATACACAAACCGGTCTTCGTGGATTCTCAAGCGCTCATTTAGAAAAAAATGCTTGAAATCTCAGGATCACGTTTCGAATACGAAATGAATGTGTTGATGGTTTGGGCAAAAGAAAAACGCCCATTCTGCGAACTAGAAAGTCAGACGATTTACGAGAACAAAAATGAGGGCTCACACTTTAATCCTCTTCGCGATTCATTCAGAATCTACAAAGAGATTTTCCAATTCGCCCTATCATCAATCCTCTTTTTTTCTAGACTACACCCTCTACGCCTTCCAGATTTTTTTATCGGCGTACCACTCGTGACCGCTAACGTGGTCGCAAGGGTGATTAGCGCAGGATTCAACTTCTTCGTGAATAAGAAGTTCGTCTTTGCAAGCGACAAACCCGTTCTCAAAGAACTCAGCGGCTATATTTTACTCGCCAGCTTTTCATTAACGCTGAACACATTGATTTTAATGGGCCTCAGCTACGGATTCGGTATCGGACCACTCGTTGGTAAAATCATCACCGAAATCGGAATGTTCTTCTTTAACTGGTTTGTACAGAAGAAAGTCATTTTTGGACAAGAGAAAGGTGTGCATTATGTCAAATAACAAAAAAAGGAAAATCACTCAGAAAAAAATCTTAACGACCGCTTATACGGCAGTCCTCATCGGGGCTTCGGGAATGGTCGTCGCCGATACGCTCTTCATCTCAAAGAGCCTAGCAAAGTTCAGTAACGAAACGGCAGCGGCAACGAATACGGCCACAGGAACGAGCGCAAGCGGCACGGGAACGTCAGGGAACTCAAGTAGCTCTAGTAGCACTGGCACTTCTTCAACGCCAACCGTGAGCACGGCGACTGCCTACGAGGACGATACGAAATCCATCACGATTGACACGTACGAGCGAAATAACACGCAAATCCACGTCGCAACGGTGAAAAATTAAAGGGAACGCCTCGATTAAGACCGCCTTGGCCAATGAAACCTACGGCAGAAACGTAGTCGCGAAGACCTCGACAACCGCTAAAAGCGTGAACGCAGTCCTTGCGATTAACGGGGACTACTACGGTGCTAGAGATGCTGGATATGTCGTTCGTAACGGACAACTGCTCCGAAGCCAGAGCCAGAGTGCCGACCAAGAGGATTTAGTCATCTACAAAGACGGAAGCTTCGGCATCATCAAAGAAGGTGACATCACAGCCCAACAGTTAGTCGATAACGGCGCGATGCAAGTCTTGTCATTTGGACCAGCGTTGATTGAAAACGGACAAGTGGCCGTAGACAGCTCTGACGAGGTTGGGAAAGCCATGGCGAGCAACCCGCGTACAGCCATCGGAATCGTCGACGACAGTACTTATGTATTCGTGGTGTCAGACGGACGAACAAGCGAAAGCCAAGGATTATCGTTGAAACAATTAGCTGATTTTTATGAAAGAATTAAACGTCACTACCGCCTATAACTTAGACGGTGGCGGATCATCATCGATGTACTTTAACGGACAAATCATTAACAAACCGACAACAAACGGTCGAAACATCCAAGAAAGAGAGGTGAGTGACATTGTCTACTTATAAAAAAAGAAAACAGGACTGACATTCTACACAATCGCAACGGTGGTGACACTCGTCGTCGGAACAGTGTATGAATTCTTCAGCCACCAAGTCTACTCCCCATTCATGTACTTGCTCTTTTATGATTCCACTCGTGCTTGGAGTGGTACCAAATCTCATCGCAAAAATGACCGGGAAAACCTTCCTGGAGTCAGAAGACGCACAAGCAGCCTATAAGATGGGTGTCCTCACCTTTATCTTCGGCAGCTTCCTCAAAGGAGTCTTCGACATCTACGGAACCAGTTCCGTCTACCCAACCCTCTACTTACCAGTAGGTGTATTGCTACTAGTTGCAGCACTGGGATTAGAGATGTACTACAAGAAGGCAGTTGCTAAATAAAGAAAAGGCCGGAGTCCTGTACGGGGCTCCGGTTTGTTGTTGTTAATAGATAGTGACTACGCAAAACTAAAAATAAGCAATCTCTGCATCTCCATAATCAATAATATCCATTGTATTTAATGACATTTTTAAGCCAATTCCATGCTCCGATTCTCTAGGAGAACCAAAAACAAGTCCAAAAATAAAATCTGGTTCGTCATCTTCTGATAACAAATGTATTCCAAGTAATTCTAAAGGTATTTTTTCGCCAAATTCGTTAAAAACTTTCTCTTCTGCTTTATAAAACCACACTCCTGATTTTTTTCTAACAGTTGATGTATTTTTTTGTTTGATAACTGCTTGGAAGATTCGTTGCGAATTCAGATATTTCTAAATCATCTGATACCTCTAACCATACTTTTCTACTCGCTTCTGGAATAGTTACATATGTCCCGAAATTTTCATCTAAGACTATTTTAAACTCATTCATAGGTTTCTCCTTTAACTATTGGTAATCATTTATACAGTTCTTTCTAAAAGTTCTTTCCCCATCCTCACAACATACAATCTTTCATCTTCACCGGCAAGTTGGCTAAGCAGCTCCAGTTGCTCGCTCTGTTTCTCCTTTAATCGCAGCGTTCAAAGCCTGGTAGTAGATGATTTCGAGCTGTGGGTACTTGTATTCGTTCGTTAACGTTTCGAAGTAGTCGTTGCTCTCGTTCGCGATCGTTAAGTCATAGAGAGCGACACTCATCTTTTGCGTCTTTTCGGCCAGCGTAGGGTCTGTGATCGTCAGTTCCTCAATCATCGAATTCAGCTCTTCTCGGCTCAACTCCGGCTGACTCAATACAACTGAACGAATTAGATAGCTTTGCAAGACGTTTCGGTATTGTGGTGGAAGTCCATCCCGACTCAAGATTTCTGTGGCCTTTCGAATCGCCGTCTCGAAGTCCCCTGTCATGTACGCCAAGGACACTTCCGACGTTGCCGCGTCTAATCGGAGGACCGCTCTTTTGGCCTCTTTATTCGTCTCGATATATTGTTCCCACGATGCAAAATCCAAATCCGTATGCAGTAATTTCGCTACAGTGGTTAAATACCATTTATTAATCAAATAGATGGCAAGAGCTAACCCGGCGACAATCACAAGGACGCCCCCTGTTCGCATCGGAATGTCACTGACTGCGAACGCGACGCAAAGAATGAGGAGCATTGTCAAAATCCCCGCGCATCTCGTATAGAGCGTATATTTTTTCCGTACTGCTTGATAATCCATATCGTTCCTCCAAGGTCGCAACCAGAACATGATTGCGGTTACAAAAAAATTTATGTCTTTAATCAAAATGACTGTCTTAGCCCATTATCTCACGTTCTCTATTCTGCTTCAATGGCTTATAGGAGATTATTTGATAACAAGTTTAATATTTATTCTCATAGTACTTATTGATAAAAATCATCAAAATAGGAGAACACCCTAGCGAAATTGCTAACAGCGCGGCAGGTAAGTACGCTTGTACTGCAATACAGACAACTGCAATAATTCCCATTAGGAGCATAAGAACAGATGACATCGTTGCATTTACTTTGTCTCTGATTTTTTCATTCCGCTCGTCATTCACGCTAATTTTATAGTCACGGTCCTTTTCTAATAGTCTATGGTAAGTGAGTTGCACATATGAAACAGATACGCTGATGGCAAAAACAAAAATCAACAGCACTTTGATAGCTTCATTCAAATTGAGAGTCAATGCTAGAATCAAACTACAAAGTCCGATTACATATCCTAAATACCAGATTTTATTAGTCATCATTTTTCATCCTCCTCGTAAATAAATACCTCTTCAATGGATATATCAAAGAACCTAGCTATTTTAAATGCCAAGATAATGGACGGATTGTATCTGCCGTTCTCTAACGATCCCACTGTCTGCCGTGAAACTTCAAGCGCATTCGCCAGCTCTTCTTGCGTAATTCCTTTTGCTTTTCGAATTTCTTCCAGTCTATTTCTCACATCACATCACCTCTCAAGATGGAAAGTTTACTTTACATACAATATAATTATTTTTCAGCAAAATGTCAAGCTAACTTTCCATCATTAAATAAAAAGAAGCAGGCAAATTTTACTTCGCCTGCTTCCATCAAATTCTACTGTTACCCTCTCTCTTTGAACTCATCGAAGTATAGCACCTCGACTTGCCCAGACCAATCCAAGACGCAGCCAACGAAGTCAACAAGGTCGAGCCCTGGCATTTCATAAGTGTCGCCGTCATTGACGCTTCCGGTTGCATCTTCAATATAAGTCACCTTATAGCCTCTGTCTGACGCGATAATTGCAGTAAATAAGCAACAATATTCCGCGTTCAGTCCTGTAATCACCACTTCATCTACCGGATGGTTCGCAAGAATCGCCTTCAACTCTTCGCTCTGGAAAATATTTGGCGAGTCTTTTTCAACGATAAAATCCGCATCCGCAGAAAGCTCTTCGTCAAGCGCTCCTCTCTCGTCGCCATTGTAAATAATACTCTCCTCATTCTCATCAATATGACGCGTATGAATAATGAGTTCCCCGCTCGCCTTGAACATCTCTTGTAACTTCAAAATATTCTCCCTAAGCAGGTCAAAATACCCTCTAGCTAACATTCCTTTTTGACAATCTAAAACAATTAATGCTTTCACTAATCGTACTCCTTTATATGTTTTTAATGAGTTAATTTTCAATTTGATGTTCTTTGATATACAAAATACGGACCAGTATTTAAATATATAAAATGATCTACAACTACCCTAAATCAACTTATATTCATACCACTCTTCATCTACCTTCTGAAATCCCAAAGCCAAAAACATTCTTTGACTTTGAGTATTAAAAGGATATATTTGTGCAGGGGACTGACCCCAAAAAGTGAGAATTTAATAAAAACACCCTAGGGCTACCGTCTCCGGTATTCAACCGGAGACAGGTAGTCCAATTTTTGTTGGATTCTTTTTTCATTATAATATTTGATGTAATTTTCTACAATTTGAATTACAATAGAAGATGAAGTTATTACTTCATCTTTTATGTAGAAAGCTTCGCACTTTAGCGAAGAATGGAAGCTTTCGATGGGTGCATTATCTGCGGGAGTCCCCTTACGGGACATACTGCGGATAATGCCTTTTTCTTTACATAAATTGTAGTATTCAGCAGAAGTATAAACGCTGCCTTGATCACTATGTAGTAGAACATCCTTAGGTAAATCAATTTGATTTAATGTATCCAATACAAACTTAGTATCCTGTTTTGAGGAAATTGTATAAGCAATGATTTCTCCATTATGTAAATCCATAATGGAAGATAAATATAATCGTTTAGGACCAAAAAGGCAAATATGTGATATCAGTAGTCAATTTTTTTGCATAGGTTTATCCGCTGAAAAAAATTTCTATTCAGAGTATTGCCAGTAATTGAGAAAGGTTTACCTATTTTTGATAGCTTTTTTTCGGCTTCACTGCACAATTCCAACCATTTTTTTCTGCATAATCCGCTGTACAACCTTATGATTAACAATCTGATTTAATTCCTTCTGAATCAAATACTTAATCTTTCTGTATCCATAAATAAATTTGTTTTTTTCTTACAAATTTTACCAATAGTTTCCTCAATAACTGATGGAGAAAAGTCTTTCTTTTTCCATCGGTAGTAAGTAGATGTAGGTACATTAAGACAAGAACAAATTAAATGTACCGCATATTTATCTTTCAATTCTTCCACTAACTTTACAACTATTTGAGGCGACACTTCCTTTCCAATTCCTTGTATTTTTTTAATATTTCTAATTCAACTTCTTTTCTTTTTAATTCTAATTTTAATTGATCGATTTCTGAAAGTTCAGCCATCCCTTTTTTTCGTAAGAATATTGTTTTTCCCACCTGTTGGTGGAAACGATGAGTTTCACCATTTTTATACCATCTAAACCATGTTTCTACTTGAGTTTCATTTTTTATGTTTAACTCCTGCATTACTTGTTTTGTAGTATATCCCTGTAATTTCATTTCTACGGCTTTATTCTTTGTATCGACAGAATAGGCTACACGTTTTTTAACCATAAAAAGACACCTCCATGTGCATTTGATAATATTGTACCAAATCCAACTTGGAGGTGTTTTTATTTAATTCTCATTTACGGGGGTCAGTGCCATATAAGCAAAAAACCTTTTTTATTTTTCAGATATTCACTGACAATTTTTCTTCCGTCCATATCTAAATGGTTTGTTGGTTCATCTATAAGTAAAAAACCATCTTCTCTTGTAAACAAAATAGCTAAGAGGATTTTTGTTTGTTCTCCTTTGGAAAGCGTTTCAAACTTTCTGTAAACAAGACTCTCATCTACATTTAGCAAATTAAGTTCTCTAAATAATTTCCATTCTTCCTCATCTGAAATTAGTTCTTTATATAACTCAATCACCAATTTTTGAAGTATCACTTAAATTAGGTGGAAATTTAATAAAGTCAACACTTTTTGCTGATTTTTTTCCTTTATATACTTCTTGGTTTAGCAGTAGCTTAAATAGTGTTGATTTTTCCAATTCCATTTCTTCCTATCAGCCCTGTTTTTCCAGTTCGTATCAAATGAAAATGATACATTTTTCAAATACAGGTTTGACATAGCCATAATATGAAAAAAAGTGAGGTTTTCAATTTTAATTGTTGACACAAAAAAACACCTCCAAAAATTTGCATTTGTCTACACCATTTGAATACTTATATCAGCCCAATATGTTGCGCATTCCGTTTTGAAGTAGCACGCAATCAATCACATTTCAACTTGCTCGTTTTTCTTGGGTGTACATTGCATGGACCGAATATCTACTTCGCTGATACCTCAGCTCGCACAAGCAGTGCCACACACTCGATATGTGGTAATATTCTGCTTTTTATACTAATAAACAAAAAGGCAATGAAAATCATTTTTAAAATGATACTGCAGAATGGAAAGATTATCACCACTTCCAAAAAGAAACGACATCCATTCTATAATTTAAATTCCTTTTTCTTTACTAATTCTATTACTCGCCAATATAGTATAAATTAAATAACCAATAAAAAAAGCAACCAGTCTTACAACTCACTACTTTTTCATATGATAATTTACAAATGTCTTTCCAGCCACTCGATCTTTTTTTAAAAATCCTTATTGTTATTGTGATTATTTCGATAGGAGTCTTGAGAAGAAGCTTTGTAAATACTTAGATACTGCTCCAGACTTGGAAGACGAAAAAGTGATGCCTTCAATCTGAATAAGCTCTATATCCGATTCCGAAACTCCTGCAAAAATCAGATAAGGTATCGATACTTCCAAATTCAACACTCACTCTATCCTTTTTGGAATTCATGCTCATGAATATCTATTAAGACGTAGCCCTAAGTCTTTCATCACTTTCATTATCTTGTCCCAGTCATAAATTCTGAGATGATCAGGTGCTTCCCAACCTCTAGGGTCACCAGGCACATGAATGTCAATGTCAGACGGCCCCCAATTTTTCTTTCGTTCTAAACTCCAATCCCAAAAGAACCCATCAGTGTCGGTGTAATTCCGACTCGATTTAAATGGAAAACAAATGGTTTTAAATTCTTCAAATAAGAGACTCATGTTTACTCTAATCCTTTCATCTAAATGTTCGTTATTTCTACTTTTATTACCTTGAACAAAAATCATCTTCGTTTTTCTAGAGTATATCCAGTTATTTTTGGATACGAATTCTTTTTCCTTCTTTTTAAGGACCCAAATGCCACTAGATCTTTTATAAGAAGGATTTTGATATAATTCCAACATATACATCTCTAGTCCTTCTGATTTTTTTGAACGATTATTCACATTTCACTAACAAACTTACACACTCCACATGCGCAGTCATCGGGAACATATCCACGGGTTGCACGTACTGTTCCTCGTAGCTTCGTTTTTTTAACTGCTAAGTTGAATCACTTATTGGCACCCTCTAGCTGGACCTGTGTATGAGCTAGCAAATCTCCTAGATGCCTTTTATCTTTCCTAAAAATTGCCATCGCCAGTAACAACAGTGCAAGTAAGGTTGCTAAAGACGAGAGGATAATGGAGATTAGATCAAAAATCACTATAGACTCCATGAATAGTTCCCTATATGTCCTAATTGCGAAGGTAAAAAAATTTGATGAGATTTCTAATAAAGCTGGCCTGAATTGTTTTTTTCTGATAGACCAGACGAAGCCCTGCTTTTTGATTTCCCCAAAACTTCCATTTTTTTGCATAATCCGAAAATGTGAAATAAAGCATGATTGGCAGAACACTGATAAAAAAATGTAAGAGTCTGTGCCTGAAATTCTGTTTGAATTGGTACACCATTAAAAAAACAATGTAGTAATAAGTTATAGCGCAAAGAAAAAGAATACCCAAGTAAGTTATGATTAACAGATAATCAAATAGTAGTTCAGTTATTCTTTTTTTAACCGAAATAGGATTAATTTCCAAAATCTCCATTATTTATTCTCCTGTCTAAGAATGTACAAGTAGTGATATCCTCTCAACATAAAATAAGTGAACCTTAAGTATGCCATGTGAACCTTTCTGTATCTGGACACATAGCTACAAACTGAAATTAACCATTTCTCATCATTACTGAAAATTTTTCAAGTTAATCCAAGCAAATTTCTATTTTAATCCTATCTGGATCTTCAAAATAGATTGCATAATGTTCAGCACCACCAGCATATGGATATTTATCATCATAAAGCAAAACTATATTTCTCTGAATAAGATTCTTCCTAATTTGATCGATTTTATCCTTAGTTTGACAACGAAAAGCAAGGTGATTCAAGCCGATATTACATCTATTATATCCGTTATTAAGATACTTTTCTTTTGTCTGTACAAAAACAATATAAAATTCGTCCTTTTTATAGGAAAATCCATCTTTCCATTCTTGAAACAACTCAAAACCTAAAATGCTAAATATCCACGAATAGAATTCCTTGGTTTTATCTAAATTACTTACATAAATCTCAATATGATGCATTGTTTTTCCTCCATCTGGTGCTGGAAATATCAATATACTCAATTTTTACTTCACTGATGACTCAGCTCGTACAAGCAGTGATACCGCCTCAACAGCCTCAGTCATAGAGAACATATCCACATACTTTTTAACAATAATATGAGGTTATCGTTAAAAAGGTTGATCTCGAGAAATTAGGATTTATTTGGCACACTTTTTCATAAATTCATGAATCAATTTATTTACAACATCTGGTCTATCTGTGTTGGAATTATGCCCAGCATTATCAATCCACTCAACAGGCTTTCCCGATATTTTCTCATATGATTTCAAATATCGGATACAAGAACCTGCTCGATCTTCTTTACCGCATATCACCATATGTGGAGATTTTATTTCATAAGCCAGATTTTTTTCTACTGCTTTTGCTAAGATTTTATATCCATGTCCTACTAGATGAGAATATCTTTTCTGGTTTCCATCGTAAACCATCATCATATCTAACATTAATTTTCTTCCGTATTCAGTTGTTGATACGCCTTTCGTACCCTGTCTCAAAAGTGTTTTCCATGGATAAAATCTATATATTGCTTCTACCCTTTTTAATAACCATAATTCTATTACGGTATAATACCGCCTTTGAAGAGGAGGTGAATCAATTGTAACAATACCATTTAGTTTTTCAGAATATAGTTCTGCATAAACCTGCCCTAGATAACCTCCCATTGATTGTCCAATTAAGATTGGTTGATCAATTCCTTCATTGATTAATATTTCATTCAGCCATTTTGCTTCATCAAACAAATCAAAATCAAGGTCAAAAGGATATGACGAAGCATGCCCAGGTGCGTCCCACACCAATACTCTGAACTTATCCTTAAAATATTCTATCTGTTTGTCAAACAGTCTATGATCAGCAGTAAGGCCAGGTAAAAATATAAGAGCGATTCTTGATTGTTTATTAATTTCATTTATCCAATAATGAATCACTCCTGATGAAGTTTCTAGTGTTTTTTTCCAGCATTATTGTCCCCCACAACACTAATTTGTCATTGTTTAAAAATAAATCTCATCATATAATTCCATAAACTCTTGAGCGAACTTTTGCGACAAGTTCATAATCAAGTCCAGTGGCTATGGTTTCTTCATTATTATCAGCTTTTAATGCTCAATTATATGAGCCGTGCATTACATAGCCCATATCTATGATAAAAGCCTATCATGCATACGGTTATATTCTCTACTTTCCCATCTCGAAATAACCACAACATCTGCTTCTACTTCACTGATGCCTCAGCTCGTACAAGCAGTGATACCGCCTCAACATGCGCGGTCATTGGGAACATATCCACGGGTTGCACGTACTGCGCCTCGTACCCGCGTTCCTTGAAGTGGACAAGGTCGCGAGCAAGTGTTGCTGGGTTACAGCTTACGTACACGAGACGCTCAGGTCCCGTTGCACACGCCGCTTCAATAAACGCAAGGTCGAGCCCTTTACGCGGTGGATCCACGACAATCACATCTGGCTGGATGCCTTCTTCCTTCCAGCGTGGCATAATTTTTCTCGGCCGCACCCGTTTCAAAGTGCACATTCGTCACACCATTCAGTTTCGCATTTTTCCTTGGCCATCACAATCGCATCATCCACGATTTCCATGGCATAGACTTTCTTGGCATCGCGGGCAAAGGCCAAGCTCATCGTCCCGATTCCGCAATACGCATCCACAACTGTCTCGCCGCCCTTCAAGTCCGCAGCGTCGATGGCTTGCTGATAGAGTACTTCGGTTTGCACGGTATTGACTTGGAAGAACGAACGCGCGCTAATCTTGAACGTGAATTCGAACAATTTCTCTTCGTACACATCTTCCCCGAACAACACCTTCGTCTCACGTCCCATGATGACGTTCGTTGGCTTCGGTTGGATGTTTTGTACGATAGACACCACTTCCGGATGCGCCGCTGTAATATCTCTGACAATCGCCTCAGCTTGTGACAACACCTTTGTTCTCGTCACAAAAATAATCATCACTTGCTTTGTACGTAGACCTCGTCGAACGATAATATGCTTCAAGTCGCCAGTATTGTTGGCCTCATCATACGCCACCACTGGATATTTTCTTAAAATATCACGCACCGCCACGATCAAGCGGTCGATTGCAGGGTCTTGAATATGGAAGTCTTCAATTGGAATTAAGTCATGCGAGTTCTTCTTGAAGAAGCCTGTCGTTAACTGACCGTTTACCATACGCACTGGAATTTGCGCCTTGTTTCGGTAGCCCAGTGCATTCTCCATTCCAAGAGTAGGACGTACTTCTAATTCTGGCATCTTCGCGATTTTCGTCATCACATTTTTCACTTGTTGCTGCTTGAAGGCCAGCTGACTCTCATACGTCATATGTTGCAACGGCATCGTTCCCACACGTGTTCCAAGGGCGTCTTTCACGTCCACACGATTCGGGCTCACTTCCAGCCACTCCTCCACACGCGCGTAGCCATAGCTTTTTCCAATCTTCATCGTCTTCACACGAACGACTTCTCCAGGAATACTATTTTCGATAAATAGCGGGAAGCCATCGACCTTCCCAACCCCAAGTCCTTCATGCGTTAAATCTTCAATTGTCACTGTATAAAAATTCGTTTTTTTCTTCATTTCTGTTCCTCCAGAGTTTATCACTTCTATTATACCGCCTTTTAGTGGAAATAAAAAGGCTACTCCAACATGTGTCAGAGTAGCCAATTCCATTTGATTAATATCCAAACGGCTTGAGCTGAATATCCACCTCGTACCCGTTTTTTTGTGAGCTAATTCAATTAACGTCGATAGATTAGGCGTTCCTTCCCCACGTTCCAACCTTGCCAGCGCTGTACGTTTAAACCCTACCTTCTTTTGCATATTCCTCTCTGGTTGAATTGTTTTCCATACGAAGTTTAATAATGCGTAGCGATGCCCGATGTCGTGCTAATTCTTTCGCCAAATCCTCTTTAAAGTTCGGATAGCGGGAGGCAATAATCGAGAATTTCTCTGCTCTTAAGGAAGTCACTGCCATTCACCCCTTCCGTAATATCTTCTGCTTCAAAGACCAAATACATAATTCCTTCTTCTTCATCGAATCTCCCCCATTTTTCGATCATCTCAGGAGTCACACCTTCTTCTTCAATCAGTTGCAATATCGCTGCCGCCTTTACCATTCTCCCATATGGCAATCCCATTAATTCTTCAAAGTTCTCCTCTGTAAATTCGCGTTTATACCTCATAAATACACCTCCGTTTTTTTCTTGAGTGTAACATTTTTTTTGTTACGTAACAAAAATGTTACATCTTGCTCTCTTCTTATACTATTTTGCTCAAAAAATCCTCCAAAAGGCCACACCCTTTGGAGGAAATACGATTAAATCGGCATTTTTACTTATTTTCAGCTCGAAGTCCTAGTGGTCTATGGAGCCTTAACTCTCAAAGCACCATCGCTAGAAGCTTTCACATAATTTGTAGTTGAACTCGTCATCGCAGAAATGGCGTGCGTTTCCCGAAGCATCCGCACGACTCGTCTCGAGTCCTTTGCGTTGTTCCGGTCCAACGTTCCATTTCTGAGCGCGATGTCTCGTATCCTTAAAATTACGAAGAAGCTTTACTGATTTTTATAATAGCTGTAACGGGAATACGCATTAAAAGTGAATTAGCAGGAGTAGTCCTCTTGAGGACGTACTCCTGCTTTGAATCTTTAAAGGTGAGAGACTAGAGGCTCGAACCGGTGCCCCGTTATAGCTTTTATAAAAGAATCCGTAAGGATTCGCAGTAATCGTAAACTAAGTCCCAGCTATTCTAGTTTTTCGCTTTAGGTTTTAAGAAGAAGAAGTTTAAGACTAGTAGCACCACAATCCATACACCAGGGACGATGAAGCTTTGGGCAGTTAAGGCGAAGTCGGTTTTGGTAAAGAAATCCACAAAGTTCCCCATAAATGTATAGTGTGTCACTTTTGATACCGCATCGCTCAACATTGAGAACATCGGTAAGAACGCAATCCCCATCATCGGAATCACACCATTTACTTGCGCTTTTGCTTGCGTATCTGTCAAAGCACCTACTAATAAGTTAAGTAAAATCACACAGATAGCCACACTCGCAACGATTGCACCATATTCCATCCAACGTCCTGAAAGATCCGCTTTAACAATCATTGGGAAGCTTACAATCGTAATCAATGCTAAAACTACTGGGTAGAATAAGATTGAAATTAAGTATTCTACTGAGTGAATGCCGCTTAAGAAGAGAGTTTTCAAGTTTTTCTTTTCTTTTTCTTCAGCAAGCATAATTGTAATCATTGATCCGACAGATAAGCTAAGCGCTAGTGGAATCATCATGAATAGGATTTGTACGGCTGTTTGTGGGTTGCCGTCTTTGTTCATGAAATGGTCGTATGCCAGTAACATTCCATATGGGAATACGATTTGGAATAACATTGCTCCATTGCTTAAAATCATTTGTGTACGTAGCCAAATTAAGGCGCTAATTCTTTTAATCATTTAATTTCTCTCCTGTCAATTGAATAAAGATGTCTTCTAACGTTGGTTCCATTGAGTGAATGAGTTCCACTTGTGTCATGTCTTGGTCTTTTAAGTCTTCAAAGGCCATCACTTGTTCGCTGTGGTCGATGAAAGTCACTTTCACTCGTTTTTCTTTGTTGTATTTTTGAATAATATCTCGTGGAGTTCCGATTTCCACTAGGTCCCCTTGGTTTAGTAGGGAAATACGATCACACAACTCTGTGGCTTCGACCATGTCGTGTGTCGTTAGGAAAATCGTTGTGCCCGCTGCTTTTAGTTCTTCCAACAGACGGTGAATCTTCTTAGAAGTCATTGGGTCTAGCCCACTCGTTGGTTCATCTAAAAAGAGTAACTCTGGTCTGTTTAGCAGTGCTCTTGCTAGAAACATTCGTTGACGCATCCCTGTTGAAAGTTTTTTTCCGCGATTGTTTTTCTTACTTTCTAATAGTCCGACTTGTTCCAACACTTCATCGACGCGGCTATTTGGTAATCCGTAAATCTTCGCATAGACGATTAAGTTCTTCTCGAGACTTAGTTTTTTTCGTAGTAACCACTTGAATCTCCTACGAGTCCGATGTGCGCTAAGTCTTCAGGAGTAAGGTCCTTTGTGTCTTTCCCGAGGAGCTGTGTCGTTCCTTCATCGGCTTTTTAGTTGACCCGTTAAGATATTGATGAGGGTTGTTTTCCCTGCTCCACTCGGTCCTAAGAACCCGAAGATTTCTCCTTTTTTTCGACGTTAAATTGAATTTGGTTTAATGCTGTCTTGTTTCCAAAAACGCTTTGTAATTTTTTTCTACTGTAATCATGTTTGCCTCCATGTGTTGTTCTTGATGATTCTACTTTAACAAAAAAACAAAGGTCACTCAGTAGGCCCGTCCGTCACGACTCACCATGACAAAAAGTCACGATAAAAATGACACTAGAAATTGACAGCTTAAACCAAAGTTCTAGGAATTAATCCCCCTTCTTTCAGAGATTTTTCGGAACCCTTTTCATTATTGTTGTAAACGCAATTCTTCCTCTTTACTTTCCTATTTTTTTAGAACTATAATGCAAGTAGAGAAAGGGGGTAGCGATTATGAACGTACCTACACTAGCATCACAACGAATCTCTCTAAGGCCCTTTTCACGAAACTGACATGGAGATTGTAGCGGCTTTGCTAACGGACCCTCTAGCAACGTCTAATCTTCCATGGGTATCTGCAACGTCTCATTTAAATGCAGAGAACTTTTATACACAACTAATGGACAACGACCCGTACTTTTTTATCATCGAAATGAAGAATTACGACCTGCCAATTGGCTTTATGAAAGTCTCCACAGACAAAAAAGTCATCTAATGGATTTCGCGCTGCTCGAAGAATATTGGCATCGTGACATTTTTAATTGAAGCCTTTCAATTATTACATCCGTACCTTGTTGAGCAGGGCATCTCAGAGCTCTATTTAAAAGTAGAAAGTACGCACACAGACTCTTGCGACTTCGCCAAACGTATTGGATTTTTATACGAGTACTCCTATGAGGTCAAAGACGGAAGCACGGTCCGACTCTACCACATGATTCTCATTCCCGAAAACCGCTCGTTTCAACCCAGATATGTGGCAAACTCACTCTGAGCGCTTTATCGAAGCCCTTTAGCATGCAAAAACTCCGACTGGAATCCCAGCCGGAGTTTTTTCGTTCATTTATTTTCGAAAGAATTTCCAATATGCTGAATAAGGAATGATTGTCGCAAATAGTAGAAAAAATTTGTTAACATACATATCTGCATTTCCTTTAAAATTAAAAATGAATAGGTATTGAATCTGGTAAGAACAAGCAGATAATATAAATAACTATCACCATAAAAACAAGCACAAGTATATCTTTCACTGTTCTATCTTTCATTTTTCATTCTCCTTTTAAATAAAAATGGATTGACTCATTTTTTGATATATCATCAAACTCATCACTAATAACCACATCGAAATGACTGGCAGAACATATATCATTTGAAAATGGAATACCCAATTGAGAAATATTGGAATCATTAAAAAAATAAATCCCACAAGAGCCGTTACAATGAAGTGCACCCTGTCAAGTAGACAGGAAAAATAATTAGTGTATGACGAGTTCATAAGAACTCGTCTTTTTATTTATGCTGGGATTTTTTTAACCCCATTGATAAAGTAATTCTTTTCTTATTATAGAACTGGATATACTCCTCAACTTTCTTGAAAAGAGATTCATAGGTTTTGAAATGATACAAACGATATACTTCTTCCTTTAACGTCCCCCAGAATGCTTCAATTGGTCCATTATCGATACATCTTCCAGGACGGGACATACTATGTGTTATTTGTCCTTTCTCTATAAAGTGCTTAAAGAAATGAGAAGTATATTGGAATCCTCGATCACTATGAATCATTGTTTTTTTGTGGGAATTATCTTCCTTTTTTTATTTGATTAAAAGTATCTTTTAACGATTTGATTATTGTTTTTGCTTAGATATTTGATATGCAACTATTTTTCTTTGTGCCATAATCTAAAAACAGCACTTAAATAAGCTTTTGTCTCCCTTTCCATACTTCAATTCAGTGATATCCGTTAATAGTAGAGCCATTGGCTCATATTCTTTCTTAAATTCTCGATTTAAAATATTAGCTGCAGTGTATTCTTCAGTGTTCGGTTTATAACGATAACGTTTTTTTCGTATAACTGCCTTTAATCCCATTAGTTTCATAAGACGCTGAATACATTTATGATTCACTTTTGCATTTCTATAATAGTTTAAATAGATTGTGATACGACGATATCCATATATACCTTGAACAGATTCATATACTTCGTGTATTAATTCCATTAAACGACGTAGTCGTTTTTCAGATTCCGAAGGGACACGATTTAACCATTTATAATAGCCAGCTCTACTGACTTTTAACACTTTACATAATAGAGTAATATGAAATCCTCTTTTACTTAATTTTTTAATCGTTTGATATTCCGCTTCAAATCTCGTTTGGCAAACATCAACTCGCTTTCCACTTCTTGTAATTTTTTTAGTGCGGCATTTTCTGTTTCTAAATATTCGTTTCGCGCCTTTAATATTGCCATTTCTGCACGAATACGCTCAGTTTCTGTCTGTATATTTTCTGGTTTTCGTTTCCCTCGACTGTCTATTAATCCATCAGGACCATATTTTTGATATTTTTTTACCCATTGATACACCAAGTTGTAAGAAACGTTATATTTCTGTGCGGTTTGTTTATAGTTTAATTGATTTTGAATACAGTCTTTGACGATAAGGATTCTTTCTTCGTGCGTTGTTTTTTTCTATATTTCATAGTGTACACCTCTGGCTTAGGATCGTAGGCCTTCGTGGCCTCACCATTAGTATACTTAATAATCCAATTTCGTACAGTTCTAGCAGAAGGAATTTTGTATTTTTCTTGCGATTACTCTTAAATAGGTTTTTCGATTCTAAAAACTCTTTAACCACTTTTTTTCTTTAAATTCATTTGTATAAGTGTTAAACCCTGTCTCGATCTTCTAATGCAGAAGGTCCATATGCTTTTATAGTTCAAAAAAATACATATTAAATGCTCCAGGTGAAATCTTTAAACCATATTCACTACGCAGCTCACGAAAAAGGCACACCATCTAAATACAATTCTATGAATCGTTCTAATTCTTTTTGCAGTATGTTTCTTAACCAATCTAAAAATACCCCTCTAAAGTAGTTTACTTTTTTTAGTGTCTACTTTAGAGGGAGCATATCACAATAACAGGTAGGCTCTGTTTTTACAACTATCATTTCGTTATCCCAGTCATAATTGGGATATTTTTTATTTAAAAATATTCCCACTACTGCTATAAAAACAGAATAACATGCAGGCACAAAAATAAGATTGAAGATTTGTATCCTATCCATTTCAATTTTAAAGAGAAAAACAAGAACCGAAAGCATGTATCCTATAAAATGTAATGTAAGTGTCAAAGCTATTTTCGCACTTAGGATGGTCTTTATCTTTACTGGAGAAGTTTGTAATATCCAAACATTTCTACCTTCTAAAGAAATCGATGACGCAGCAGGACAACTAAGCGAGAGCATCGAAGCAATAAAAAGAGGAGCAAAAGTAGCAATATATCCTGTTATATTTTCTACGCCTGAGCTTGCTTTAATTTGTTCTACAGAGTTGAACAATAAAAAGATACTAAATGCACACAATAAAACCACCCCGAGTCCTGCATTTAAGACCGTCATATACGAGCTAAAAAATCTCCCTATTTCTTTTTGATACAAAGCTAAGAATATCGATTTTTGCCGATAAGAAATGTTCGAGTAGACATAATTTGTCTCCTTTCTAGATAGTAAGTGCAGTTGACTATAGTTTTTCGAAACAATTTTTATAAAAGCTACAAAAACAACTATAGAAAGAAAGATAAATACACTGATTCCTACCCCACTCTCTATTGGGTAAACAAAAAGTTGAGAAAGAGGATATAATTGCATGATTTGTTTTGCAAGAATGATTCCTACATTACTGCCTTTACCCCCTGAATTCATCGCTATTGCTGCAAAATATCCGATAGCTCCCAGTACTAAAAATGCGAATAAAATGGACATATACTTTTTGTGTTTAAACATAGACGAAGCCACCACTATCCCAATCCCCAATACAGAGGCGAAACACATCGGAATGAAAAGGAACCATAAACATTGAACAAAAAAATAAAGAACAATAGAGAAAAAAATGTTGCCCCTCGTTTTTGTATCCAGATTATTCCTCCCGGCAACATAAAAACTAGTCCGATGAAAACATTTATTAAGTAGACGAATAAAAACTTGCTAGTCATCATATCTGACTTTTTTATAGGTAAAGATAAAAGCATTTCCAAATCTCGACTATCAAATAAAACGCTATTTGAATAGAAGAGGGTTAAAAAAATGATTGAAAAACTAGAAACAGATACCATATAAGCAGGAATTAATTGCCCCTGCCCCATCTGCACTAATGTTTGGGCGGTAAATAAATTATATACTGCCGCAAATAGAAATAAAGTCAGGATTCCAAAAAAAGAGATAACAATAGATGTTTGATTTTTACTTCCTCTTCTTTTATCTCATTAATAGGAATGAAATGATTCATTTGGACTTTCATTAAAGTCATTATTTTTGCTCATAATCTTGTACCTCCATAAAAAAATGATTCCAGTGACTGATTCCCTTTAACTTCATTTGTATCCCCTGCTACAAATAATCTTTCCATTTTTTTATCACAGCAATTTTATTACATAATTTCTCCGCTACATCTAATACGTGAGTAGAAAAGAAGATGGCGCCTCCTTCTGAAACACACTCTTTCATTATTTTTTTAACTCAAAAGCTGCTTGCGATCCAATCCGACAAATGGCTCATCTAAAAATTAATAATTTTGGTGAATGGACCAATGCAGCAATAATAGCAGTCCTTTGCTTCATCCCATGCGAGTAGGTTGAAATGACTCTAGGTAGATTTTTGGGTCATATGGAATACTTCTGCATATTTTTTTAATTTTTTTCTTCTCTGATTTCTGTTGGAACATCAAATATATCTGCAATAAAAATCGATATATTGAGCACCCGTTAAATGTTCATATAAATCAGGGTTATCTGGAATATAGGCCATCATTTTTCTTGCATGCACTGGATCCTTCTCGATCGAATGTCCTCCAATCATAATTTCTCCGCCATCAAAGTCATGAATGCCGACTACCGCCTTAATCGTTGTCGTTTTACCTGCACCATTTGCTCCAATAAAGCCGTATATATCTCCTGAGTGAATGGATAGAGAAATACCCTCTACTGCTTTCTTTTTCCCCATAACTTTTTAGTGAAATTTCGGATTTCTAACATATTAATACCTCCTGTTGACAAATTGTCAGTTTTGGTTTTAAATTTTACCGATAGCATAATTTCTTACGCTATCGGCACTATAATTTCAATTTAATCGAATAAATTTTTGGCGCTTAGAGTTCTCTCTAAAATAATTTTATAGGCACTTAAATAATCGTCCAATGATTCTTTGTCACTATATTTCATACTCATATTATTAGAGACAAACACATAAGCTGTCATCAAAAATTCCGCTGTCTCCAAAGGATATTGAACCAAAAAGGATTGCTCCTCTATCCCTTGTCGAATGATTTTTTCAAAATAGATTGTCAATTTTTTGATGAGTTTATGAGATAATTTATCAATCATATACCGATTTTCTTCTAAATCAACGGTCTTTTGTAATTCAGTCCCCTCGACGGAAATACGTTCTGAAGAAATAATTGTTGCTTCAATAAATCCTCTCACTTTTTCTATTGCAGATTTTTCTTTTGAAAATGTAATCTGATAAATATCTTTTAATAATTTCTCTGAATACTGTTCGACAAGACAATATAAGATATCTTCTTTATTTTTAAAGTGATAGTACAATAACCCTCTTGATATATTGACCTTATCTACAATATCTTGGGTAGTTGTATTTGTATACCCTTTTTCCATAAAGAGCTGCATTGCTGCATTCATAATCTCTAAACGGCGCACTTCCGATTCTTTTGCATCTCTCATATCATCCCTCCTAAGGACATCATAACTCTAAACTGACAAACTGTCAATATCGATTCTTTATTATTTTTACAAAAATAATAAACAAACTTATTCTAGAAGCCCCTACCCTCTTACTAACAAGCTCAAAGCATTCTCACAAAATAAAAAGTACAAACTAAATAGTGATTACGAAGTATCTTAGGGGATTTATAGTAGCAGTAACGTGAATATGTATTAAAACGAATAAGCGGACGTAGGATTTTTAATCCGTACGTCCGCTTTGAGGCTTTAAAGGTGAGAGACTCGAAGAGGCTCGAACCGGTGCAACGTTACCGCTACTATAAAAATCCCCGTAGGGATACGCAGTAATCATCTATGCACTATTTAGCAGTTTTATTTTGTTTGAAATGCTTCGAAGTCGAATGCTTCGCCTTTCGATCTTGTCAGGTAAGATGAGCGCGATTAAAAATACCAACAATCGCCGGTCCCATCCATCCAAGCGACAACCCTTGTAACGGAAGAATTTCCAATGCTTTTGCTAATCCCTCTAATTTCAACGCAGAAGCTAAACTTGAAACTGTTGAAATAATCGTTGTCAACGCCACTGTTAGCTGCATCCCTCTCTTAGAGAATGCTACTTTCTTATTCACTAATACGAAGAACGCAATCACCACTGTAATTGGATATAAAATCATCAATACTGGTAGTGAGAAGGTGATAATCGTTTGAAGGCCAAGCGTTGCTACTCCAAATCCGATTAAGGTAAATACAGTCGCATACACTTTATAAGAGAAGCGAGGGAATGTTTCTTCGAAGAACTCCCCTACAGATACGATTAACCCTACCGTTGTTGTTAAGCAGGTAATGACTACCATCACCGCTAGGAAGGCTTGTCCGAATGTACCAAATAACTCGCGTGAAGCCATTGTTAACACGTATGACCCAACGTTTAAATCTGCATCTTTTGCTAAGGCACTTGCCACGTTGAAATGATTTCCAAGGAATGCAAGTCCGATATACAATACGCTGAATCCAATCGCTGTTACAACGCCAACGCTCATGATTGTTTTTTTGTACTCTTTCTTAGAGCTGAAATGGAAGTCTTTCAATGTATTTACGGCAACTACTGAGAAGGCTACCGCTGCTAACGCGTCTAGTGTGTTATATCCTTCGATAAAGCCATTTCCGAAGGCTTTTGCTGCTGTCAAATCTGTTTGTCCAGCTAACTCAGGTGCTGTTTGACCAAATTTGAACGCGCCAACGACTACTAAAAATTAAAAATTAATCCTGCAAAGATTGGCGTTAAGATTTTACCAATGCTTGATAATAGCGATGAACGGTTATACGCCAAGTAGAAGGCTACCGCGAAGTAAATCGCTGCGTAAATAATAAGTCCTGATTTTGAATCAGGTAGAAACGGTGCTACCCCGATGTTATACGATACTGTTGCTGTACGTGGAATCGCAAAGAACGGTCCAATTGCCAAATATAATGCAATTAAAAATGCCAACGAGAAAATCGGATGAATCTTTTTCGTCCAATTCTTTCTTAAAACCACCATTAATGACTGTCCCTGATTAACAATGTTCCGATAGCAAGACCTACCCCCAGAAACGATAAATCCGATGACTGCTGGCCAAAGTCGATCCGCTGATTGATATCCCTAAAGTTGGTGGGAAGATGAGGTTCCCTGCTCCGAAGAAAAAACCGAAAAGCAGTAACCCTGTTAATAATCCTTTTTTCATAAGTTAACTCCTTTAAAAAAGCGGCCCTTCAAATGTCGTTCTTCGCATTCGAAGGGTCACTTATACTATTTTATTTAATTAAGCTACGGTTGAGCCGTTTGGCATTCCTTCTGGTGCAAAGACCACTTGTAGGACGCCATCTTTTTCAGCCGAAAGAATCATCCCTTGGCTGATTTGTCCGCGCATTTTACGTGGTTTCAAGTTCGCAACGATGACAACTTTCTTTCCAACGAAAACACTTGGATCTGGATACCATTCTGCGATACCAGAAAGGATTTGACGGTGACCGCCAACATCTCCAGCGTCTAAGCGGAATTGAAGCAATTTGTCTGCCCCTTCCACTGGTCCGCATTCGATAACTTCTGCGACTTTCAATTCAATCTTATCGAAGTCGTCATATTTGATGCTTTCTTTTTCGCTTGATAGTTCCACTTCTTCTGGGTTCCAGTCTGTGTTTTTTCTTCTTCAGCTGGTGTTCCACCCATTTTTTTGCTTGAATGTAAGCCACTTCTTCTTCAACGTCTAAACGTGGGAAGATTGGTTGTCCTTTTTCGACCACTTTCGTTCCTTCAGGAATCACGCCGAATGTGTGTAATGAAGGGTAATCCATTAACGCGCTATCTGTAATTCCCTAATTGTGCCAAGATTTCTCCTGGAGTTTGCGTTAAGAATGGTTGTAAGGCAACGGCAATGATACGTAAGCTTTTCTGCTAAATAGTTCATTGTACGTGCTAATTCTTCTTGGCGCGCTTCATCTTTCACGGCTGCCCATGGAGTTGTTTCATCGATATATTTATTTGTACGAGAAACGAATTTCCAGATTGCTGCAAGAGCCACTGAGAATTGCATGTTTTCCATCGCTTCTTCGACTTCCACGATCATCTCTTTTGAAGCATCCACTAATTCTTGGTCAAATGTGGAAACAGGTGCAGTGTGTGCAGGAATGGTTCCATCGAAATACTTATTAATCATCGCAACAGTACGATTTAATAAGTTTCCCAAGTCGTTGGCTAAGTCATAGTTGATACGTTCTACGAATGATTCTGGAGTGAAGATCCCGTCAGAACCGAATGGCACTTCACGTAATAAGTAATAACGAAGTGCATCTAAGCCGTAACGTTCGATTAATGTGTTCGGGTCTACCACGTTCCCTTTTGATTTAGACATTTTACCGTCTTTCATCAATAACCAGCCGTGTGCGAAGACTTTCTTCGGTAATGGTAAATCTAATGCCATTAACATAATTGGCCAGTAAATCGTATGGAAACGAACGATTTCTTTTCCGATAAAATGCACATCTGCAGGCCAGTAGCGGTTGAATAATGTTTCGTCGTCGCTACCATATCCTAGTGCTGTAATGTAGTTTGATAAGGCATCAATCCATACGTAAACCACGTGTTTTTGGATCATTTGGCACTGGAATTCCCCAGTCAAATGATGTACGTGATACGGCTAAGTCTTCTAAGCCTGGTTTGATGAAGTTATTAATCATTTCATTCTTACGTGATTCTGGTTGAATGAAATCTGGGTGCTCTTCATAGTATTGCAATAAGCGGTCTGCGTATTTACTCATTCTGAAGAAGTAAGATTCTTCTTTAACGAGTTCTACTTCGTGTCCACTTGGCGCTACCCCCACCAATCATTTTTTTCCTTCAGCATCGCGGTATACTTCGACTAATTGAGACTCAGTGAAGTACTCTTCGTCGGATACTGAATACCAACCTTCGTATTCACCAAGGTAAATATCACCATTGTCCACTAATTTTTGGAAAATCTTTTGGACGGCTTTTGTATGGCGTGGTTGTGTTGTACGAATGAAGTCATCGTAAGAGATGTCTAGTTTTTTTCCAAAGGTCTTGAATGCCGAAAAATAATTTTATCGACGAATTCAATTTCAGAAACGCCTGCTTCTTTCGCTTTTTCTTGGATTTTTTGTCCGTGTTCGTCTGTTCCTGTTAAGAAGTAAGTGTCAAAGCCTTGTAGTTTTTTATAGCGAATCATTGCATCGCTGGCTACGGTTGTATAGGCATGACCAATGTGTAAGTTGCCACTTGGATAGTAAATCGGTGTGGTTAAGTAAAATGTTTTTCTTGTCTTCAGCCATGTTAGGGCTAAGCCTCCTTGAAATTGTTTAAAGATAGGCATAGTATACCATACCTACGCAAAAAAATACGAGAAGTGAAAACTAAATGAAAAACATTGTGGAGTGCGAGTTGGGTGAAATATTATGTGCTGAGATTCAGTTGGGTGATTCTGGAGTTTGGTTTGTGCTGATGATTTCTTAGAATCCTTGTGGATTCTTTTTATAATCGCTGTTACGGGGCACCGGTGCAAGCCTGGTTCTTGCACCTTCGAAGCTTTCAAAGTCGGAGTACGGGATTTATCCCTACCCGACTAATTCTTCTTCGATGCGATTCCCCGTTACTGCGATTATAAAATCCGCAAGCTTCTTCGAAATCATCTATGTAGAAACCTAACTGAATTGAGTTTATTTTTACCGCTCCACAATGGTTTTAGTTTTTCTTCTTGTTTTTTTGCGTGCATAGATACTTTGAACAATTTCAGGAGACGAGCCCGCTGGAGACAAGGAAACTTTTAAGGGAGAATAGAAAAAAAGAGAAGGTAGGGAGACCTTCTCTTTGAATGGAGATAACGGAGTTTATTTCTTCTTACGATTGAGAATAGCGTTTAAAATAACGGCTAGTAAGCTGGCCATCACAATACCGTTTGAGAAGAACATTTTTCAATTCTGTTGGGAAACTATTAAAGAGATTGCTATTGTTAAAGCCCACCCGACCGCAATCGAAACTGCGGCGATAAGGAAATTATGCTCGTTATTAGCAAAAGTCCACTTTCGCCAACATTTGCATTCCTTGAAGCGATACGAAACCAAACAGTACAATCATCGCTCCACCGATAACAGGATCTGAATAATTTGTGCCAACGCGCCGAATTTTTGGAAGTAAACCTAGCAACACTAGGAAGCCAGCTGCGTAGTAAATTGGAAGTCTTGTCTTAATTCCTGACATTTTTTTACTAAACCAACGTTTTTGAGAGAAGCCTGTATATGGGAATGTATTAAAAATCCCACCAAGCAAAACAGCAATCCCTTCCGCGCGGTATCCGTTACGAAGACGTGTTTCATCGATTGGATCATTTGTAATATCAGAAAGTGCTAAGTACACCCCAGTAGACTCTACCATTGAAACCATCGCAATGATACACATCATGAGGATGGAAGTCACCTCAAAGGTTGGAGCTCCAAAATAGAATGCAGTTGGAACATGTAAAAGCGGCGCTGCGCCAACAGGAGCAAAACTCACTACTCCCATCATCGTCGCAAGTACAGTTCCCACAATCAACCCAATTAAAATCGAAATCGACTTTATGAAGCCTTTTGCAAAGATATTGACTAGTAAAATAATGAGAACCGTAATGAGTGATAAGGCTAAACTTTGTGGAGTTGGATCAGAAGTATTTCCTCCCATATTTAGGATAGCCACCGGAATGAGTGATAATCCAATGGTTGTAATGACAGACCCAGTAACGATGGCTGGGAAGAATCGTGCTAGTTTGGAGAAAACGCCAGAAATCAGAACGACGAAAATCCCCGATACGATTAATGCTCCAAACATCGCTCCACTACCGTGACTTTGCCCGATAATCGTTAATGGCGCCACCGATTGAAAGGCAACCCCTAACACGACCGGAAGCCCTACTCCAAAATATTTGTTCAATTGAGTTGTAAAAAAAGTGGCAATCCCACACATGAAAAATATCTGTTGAAACTAAGTATGTTAATTGTTCGCTGTTATATCCGAGAGCTTTTCCCAATCATCATTGGTACAAGGATTGAACCAGAATACATAGCTAATAAATGTTGCAGCCCAAGTACCATCGCTTTTTGAGTGTTTTTTTCTTGTTGTTGCATTATAAGTCTGCCTCCTTAAATACGACCTGTCCATTTTCAAAAACGTTCTAAACGTGCTAGTGAAAAAGACTGGGATGCCTGTTTCTTCTAGGAGCCCACGTCCATCTTGGAATGATTTTTTTCAATAACGATTCCGACGGCTTCCACTTTAGCGCCGGCTTGTTCCACAATCTCGATGAGTCCTTTTTGCGGCTTGTCCATTCGCTAAGAAATCGTCGACGATAAGGACTTTATCATTTTTCAGAAAGATACTTACTTGCAATAGAGACGGTATTGGAGACTTGCTTTGTAAATGAATAAACTTCCGCAGTGAGGATACCTTCATTCATCGTGATATTCTTTGATTTCTTCGCAAAAATCATTGAACTCCAACGCGTCCGCTGTATATAGTGCTGGAGCAATTCCAGATGCTTCAATCGTAACAACTTTCGTTATACCCGCAGAGGCAAACTTGTCCGCAAAGACTTTTTCCAATCTCTTTCATCAAGTTTAAATCCACTTGGTGAGTGAGAAAAAGAATCGACTTTAAGGATGTTTTTCGCCTAAAACATAGCCATCTTTTTAGAATACGTTCTTCTAATGTTTTTCATAAGTCCTCCTTAAAAAAATAATTGACAGAATAAATGTAACACCATTTCCGGTCAAAAAAACCGTACATTTTTTTAAACCGTTCATTAGGATAGTTATGATTTTACTGTTTTTATTTTTAAAAAGCAACTATAAAATGCGTATTTTTTATATTTTCACGAACAATATACAATACACCACAATGTAACGTTCATTTTTAACGACTGAAACACTAAAAAACGAGCAGGAAAACCTGCTCGTCTAAACGTTACGTTTTAAATTATTTTTCTTCTGCTTTCTTATTTGTTACAAAAACGATTGCACCAATTGTAGCGAAGATTGCTGATAATACCCAGTAAGCATCACGAATTGAACCAGTGTTTGGTAATTCAGGGCTTGGTGTAGTTGTTGTTGTTCCAGGAGTTGGAGCAACCACTGTCGTTGTATTACCTGTTGTTGAACCTTCTGTTGTTGGAGCTTCCGTTGTTGTTGTTGTAGTTGTTCCAGGAGTTGGAGCATCCGTTGTTGTTGTTGTAGTTGTTGTTGTTGTTGGAGCATCCGTTGTTGTTGTTGTAGTTGTTGTTGTTGTTGGAGCATCCGTTGTTGTTGTTGAGCTCCGTTGTTGTTGTTGGAGCTTCCGTTGTTGTTGTTGCAGCTGTTGTTGTTGTTGCAGCTGTTGTTGTTGGAGCTTCCGTTGTTGTTGTTGGAGCTTCTGTTGTTGTTGCAGCTGTTGTTGTTGGAGCTTCTGTTGTTGTTGCAGTTGTTGTTGTTGGAGCTCCGTTGTTGTTGTAGTTGGTTTGTTTGAAGTATTCACAACTTTAATCACGTTTGAATCATTAATTTTTTTCAACTTTTGAAGTATATCCATCAGGAGTGTTCACTTCTTCTACTGAGTACTCAATTTTTCTTACCGTCTTTAATACCAGGTAATTTAGTGAAATCAGCTTTCCAACCAGACTCTTTTTGTTAGAGTTTTTCGTCATACCGTCTAATTTTTTTACCATCAGCTACTAATTGAACTGCGATCTCTTTACGGTCTGCTTCGCTATCTCCAACCCATTCTTTTTGAACTGTAACAGTTGTGTCACCAGTCACCCAGAACTTCAATTCTGTGTTATTCCAGAACGCTGGATCTTCTTGTGGAGTTGTAATTTCATCGGATTTCAATGTAGCGTTGTTGTTCACATCGAATTGTAGTCTTAGGAATTAATGTTTGGTATTCAATGATTAATTCTTCGTCTGTAGCTGTTTTGAAAAACATCGCTTACGTCTGATAAGTTCACAGTGAATCCATTTCCGTCTGCATCAAATTTAACGTGTTTCCAGAAATCCCAACCTGAAGCAAACCACTTGTCCACCTTTTTCTTAATGTGAATGATGGTTTTAAGTAAGTTCCCACAAAGAATTCACTTGCTGCATGGTTAGCAGCCGGAGCAAAAAGTGATTTTTAGAGTAATCTACCGCTGGAGCTTGAATGCGGTCTGTTACCACTGGATTTGTCAATGCTTGTTTTTGCCATCTCCATTGATACGGATGAACCAAGTAGTTAAATAATAGTCGTCTCCAACATTCATCCATGCATAGTTTTCTGAAGCATCTAGTTTGAATTGTTTAGAGACAAAATCACCAGTACGGTTGTATTTATTAATCACAGATTCAAATACACCAGGACCATCAGGACGTGTGATGACAACTGATTCAGAACCTACTTTTTGAAGTAGCTGTTTTTGTTTCCAGGATTTCCTGGTGTGTTATCCCATTCCGCTTTGTATGAGAATCCACCTTTTACGTTTTGGTTCATTGATTCGATTGCCTTTTTGAAAGTAAAAGTAATCTTTTTACCTGTCATCGAAACAGTCGCTACTTCAGCACCGTTTGCTTGTAGTGATTGTGTTGCGATTTCAGTGATATTAACACCTTCTGGAGCATCGATTGTGAAAGTGTCGCCTTCTTTAACAGATTTACCTGTTAAATCCCAGTCAAAAAGAAAATGTAACCTTTGACCAGCTGCTGTTGCTTTTTAAGTTTGTAACTGTTGGTGTTACTGTAGCCGCGTTAACAGGTTGCATTAACGTTAATCCTAAAATCGCCCATGCAATCATCGCAACGAAAGCTACTGTTTTTCTTGAAGCTAGATTTCATCCTCCATTCCCTTTTTCTGGCTCTATAGCCTCATCTTGTTTGAACGCCCAAAAAAACGTTGTCCCACGTAATTTAATAATACAAATAATCCCATGCCAATCACGAGTGCAATATACCCTTGTAATCTCTCTCCTGCTCCTTGAAAAGATACAAGGCTAAAGGTTTTGCAACTCCATATGCTAAAAAAAGTAACATACGGATATGTTAATCGCGAATCGGATAATGGATTCTTTACTTGTTTCCTTCACCTCAAACGTATATTTCTTATTAAGGAAATAACTCAAGATACTCCCGCATAAGTAATTCAACGCTGATGAAGTCCAGTAATTAATATCGTAAGAAAAACCATTGAAGTTGCTCTAGTATATAAAAAAACTGGAAAACATAATAGCTGTTCCGAACAATGTATTTATAATTCCAACGACGATAAATTTTAAGAACGTCTTATCAAATATTTTTGAGTAGTTTATTTTTTTCAAATTGTTTCCTCCAAATTTACCCTCATCAGGTATATTATACACCTTTTTTTCATAAAAGCACAACTTATGAATAAAAATTTTTTTCATAAGTTGTGCCATTATTTTTCTAACTATTTCCAAAGATTATTCTTCTTCGTCTTCTTCGTCGAAGTCTTTATCTAAATCTTCGTCATCAATGATAATTAAATCTTCTTCTACACTTGTTTCGTCGACTAAGTCTTCGTCAGCACCCAGTTCGTTTAAGTCAGAGCGGTAAGCATCAATTTCGTCTTCTTCATCTACATCGTCTTCAAAGCATCCACATCGATATCGTCGTCTAAGTCATCGCTATCAAGCATCTTCGTCATCGATAAGCTCTTCATCTTCTGGATCATCATCGTTGTAATCGATAAGATCGTCACTACCGAACGCGTTAACTTTCTTACGTTTCTTACGAGGTTTCTTCACTTCTTCGTCTTCCATAGATGTCGCGATTTCTTCATCGATAGAATCGATTGGATACCATGCACGTAATCCCCAACGGTTATCTCCCTAGTGAGATAAAAGCTTCCGTCGATATTTAAGTCTGTATAGAAGCGAGCCATACGTGATTCTAACGCTTCGTCACTTAATTCCATGTATTCTTGAATTTCTACTAATAATTGGTTGAAATCTAAAACTTCATTCTTAGCTTCTAAAATAGCATGCGCTACTTCGACCATTGATAATTCGTTTTTTTATTAATGCCATCGAGTTTCTTTAATTCCAATGGTTACACTTCCTTTCCGGTTCATCTTAAACAGTATAGCACAGATTCTTCATATTGTGCTACTTTAGAGAGATTTTTTATGCATTTTCCCCTGTTTGTAAATGGAACGTCACCAGCGAGCTTGTAATCAGCTGTCTTTGTTGGAATAACTGATATTCTAAAACTACTAGCACCGTCTCTTCTGCTTCTTCTACATGTATTTGTTTTGTCTGAATATCAAAATGCATTTGACGACCAGCACCTAATTCATAAATCCCTTTAGTTGCCTTTGTTTTATTGAATTCCATTTTACTACGCGCATCCCCTTGACGATGAAGTGTCACATGCGGCACTTCCCCCGTAGTATTCACTTCGACTTTCACACGCGTATTCGTCTCATCCTCCACATAACTAAGCACAAAACCAGAGTTCTTACGAAGACGTGTCGCATCCGCTAGCATCCGCTGCTTCATCGTTTCCCCGCCTTGACTCAAAACCGTCTCAATCGTTAATTTCACAGTCCATCCCCCTCTCGTTCACTTTCCTTCTCCCTTTCTGGATTTTTAGCGGGCAAGCAAACTCCGCGCTCTAACCCACTATCCAAAAAGGTTTCTAATTTCCAAGAACTTTTGATGGCGGAGAATTTTTCGGATTCTATAGTAGCAGTAATAGGAATAGCATTAAAACGAATAAGGGGGAGTTAGGAATTTATTTCCTTACTCCCCCTTTGAGGCTTTAAAGGCGAGAGACTTCGGCTCGAGCCGTTGCCCTATTACAGCTACTATGAAGACATCCGAAAAAATTCGTAGCCATCAAACATAATTTATTGTTTTAGTATTTCGCTAGCTCTTGTTGTAATAGTTGGTTTACAACGCCAGGGTTTGCTTTCCCTTTCGTTTGCTTCATGATTTGCCCAACTAAAAATCCAACAGCGCGGTCTTTACCATTCTTGAAGTCTTCAATAGACTGCGCATTGTTCGCCAACACATCTTGAATAATCGGTAATAACTGAGCAGGATCACTCAATTGAATCATACCGTGTTTTTCAACAACGCCTTTTGCCGTTCCGCCTTCTTCTGCTAATAACAAGAAGACTTTCTTCGCTAATTTCGAACTGATGGTTCCGTCCGCAATTAATTGAATCATTTCTGCTAAGCTTTCTGGCGTTAACTTCAAGTCTTTCAATTCTAATTTCTTGCTGTTCATGTGCGCTGAAATGTCACCCATTAACCAGTTTGACGCTTGTTTAGGGTCAGCACCAGCCGCAACTGTTGCATCGAAGAAATCAGACATTTCTTTTGTTAATGTTAATACCATTGCATCGTATTCTGGTAAGCCAAATTCGCTCACATAACGTTCACGACGTTTGCTTGGCATTTCAGGAATAGAAGCACGCACTTCTTCAATCCATTCATTTGAGATTTGGAAGTTTGGTAGGTCTGGCTCTGGGAAGTAACGGTAGTCACTTGAACCTTCTTTAACACGCATTAAAATCGTTTGGCCTGTCGCATCATCAAAACGACGTGTTTCTTGTAGGATTTCTCCTCCATTACGTAGAACGTTTGCTTGACGAACTTCTTCGAATGCTAACCCTTTACGTACGTTGTTAAATGAGTTTAAGTTTTTTTCAACTCTGTTTTTTTGTCCCGAATTTTTTTCTTGACCATAAGGACGGATTGAAATGTTCGCGTCACAACGCATTGAACCTTCTTCCATCTTCACATCAGAAACACCTGTAAACATGATGATTTGACGAAGTGCTTCAAGATACGCATACGCTTCTTCAGGAGAACGCATATCCGCTTCCGATACGATTTCAATCAGTGGAGTTCCTTGACGGTTTAAGTCCACATAAGAGAAACCATCTGTTCCGTGCGTATTTTTACCCGCATCTTCTTCTAAGTGGACACGTTCAATACGAATACGTTTTGTCTGTCCTTCTACTTCGATATCAATCCAGCCATCATGACCGATTGGGTAATCGAATTGAGAAATTTGGTACGCTTTTGGATTATCAGGGTAGAAATAGTTTTTACGGTCGAATTTTGTATCTTGAGAAATCGTACAGTTCAACGCAAGAGCTGCACGCATCCCGAATTCTAACGCACGTTTATTTACGACAGGAAGAACCCCTGGATATCCCCAGTCGATCACGTTTGTATTTGTATTTGGTTCCGCACCGAAATGCGCTGGCGATGGAGAGAACATTTTTTTGAATCAGTTTTTAATTCAACGTGGCACTCTAAACCAATAATTGTTTTCAAAGTTCATGTGATTGTTCCTCCTTATAATTGTGGGCGGCGTAAGTAGTAATCATTTGCTTGTTCAAATGCATACGCTGCTTGGTAAATTGTTTTTTTCTTGGAAGTACTCTGATTAATTGAATTCCGACTGGTAGCCCTTCGTTTGTGAAGCCAGCAGGAACTGAGATTGCTGGTAGTCCAGCTAAGTTTACAGGAACTGTTAATAAGTCTGCCATGTACATTGCGATTGGGTCGTCACTATGTGCGCCTAATCCAAATGCTGCAGAAGTCGTTACAGGTCCTAAGATTAAATCATAGTTTTCAAATACTTTTGCAAAGTCTTGTTTGATTAATGTACGTACTTGACCAGCTTTCTTGAAGTAAGCATCGTAGTAACCAGAACTTAAGCTGAATGTTCCAAGCATGATACGACGTTTTACTTCCATTCCGAATCCTTCAGAACGGCTCTTCACGTATAAATCTTCTAATGTTTCTGCTTCTGTTGAACGGTGACCGTAACGGATTCCGTCGAAACGTTGTAAGTTCGAAGAGGCTTCAGATGAAGCGATGATATAGTACGCTGGAATTCCGTATTTAGAGTGAGGTAGGCTCACTTCTTCTACGATAGCACCCATTTCACGGTATTGGTCAGCCGCTTTTAATACAGCTGCTTGAACCTGTGCGTCCACACCTTCTGCAAAATATTCTTTTGGCAACGCAATACGCATGCCTTTGATGTCGCCTGTTAATCCTTTATGGTAAGCAGGCACTTCTTGTGGCACACTTGTTGAATCGCGGTGATCATAACCTGAAATCGCGCTTAATACTAAGGCGTTATCTTGAACAGTACGTGTAAATGGTCCGATTTGGTCTAAGCTTGACGCAAAGGCAATCAAACCGTAACGAGAAATACGACCATAAGTTGGTTTCATCCCAACAATCCCTGTGAAACTTGCAGGTTGGCGGATAGAACCACCTGTGTCTGAACCTAGAGATGCTAGCACTTCGCCTGAAGCAACTGCTGCGGCAGAACCACCTGAAGATCCACCAGGTACTTTTGTTAAGTCCCAAGGATTTTTTGTTTTCTTGAAGTAAGAAGTTTCTGTTGAACCACCCATGGCAAATTCGTCCATGTTTAATTTACCAACGTTCACCGCACCTTCTGCTTTTAATAATTCCATAACGTGCGCGTCGTAAATTGGGTTGAAGTCTTCTAGCATACGGCTTGAAGCAGTTGTTAAAAGGTCGCGAGTCACGATATTGTCTTTAATTCCGATTGGAAGACCTTGAAGAGAAGCTTCCTCGCCGTAGCCTTTTTCGTCAGCAGCGGCTGCTTGTTTTAACGCTTCTTCTTCATTTAATGTCACGAATGCTTCTACTTTAGGTTCTAAAGCATGGATACGTTCGAATGTTTCTTTTGTTAATTCCACAGAAGTGAATTCTTTATTACGAAGACCTTCGTGAAGCTCAACTAATGTTTTGTTTTCAATAATACTCATGCTTCACCCTCCTCGTTTTCGCCCATAATCGCAGGCACTTGAATAAATCCATCTTCGCTTGTTTTTACATTACGCATTAACAAGTCGCGGTCTGTTCCTTTTTCAGCAACATCTTCACGCATCACATTCACTAATGGATATCCGTGAGTTGTGACAGGCACACCCGTTGTATCTACTTCGTTTAATTGTTCCACCATATCAATGATATCGCTCATTTGTTCTGTAAAATGAAGGATTTCATTGTCGGCAAAAGTTAGCTTTGCAAGTTTGGCAACGTGTCTAACTTCTTTTTCCTCAATGGCCATGTTTTTTCCTCGCTTTCAAAATCAATACTTTACTATTTTAAAAGGCTTCAATGCCTCCGTCAACGTTAATCAAAGATATGGTATGTGAAGACTCCTTGTGACATATCTTGTAATAAGAATGCCTCCACTCCATTAATCGAACTAATGCGAACTTCTACCGGTGTTGTTTTCGGCAAGTATTTATTCGCAACGTCCGTTACGTGCTGTGCTAAAGCGATAATTTCTGATTCGCCATAAAATTGCGTCATTATATTCACGACCATCTTCTTAGCTACATTATCTTGATACATCACGCGAGCCGTTACCCCTGAGAGGTTCGGGAAGAAGTTTTGCACTTCTGTTCTGAAGTTTTTCAAATGCTGTTGACTCTTCTGTCGCAGATTCGTTCACTAATGGAAGCACGACTACTTTTTTTGGTTCACGTTTGACCAGTTTGTAATCTCTGTTCCTTCTACTGAAGTGGCTTCAAGAACGTATACCCCGCCACCGATATCATCTTTTAGACGTTTGGCGGAACACTCCGAAGACGATTGGCACAGCTTTCAATGCATCGTTTTGACGCAGTCTTGTTAGGATAGTATTTGCGATGGCTTTTTGCTTGTTCGATCATCGCTTCGTTTGAGATTTCTGTTTCAGCGTCTTTACCGTCGTTCGTGTAGTAATCCACGCTATTCATCGCAATCCCGATACTAATTCCACCTAATTCAAAAGTTGTTTTTCCGTTTGAATCATGTAGTCTTGTTCAAGGATTTGTGCTAAATAAATTGGCGCACGACCTGTTGGAGATGTATCTCCGTTATCAGCAGGATTTAACCCGTCTGATTTTTTTATCACTCTTACGCGCAATCCATTTTTGCAGTTGTTTCCGCGTCGATGATTTGGCCTTCTGAAGAAGTATTGGTTCGTTGGGAACACGCTTCTTGAGAGGTCAATCAATCCTGTTTCAAAGTTCTTAAGTTGAACCCCTGTGTTTAAGCTTAATGTCGCACCGCGGTTTTTGGCTCACTTCGTATTTACCATTTGTGATAAGCGCGCGGTAAAAATTGTTTGATAATTGATTTGTTGTTGATTGTACTACTTTTGTATTGGAGTCTTTATTGGTATTCGTGCTAGGTTGTTTCGCTCTTGTAACGTCTGCACAGGCAGCAAGCGAAATCACACTGGCTAATCCAAGTAATCCCAATCGTAATTTCTTTCTCATGTGACATCCTTTTCTATGCAAGAGAATCGAGAAACTGTTGCTCACTCCACACTTCGATACCGAGGTCATTGGCCTCGTTAATTTACTTCCGGCAGAATGACCCGCAATCACCACGTCCGTTTTTTCTTAGAAACAGAACCAGTCACTTTCGCACCAAGCGATTCTGAGTTTTCTTTTGCATCTTGTCTTGTTAATTGTTCTAAAGTCCCTGTTAATACGACCGTCTTGCCGCTGAGGACGTGTCCTGAGGCAGCTGAGTCGTCTTTTTGTCACTCCAAGATAGGTCATATTCACGCCGCTATCTTGCAATTCTTGAATTAATTCTTGAACAGATGGTTGTTCAAAATAAGTTTTTACACTATAAGCAATAATATCACCTAAACCATCAATTTCCAATAATTGTTCAATGCTCGCTTCTTGCAGAGCCGTCATCGTTTTAAAATGTTGCGCTAATTCTTTCGCCGCCTTGGTTCCAACATGACGGATCCCAAGCCCTGTTAAGAGGCGCTCGAGCGAGTTTTCTTTACTCTTCTCGATGGCTTCTAAGATATTTTCTGCGCTCTTTTGTTGCACTTTATCTAAAGCTAGCAATTGGTCTAGTGTTAATTTATATAAATCTGCCACATCCATGACAAGCCCTTCTTCAAAGAGTTGCTTGATGACACGTGGCCCAATTCCACTCATATTCATCGCATTACGAGATACAAAGTGGCTTAACCCTTCTGTCAATTGAGCAGGACATTTTGGATTCAAGCAGCGAATCGCTACCTCTTCTTCCAAATGCTCTAATTTTTCATGACAGACCGGACAAGTCGTTGGAAACTCGTAAGGCTTGCTCGTTTCTGGACGTTTCTCTAAAATCACGCGTGTGACTTCAGGGATAATATCTCCTGCCTTATGAATTACAACAGTGTCTTCGAGGCGAATATCGCGTTCTTTAATCAAGTCGATATTATGCAAGCTCGCACGGCGTACCGTCGTTCCTGCTAGTTGAACGGGATCCATCACCGCAGTCGGTGTCACCACCCCTGTACGTCCAACTGTCCACTCGATATCGCGGACCACCGTTTGTGCTTCTTCTGCTGGGAATTTATACGCGATTGCCCAACGTGGAGCCTTCACCGTAAATCCGATTTCTTCTTGAGCGGCAAAATCATTCACCTTAATCACCATGCCGTCAATTTCGTAAGGTAAGTCTGGACGTTTTGAAGCAATCGTCTCAATGTAATTCCATACTTCATCAATCGTTTGGCATTTTAAGCGTTCTGGATTTGTGACAAAGCCAATCTCTGCCATTTTCTCTAACAGCTCTTCTTGGGTCGAAACGTTTAGTTCTTCCACGCTTGGACTGCTGTAAAGAAAGACCGACAAGTTTCGCTTCGCCGCAATTTTTGAATCGAGCTGACGAAGACTTCCTGCCGCCGCATTTCTTGGGTTGGCAAAGACTTCGAGTCCTTCTTCTTCACGCGACTGGTTTAATGCCACGAAAGATTTCTTCGGCATATAACACTCCCCGCGCACTTCAATATTCCAAGGTTCTTTTAGAGAAAGCGGCACAGATTTAATCGTACGGACATTCCCTGTTACGTCTTCTCCTGTCGTTCCGTCGCCACGAGTCGCCCCAAGTACAAGCTGCCCGTTTTGATACGTCAACGCGATAGAGAGTCCATCGATTTTCAATTCACATACATATTCAATCGCACGGTTCGTTAATTTACGAAGACGCGCATCGAATTCTTCCAAGTCTTCTTTTGAGAAAGCATTTGAAAGACTGAGCATTGGGTTCGTGTGCGTCACCTTCTGGAATTGATCGAGCACTTCTCCACCCACACGTTGCGTAGGTGAATCAGCTGTCACGAATTCCGGATGTTCAACTTCAAGCGCCACTAGTTCATGATAAGCCTTGTCGTACTCCGCATCGGTTGCAGTAGGCTTATCCTCCACATAATACTCATGACTCCAACGATTTAATTGTTCTTTTAGTTCTTCAATTCTCTGTTGAATCGTTGTACTCATCTTCATCCTCTATTCTTCGATTTTTTCGATTGGGGCAAAACTTGCAAGGAGTCGTTTAATGCCCATTCCTGCAAAGGCCACGTCTAACTCTTGACGGTCTCCTTCACCGGTAATACGGACAACGGTTCCTGTTCCCCATTTTTTATGCGACACTTTCATGCCCACAGTCCAGCCATCTGTTGAAGACGTGCTTGACGCTTGCGGCTTGTCTGCACGTTGAATACGCGCTGGTGTCGTTTGTTTCTTTTGTAAATAACCACCGCCACTAGACGATTGGCTACTTGAGCGATAGCGGTCAAATAGTCCTCCGCCACCTGTTGATGACGTAGACTGAGAGGTGCTACGAGATCCGTAAGATGACGTCTGGCTACGCGTTCCATAAGATGATGACGAGTTATTCGTATAGAAACTACTTGAGTAATACGAATCACTCACCGTTACGCCTTCTTTTTCTAATAGGCTGTCATCAATTTCTTGCATGAATCGTGACTCACGATAGTTTTGTGTCTTCCCGTAGAGAAGTCGTGAGTACGCACGGGTCATAAAGAGTTTCTTCTCGGCACGGGTAATCCCTACATATGCCAAGCGACGTTCCTCTTCTTCGCCATCTTCTTGGAGCGATCGTCCTGACGGGAAAATTCCGTCTTCCATTCCGACAAGGAAAACAACAGGGAACTCAAGCCCTTTTGCCGCGTGCAAGGTCATTAATGTAATTTGAGAAGCGCTCGTCTCTTCTTCGCTTTCCATATCTGTCACCAGTGACAAGTCCGTTAAGAATTGGACGAGCAGTGATTCTTCGGCCTCTCTATCGAGTCGTTGTTCTTCGAACTCTTTGGCTACCGATAGGAACTCGCGCATGTTATCGATACGCGCATCGGCTTCCATGGTACGCGCTTGTTCAAGGGCTGTAATATACCCTGATTTATTCATCACTTCTTCGATTAGGTCCGTCAATGTGACAAACTCTTGCATCTTCGTTAAGTCGGTGATGAGTTGTGCAAAATCGGCTAAGCCCTTGCCTGCTTTTCCAGAAATGCCATTTAATGGACTTCCGGCTGCTTCTAAAAGGGAGAAGCTGTGCATTTCGGCAAAGAGAGCGAGTTTTTCGATACTCTTATCTCCAATACCGCGTTTTGGCGCATTTACCACACGTCTGAAACTAAAGTCGTCCGTTGGATTCACTAGGAGTCGTAAATAAGCAAGTAGGTCTTTGATTTCCAATCGTTCATAGAAGCGTTGGCCTCCGACCATCTTGAATGGCATATTCGACTTTAGTAAATCTTCTTCAAGAGTACGCGACTGTGCATTACTTCTGTATAGCACCGCAAAATCGCTATAGTCATACCCGTCAAAGTTCACCATTTTTTGAATCGTACTGATGACATAACGAGATTCGTCATATCCAGACTGCCCGCAGTAATACGTGATTTTTTCACCCGCTTCATTGTCGGTCCACAATTCTTTTGGCTTACGATTCACATTGTTTTCAATCACTTGGTTGGCTGCTTTTAAGATGGTCTTTGTCGAACGGTAATTTTTGCTCGAGCAAGACCACTTTGGCATCCGGATAATCGTGTTCAAATGACAAGATATTTTCCATATCGGCTCCACGCCATCCGTAAATACTTTGGTCGGCATCCCCTACAACGCAGATGTTTTTGAATTTATCTGCAAGGAGCTTCACCAATAAGTATTGCGCGTGGTTGGTATCTTGATACTCATCCACGTGGATGTAGTGGAATTTTTGTTGGTAGTAATCCAACACATCTTGATGTTCTTGGAATAATTTCACAGTCAACATGATGAGGTCATCGAAGTCTACCGTCATATTTTTGCGCATTTCTGCTTGATATTCTTTATAACATTTCGCATAAATTTGGCTCACATAGTCCAAATGGTTCTTCGCAAATGTTTCAGCATCTTCGAAATTATTTTTCGCGTTACTGATAGTTGCTAAAGCTCCACGTGGCTCATAGCGATCCGTATCGATATTCAACTTTTGCATAATTCGTTTCATCGCTGAAAGTTGGTCGCCTGAATCGATAATCGTAAACGACTTGGCTAAACCGATACGCTCACAGTCACGGCGAAGGATACGCACGCACATCGAGTGGAAGGTTGATACCCACATATCTTGTGCCTGTTCTCCGACAAGTGCCGCCACACGCTCTTTCATCTCGTTGGCCGCTTTATTCGTAAACGTAATCGCTAAAATATTCCACGGTTGTACCGCTTCTTCTGCCAAAATATAGGCCATGCGGTGGGTTAACACACGCGTCTTCCCACTCCCCGCGCCGGCCATGACTAGAAGTGGCCCTTGCGTATGCATGACCGCTTCTTTTTGGCGAGGGTTCATTCCCTTAATTAAATCACTCGAATTTTTCACAACTCTGTCCTTTCGTAAAGGTTATTGAACGTTGAAAAATAAATCTGTCACTTCAATTTCTCGGAGTAATTCCACACTTGAAGCTCCGCGTAGTCGAATCACACCCAGCACGTCAGTTGGGCGTTTTGATGTTAATTGGAAGAACTCGAAGTCCCATTGTGGTTTCAATAACGTTAATAAACTTGCTTTTTCCATCATCGATTCATAGATTGGCACGATGATCATTTCTTCTTTGATGTCTTTGTATTCAATCGGTAATCCTGTTGCCACACGTACAAGAATTTCAGACATGCTATGGCCTAAAAAGGCGCTGCTGAATTGTTGCTGCACGAGTGGTAATTGGTTTACGCCATCCACATAGAAAATGCCGTTATTTCCCATCTTCACTTGAATCGAAAGAATGGTTGTTCCAGATAAATTATCCATAATCTTAAAGGCAATGCGTTTCAACTCTTGCACCCATTCTGGATTTAGTCGACGAGAAACGATACTGTATTTTAATTTCCCGTGATATATACATCTTCTGAAATCGGTAGTACTGTCACGCGGTCTTCGTAATCACGCACGACTGTCACTGTAAAATGACGTTGCGCTGGAACGAAGGCGGTTAACATACATGGGCCTTCTTCCAATTTCTCGAGAACGCGCTCTTCGAAGTCTTCATCGTAGAGCTCTAACTTTTCTTCCACGCGATTCTTTACAAGATTGCTTTCTAAGAATGCTGGAAGGCCGATGCTTTGGACAATCGAAGGTAATTCGCCGACCGTTGTCACTAAGCTATATGGTGCAAGGTTAATCGCGTGCGTATCTAAGAATAATTTTTCAACTGTGCGATTTTGCGAAATTTCTGCTAGTTCAAACGATTGATAATAGCGAGTTTTACTACTGATTTCATATAACACATCAACCGGTACCAAGTTTGTTAATAATAAAACCGTGTCTACTTTTTCAGCAAAGTCTAATAACGCTTCACGGTCTTTGTAAGAAGAGACGATTTCATATTCAGCCATCGAAATAGCCGCTTCATTCGATTGGTGATAGCAGTACACAACGTACCCCATTTTTCTTGCTTCGCGAGCGATGGATGCGACTTGCTCATCTCCACCGATAATTCCGATGATGGCTCCTGGTAATAACTGACTCATTAATATCCTCTCCTTTTACTGAACCGTTTGAACGTTACGAACTCTTTCGTACGGACACGGTTGTTTCTTCTGTTGGTAATTGATCGTATTTATATAATTCATGCTCTTCAATCATTTGAATTAGCTTTTGTGCATATGTTGGGTCGGTCGCATAACCTGCATCTTGCAAAGCTTGTGCCGCTTGTTTGTAGTTTCTGGCCCCCAGCACTTTGTGATAGAGCGTTGGATCCCAGTCCACGCCGTACGCTAATAGTTGCGCATGGGCCTCAACTGATTCTGCCCAGCTTTCATACACGCGGAATCGTCCGTTAATCGTAATCCATGTGTTGTTCACGAATTCTGCTGTTTCTAGGACGACATTTGGGTTCAGCAGCAGACCCTTTCACGCCGTATAAATTATAATATTTACTTGCTAATAAACTCTCTCCCCAGTTCGATTCGAGAATCGCTTGCGCTAAACTCACGCTCGGCAACACGCCATAGTCTTTATACGCCTGTTGCGCCGCTGGGATGAGTACTTTTAAAAATTCATCTTGTGTCACATGTATTTCCTGTGGCTCGGATTTATGTTCAGATAACCATGTGATGGTCCCGGCCAAAAGAACGCTTGCTACAGCTATGATGAGAAGTCCCGTCAATTTCGATAATGACTTGAACCACTCGACAAGATGAAAGACGAATTTATTTTTTCTTTTCTTTCTTTTCGCCACAGTTTCACCACTTTCTTTATCTTTTCAATTTTATCATAAAATGGTTTATAAAAAAAATGGATACCCCCTTGTTTTCAAAGAGAGTATCGCATTCATTTTGCAAACTTCTATTCCTCTAAAGTAGATTCTGGAACAAACGCATTTTTGCTATATTCCAAATACTTTTGTTGAGCTTTTTCATCATGCATCCATTCAAGGAGCGCTTGTTTTTTCGTACCGATTTGTTTATGGGTAATTCCTACCACACGAATCTCAATAATATCTTGGTAACTCCAATGACCGTATGTCGTTGCCACGCGTAAAATCGTAACATTTTCCTTGAATTTACCCTTGCTGACAGCAGCCGTCTTCCAATCCACGCGGACATTTTCTTGACGAATCCAGCGACTCGCAATCGCCACCTTCAAACGTAAATATTCAGCGACTGGGTCTGAAGCGACTTCTGGAAGCACATCGGCATTTCTAGCCACTTTATTGGCAAGCATCCACTCATAATCCGTAAACAGACGTGCGATTTTTTGCAGATTTTCTGCCTTTAGTCCGCGTTCCCCGTTCTTCCATCTCGTCCAACTTTGGCCACTAATCCCTAATTCTTCTGTATAAATGCCTTTTCTGAGACATAACGTTCTCTAACAGCGTTCACTACAATTAATACAAATGCTTCATGCATCTTCATCACCTCTTGAACACATTGTACACCTATTAGGTGCATTATTCAATAACTCTACCATTTTTTTAACACATATATTATAATAGCGATATCTAAAAAAAGCAGAGGTGAGAGCGTGCCACAATCGTCAAATAATCCATTCCATATCGGACTTCGTACTTTTAAAACAGCCGTGTCTGTATTTATTTGCGTGGTTCTCTTTAGAATCTTACATCGTGGTTCACCGATGCTAGCAGCCTTGTCTGCTATTTTCAGTTTGCGAACTGACCATCAGCAAACGTTTAAATTTGCACTTTCTCGTTGTATCGGAAATACAACAGGCGGGGTCGTAGCTATTCTTTTATTCTACGTAAGAGCTGTTCTCCCATTTCCTGAATATACCGATTTACTGCTCGCTCCTGTCGGGATTATAATCATTATTTTATTCTGCAATCGATTTAATAAAACAGGCGTTATTAACTCATGCGCCACTTTCCTTGTTATCTTCTTCAACGTAGAAGCAGGACAAAATACTGCGTATGCAATCCAACGGATTCTCGATACAATTATCGGAGCGCTCATTGCGATTGGGGTAAACCACTTACTACCAAATCCGCATCTTAAAGAACAACAATCTTAAAAATACAAAAGAGTTCTACCACCCTGGTAGAACTCTTTTTTGTACTTATTTTTATTTCATACGCATCATGCCGTACATACGTGTATCGATAAAGAACACATCATCCTTCACATCAATTGTCTTAGAAAGAAGAATCTCTTTTGTTTGCATCGATTGCACACGTAGCGTCGGTTTACCATCGACAAGAGTGATCATCACAAGATTCCCTTTATTCAAGTACACTTGTGGTGCATAGACATCTGTTTCCGTTGTAAATGCTTCTTCTAGTTTCTGCGAACCTGCATTAAGAACATAGTATTTAGTCTCATTATTTTTGCGCTCACTTGCCTTCACATACGTATCTGAACCAGTGAATACAGGCACCTCATCTGCCAAGGCAATATATGCTTTGTCTCCTACTGTGTATAGAATCGATTGTACCGCACTCATACCCTGTTCAGGTGTGATTTCTGTGAACTTCTCAGTCTCAGCATCAAAAGTCATTAAGCGGAATTTTTCATCTCTTGAATACATACTCTTGAAGAGCAGCACTTGCGGGTCATACATGCGAGAGCTCTTTGCTTCTCCCCATGCAATCGAAGCAAACTCCTCTGGTAATTTCACTCGTTTTGCCGGAGTAGTCGCTCCCGTTTCTAAGTTCACAGAGAATGTGATGAAGAAATAGGTTGGTGCTTTCGAGCCTCTATTTTCATACTCAGGCATCGGCACCACTCCATACACGGTATTGCCTTTTCTATAGAAAGTGACATCTGTTACAAAATGACTATCGTCCCCGCGTACTTCTTTAGTAATCGGAACCGAAACAGTTGTGACCTTCTTTGTCTCTTTGTTAATGATACTGAAATTTACCTTTGGATCTGTTGTACTTTCAAAGCTATAAGTCAAGCCGTATAGAAGGTCATACCCCTTAAACGCCACCAGATTATCATAATTTGGACGGTCTGTAAAAGAAAAGTCTGCCAATCTCTTTTTCGTTTGGAAATTGTAGGCATTTTCGGAAAAACCAACACGTTTTACATTCCCATCTAAAAGTGCATACTCTGCGCCCTTAGACGATGTTAAATCATCTGTGGAATACGACATCTCAAACGTTGCTCCGTCGACTAATTTTTTCTCTTCATCGGTTAATTGAATCGATACCGGAGCAGGCTTCACTTCTTGATACGCTGCATGACCAGCTGTCGCTAGAAACACAAGTCCACTAAAGGCAAATACTGCTGTTGCAAATTTACTTGATTTCATGATAAACCCTCCTTACACACTAACCTTATGATTTAATAAATAATCGCTCAGTAGCATATTTAGAATAATCCAAATAAGCATGGTACTGATTAAGAAGACCAACGCTTCATTTCCAATTAAACGAACCACAAATTGCGTACGCACAATCAGCGTAAATGTCACAACAGCAACTAGAATGTAGAGAACTACCGAAGTTACCTTACGAACGTATCCTTTCTTCTCAACCCCAACAACAAGGATGGCGAGTTGGAAAACCGTCACGATGAGCGCTATCCCCATTGTCAAAATGAGAAGAAACTGTACCGCATACTGTGGTACTAGAAGCGGCATCGCCATCGAATTGGTCACAAGCGACCACGGTGTGATGTGGTATTGTGCAAACTCTGGAATAAAGAAGCTTGTGAGGTAGTAGTTTAGGAACACCCCAACTACTTGAACAGCCTGTAAGAAGAACGTGAGCACAAGCATCGTTAATAATTTAGCCCAGTAGATTCCAAAACGTGATCCTGGAAGCATAAGTAGGCGATAAACGAAAGACCCTTTGCTACTCCATTCCTTCGACCAAATCACTGCCGCGTAGACCAGAATCGCTGATCCAGCAAAGAACACTGGAAGTCCAATGGCGAGTTGATCCAAAACGATTTCTTTCACCATATCAGAACTCACAATGCGCAATTGTCCGGTTAGTAACCCCGTCGTCGCAAGTGTCTTCAGCTTCAACCCTAGTTGCAATAAGATTTGAAGTAAGGCTACCACGAGGATGAACCCTTTCGCCTGACCGATATTATAAAGCGTTAAATTGATGACTTTCTTCATGGTAAGTATACCTCCCTCATCACATCGACAATTGATTTGCCCTCTTCTTCACGCACTTGTTCTGGATAGAATTCCTTCACAACTCGTCCTTCGTTTAGGAGCACTGCTTTGTCGACGATATACTCAATATCATTAATTTCATGCGTTGTAATCAATACGCCACGTCCATCGAGTAGGTCGCTCGTAAAGACACGCGCGATTTCTTCACGGGTAAACACATCGATTCCTGAAAATGGTTCGTCCATCAAGATGTAGTCTGTATCCAGCCCCATCCCTAGAAGCAAGTTCAGTTTAGCGACATTCCCCTTCGAGAGTGATCGTACTTCATCCTTTAAATTCAAACGGAAGAAGTCTAATAAATGTCTTTCCTTTTGACGATTCCAGTTTGGATAGAACGTGCGCATAAAATCAATCGCCTCATCCACTGTTTGATCTGGTGAGATAATCGAACTATCCGTAATGTAGCTCACCTTTTCCGCAAACACTTTACGTGCTGGCATATCATCGATGGAAATTTTCCCTTTATCAAATGGCAACAGTCCTGCAATGCAGTTCATAATCGTTGTTTTCCCAATCCCGTTGACTCCAATAAGAGCCGTCACTTCTCCTTTTTTCGCGTTAAATGAGATATCATTCAACACTTGTTTCTTTCCAAATCTCTTGCTTAAGTTTTGAACCGTTAACATAGTACCGCTCCTTCCCTACAATTGTTTTTTGAGATGTTCGATGACATCTTCTGCACTTAAATTCAGAGGTTGAATCGCTGTAGTAAAACTTGCGATGGCCTCATCCAACATTTCTTCTTTTAGTTGCTCAATCCGTTCTACATCTTCTGTCACACGACTCATGACATTATTTCCTGTCGTAATCAACCCCATGACCTCCAATTCATGAAAGGCACGTTGGACCGTATTAGGATTTATTTGCATGGTTTGCGCAAATTCACGCCGACTCGGCATCTCTTGGCCTGCTTCCATTCTGTGGGAGGCAATTTCCGCTTTGAAATAGGCGATAATTTGCTCGTAGACCGGACTCCTTTTATCAAATACGATCATTAGTAACTCCTTTCTTTGATTCCCATTCAGTGTATTAACCGGTTAATACACTTATCTTTAACTGTATTATGCGCTTAGTACACTCAAATGTCAATAGCGTTTTCAAAAATATTTTTTAAAAATAAAAAAGACGACTCAAAATCGAGTCGTCTCAACGTTTATTGGATTTTTAATTTCACCATTTCTTGTAAAATGAGGTTTGCTAATTCCGCTGCCCCTGTATCGTTTGGATGAATCTCATCCTCAAAGAGCCATTCTTTTGTATGCCCTTTGGCGTAAGTTCCCCAGTCGATTAGATGAACATTTGGATAACGTGCTGCAGCTGCTTTTAACTGCTCATTTACTTCTTTAGCCCATTTAATTTCATAACCAGCTGTCACTAAGAAGATTTCACGGTTCCCTGACGCTTGAATCAACGCATCGATTTGCGCTGCAGAAAAAGCACCGTTTGAACCGAGGACAAATACCACAGTTTGAGAAAGTCTACCTTGTTGTGCCAACTTTTGAACGATTGGTGCGCTGTAATACAATTGACGTCCGACTTCTCCGTCCACATAGGCGTTCGGGAATACCTCGCGAAGTTTGTTCGCAGACGCTAGTAACACTGAGTCTCCGACAAAGGTAATCGGCGTCTTCTTCACTTCTTGTTCCACATTCGCTTTTATTTCATTACTAATCGTCGTTGTCCCTTCAGTGGTTGGCTCGGCCGTTGTCTCTTGTAAGAGCGCTTGGTTTTGACGAATTTTCTCCTCAACCTCTTGAACGGCTGAGTTTTGATTCTTCTCTTGTGCAAATCCAATCCCCGCAAGTCCTACACAGATAAGATACATCAATGAGAACACGAGTCCGAATTGCTTGATTCCTTTTGGAAGATTTGATTTCCCATAAGCCGTTAAATTATACGGACTATGCGCTTGTCCAATCGGAAGGATAATTCGCTCTCTTTCAAAGAGTTGATACGTAATTTCTGCCATCACGAAAATCAACACAAATTGAATCCCAACAGATAGCCACTGCTCATCAATTCCACGTAAAAACGTTGGTGCGATGAGATGAATTGGATAAAACCATAAGTAGTATGAGAAACTTCTCTTTCCAAAGAATGTAAATCCTTTAAAACTGAAGAGGTAATGAACGCCTACTCCTTCACGAATCGAACAAGATAAAAGAAGCATCATCACAAACGATGAAATAAACATCATCATGTAATAGACTTCTGCTTGCGTTCCATTGAAGGTGGTAAACATCCAACCTAATGCCCCTAAACAGAGGATGCTCAACACATTCGGAACAACCGAACCTGACTCACGAGCTGGTAGAAGTAATTTCCCTTCGTGAATGTAACTTAAGAGCGCTCCAAACGTAAACGAGAATAATCGCGTCGATACTAAGTAGTATACGTGAGAAGGATCTTGTTCAAACCAATAAAGTGCTGCCATCGCTGCTGCTGAAACAAGCGTTAAGAACGCGAGCAAGGCAAACTCCTGCATTCTGAGGAAGTTGAGTTTCTTCATCAGTTTTCGAAGGAGATACCCTACGATTAAAAGTTGCACATAAAGGGATACATACCAGAGATGCACAAACGGACTCGGATTCGCCGATTGCACGAAGTATGATTGTTGAGAGAAAATCTGATAATCATTATTGACGAAGAATAATGCCGAAAGCGCCATTCCTCGGATATTGGATAGTAATTGCGGTGCTGCCACGAATAAAAATGCGACCGTCACAACAATCATAAAGAGCATCGGGAAGAACATTCTCTTCAAGCTTTTCACTGGGAAACGCTCCTTATAATCTTCCGCGAATGTTTTGATATTGTGTCGGAATGTCAAATAGCCTCCGACCACTAAAAATCCGTTAACGGCTAAAAATCCGCCCGGTAATAAATGTTGGAAATAATAATACGTAATAATTGCTAGTATAAAAAAACCTTTCAAGCCATCAAATGCAGCACTCCGTTTTTTTTCTGTTTGCATGGGAGGATGTGGGTGCGTTGGTGCTTGAGAAGGTGTTGTTTGATAATTCATAGTCCCCACTGTCTTTCTCCATTCCTTAAACTCCTATTTATTATATCTCAAAACCACTACACTTGGATACTAGGAACATTACATTTTTTTATTAATTTTAAGAAAAACAGTTTCCAGTTGTTTCTAAAACGTGAACAAAAGCTTCCTGTTGTTTATTAAACACAAAAAAAGCTAGGCAAATCTGCCTAGCTTTCTTCTTACATTTTTAGTGTTCTGAAGCACCGCTTGTTGCATCTACTGCTTGTGCTTGAGCTGGAGCTGAGTGTCCGCTATCTGAAGCACCACTTGTAGCATCTGCTGCAGGAGCAGGAGCTGAGTGTCCGCTATTTGAAGCGCCACTTGTTGCATCCGCTACTGGAGCAGCGCCATTTGCGCTTACTAAACGTTGGCCAGTTGTTTGTAGGGTACCAATCTAACCATGGTTTGAAGTCAAATACGATTTCGTTAATTCCAGCGTAAGAACCATCAGGATAGTACATTGCTTGGTAGTTGTGTACGTTGATGATTTCTGGTGGAGTGTTTGGAACGATTGTACGGAAGTAATCCACGTTACCTGCACGTAAGTTCGCAATGAGGTATTCCACATTTTTGAATGTACGTGGTGGGTGAACTGTTCCTAAACGGTTACCAGATTGAGCTGGCACACGTGGAGCCAACATTTTGTTTGCTGGTTTGTTGAAGTTATAGTACAAGAATTGGTTGTTGTCATCGGCATATGTTACTTCAAATGGTAAAGCTTTTAAGAACATATCGATTTGGTCAACTGTTAATAAACCGTGGTCTAGGCGAACGTAGTCGTTTCCTTGAGCTGCACCAACGATTTCACTTGCTTTTTCAACCCATTCTGGATCATCTGGGTCTACGCCTTGAACTGTTGTCGCAATTGGGTTTGTACAATCTAAATCTTCTGGCGGTGTTGGTAATGGTTTGCGTAACACTTTTACAACCTCCACATATTTTACGAAGTTTTCTAAGCATGAACGTAAGAACGCTACAGTTCCTTCGCTCTTAATGTTTCCTTCTTCGTCAAATGCTTCTTTTGCTTTTCCTAATAAGAATTCGTTCCCTGGCAATACATATGCGTTTACCCCTGGAGCGTCCAAGATTTTACGTAAATGCACTTGCGCACGTGAAGTTCCTTGATCATAGTGAGAAGCTCCCATAATCATGACAGGTTTGTTTTCGAATGGGTGTAAGTTGAATGACATCCATTCTAATGTGCTCTTCAATGCAGCTGTGATTGTGTGGTTGTGTTCAGGTGTAGCGATAATCACACCATCTGCACGAATTAATTTGTTGTACATGTATTGTACTGGGAAACTCTTAGATTGATCTTCGTCTTGGTTGAACATTGGAATATCTTTAATTTCTAAGATTTCAAACTCGAATAAGTCACTGAATTTCTTTTTCGATAAATTGTAATAATAAACGGTTATGCGAAAATTCCGCATTTCGATCCCTACGATACCAATAATTTTTCATTTTCTACTGTCACTCCTTATTTTTTTAGAACTGTCCCATGAGAAGTTTTTCGCTTCTTTTTCACGAGCTTCGTTTGCACGAACTAATTGTCCTGTAATTTCAATGAATAATAAGTAATCTGCGAAAATCTTTTCTAATTTTTCAACAGTTGCTGCATCTTTTAAGTTGCCTTCTTCGTCGAATGCTTGTAAGGCGTGACCTAATAAGAATTCATCACTTGGTAAAACGCGTGCTTTAATTTCTGGTGCGTCTAAGATTTGACGTAATTGACTTTGTGCACGTGAAGAACCTAATGTTCCGTAAGATGCTCCTGTAATCATGACAGGTTTGTTTTAATAATGGGTAGATACCATAAGATAACCATGCTAAAGCGTTCATTAATACAGCTGGGCATGAGTGATCATATTCTGGTGTGCTAATGATTACTCCGTCCGCTGCAGCGATTTTTATCTGCAATTGCTTTGTGCTTCTTGAGGCACTACTTTAGGAGTTGGTTTGTTGAACATTGGAATGTCTTTAATTTCGACAAGTTCAATTTCCGCCTGTTCTGAAAAAAATGTTTTTGAATGTATTGTAATAGTTGACGGTTTGTTGATTTTTTTAGAGTTTGTTCCGACTAAAACCGATTAATTTAACCATTTGAGTACTTCCTTTCGAGTAATTGAATCTTTGAAGCAAGTCCTGAAGTGTAGAAAATACGATCATCGTCTAAAAATCATAACAGCTTCGATGTTAGGGGTGTTGTTCCACTTCGAATAAGATTTCATGTGCTTTCTTTTCCAAAGAGTCTGGTCGTCCATATTTCACAATCGACGGACTGTTTGGAAACAATCGTTAGACTGGCAACGTCTGTTTCGGCTGGGATATCCAGTATTTGGGTCCAAAAATATGATGGTATTTCTTGCCCATCTACTTCTAGCACCCGTCTCGTAGACACCTGATGTGACAATCGACTCATCTTGAATCGGAAGAAGCGCCACATTTTTCTCCACGAAGGAGTTTAGGGTTTTGAATACCAATCCACCAATTCCCATCTTCATGATGAACAGCTGGTCCAAGCGTGAGAACATTCCCACCCAGGTTAATGAGCGCAGAGGTCACTCCAAGCTCTTTTAGCTGCTCTATCACCAAGTCGGCAATATACCCTTTGGCAATACAACCAAGGTCGATTCGCATTCCTTCTTCCAACAGAAAAATCGTCTGACTCTCTTCATTCAGTTCGACTTTCGTTGCATCGGTCAGTTGCAGTTTGGCATTAATCTCTTCATCCGTTGGTACTCGTGCATCACTAAAGCCCACGCGCCATGTTTGAACAACCGGGCCAATCAAGATATTCATCCGACTTCCCCGCAGCTAAACTATTCTCCAGTCCCAATTTTTCACCAAATGAAAAAAATCTCTGGATGAACACTAACTGCATGTTTCCCTGCTGCCAAGTTCACAGCCATCAGTTCTGAAGTTGGGTCATTCGCGCTAAAAACGATGCTCATATCGCTTTCAATTGCTCGAAAACTTCAGCCACTAAACGCTCGCCTTCTGGATGCGCAATTTTCAATTCGATGACGGTTCCCATCAATCGAATGGTACCTGTATGATACTGTTCCAAAACTGCCACTTCTCCTAGTTGAAATATGTGATAAAAAGTCACAGAAACGCCTACACAAAAAGCGTTTTCTACTCCTTATTTTGAATGTAACACAGCAGAAATTAAATTTCAAGGACGCAGGTCTATTTTCACTTAATAAAAATATGCATAAGAAAAACTATTCTTGTGCATATAATCCTTATTTATTAAATTTTAATTTACAGCCTTCCATTTGGAAATTTTTCTACCAGTTGCACTGTCATTCCGAGAGCACGAAACTCAAGCTGACACCCGAGTCCTCTTCCTGAGAAACAATAAAACTTATTAAAAAGCCTAAGCTTTGGTGAGAAGCATCAAACTGAGTCGAGGGACTGAAAAAGAAAGCTCTCTAGATTTATAGTAGTTGTAATAGCGGGTTCATAACCAATGTGAATTACTGACTCTAGGGTAAAACCCGTAGAGTCAGTTTGAGGCTTTGGTAGGATTGAGACACAAGGCTCAATCCGGTATCGCTATTATAACAACTATAAAAATTCTAGGGGGAGCTTTTTGAAAGTCCCTACGGGACTCCCATTAAATCTTTTTAACAAACTCAGATTTAAGTTTCATTGCGCCGAATCCATCTATCTTACAATCGATATTATGATCGCCTTCCACGATGCGAATATTCTTCACACGAGTACCTTGCTTAATATCTTTCGGAGCGCCTTTTACTTTTAAGTCTTTGATGACTGTTACTGTATCGCCGTCTTGTAATTTATTTCCGTTTGCATCGATAGCTACTGGTCCTTCTTCAACTTCTGAACCTGGTTCCCATTCATACGCACATTCTGGACATACTAATAATACGCCATCTTCATATGTGTATTCTGAACCACATTTAGGGCAATTTGGTAATGACATTTTCATTCCTTCTTTCTGTTAAAAATTCGTCTTAACGACGTTTACGAATCATATCTAAAGGTTTCACTGGCTCAGTTACTTTCATCTTGCAGATCATCATCGCATGAGGAGCTGCTTCGATTTCTTCGCCATTTTCATCCCATAATTGTGTTAGTTCTTCTTCGTGGTGACGCATTCCAGGTCCGTAGAACTCGATATGGTCTCCTACTTTGAAGTTATTACGTTGTTGCACAGTTGCCATTTGCGTTTCTGGATCATATTCAAGCACTTGTCCAACGAAAGCATATTGAGGAATTTGACGACGCGGGCCAAATAATTGCTCTTCTTCGGTTGGAACTTGGTAGTAGAAACCAGTTGCTAATTCACGTTGCGCTGCTTTCCATAATTCGTCAATCCATTCTTGTTTACATACATAGTTATCTGGATCTTCGCAGTATGAATCAACCGCTGCACGATAAACGTTAGAAACCGTTGAAACGTAGTGAATTGATTTCATACGACCTTCAATCTTCAAGCTATCTACACCTGCTTCGATTAAGTCAGGTAAGTGTTGAATCATCGATAAGTCAACGGCACTCATTGAGAATTTCTCTTCGATGCCTTCTTCGCCCGCGCCGACCATGTTCTTTTCGCCGGCAAACGGCATATCGAATAGACCGTATTTCCAACGACAAGACTGAGCACATCCACCACGGTTCGCATCACGATGCACCATATGGTTTGATAGTACGCAACGTCCTGAATAAGAAATACACATTGCTCCATGGATAAAGGCTTCGATTTCTACATCTACTTTTTCTTGCATTTCTTTAATTTCTTCCATTGACACTTCACGCGCTAATACGACACGTTCCAAGCCTTCTTCTTTCCAGAAGTTTAGTGTTTCGTAGTTGGCAGCTGAAGATTGTGTTGATAAATGGATTGGTAATCCTGGCGCTTCTGAGGCACAAATATCCATTAAGGCCATGTCACTGATGATGGCTGCATCGATACCGATGTCACGAACCGTACGGAAGAATTCTCCCGCCCCTTTTTCGTCACCTTCGTGAGTCACCATGTTAGCGGCAATATATACTTTTGCGTTAAGTGCATGGGCAAAATCAACCGCTTCTTTCATTTCTGCAAAGTCGAAGTTTCCTGCACGGCTACGAAGTCCATACGCTTCCCCACCAAGGAAAACCGCGTCAGCTCCGTATAAAATAGCTGTTTTTAGTTTTTCAAGAGTACCCGCTGGAGCAAGTACTTCAGGTTTTTTCAATATCTTTCTTCCCATTTGACTCTCTCCTATTTCACATCTTCTGGATTTAATAAGTAAAATCCTGCTTCAAGGCCACGAACTTTTGGATGGTGTGCACGCACTTGTAATTCAAGGCTTGCACTCTTCTCAGGAGTCCATGTACCTGCTTCGATTTCATTACGAGCATTCACGAATAATTTCGCTACTTCCACGAAATCTTGACCTGGAGCAAGAACTCCGTCTAATTTCCATTGTGGAATGCCCATTTCTGCTAATTCTAACAAATATGGCGCAAGAGACACGTCGTTATTCGCGAAAATATGCGTTCCGTTAATGTCTTCGTAGATTGAATAGTGAGAATCTTCATCGGCAGGTTCTGACACGAATAAACCGCGACGTTTTTCAACAGATTCTTTTTTCTCAATATAGTTAAAGTAGTTATTTAACAGTGGGCGTTTTGAATGATGGATACAAGTTGCTCCGTACACTAAAAACTTCGATTGGAATTTCTACACCTGCTGCCAAGATTTTCATCTCTTCACGAGGAATTTCACGCGCAATCACCGCACCAACGGCACCACGTTTACCCCAGAAATTTATTTGACGACTACTTGTTACTAAAACCGCTGCATCATAACGGTAAGGAATTGAGTACTCAGGGTCCTTCATAATTTGAACCACACCTGGATCTCCTACCGCGATGTTATCGACACCAATTCCCTTTAAAAATTTCAAATACTCAGGTACAAGCGCAATTCCTTCATTATGGAAAATCGCGTTAACAGCAACGCTTGCTTTCTTTCCATATTGGTGCGCCAATTCCGTTAATTCTTTTTTTGTTCCTCACGTGTAAACGATATAGGAAGGCGAAGTCCAAATTGGTCTTCCCCAAAATAAATCGTGTCCACGCCCGCTTCAAGCAAGTCTTTTGCTTGTTGGATGGATTCAACTGTTGCAATCAGCTCTATCATCCAAAGGCCCCCTTTGTTTCTATTAAATTTATACTCATCTAGAGTATCATAAAATGGCTCATTTTTCTAATGTTGTATAGAAAAATAAACAATCCACCCTACCGACATCATAGGATGGATTGCTATTTGTTATTCGACTTCTAATTGAATGCCAAATCCTTCTGGCAAAGCAGTAAATACCGCAATCTCAGATGGAAGTAAATGCCCGATGACGTTTTGTCGAACGTCCGAAGGCAACTCAACTTTAGCAATTTCAATTTCACCTTGGTAACGACCGTACTGGCTATTTGCTTGATTGATTTCTCCAACGGTGCGGGTTGTTGTCGAAACCTCTCCTCCAAGTAAGGTCCAGCCCCGAGTACCGAGTACACGGTATACAAAATCACTGGCATCAACACGGTCATGAAGCACTTTCCCTGTTAATTCCACAGGTGCTTCTGCCTTCAACGAGACAAACCCTTCTTGGAATTCCTTCATGACTTTTTGTGTAGAGGCGTTAATAAACGTATCCCCCACTAAAATCATATCGGTGTGCGCCTTAATCAGTTCGCAAATCGCCAAGCGTGTATCTAGCGTGCGATGCGTCTCCACAGTAGGCAACCCTTCATGAAGTGGCCCTCTTAAAGGCTCATCCCCTGGAATAAACGCGAGTACTTTTTACTCCGAGCGTATGCAATTTTTTTGATTAATCGCGGTGAATTTTTCAAGCGAAATACCTGAATACACTTTTGGATAGTAGTTATGACAGGCAATAATCTTTTTGGAAAATCCGAGTCGTTCCAACAATTGATATTCACGATTTGTAAACGTCGACGCATTCACGACAAGCGTAAACGCCTTGCCGCAACGTTCGATAAACGCTTCGTCCCCAAATTCGTCCAGACGCAAGTACGATAGCCCTGCATTTTTCAGAGCCGCAATATTCTCTTTGGTAAAGATCTTTTATGAGCGATGTCTGGAATTAAATCTACTTCATATGAGCGAGCAAGCTCCACAAGACGAGCCATATCCGAAATTTCTAACGGATGTTCTGGCAACTGAAAAGAAGTAAAAGCCACGGTTTGACGCGCGGCTTTCATTTCTTCTAATACTTGTGTAACGACTTGTTCACCAAGATTGATATAGATGGAGCGCCCAAAAGAAATGTTTGCTCTATTTATTTCCATATACTTCGTTAATACGATCTTCATCTACACCGAAGAACCATGTGATAACAAATCCACCGATGTAAGCTCCGACCATTGCAGTTAAGAAGAGTACTTGAGTTCCTGGTACCATAATTAAAGCACCGAATAACCCAGAAACCCCTTGAGATACAGTACCTAAGTGGAATAGAACTGCTAACATACCGCCGACACCAGCATCCTAAGCAGGCTGTTAAGAATGGTTTACCTAAAGGAAGTGTTACAGCGTACATCATTGGTTCCCCTGATACCCTAAGATACCAACTGGTAATGAGTCTCTTGTTAATTGTTTTAATTTTTTGTTCTTAGTCTTCAAGTATAATGCTAAACCTGCACCCACTTGTCCACCACCGGCCATCATTAAGATTGGCAATAGGTAGTTGATACCTTGACTTGGTCCGTTTGGATCGTTTAATAGCACGTGGATTGGAGTTAAGGCTTTGGTGTAAACCAACAGATACGATTGGTAAGAATCCAGCCGCTAAAAATGTAACCACCAAAGATTCCTAATTGTTCATATACGAAGTTTAATACTGTGTAAATACCTTGAGTTAACGCAGCGCCAGCAGGTTGGATGATTAATACTGATAAGAATGCGCCAATGATTAATGTTAATAATGGAGTCAAGAATGTTTTCAACATTGTTGGAATCACTTTGTCAACAGCGCGTTCTAAGTAAGCTACTACAATCCCCATCATTAATGCAGCTAATAAACCACCAGCACCTGGGTTGAAGGCTTTACCAGTAAATGGCATCAACACTTGACCAGCGTCTGTTTTTAATAGAAGTGGCATTGTTGTAACACCAAGTGACATACTTCCGGCAATTGCCCCAAGAATAGGTGTTCCTTTGAACTCACGAGCGGCATTGTACCCTACATATAAAGGTAAGAAGGTGAATAGACCCCAACCCATTGTACGAATGGCTTGGTACCACCATTCGAAGTTATATGCGTTTTGTGTTGTTACGTTAATAACGTTTGAAATACCGTTAATTAAACCAGCTGCGATAATCCCTGGTAATAATGGCACGAAAATGTTAGCGATATGTTCCAAGAAGCGTTGAACAGGGCCTCTATGTTTTGCTTTATTTTCTTTTTTGTTTTGTTTTGCTAAATCAGCTGCGTCGACTTCATCCACGCTACCTAATTCAATTCCTGTTAATTCCGCAAATTCGCGACCAACTTCAGTCACTTTACCAGGTCCTAAAACGATTTGAACCCCTTGTTCACGTTCTACAACCCCTAATACTGAATCCACGTCTTTTAATCCAGCGACATCCACTTTAGATGTATCCGCTACAGTCAGACGTAAGCGAGTCATACATGTAGCATTACTAACCACGTTTTTCCTTTCTGTCCCGACTTTACTTAAAAATTTCACTTGCTACTTTCTTTGCATCCATTTTTATTAAGCCTCCTTATTTTTTTCATTGCCTTTGACAATATTCATCTGATTTTGCCTGAAGCAGTCTGTTCTGCTTCTTTGTGCCGAAATATGATGTATTTGAGAGATAATAGCTACTTTTAAATCAAAAATCATTTTCCTCAAGAACACTTCTTGCGTTTTCAGGAGAAAGATCTGTAATCTTTAGAGAGAATATTGGTTGCCCGCTGTTTCAACTTTTAAGTTTGTTGGTTGAACATCGACCATATATCCTTTGAAAATTTTTTTCCTACTTGAATCATTGCAGTCGTTGTAATCATATTGAGAATGATTTTTTTGAGCCGTACCCTGCTTTCATTCGCGTAGATCCCTGTAACCACTTCTGGCCCAGTAATCGCTTCGATACCAACCGAAGCAATGTTAGAAATTAAAGCATTTGGAGAATTGGAAATCGCACCTGTGAAACATCCAACCTCATTGGCATAGGTAAGACCCTGCTGCGACATAAGGTGTGCGTCCACTCGCGCTAATTCCGATGACTACATCCTCTTTAACAAGATCCAAGTCTCTTAACTGTGCCTCGGCTAAGGTTTCATCGTCTTCGGCACCTTCAATGGCGTTTCGAAGAGCGTAATCTCCACCCGCAATCAGTCCCACTACCATCTCCGGTGATACACCGAATGTTGGTGGGCACTCGCTTGCGTCCAGAACACCAAGTCGACCAGAAGTCCCCGCGCCCAGATAAATCAGTCGGCCTCCTTTCTCGAATGCTTGTACAACACCTGCTGTCACTTTTTCAATTTCTGGAATGCACTGTTCAATCGCATCAGTGATTTTTTTCCTGTTTTTCGTCATTCATATAACGTAAAATCTCACGAATCGACTGCGTTTCAATATCCTTACTTCTGTCATTGACTTGCTCTGTCATCAATTTTGAAATGTCATCCATTTTCTCCACCTCCTCTTAAAAATTCCACTAAAATTCATAATGAAATCGTTTTTCTTAAACATATTATACAGCGTTGTAAATTTTATTTCAATACTGTATAATGAAATCGGAAACAATATTTCTCTAAAAAAAGTAGGGAGTTCTATGAAGAAGTTTTTTTAACAGCAACAGATAAAAAAATTGAAGAATTTCATCTCAAAACATTCAGATGTCGTGCTTTCTTCAAGCATTCATGTATTGGCAGATGAAATTGGGGTTTCGTCTTCTTCTATTAGTAAATATATTAAAAAAATTGGGTTCCGTTCTTACTCTCGATTTAAAGTGAATTTAGCACAACAAAACTCACAATCCATCGATGAACAAATCGATAAAGACGACTCTATCAAAACCATTCAATCTAAATTAATTAAGACCGTTACTCGTTCCTATGAGATGACAATCGAACTAATCGACGACGACACACTCGACCACGTGATTGACTTACTCAAAAAAATGCGAACAAAAATCTACACTTTTTGGGGTCGGCGCTTCAGGTCTGGTCTGCAGCGATATTTACTTTAAACTAAGCCGTATCGGTAAAAAAATATCGTGTACCACACTGACTCACACATCCAACTCGCAAGCCTTAGCAATGCTACGGAAAAAGACTTAGTAATCGGTGTCAGCTACTCTGCCAGCACAAGAGAAGTCACTGCAGCCTTTGAAATTGCTAAAGAACGTGGCATCCCAACCGTATCGATTACTGGACAAGGCAACGGCAATCTAGACGCTCTCAGCACCTATTGCCTCAAAAGTTCCTCGCCATGAAAAAAATCGATTCGTTCTGCAGCCATTACCAGTCGTAACGACTCGCTCTTCTTAGTCGACTTACTCTACTTAGGGCTTCTTCAAAAAGACGAAAAGACGTGCTAACGACATTTTAGAAAGCAGCTACAAATTGACGCATCAGTTGAGAAAATAAAACAATACAATAACACAAAAACTCGAAACGGAAATCCGCTTCGAGTTTTTTGTGTTTTATATAGTTTACTCTGCTAAAAAAATGCTAATAACTCTTTAGAAAAATTCTTCAGCATATTGGAAAAATAGATCCGTGACCTGCATTTGGATAAATAATCAGTTTGCTTCCTTCAATTTCCTCGTGCATTTCATAAGAATTTGCAGTTGGAACTTGTAAGTCATTATCCCCATTCACAATTAATGTAGGTTGTGTAATAAATTCAAGAGAATCTTGCGCATCTTTCCCCCAACGTTTAATCGCTTTTTTAATTGTGTAAGGAACCCTGGGATATTCATTTCCTTATCAGAATCTTCTTTTTTACGCATTCCCCATACGGCTAAGAACCTTCCTAGCTTCTACACCGCCTTGTTCGTCATGGTTATAGAAAAATATAACGTTTTTGGATCCACACGATGTAACGCGCCTTTGAACATAAATCTAAATGTTTTCCCAGTCACTTTATCCATTTCGACGCCACCACGAGGTCCTGTTCCTGCAAGAACGAGTCGATTTACAAGATTTCCCTCTAAACGAACAATCTCTTGTGCAATCATTCCGCCCATAGATAATCCTAATAGATTAATTTTGTCGTAACCTAATGCTTTGATAATTTCAACCGTTTGAGCTGCCATTCCCGGAATCGTATCCGCTACTTTCCCTTGGCTCGCTCCCACACCTGGTAAATCCATGACAATCACATGGTGCTCTTGTGCAATAAGATCCAATAATTTTGGATCCCAATTATCTAACACTGCAGCTAAGTGAACAAGCATCACTAATGGTATTTCTGACTTTCCTTTACTCAATTCACGGTACGCAATTTGATTGCCCCCTACCGTAATATACTGATTTGCTGTTGTAATATAAGACATTTTATGTTCCCCTTTTTAAAATTTTAATACTGTTTTACCGCGTGAACGACCATTTGCTACTTTATCTAGTGCTGCATTTACTTCGTCGAATGTAAATACGGTATCAATCGATGGTTTAATTTCTAGTTTTGTAAAGATATCTGCGACTTCTTGCAATTGCGCTCCATTACTACGAACGAAAATGAAATGATAATGAACGCCGTATTTTTGAGCCATCTTATCAAATTTTCGACCTGCCAATCCGAATAAGAATTGTTTCCATTTTGGTAAATTCATTTCTTTAGCAAATGCTCCATTTGGCATCGCTCTTAAAGATACTAAATGCCCACCTTTTTTTCATAATCGACATTTGTTTTTTTCTGTTTCTGCGCCGCCGAGAGTATCTAAGACGTAATCGACATCACTAACGGTTTGTGTATAATCTTCTGTTTTTGTAATCGATGAATCGGTCTGCTCCAATGGATAGAACGCGTTCTTTATTCGATGCATCCCCATTTGTAATAACAGTGAGCCCTTTTGCTTTTGCAATAGGAATAGCCATTCCTCCGACTCCACCAGTACCACCAGAGATAAAGATTGTTTTTTTCCAGCTTCTGCCCCCCATTAATTCTAATGCTTGCATAATCGTTAAAGCCGTTAACGGCACAGCGGCAGCCTCTTCATCTGATAAATAATCTGGAACAAAAAGCCAACGCGTCGCTATCAACCGCTACATATTCAGCAAAAGCCCCAATGGCATCCAATGGAAGTCTACCGAACACGCGGTCACCATTTTTTTGAACGCTGTTACTTCGCTTCCCACTTCTTCGACGATTCCGACAACTTCATTTCCAGCTGTTTGAGGTAATGAATACGGAACAATTAATTTAACCTCTCCTCGAGAAATCATATTATCTAACGGATTTACCCCTGCTGTTTTTTTACTTTTTACTAATACTTGATTTTTTTAGAAATCGTTGGTTTTTTTCAATAGTTGTAATATTTAAAATAAGATTATTTTTTTGTTATAGATTGTGTGTTGTGCTGCTTTCATGTTGATTTTTCCTTTCCGTTGTATCACCTGTTGATACATGTTAGTTAAAATTTTACTGACTTGTTGCCAAGTCAGTTTACTTTTTTGCTAGCGACATCATAAAGATTATCGATCACATCTTGTAATGTTTTTTTGAATGTAACTCTTGTTCTAAATGGGCCTCCACACTTGAAAAAAATTGGAGAAATTGCTGCTCCAATATGATTTCCAACTGGACAATTTAAATTCGTGTTTTTGATGAATTGGGAATAATGTTATTCCTCTACCTCTTGAGTGGCAAAATAGATTTCTAATAGACTCATTTCTTTTTGGCGATTTCGTAAGCTCATACCCTGATTTCCCTTGTTGCGAGCGAATAATTTTCGGCTTTCTTTAGTAGCGCGATGACTTTACGAATATAACTTGGGTTCGTTCCAACACTCTCGGCTAGCGCTTGTGAACTAAGAATATCACGACTTTCACTAATCATAGCCAAAATATGTAAAGCTACTGAGAATTTAGTATCCAATTATTTGAACCTCCTTTTCGTCTTGTATCTGATACAGGAACAAGTTTAACACGTTCATTTTTTTAAAAAGCAAGATTTTTTTATTTCACTTTCTAAAAATAAAAGCCTTAAAAACAAACTCACTTGCTTTTTAAGGCTTTATTTAATAAGATTTCTAATATATTGAATTTGGTCTTCATTGCATTGTTGACCCACTTTATTTTTTCAGATTCAAATGGAATACATGCCCTTGAGGTTTCTTTTTCTCCCCATATTCTTTAAACACGACTTCTACACCCTTCTTCTCCAACACTTCCTTCAAGCGATAAGAATGCTTCCGTAAGAAGTCTCCATTGCTTGTTGTTAGATGAACTGGAGGAAAATCTGAAGTCATATACTGTGCAGGGCTCATTTGCTTCACAGCTTCAACAGTCGGTTTCTCACCCAGTAGATCCGTTAGAAATGGTGTCAACGCGCGTCCTTGCTTCTTCCATTCGGCCTCCATATCGAATACTCCACAGTTTAAGAGCAGGCCTTTTTGGAATAAAAGCTTTTTGCTACTTTAATCCCAGGAAAAATTTTTCGCATAGGCTTCATTTAACTGAATCGCCGTATACGCCGTCGCCAAATGCGCGCCAGCAGAATCTCCCACAAAGAAAAGATTTGAAAGATCTAAGCCATACTCATCTGCGTGATGAAATACCCACTCTACCATTTTCCCAACATCTTCTAAAGGAGCCGGAAAGGTATGCCTTGGAGCTAAACGATAACTCGCATTAATCACTGCAAATCCACGACTGGCTAAATACATACAATAGGGAGCATAAACCTTTTTATCTCCATAAACCCAAGCTCCTCCGTGAATATTGAGAATAACAGGAAGGGGCCCCGTCGCTTTTTCTTGGGTGGTAGACATCCAGAAGATGCCACTTGTCATCTTCTGCGTAGCTAATGTTCTCAACACTATCTACATTTCTTGGTTTTTTCCAACCCAAATCTCGCTTTTAAATCCCCGATAGTAAATAACGTACGGACAATATGACTTGTAATTGACATCGCTAGCCCTCCTTTCCTTTTAACGCTAGTCTTCTCTTTCTAAAAAAGGCGTTACCAGTTCCATCCACTCCAACGGAAGATAAGTGGATAAATATCCGTGATTATATCCCTTTTGCTTCATATAAAGTACAATTAGGATGCATTTTTCTGAAATAGTTTTTGCCGACTTCTTCACGCACTTCATTTCTTTTTCTCCATAAATATAGAGGACCTCTGCTAAACTATTTGAAATCGCTGGTTTTCAGATGATAACTGGCCATATAGGTGTTATAAATCGTTACTAATGTTTTTCATCGGCAATCGTGTCATATCTTCCAAATAGTAGTTTTTCTAATTCTTCCGGATAAGCCATCTTAGGATACATCTTTCTCATGAGTTTTAATTGCATTTTACATGCAGTCTTACCGAACATCAACTTCCCAAAACATTTTACAAAAGCAAGATACTCATTTTTTTGCTAGTTTTCGGTTGTGGAATACAGAGGCTTCCATCAATAATGGCTTTTGTCAGCTATATGAAAATCTAACGAAAGTAACTCCATGACAATTTGTCCGCCAAGAGACACGCCACCAATGGCAAATACATGACCCATCGCATTGTTCTTTTATATACTCCAGAATTTCCTGTGCAGATTGTTCTGTGGACACATACTCCTTTTTGACACTCTTCACCCGTGACCATCTAGCACTGGTAAAAATCACATGGTATTTATCTGACAGAAGACGCGCTTGTCTCAAATAATTCCACCACGAATTTCCCTCCACCATGAATCAAATATAATATGAGGATTATGATTATCTCCAAATTCATGAAATCTCATCATAAAAGCCCTCCCTTTCCACCATCAAATCTCTTTTATTCTACATAAAAAGGCCGGACTGGATAGTCCGACCTTTAAACATGTCATTAAAAAAATTATTTTTAATGTTACTGAAGCGCCAACTTCTTCTAATTGAGCTTTTAATGCTTCAGCTTCTTCTTTAGCTACGCCTTCTTTTAATACGCCAGGAGCGCCATCAACTAATGCTTTAGCTTCTTTTAATCCTAATCCAGTTGCTTCACGAACAACTTTGATTACTTTAATTTTTTGGTCTCCAGCAGAAGTTAATTCTACAGTGAAGTCAGATTTTTCTTCTGCAGCTTCACCAGCGCCACCTGCTACTACAGCTACAGGAGCTGCTGCTGTTACTCCAAATTCTTCTTCGATAGCTTTTTACTAAGTCGTTTAATTCTAATACAGTTGCTTCTTTAATGTCAGCAATGATTTGTTCAATGTTTAATGCCATTTTTAATTTCCTCCATTTTTTGGTTGTTTTTATAATTTTTGTTTTGTGATTTTTAAAGTTAGCTAGCTAGCTTTATTAAGCTGCTGCGCCATCTTTTTGATCTGCAACGGCTTTGATTGCCAATGCAGTGTTGCGAACTGGTGCTTGTAATACTGATAATAGCATTGAAAGTAACCCTTCGCGGCTTGGTAATTTTGCAAGAGCTTCGATTTCTTCTTTTGAAGAAACTTTACCCTCAACAACACCTGCTTTAATTTCTAAAGCTTCAACTTTTTTAGCAAAGTCAGCTAAGATTTTTAGCAGGAGCTACTACATCATCGTTACTGAAAGCTACAGCTGATGGTCCTTTGAAAATGTCATCCATTCCTTCTAAACCAGCTTCTTTAGCTGCACGAGTTAAAATGCTGTTTTTAACAACTGCAAATTGTACTCCTGCTTTACGTAATTCTGCACGTAGATTTGTTGCTTCTTCTACAGTAATTCCTAAATAGTCAACAACAACAACTGATGATGCGTTTTTGAACTGTTCAGCAACTTCTGTAACTAGTTGCGCTTTTTTAGCAATGATTGCTTCACTCATCTTCGTTTTTCACCTCCTGAAATTTAGGTAGGGCATAAAAAAACTCTATACCCACAAAGACATAGAGAAATAAGATCAACTTGTTCTCCCTCGGTAGGATATTAAGGCCTAGGCCCCCTACTGTCTTCGGTCGCATTCAACTTTTATTAGTTTACATGATTGACTTTCTTCTGTCAAGAAAGAACTCAATTCTATCTCAAAAGTTTACATTTTATCTTTTTTGCTATTTTTATGATAAAATCTTGATAAGAAAGGAGCATGTACTATGATTCATATTAGACCCGTATCCGATTTACGTAATAAGTTTCCTGAAATTGAAGAGATCGTTTTAAACGACAATGTTCCCGTATTTCTGACTAAAAACGGTCACGGTTCAATGGTCGTCCTCAGCGTAGAACAATATACTACTCTTATGGAGTCCGTCGAGAGAGAGCTTGACGTTGCTGACAGAATTGCCGAAACTGATGAAACACGTTATACACATTCCGAAGTGTTTGATCAAATCAGAGGAAAAATCAATGGAAAATAGTGAGTATCAACTATCCTATCTACCATTATTCTATAAAGATTTAGCGGATGTTGTGCACTATATTGCTGACGAATTGAATAATCCTTCTGCAGCGAATCGATTAGTCGATGAGATTGAAAAAGCTATTTTTAAGAGATTACTCAACCCACTTTTATTTCAACCTGTTCCGTCTAATCGTGTTCGTAAACATCCTTACTACAGAATTCGTGTTAAGAACTCTCTATTTACTATGTGGTTATTGGACAAACGATGGAAGTTCGCAGACTATTATATAGAAGAAGAAACTTTGATTCTTTACTACAATAAAAGACAAAAACGCATACTGCTCTATGACAGTATGCGTTTTTCATTCATAAAAAAAGAACCAAGCACAAGGCCTGGTTCGTTCGTTTTAAATTATAGAGAAGCTACGTCTACTTTAACCCCAGGGCCGAAAGTAGTTGTCACAGCAACGTTACGTACGTATTGACCTTTAACTGTAGCAGGTTTGATACGTAATAATGTTTCGTGAATTGTTTTTGAAGTTTTTCTACTAATTTTGTCATCTGAGAATGAAACTTTACCGATTGGAACGTGGATGTTACCAGCTTTATCAACACGGTAAGTAACTTTACCAGCTTTGATTTCTTCAACAGCTTTAGTTACGTCCATTGTAACAGTACCTGTTTTAGGGTTTGGCATTAATCCTTTAGGGTCCCTAATACACGACCCTAAACGACCAACTTCACCCATCATGTCAGGTGTTGCAACGATAACGTCGAACTCAAACCATCCGCCTTGGATTTTTTTGAGCTAATTCGCTGTCCCCAACGTAGTCTGCACCAGCTGCTTCAGCTTCTTTAGCTTTTTTTCACCTTTTGCGAATACTAATACGCGTTGAGTTTTACCAGTTCCGTTTGGAAGCACAACTGCTCCACGTAATTGTTGGTCAGCTTTTCTTTGGATCTAAACCTAAACGGTATGCAACTTCTACAGATGCATCAAATTTAGCGAAATCTGTTTCTTTTTGCTAATGCGATTGCTTCTTCAACTGAGTAAGCTTTTAGAAGAATCGATTTTTTTAGCGGCTTCTAAATATTTTTTTGCTTTTTCTTTGCCATTGTATAATTTCCTCCTATTGTGTGGTTTTTAACGGTTTTTACCTCCCACAAAGTCCATGAGTGAAACACTCGTGCTAGGGACTTTTGGAAGCTGCATTTGTTTTTTTAGCCTTCTACTACAAATCCCATTGAACAGGGCTGTACCTTCGACCATGCGCATAGCAGCTTCTACGTCTGCTGCATTTAAGTCAGGTGCTTTTAATTCAGCAATTTCTCTAACTTGATCACGAGTTACAGTAGCAACTTTTTTCTTGTTTGGTTCGCCTGAACCTTTTTCAACTTTAGCAGCTTTCTTTAATAATACTGCTGCTGGTGGTGTTTTACAGATGAAGTCGAATGAACGGTCTTCATAAACTGAAATCACAACCGGAATGATTAAACCTGCTTGGTCAGCTGTACGAGCATTGAATTCTTTACAGAATCCCATGATGTTCACTTGTGCTTGACCTAAAGCTGGACCTACTGGTGGAGCTGGAGTTGCTTTACCTGCAGGAATTTGTAATTTAACTAGTTTTACAACTTTTTTAGCCACGAGACATTACCTCCTTGATTGTTTCGTGCGTGGTTTAATGGAGATGAAGATTTCTCCTCCCACGGTGTTCCGACATGTGCATTTTCATGCACTTTGGTATTATATCAAAACTTAATTTGCAATGCAATATTTATAGTCTACTATTTTTGTTAAAAAAACTTACGTTGGTCTTACAAACCACTTTCAATCCTTGCGGATTGTTTTATAACCACTGCATAGGGGCACCGGATTGAGCCTGTCGTCTCAATTCCTACCAAGCTTCAAACTGACTCTACGGGTTTCACCCTAGAGTCAGTAATTCACATTGGTTGCTATCCCCCAATGCTGCGGTTATAAAATCCGCAAGTTTTAGTGGTTTGTAAAAAATGGGATTTTTTTGCAAAAAAGTGAACTGCTAGAAATCGCGTTGCAATGGGATTTGTGCCAAAGTGCGAAATATGACATCTCGGTGCCTCTAACGGCCTCCCGTGCCTGGAAAATGCGATAAGGACGGGTTTTGTGCATGGAATGCGAGGTGTGAACGAAAGCTGCCCAAAATTCACTTATAAGTGAATTTTGGGCAGTTGTGCTAGTTGTTAAATTCAATAAAGAAAAACTTTGAGATAATCGCTTAGCGGTGTGGCTACTGGGACTGCAAAATCGCTTGGCAAAGCCTTTTTTTCAAGACAATGCGGAACTTGCGATTGCCTTCTGCTTCACGGATTCCCTTTCTCAATCATTTGTTGAAATTGAGATTCGCTCACATTCGCTGCGTTCGTAGATAACACAAGTGTTCCTTTTGGTGCGACTAATGGCGTGATTTGCGCTACTAGTTTTGCCGTAGTCTTTTGCCACAGAGAAGGTTCTCTTCTTCGTACGTGCAAAAGCTTGGTGGATCCACGACGACCGTATCAAACTTCAACTGTTTCTTCACGGCGTATTTGAAATAATCGAACACGTCCATGACATAGATTTGTTGCGTTTCAGGGTCGATCCCGTTGACTACAAATTGTTCTTTTGTCTTTTCAAGACTGCGGTTGGCAACGTCCACGCTAGTTGTTTTTGTTGCGCCACCCATCGCTGCAGCCACAGAAAAGGCACCGGTATAACTGAAGGTATTCAACACGGTACGTCCTGCACTGTAACGCTGGCGAATCGTTTCGCGCACCTCGCGTTGGTCTAAGAAGATACCCGTCATCAAACCTTCATTCATATAGGTCGCGTATTTGACCCCATTCTCTAATACGATTAATGGTTCTGGCGCTTCTATCCCGCCGACAAACTGGCTTTCTGGCAAGTCCGCTTCATTCTTGAAACGAATCTTTTCGTAAACCCCTTTGACGCCTTCAAACGAAGCAAGAGCCTGCGTCAAAATCAGGTCACGGTAATGATAGACACCCTCGCTATACCAAGAGACCACGATAAAACCGTCATACCAGTCAATCGTCACGCCTCCAAAACCGTCGCCTTCCCCATTGAAGAGACGGAATGTCGTCGTATCTTCCGAATGCAATAGTGCGCGTCGGTTCTCGAAGGCCATCTTGAAGATGCCACTAAAGAACGCATCATCCAACGGTTCGTCTTCTTCGCGGCTATACACCCACGCGACTCCCTTATTTTTGGAACCCGACATAGGCCATTCCCTAAGAAATGACGTTGTTGGTCAACCACTTTCACCACTTCGCCTTCATCTGCGCGAAGTTCTTGCGCAAGTCCATCTGACTAATCAGTGGACTTCCTTTTTTTAATCAATCCCGCTGCTTTTTTTGTTTCACGATGATTGTTCCCATAGATTATTTTTCCCTCCATTTCATAATGGCATCGATACAGTAAGAATCCAAGCCAACTTCCAAGAACATTACAGATGAATGTCGTCGATATGGCTGACTCCTGTGTAGAAAGATAAATTGAAAAGAACTCGATGGCAAAAAGGACGTCCAGAAAGCCCGTACCAAAGCGAACGAGATTGTCCTTTTTCTTTTGCCATAGAGTAATCCGCAGAAAAAAATCCAAGTGGCATAAACCACACGATATTTCCTACTACATTATAATACGCTGCAAAGACCGAACCTTGCATAAATAATTTGATACTATCGACAAACGGCACCCACATAATATCCGAGAGCGGATGAGAGACCACCTGTACCGTAAATGTCTCGTTCGTGCTTCTGAAAATTGTGAGTTGCGCGAGCAATATAATATAGAAGATAAATAAATTTCCGGTAGAGCTCCCACTTCCAGACGATTTCGCTTTTTTCCGTGAGAATAAATAAATAGACCAAACGATCAGCCATCCGATAAACAGGACGATTGCGTGGTCTACACTGAAAAATAAACAAACGAACAAGTGGAAGGTGATTCACTCGCCCATCAAATAATTGGACTAGCCATTGATAGAATGGGCCAAGTAAATACATGTTTCCTTCCTCCTTGTTCGTTCTTCTTAAATTACAATTCACTTTCGCCAGGGAAATACCACTCTAAAGGTTGTTCCCTTGCCAACTTCACTTTTCACAGAGATTTTACCGCGGTGACTATCTACCAGCGACTTCACAATCGCAAGGCCAAGGCCGCTTTCTCCGTACTTCGTGCTCTTTCTTGAAACATCTGCTTTGTAGAAACGTTCCCAGATTTCTTTGATTTCGCTCTCATCAATTCCGATACCCTGTATCAGAAATCTCGACAATCGCTTTTTTTACCTTCGTTCCATGCCTTCACTAGAATTTCCCCGTTATCCGTAAATTGGTTCGCATTCTTTGTAATGTTTCACCAAGATTTGGACAAAAGCGGTCATAGTCGGCATAAACGCTGAAGTCTGTATCGCATTCATAGCGCAAAGTATTATTTTTTACTTTCGCTAATTCGCGAATTTGTTCTACAACGGTCTGGATGGCTCCAATTGCTGCAAAACGGTGTTGCACTAATACAATCTGGTTCGAACGAATCTTCTCGTAGTCGAGGTTTTCGTTAACGAGCCTGATCAATCGCTGCGTTTCACTAGAAATGAGTTCCAGTGAACGTCCACGACGAGACTCTGGCACCATATTGTATTTCAAGCCATCGAGCAATCCATTCATGGTTGTCAATGGTGTACGCATTTCGTGCGCCACGTCCATCATAAATTGGCGGCGGACATTTTCTTGTCGCTCAACCTCTCTTTCAGACTCGCGGAGCGAATGCGCCATGTTGTTAAAGTCTTTCATTAAGTCGTCAAACTCATCTCGGCTTTCAACAGGAAGTTTAACATCGAAGTCCCCTTCCGAAATCTTATGAGTCGCCTTACGTAGTTTGTTGATCCGACGAGTTTGATAGTTTGCAAAAACAAAACTCATCATAATTCCAATGATAATCGCAGCACCAAACGCAATAAACATCGAATTACGAAGTTCGCGTACTTCGGTTTGAATACGACTCATCGGACTGGCTAAAGCCACATATCCTTTATACTGTCCATTTTTAATAATGGGATAGTAGACCGTGATTAAGTTATCTACGGCTTCTCCGGTAAAGTTCATTTGAACTTCCTTCAAGTTAATCGCAGCACCATTTTTTAAGTGATTTAATTCATCCTCCGTTAGTGCAGAGTTTGTATCGATACTACTAGACGGATAGGTCATCGCGTTGTTTTCATCAAACATCGCTATACTGACATTTTCCTCGCGTAAAATGGTACCCAACTTATAAATATCCGCATCGCTCATATCAGTCGCAATTAATCCTTTAGCGTACGACTGCAATTGCTGAGACCGCTGTGTATACACATTATTACTCATTACGTTGTAGAAAAGAATTCCACAGGCAGCAATCGTCAACAGCACCACGGATACGAACCCGAAGAGTTGCTGATAAAAGTATTTCATGGATTACAACTCGCTATCGTCAAATTTATACCCTACGCCCCAAACCGTATGAATTACGTGAGGACCAACAGCCTCGATTTTTTGGCGAAGTTTCTTGATGTGAGCGTCAACGGTACGTTCGTCACCATAGAAATGGATCTTCCCAGATTTTTTTCGTTAATAAGTGTTCACGAGTGAATACTTGGCGTTGGTGTTTCGCCATAACCATTAATAAGTCAAATTCTTTTGGTGTTAAGTTTTCGATTTGTTTGCCATCGATAAATGCTTCGTGTGTTTTCGTATTGATTTTCACGTGATCTGTTTCAACATCGAATTCTGAAGCAAATGTGTTGTCTGCAACAGTAGCGCGTTGTGTACGACGTAATAATGCTTTTAATACGAGCCATGATTGTTACGGCACTGAATGGTTTTTGCAACGTAGTCATCCGCACCAATTTCAAGACCCGATGACTTGGTCACTTTCTGAATCGCGTGCTGTAAGCATTACGATTGGAACGTTTTGGTTCACTTGGCGGATTTGACGGCAAATTTGCATTCCGTCCATACTTGGTAAGTTCACATCTAAGATGACAACGCCCCATTTGTTTTGGTTTTCTAAGAACGCATCAAGACCTTCTTTACCATCGTGATAGAAGCTTGCCTTCCAACCTTCGTTTTCAAAAAACATCTCCATCATTTCGCAAACTGCTTCTGTATCTTCAATCATTAAGATATGCATGACATACACTCCTTTTTTTATAGCTAAATTATAATTATTATAAGTTTTCTTCACAGATTGTACATCATTAATATGAAATCACACACCACAATTTATGAAGAAAGTGTGAAGTTGCGTATTTGAAATGCGCTAATTCACTATTTTTTTCTTTTTTGCACTGCCTCCCCAAGCTGAAGCGCAAATGATTTAATAGTGCCATTTGTGCGTCACTCCAGGGATTTCGTCGCGTACTTCCTTTATGATGGAAAGTTCGTGCCATCTCCGTTTGTTTATCCCTACTACTTTTCTAATTCCTTATAAAAAAATCTCTAGCTGATTTACGCAGGGCTCCTTTTTTTGGAAAAATGAGCCACTGCTCGGCTAAGTCACTGGTTGCTACGGACACTTGAATGAGACGGGATGTTCATTTCTGATACTGTACGCTCAATATAACTATCCGCCGTCTCCCCTTCAGCCGTAAAAATCACTTTCACTTCGGCTTCGTCAAACGACTGGGTAATGCCTGGTACAAACTGTGCATCAAACACAATCCAGACTTCGATATTTTTCAAATTTCTGAAAATTCGAGCACCGTTGAATGAGTAAATCCCTCGCGCTCTCTAAGTCGTCTTGCTTCTTCAATGCCACCAATTCCGGCCAAGCACCAATCATATTGTAGCCATCAATAATATAGAGTTGCTTTCTTTCAATGTGCATCCCCCGTTTCCTATAACGAACGGTTACGGAAAGACTTCGTACATCATTAAGGCACTCGCCACGCTCGCGTTGAGACTTTGGACATGTCCCACCATCGGAATCGTCACCATTTCGTCCACGCTTTCCTTCACGATACGAGAGACGCCTTTTTCCTTCGTTCCCCATCACAATCGCAAGAGGGCCACTTGTATTCCATTTGCGGTAGTCCGTTCCATCCATGTCGGTCCCAAACACCCAAATGCCACGCGCCTTCAATTGTTCAATCGTCTGCGTTAAATTCGTCACGCGAACAACCGGCACATGCTCGATAGCACCCGTTGAAGCTTTGGCAACGGTCGCTGTCAATGAAGCAGAACGGCGTTTTGGAATAATAATGCCGTGAACGCCTGTTGCATCTGCCGTACGTAAAATACTTCCCTAAGTTATGTGGATCTTCCACGCCGTCTAAAGATGACGATAAATGGATCTTCGCCTTTTTTTCTTCGGCCTTTCTTAAAGACATCTTCTAAGTCGGCATATTCATACGCAGCAATCGACGCCACGAGTCCTTGGTGAACGGCATTGCCGACGAGGTCTTCAATCTTTGTCTTTGGAACGGTTTGAACTTGAATGCCTTTTTCACGTGCGAGTTCAATGACTTTTGCAGCATCTCGTCCAGAAGTTCCTTCTTGAATAAAGACACGGTTCACGCGGTCCGGCGTTTGCAAGGCTTCTACCACTGCATGGCGTCCAAATACAAAGTCCACCACTTCTTGTACTCCCTCACGTTCTACGTGTTCACGAGCAGGGCGCTGTCTCTTCTCCACTCGTTCTGGGCGCCCATGGTCTGAACGATTTCCGTTTCTTGATTTTTTCTTTGGTGCATATTCATTTCGTGCCATGTTACTGTTCACCTTCCACTTGTTGTAAGCACCAGTTGATGAGTTCTTCTAGTCTGGGCTTGTTGGCCAGATAAATATAAATAACCCATTAATGCTTCAAAACCAGTCGCAATGCGGTACGTTCCTACGTCTGCATTTTTTGCCACCGTATGACTCTTACTATTGCGTCCTCGTTTGTAAATTTCTAATTCTTCTTCTGTTAAGAAATTTTCTTGTTCCAACATTTGTTGCATCAAGCGTGCTTGTGCCTTTGCCGAAACAAATTTTGTTGCGGTCGCATGTAATTGATTTGGCTTTGTTAACCCTTTTTGCATCACGTGATTTCTGACATACACTTCATAAATCCCGTCACCCATATAGGCTAAGGCCAATCCATTTAGCAGCTTCCAGTTTTTTTCTGTCATGCTTCTCTTCTCCATCTTGTTCCTTGTGGAGTGTCTTCTAATACAATCCCTTGTTCTTTTAGTAAATCACGAATCTCGTCACTGCGAGCAAAGTTTTTCGCTTTACGCGCTTCAAGACGCTCATCGATTAACGCTTGAATAGCATCGTCGAGCAGTGCTTCTTGTTTTTCAACGATACCGAAGATTCCAAATAGAACTGTTGCTTTTTCAAGGAGCGCTTCGAGTACTGCTTTTGAAACGACTTCTTGTTCTAAATACACATTCCATTCTTTCAACCATTGATATAACACCGTCATACCGTTTGCCGCATTGAAGTCATCATCCATTTCTTTTTGGAATTCCGCTTCAATCGCTTCGAATTTTGCTAAGCGTTCTGCATCTTCTGGCAATGCATCCACGGCTGTTTCTAAGCGGTAGCGTGCATTCTTGAAGGTTGTTTGTACTTTTTCAAGGTTCACGGCAGCTTCTTGAAGAGCCGCTTCACTAAATTTTAATGGACGACGATAGTGCGCACTTGCTAAGAAGAAACGAAGTACTTGTGGGTCAAGTTGTTGGATTAAGTCGTGAACGAGCACGAAGTTTCCAAGAGATTTACTCATTTTCTCTTCGCCCATCGTCACAAACGCATTATGCATCCAGTAGTTCGCAAATTTCTTACCAGTTTTTGATTCACTTTGCGCGATTTCATTTTCGTGGTGAGGGAACGCTAAGTCTTGTCCACCACCGTGAATATCAATCGTATCTCCTAAGTGTTTTGTCGCCATTACCGAGCATTCAATATGCCATCCTGGGCGTCCCTTGCCCCATGGAGAGTTCCAGCTAATTTCATTTGGTTTTGCGCTCTTCCACAATGCAAAGTCTAACGGGTTGCGTTTCTTCGCATCATCTTCTGAGGCTGTACGATTACTTGCCCCGATTTGTAAGTCTTCGATGCGTTGATCGCTGAGTTCCCCATAGTCTTTGAATTTTTCAGTGATGAAATACACATCGCCTTCTGATTCATAGGCCATGCCTTTTATCGATTAAATCTGCTACAAAGGCAATAATGTCATCCATTGTATTCATTACCGTTGGGATTTTAAATGTCGCCTTCTTCACGTTTAGCGCATTTGTATCTTCAAAGAATGCTTCGATATATTTCTTTAGAGACTTCTTCAGCCGTCATGCCTGTTTCATTGGCCACGCGAATAATTTTATCGTCCACATCTGTAAAGTTCGAAACGAAATTCACGTCATAACCGCGGTATTCAAAGTAACGACGAATCGTATCAAAGGAAACCGTACTACGTGCATTTCCGATATGAATATAGTTATAAACCGTTGGACCGCACACATACATGCTCACTTTTCCTTCTTCAATCGGTTTAAATGCTTCTTTTTGTCTTGTTAAGGTGTTGTAGATTTGAATCATAAGTTTCCTCCGATAGTCGTATCTTTTTCAATTTCTTCTGGTGTATGGACGCGAACCACTCGTGCCGGCAACCCAACTGCCGTCGTATGAGCAGGGATGTCCTCTAACACAACTGCCGCTGCTCCCAATCTTTGGCATATTCTCCAACCGTTACAGGGTCCAATGACTTGCGAATGTGCTGATAAAAGCACCCCATTTTCGATGGTTGGATGGCGCTTGCCTGTATCTTTCCCGGTTCCGCCTAAAGGTCACCGCATGGAACATTTTCACGTCGTCTCCAATAATAGTGGTCTCTCCGATAACAATCCCCATGCCATGGTCGATAAAGAACCTGCGACCAATCGTTGCGCCCTGGATGAATCTCGATGCCCGTTAGGAACCTGCTAAAGCCAGCGCACCATCCGTGCAAGCAGTCTCATTTTTCGCCTTTGTATGCAACCAATGCGCCACGCGGTGCAAGACCGTTGCGTGATATCCTGGGTACGTCAAGACGATTTCCAAGCTGCTTCTTGCCGCTGGATCATTTCTTTTATAAGTTTCCATATCTTCTCTAAAACGTCCCATTCCTTCACTTCCTTTGCATTTGTCTATTCTCCCTCATTATAGCACAGTTTAAAGCACACAAAAAGCTGAAAAGCCGGGCTGCGGAGCCTAGCTTTTCAGCTTTCTTAGAAAACTATTTGTAAGTCTAAAGTCACATCTACTGTTTGTAATGGTACATCGTAGAATGGATCTTCGCGACGTCCTAAGAAGTCTTTTTGCTTGTTGTGGGAAGAGTGCGTACATTAATACATCTTCATCAGATTTAGCGTACTCTTTAATCTCTTCACGAATTTCTGGTAATTGATCTTCGATTAAGTCAGCTGGACGAACTGTCACAACTTCTGCATCTCCAATAATTTTTGCTTTTACTTCAGGATTAATTTCTGCTGGAGCTTGTCCATATAATCCTAAAACGTAGTCTTTGATTTCTTTTGGAACGAGTTTGAAACGTTCACCTGAGATCACGTTCATTACCGCTTGTGTACCAACCATTTGTGATAATGGTGTTACAAGTGGTGGGTAACCTAAGTCCGCACGTACTTTTGGCACTTCTGCTAATACTTCTTCGTATTTGTCAGCTAAGCCTTGTTCTGTTAATTGACTTAATAGGTTTGATAACATTCCACCAGGTACTTGGTAAATTAATGTTTTTGGTTCTGTATCTTTTACTTTAGGGTTTAAGATGCCTTCTGCACGGAATTTATCACGAATGCCGTTGAAGTAAGCTGTTGCTTCTTCCACTTTCTTCATGTCAACGCCTGTTTCGAAGCCTAAATCTTTAAGTGCTAAAGCCATAGATTCCGTTGCAGGTTGGCTTGTACCACCAGAGAATGATGATAAGCAAGTATCGATGATGTCTGCGCCTGCTTCAGCTACTTTTAAGTAAGTCATTTCAGAAATACCACTTGTAGCGTGAGTGTGAACTTCTAAAGGAAGATCAGTTTTTTCTTTAATACGGCTTACTAATTCGTAACCTGTTTGAGGTGTTAATACCCCAGCCATGTCTTTAATACAGATTGAGTCTGCACCGAATTCTGCCATACGTCCTACTAAATCAACATAGTAGTCTACAGTGTGAACTGGACTTGTTGTGTAAGAGATTGCTGTTTGGCAGTGTCCGCCTGCTAATTTTGTTGCTTCGATGGATGTCTTCATGTTACGAACATCGTTTAAAGCATCGAATACACGAATAATGTCGATTCCGTTTTGTACAGATTTTTCTACGAATAAACGTACCACATCATCAGCATAGTTACGGTATCCTAATAGGTTTTGTCCACGTAATAACATTTGCAATTTTGTATCTTTAACTGCTGCGCGAATTTGACGTAGACGTTCCCATGGGTCTTCATTCAAGAAACGAATACAAGAGTCAAAAGTTGCTCCTCCCCATACTTCTAACGCATGGAAGCCAGCTTGATCTAATGTTTCCAAGATTGGTAACATATCTTCAGTTGACATACGAGTCGCGATTTGACTTTGTTGTCCGTCACGCAAAACCGTTTCAGTTAAACGGATAATTTTGCTCATAATATCTTCCTTTCTTAAGGTCTTTTTACTCGATGTGTACTCTGCGACAATGCGAGCGATATGCTCTTGCATCTCTAGGACCGTATGCTTTCTAGAACGGGCGCACACTTTTGCGTCCTCATTGCAGATAAAACAACGTCTTGGAGTCATTCCAAGAGCTGTTCTGGAAATGGGCGTTGGAGTCTCTCCTGCCATTTCAACAACATCGATATCGAGTAATCGTCCGAGTGGGTGTCCTTCTTCAAACTCCGTACAAGCGCGCTTTACACGAAGTGCGTCTGCGCGAAGGACTCGGTAAAATTCCATTCCTGTCCCGAAAGTGAGAAGTCTTCTTGGTGAAGCTTTCTCAAAAGACTGTAAAGCCTCATCTAATTCAGAAATCACAGAGGCGAAGACGGTTGTAATCGCCTCTGAATTTTTAACAGGACCTGGAATATTGAGTGTAATAGACACCAATACACACGGGTTAAATTGTTCTAGTAATTGTTGTTGGGTATGAGCACGTCTTTCTCTGGCATCAAGCATTTGCATGATATCCACGGGTGCTCCGTCAAACAAAGAATTAAACATTGCGAACAACGTCGATGATGCTTCCATCACGGTATTCGATTACCGCAACCACTTTATCACCATATTGAATTGGTTCTGGGTTTCCAACGATGCTGTATGCTTTTTCTTGTAATTCTTTGATTGTGTATTGAGGTACATCTAAACCTTTGAAGTGTTCAATTAAGTCTTGACGGTTAGGGTTGATCGCAATACCGATTTCAGTAACAACCACGTCCACACTTGTACCTGGAGTAATCACAGTATTTACTGATTCTACGAATGTAGGGATGCGTCCACGTACTAATGGGCTGATAACCATAGACATTTTTGAAGCAAAGGCTGTATCACAGTGACCACCTGAAGCTCCACGGATAACTCCGTCAGAACCCTGTCATTACGTTTACGTTGAAGTCTGTATCTACTTCTAAAGCAGAAAGAATTGCAACGTCTAAACGGTTAATTACTGAACCTTTAGATAATGGGTTTGCGTACATGCTTGCGTCGATTTCATAGTGGTTTGCGTTGTTTGCAAGTGAAATTGCAGATGGGTGGTCGAAGTCTTGAACGTCGATGACTTTCTCAACTAAACCTTCTTCTAACAATTCGCACATTGAGTTTGTAATACCACCAAGTACAAAGCTTGCTTTGATGCCATCTTTAATCATTGCTTCACGGATGAAACGAGTTGCAGCAAGAGAAGCTCCACCTGTACCAGTTTGGAATGAGAATCCTTCTTTGTAATATGGAGAACCAGTGATTACTTTAGCAGCGTATTCTGCGATTAATAATTCTTTAGGGTTTTTAGTGAAACGAGTTGCCCCTTTGGCAATCCCTTTAGGATCCCCGATTTCATCTACAACAACCACGTAGTCCACGTCTGTTTGTGGAATGCTGATTGGAGTGTTTGGATAAGGTACAAGGCTATCTGTAATCGCAACTACTTGGTCAGCGTATTTAGCGTCGATCATTGCGTATCCTAAAGAACCGCAAGTTGCTTTTCCCTTTTGTACCGTTGATGTTACCGTACTCGTCAGAACTTGGAGCTCCAAGGAAGGCAACGTCGATGTGGATGTCTCCTGCAGTAATCGCACGAGCACGTCCACCGTGTGAACGAATCACAACTGGGTTTTCCATGATACCGCTAGAGATTGCTGCCCCTAATTTATCACGTAAACCAGATGAAGTGATGTTTGTAATGACACCATTTTTGATGTGTTCGATTAATGGTTCGTGTACGTTCGCGATTGAAGATGGAGCGATTGATAGGTTTTTAATCCCCATTTTTGCAATTTCATCCATAACCATGTTGATTACATAGTCTCCTTCACGGAAGTGGTGGTGGAATGAGATTGTCATGCCATCTTTTAAGCCAGTTTTTTCAATAGCTTCACGAATGCTACCTAATAATTTTTCTTGACGAGGTTCAACAGGTTTGATTTTACGGCTAGCTGCTTCATAAGGTTTAATGCGAGCTAACTCACCTTCGTATACCCCATATTGATCTGCATATTCTTGTGGAATTTCACGTCCAGCTTTATTTAATACCATCTTAAATTTCCTCCTCGCTAATCAATCCAGCCGCTTTTGCCAATGCGATTACGCGCTCAGCACGTTCCACGATTGGTTTATCGACCATTTTACCGTTAACTGAGATAACACCTGAACCTTTAGCTTCAGCTTCACGAATTCCCCAAATAACTTCTTTAGCGTTTTGAATTTCTTTTTCTGTTGGTTCATAAACTTTATTAGCCACAGGAATTTGACGCGGATTAATAACAGATTTTTCCATCGAAACCTAATTGTTTGATGCGTTCTACTTCTTCACGGAATCCATCCATGTTGTCTACGTTAGAGTAAACAGTATCGATCGCAGCGATTCCTGCAGCACGAGCCGCATGTAAAATCATGCTACGAGCGAAGAATAACTCTTGTCCATCAGGGTAACGACGAGTTTTCATGTTTGTTACGTAGTCTTCAGCACCTAAAGCGATACCGATTAAACGGTCACTTGCTTTAGCGATTTCGCGAGCGTTTAACACACCTTCAGCAGATTCAATCGCAGCCATCATTTTAGTGCGACCTACGGGGATGTTGTTTTCACGTTCAACGCGAGTGATGATTTCATCCACGTCTACGATATCTTGAGCTGTTTCAGTTTTTGGTAAACGAACAACGTTTACGCCAGCTAGTACAACTGCTTCAATATCTAAAGCACCTGTTGTATCTAAACCGTTGATACGTACAACTGTTTCTACATTGCTGTAGTCAAAAAGTTTTTTTAAATGCGAAGTGTACTAATACACGAGCTGAGTCTTTTTCTTTTAAAGATACAGCATCTTCTAAGTCAAACATAATTGAGTCTGCGCCGTAAAGTGGAGCGTCACGCAACATTGCTGCGTTTGAACCAGGTACGAACATCATTGTTCTTCTTAAGCGTTCCATGAGTCGATCTCCTTCCAGTCGTAGTTTTCAACTTCTGCTGCACGGTGAACAACTGTCACTGTACGAGCTTGAATTGTGCAATCTAAAGCACCTTTATCAACTGCGATGACTTCTGCTGAAGTAACCCCTAATTCTTTTAAAGTTTCTTCGATCGCACGACGGATTTGATTTCCGAATTGTTTTTTTCGACACTACTTTTCTAATTGAATGTCGATTCGACCAGCGGTACTTGGATTTAAAGTGATCATGATGTCACTTGATTCCAAAGTGCCGACTACTGCACTTTTTTTAATTTCCATTATTGTTTCCACCTTTTTCTTTTTGGATTTTTAACCAATGAAATGTTTTTTTCTTCTAAATAATGATACGTAGTTGCTGGAACGAGCTGTTGTAACTCGTCTACGTTTTTATCTTGAATGGCAGCGCGCACCCGCGTCGCACTCACCACTTCTTCCTGAACAGAAAGTCTGTCTATAATCACTAGCTCTAAGTCCTTGCCAAAAGCAGCTCTTAGCGCGTCATTATAAACGGAGGTTACTGGGGAGAGTGGTTCTTGACCAACATAACGTTTGGTCAATTGTAACGTTGGAACAATGTTTTCTAAGAAGAGTGTTGCATCCAATGTTGCTTGAACTTTTGCCACTTCCAAATCAGCCTTCTCTTTCAAGAAGTATGATGGGAAAGTCGCACTTGAGACCATGTAGTCTCTCGTTGGAAGCACCGTTACGTTTGGCAGATGACTCACGCCTCGTTTCACCATTTCCATACGGTCATTCGTATTAAAGAACGAACGGTCCTCGGAAACAACGAACACGTAGAGGTGACTCGACTGACCAGCAGCCGTTTCTACCAAATATTGATGTCCCAGTGTAAAAGGATTTGCATTCATGACGATGGCACTATTGCTACTTCCTTCTACGAAATGGTCTTTTAGTAATTTTAGGTAATCACTAAAGGACGGAATGCCTTGTTCTAAAAAGGCAAGGTTTTTCTGTCTCGGCAACGACGCGATACCCCTAAAGATTTAAAAGAAGACAATGTTCTTTGGTTTCGTGTAGACAAAACTATTTGTATAAGAACGTTCTCTTAATTCATCTAAGAGAGCCATCACGAGATGCGTTAACAGATTTTCTGATTGATACTTTTTACAAACCACTAAACATTTTAAAATGTTGCGGTCTAAAGAACCGGTTGCTGCAGGTTCACCAGAAGTATGGTAAATCGCAATTGTATAATCAACCTGCTCTGTTTTGCCAAGGTTAGCTTGATCCATTAACCATTCCCAATCTTGGCGAGCTTTTTTATCGCGATCGAGCCATAACCGTTTGAGAATGAAATTTTCCATGGAACGGCCTCCTTATTTTGGCGGGAATGCTTTTAATAAAAGAGCAGAAACGGCATATAGAATTCCTAATACTAGGAAAACTCCACCCATCCCTAAAGCCATTAATTCGAAAGCTTGTGTTAAATGTTCTGCGTTGAAATTCATCGTTTTCCTCCTTTTCCTTCTATATTATTACATGAAGAATGATAATAATAATCCACCAGCAATAACAGAAGCGATTTGTCCAGAAACGTTAGCTCAACAGCGTACATTAAGATGAAGTTTTGAGGATCTTCGTCTGTCGCCATTTTTTGGATAACACGACTTGACATTGGGAATGCAGAGATACCTGCAGCTCCGATCATTGGGTTGATCTTTTCTCTACGGAATAAGTTCAAGATTTTAGCAAATACCACACCACCGATTGAGTCCATGATGAAGGCTACTAAACCGAACAAGATGATCATTAATGTTTGAACATTTAAGAATAAATCAGCTTGCATTTTAACAGAGATTGTAATCCCTAATAGAATAGAAACAATGTTTACTAATTCGTTTTGAGCCGCTTGAGATAAGTTATCTAAAACGCCACATTCACGTAATAAGTTACCAAACATTAAGAAACCAACAAGTGGTAATGAAATTGGAGCAATGAAACCTGCTACAATTGTGATAATGATTGGGAACAAGATTTTAGTTAATTTAGATACGCCTGAAGCGTGGTATGTCATACGAATACGACGTTCTGCTTTTGTTGTAACCATCTTGATAGCGATTGGTTGGATAATCGGAACAAGAGCCATGTATGAGTAGGCCGCAACCGTAATCGCTCCAAGTAATTGAGGGGCTAATTGGTTTCGCAACGAAGATTGATGTAGGACCGTCAGCCGCACCGATGATACCGATTGAAGCTGCTTCACGAATGTCAAATCCGAATAATACAGCTACAACAACTACGAAGAAAATACCGAATTGAGCTGCCGCACCGAATAATAACATGAATGGGTTTTGTAATAATGGACCGAAGTCGATCATCGCACCGATACCGATGAAGATTAATAATGGGAATAATTCAGTTTCGATACCGATTTCGAATAAGATTTGTAGGACCCCATGTTGTTGTTGTCCACCTACGATTTGGTCTAGAACCCCAGTTCCAGGGAAGTTTACTAGGATTGTACCTAATCCCATTGGTACTAATAATGTTGGTTCGTACTCTTTTTAATCCTAAGTACATTAATAGGGCACCGATAGCCATCATGATACCTTAGCCCAAAGTAAATGACGTTAGATTTTGAACTAATGTTTCCACTGTTTCCACTCCTTGAAAGTTATTAAAAATTAGTTAATTGTAATTAAAGCGTCGCCTGGGTTAACCACTTGACCTTCTTTAACGTGAATTCCTGCTACAACCCCCTGCTTTAGCCGCAACGATTTCGTTTTCCATTTTCATTGCTTCTAAAATCATTAATGGTTGGTTTTCAGTAACTGTGTCCCTACGTTTACTAAAATACGTAAGATGTTACCAGGCATTGGAGACGGCATTGCGTCTGCGCCAGCTGGTGTTGCTGCTACAGGAGCTGCTGGTGCTGGAGCTGCTTCTACTGCTGGTGCAGCAGGGTGCCGCTGGAGCTGCAACTGGTGCTACAGGAGCAGGCGCTGCAACTGCTCCAATTTCTTCCATTTCTACTTGGTACTCTTGACCGTCTACTTTGATTTTTGAATGTTACGTAACATATCGTAACATTCCTCCTAAAATATATTATGAATTGCGTTTTTGGTAGATTTCTTTAACAGCCCATTGACTGTCATTTGATTCACCTGCAGCAATCGCTGAGGCAATAACCGAGATAATCTTGGTTTCTGGGTTGCGTTTAAGGACGCGTTTAACCACAAATTGGCTTTCTGGATAATCTGAGGCCGCAATCGCTGCTGCAATGATTGAGACGTGCTTAGCTTCTTCTGCTTCTACCGGTACAAAAGCTTCTAATTTTTCCCATTCAGATTCTGGTTGTGCAGACTTTGTCGATGCGTGTTCCGTTGCTTCAGAGTTCTTCTTGCCAAATAATCGTTGGAGAATTCCCATTCCTTCACTCCCTTCCCAACATAATCTACATACAATTATTATACAGAAAACGGCGTCATACCTAAACTAGAAACAGGGTTTTTCCCTGTTCTTTTGGTGTTTTATTATAAATAGGATATAAATGTTATGCTCAATTTGTCACATCAAACTGTTCTTTTATTGTTTTTCGATATGAAAACACTATCTTTTTTATTAAATATTGTTTAAGATATCGCTATAAGTAAACGAATTCATTCTACCCAATGAGTTCGTGGAGCTCCCTTTCAGGTTTTAGCGACTGAATGGTTTCCTCCAACTATAAAAACAAATTTTTGTAATAAAGAAAGGAAGATATGATGGTTATCACAATTGCAGCTTATATTATGATGGCAATTTTTCATGTACGTTATCATGAAGAAAAAAATGTCACCATTTACAGCTTTAGTATTAATTCCATTAGTTTTCGCAATTATTTTAGTTGCTACAGGTCAAGTCCAAGACGCTAACATCGGTACATTAATTCGCCAAGGGTTATTCGGAAATAACTCAAAAGATAAATTAACAGCGATGAAAGGAACTGCTGAAACAGGGGTTATGCTTCTATTCGCAATCCTTTACTTCTCTACAATGTTAGACGCTGGATTATTCGATCCAATCACTAACAAAATGATTCGCTTCGCTAAAAGGCGATCCAATGAAAGTATTGATGGCTACTGCTATCGTAGCTGCTGCCGTATCATTAAACGGTGACGGAACTACAACTACATTAATCTGCTGCTCAGCTTTCGTGCCAATTTACAAAAATTAGACATGAAATTAATGAACTTAGGGGTTCTTGTATATCTTACAAAACACTATCATGAACTTATTACCATGGGGCGGACCTACTGCTCGTGCGATGTCAGTTCTTGGTGTAGAAGCAGATATCCTAGGTTACTTAGCACCAGGTATGGTTCTTTCAGTACTTTACGTAATCTTCGTAGTTGCTCGCTCAATGGGTAAAAAAGAACGTGCTCGTTTAGGTGTCCAAGAATTATCTGAAGAAGAATTAAACGAATTAACTACAATTTCTGATCCTGAAGTATTAGAAAAACGTCGTCCACAAAACTTCGTAATCAACGCAATCTTAACAATTGTATTAATCAGTTTGGTTAGTTGCTGGTTCATTCATCAATTCAATCGAAGTGAAACCAGTTGTATTATTCTTAGTTGGTACAGGTTTAGCCTTAATGATCAACTACCCAGACTTAAAAGCTCAATCTAAACGCATTGGGGACAACGCTGGGGACGCAGTACAAGTAGTATTACTAGTATTCGGTGCCGGAGTATTCATGGGATTATTCAAGGAACTGGAATGGCAAACAGCTTTAACAGAAAGTATCGTTCAAGTCATCCCTCAACAATTAGCATGATTCTGGTCATTAATCATCGCGATTATCTCAGTACCCTGGTACATTCTTCTTAACAAACGACGGATTCTACTACGGAGTATTAATTCCATTGCGCTGAAATCGGACGTCAATACGGATTCACTGATATGCAAATGGCATTAGCTTCATTAATGGGTCAAAGCATTCACTTATTAAGTCCATTAGTAGCGTTCATCTACTTACTATTACGTCTAACAGGATTAGACATGGGTGAATGGCAAAAAGAATCAGCTAAATACGCAGCTGTTATCTTCGTCATCTTCGTTGTAACAATCGTATTAATGGGTCACATGCCATTATACTTACCACAATAATTTAACTATTAAATTTGTGAAAAAGACTTGTTCAGGCCTAGCCTAACAAGTCTTTTTTTGTGCATTTTAACGCCTTATCGTTTATACTATCTCTAATGTTTACAATAATTTCCAGGAGGCTACTATGTCAGCGATTATCCAAGCGGTAAAGAAAAATTTAGATATTACCCAAAACAAACCTCTTAAAATTTCGCTCTACGAAGCATTTCGTAAAACGATTATCTTAGGAGAAATCCCTGCAGGTACGCGTATTAACGAGAAAGAATTCTCGACTGAGTTAAACATCAGCCGTACTCCAATTCGCTACGCTCTCAATGAATTAACGAAAGAGCACCTAGTAGAGCACATCCCTAAGATTGGTGTCATCGTAAAAGGAATTTCCATTAAAGATGCCCATGAAATTTACGAAATTAGAAAATCACTCGACACATTGGCAACAATTAATGCGATGAAACTCATGACGAAAGAAGACTTCAAAGAGTTGAACGCCATCCTCGAAGAATGCGAACGTCTCAACAACGAAGACAGAGTCGACGAAGTACTTGCAAACTTCACCACTTTTAATGATTTCATCTACGAAAAATGCCAAATGACACGACTTAGAGAAATCGTATTTGAGTTACGTACATACGCGATGCTTCAGCGACCCTATCGATTCGTTCTTCAGAACGCCGTCACAAAGCGCTCGAGGAACATAGACTCATCTATCGCGGCATGCTCAACTAACGACGTGGAACAAATCACGCTGATTACACACGAGCACTTAGACGCGCTCATTACAATTTATTTTTGAAACAGATGGAGAAATTACACATTGATTAATCCCTGAGTTTTTAGCAAAGTGGCTACAGATGCCCTTCTACAAGAAGTAAATCTCGCGCCAAAAACCAGGCCTAGTGGACCCCTATTTCTGTTGGCGCTCATAGGACATGACAAAGGATACCTTTCTATCAAAGTATCGAAGCACTCCGTCCCTTATTTACTGGCCTCATGCCAGGCAGGAAGCCGCCACAACGGCACTCCACTCGACTTATTCAACGAACTTCGCGCGCTTGAAAACAAGCCGAAGACGCGATGATGACCGCCACAAACAATATCAACACCCATAAAGAGCCAACTCCTCCTTTGCCCCTCGTCTTAGGGCTACTGCTCATACAGAATGGCAACATTCCAGAAGCCTTGCACTACTGCCACCCTACGCGTCACCTCATCGAAGTGGACTTTGCCAACCTCGACAAAAAGAGCACCTGTCTTACGGGGAAAAACTCTATCGTCGAACATGGCATCACAGGCATTCGTGGCGAAGCAGCAACAGGCTACCGAAAGCCCTGCAAAAGCGCTCGACTATTACAACACACTACAAACGCACACCACGTCACCGCGACTTGCTCCTACTCCTCTACCTCATGACGTTCGTAGAAGACGGAAACCTTATTCACCGCGGCGGAATCGATGCGTATAAACAAGTCCAAAAAGAAGCACAACAATTATTCGAAGAAGCACAAACACTCACAAAAACTGAACTAGCAAACCGACTCGAGGCCTACGACAACGTTCTTATCGAGCGTAACTTGAGCCCAGGAGGCAGCGCAGACCTACTCTCGCTCACCCTTCTGTCGCAAAATACAACAAAACGGATGACCCCTCATCCGTTTTTCTTCTCCTTTTTCAGCACCTCACCTTATGCTCTTAGTTTCCAGCACTCTCTTCTTTTACATCTTTCTCGAGCACACACCTTATGTTTCCCCTTCTCTGCGCCAGAGAACGTGGCATGCACACCTGTCGCACTTTCTTATTCAAGAAAGGATTAACCTTTTATGGCAGAAAGGACGATAGCTGAGAAAAACCCTCGGATTCTATAATAGCAATATGGGGAATCGTATTAAGTGAATTAGCAGGAGTAGTCCAGTGACTCGGGCACAGATTCACCCTGCTGTCATGCTCTTCACAGCCTCCAAGGTGAGGAGACCCTAGGCTCAGAACCGGTACTCATTATCGCTATTATGAAGACATCCGAGGAATTTCAGGTATATCGGACCGTTGAGGTCTCTTTTCTCCTACTCTAGCACAAAAGAGTTAACGCAGTTTCGCGTTAACCCTTTCTGTTAGCTTTTATTTAATAAGGCAAGTGCGGCTTGCACTGTGCGATGCTGCGTTCTCTGTCAAGCAACTCGATCGTCTTTCCGATCTCCGGCCCGTGTGTTTGTCCACTCAGTCGTACACGAGATTGGCATAAACAAGTTTTACCCTTCACGCCAGTTTCCTTTTTGAACCTCTTTAATCGCTGCCAAGAATACTTGGTTCATCAGAATGTTTCCATTTCTTCTAATTTCGCAACAAAAAGCGTTCAATACTAGTTGGAACTGTTTTCGCCTTGAAGCACTTCTTTAGCTTGTTCATTTTCCACTTCGAAATCTTTTCTGAAGAATAGAGTTGATAACTCAACGATTTCATTCATGTAGCTCATTTTGGTCGTGGTATAACAGCCACTAATTTCACTAACCATGCATGTTCTTCAGGAGAAACTTCGTCCTGCTCACAATGCCTGCTTCTTTTTAATTGAGCAATCGCCATTTCAGCCGACTTCTTCTAATGGAGTTTTTCTTCACGCATGTGTGTAATCCATTCTAATTTCTCTTAGGATCGAAGGCTGCTGGTAGATTTACCAAGACGTTTTTCATCGAAGATTTCGATGAATTCTTCACGGCTGAAGATTTCGTGTTCACCTTGAGGAGACCATCCTAGAAGCGCGATAAAGGTTGAACATCGCTTCTGGTAGTAACCTAAGTCTTTATATTGTTCGATGAATTGTAGGATTGATTCATCACGTTTTGATAATTTCTTACCTGTTTCAGTGTTAATGATTTAATGTCTATGTCCGAAACGTGGTGGTTCCCAACCGAGATGCTTCGTAAATCATTAATTGTTTTGGGTGTTCAGCAATATGGTCATCTCCACGTAAAAACGTGAGTGATTTCCATGAAGTGGTCATCCACTGCTACTGCAGAGTTGTACGTTGGCATTCCGTCACGTTTTAAGATAACGAAGTCACCACCTACATTGTAGATTCGACGAGATGTCGCCTTTAACGATATCATCAGAATGCGTAAGTTCCAATCTTTTTGGAACAGAAACGAACAACAGGAGTGCGTCCTTCTGCTTCAAAAAGCGTCACGTTGCTCTTGTGTTAAGTGAGCGTGTTGACCGCTGTAGTGCGGCATTTCCCTACGAGCACGTTGACCTTCACGTTCTGCTTCCAATTCTTCCTCTGTCATGCTAGCATTTTATACGCTTTGTCTTCTGCAATTAATTGCTCGATCAGTGGGATTATAAATGTGTTCACGTTCTGATTGACGGTATGGACCGTATTTGCCAGGTTTGTCTGGACCTTTCATCCCAATCCATTTCAAGCCATGTTAAGTTTTCTAGGTGGCTTTTTCTTCACCGTAGTTCAAGATTTCTCTTGCGGTCAGTATCCTCGATACGGATGATGAACTCTCCACCACAATGTCTCATGAATAAATAGTTAAATAGAGCTGTGCGGGCATTCCCCGATGTGTAAAGTGCCCTGTTGGACTTGGTGCATAACGTACACGCACTTTATCGTCATTGTAAAACTTCCTTTCTTTTGTCATCCTTCTTATTGTAAAACTTTTCATAGGGAGTTTCCATGATTAATTTACAACTCTTCTAAAATATATTTAAAATCTTTTTCTTCCATCTTTGAATGAGAATCACTCCGTCGCCTAGTGGAAGTAGGGTTGATTTTAAAGTTGGGTCACTGAGACCAAATCAAGGAACATGATTGAGACGGCGATGAATCTTGCGCACGTCTTGGGACGTTCCATCACGTCTTCTAAAATCGTTCCTCCTTGGAAAAATATCATCACCATTAGCACCACCAACTTCAGCTGCGTCCATGCAATATGGAAGAACTCGATGTGTATTTGGCTTTGGCGCTATCCATAAACAGAGTCGTATTCCCCTTGTTCTAACGTTGGTAAAAATATCTGCCGCATCGCCTTCCAGTTGCGTATTACGGTCAGCCAACCCCTAGTCTTTCAAAGTTCGCTTTGGCACGGCTATACATCAATTCAGCAGCGGTCGATGGTCGTGACTTTTTGCTTGTGGTGAAGCTGTTGCCATCAAACTCGTCTGAGAATCCGACTGCCGTTCCAATCTCTAAAATATTTTTGGTTTGGGTTAATCCAACAATAAAATCTAAAAACTACCGCTGTTTCGTGAGGAATAATTGGAATTCTAATTCATTGGCTGTATTTTCTAATTCACTTTCAAGTCCCCGAAAAGGCAGCGTTGACTTGAACGCATGTACTCGACCAGTTCCTGTTTGACAACTGGTCTGGCATCATTCCCGTTTAACATAAATTCTCCTTTGATTAGAATCCGCCACCGCCGGATCCTCCACCACTACTCACCGCTCGATCCGCCAGAGAAGCCTCCACGCGAGACCCACCAGAGTTGCTGCTTCCGTTGACGGAAGAATTCGCAGTGTTGTATGAGCTTGCTAAATGTGCTATTAAAATCAGAAACAGGATAGTAAATCGTTCCGTTTTGAGTTGAATAGAACACACTGCTTTTAATGTGGTGGTCTGGGATCAATTTCTTTCCAACACTTTAATCACGTGTTCCAGCCACACCTAAAGAGATGGCATAAACAAAGAGTGATCCCACAGTTGAATACTTTGGTAACTCTTCGATCCGCTTCATTGGTGAGAGATCGTAGCATTGTTTAAAGGCTTGCCATTTTACGATAACGTAATTCCCTTCAAGAGAACGACGGTTGGCAGAAAATTCCTGTCCCGATCAGCGTTAATGGGCCAACGACACAGAGTAGCCCTGCAACAGTCCACAATAAATAATTTGAATTCTTCGTTAAACGTGAAAGCCGCAATCAGTTTAAAGCCCCATGATAACGAGTAAGCATCCTAGGAATCCACTACGTCCTTGAGGTTCATCTTTAGCAAAACGTGAAACGCGACGGTATTTCTCAGCAGCATGTATCAGACAGCACCATCCATTTTTGACACTCTTGTAGTATGTAAGTCGTTGAATGATTTTTCGCATATTTCTTCACTTGTTCCAGTTCAATCGTTGTGCTTCCATCGCCAACAACATCAAAGAGTAAATGAAGAGCTAATTTTTCATGACGAAGCATTTCTTTTGTATCGTCCACAGCGTAATCATACTACGGCTCAGTATCAGATAACTTCAAGACTTTCTTACGAACAAGGTCCATCACCGTCCACTTTCAAAGTCGGTCATATCTGTTTTTCCGTAGAACCGCCTGATTCATAACGGCTGGCGTAATATCTTCAGGAAGTTCAAAGAGATGATCGGAATATGTTGTACCTGAGCAAGACGATTACGGTTCTGCAAAGAACCTGTCGTAAAGCAGCATAAACCATGTTCAAGACTAGCAGCACCAACCAACAATCATTCCGAAGAACCCTGTAGTTTTTAGGGCTTTTCTGCTGTCATTGATGGAGCTTTTCCTCTTCGGCCACGATGCGGTCAAACGCTTTTTCATTTTCATTTGTATTCGCATGTGTCAATGTTTGTAGAATAAACACATGGACTTCTACAAAAAGTCACCACTCTTGTATTTTCTGGAGCAGTCAGAGCGTCACCGAACGATAATCGCTCTGCAATTTTGCACATCCCCGTTTTTTGACCAGCACCATGTCCCACGCACGAAGCGTTTCCCTTGCGCATCGTTCCAGAGATATTCACCTTCACCCGTAATATTGTGTTGGTCGATTTCCCTCTCTGTCCGACTACTTTACGATAATTCCGCCGTATCCAAGTAGTTCGTAATGAGTTTTGGAATCGTATATTGGAACAGTCACTTTTAATTTCGAGTTCTGAGAACGGAAAAATGACTTGAAACTGAATCTTCGAACCGCTATCCGTTAATTGATACGTTCCCTTTTTCCCAGTAGTTCTCCTGGTTCATTGCAGACGCCCTTCGCTTGTTTCTAAATACGCATGATGACGTCTGTTGGTTTTCCAAAACCAGAGTATTCCAAGTTGTAGAAGACTCCGTTATACGCTCCGTCCGATTGGAGGTAGATGCGTTTCGAAAAGAAACTGAACGTCCCCATTTTCTAAAATATTTGCTTCGATATCATGCTTATCAACGACTAAACTTCTCGCATCAACCGTAGTACCGAGTCCCAAAGGCAACTAATCCTAATAAAAACGTGACAATCAACGTTTCATTTGTTTCATATGCTCACCTCTATAAAAGAGTGTGCGATGACTGTCGACTTCCACGAAGCACTCCGCCGTCACCGTCACACACAGATTGTTTTCGTTTCTTACATTACTGATCCGACAATATTTAATTTCTTCTTCAAGTAGAATTTACCAGCAAAGAGCCGCAGCCCCGATGAGTAAAGTACCACTCGTAACTCATCACCAAAGTTAATCACTGATGGAATGTATTGTTGACTGACCACCACTAAAAGTAACGCAAAGCAACCATCGCTACCGTACTTACGACTAAGTAACGGATGTATCCGCGTTGACCTTTTTGGATTATCAAATTTCGGTGCATTTTTAGAAATAGCAACATTACGAAATGCTCCTGCAATAAAGTTGATCATAGTGTAAATAATCCCATTGGTTGCGTATCTGCACTCTGGGTTTAACATCAACATAACTCCTGTTACTAGGCAGAGATCCCTAAACCAATAATCCGCCATCAAAGGGCAATTTGCCAGTCTGGAGATTTTGCATTCAGGTCTTTTGTAGGTCCCGCTCACGATTGATTGAACGCGTTCTGTTACCGTACCCGAACAATTGACGAGCAGTCACCCCGCTTTTTGTTTTTCAACGATTTTCTGGAAGCATCACTGATAGTTCTTTTCGATTTGCGCTTCGTCAAATCCAGCTTCTTTCAATGCACGTTCTAATTGATAGATGTATTGTTCATTTTTATTTGTTAATTCTGCTTTTAGAGAGTCTACTGACACTACTACTTCTTCTTGTACGTTTTGTTCTGACATACTACAATCCTCCGATATCCTTAGCCATTAAATCTAAAGAGCATTACGTCGCCATCTTGCACGACATATTCTTTACCTTCTTGACGAACTTTTTCCGTTTTCTTTTGCAGCCGTCATACTCACCGTATTCCAGTAGGTCTGCGTAGGCTACAGTTTCGGCACGGATAATCCACGTTCGAAGTCTGGTGGATGATTCCCGCACATTGCGGAGCTTTCATACCGCGGCGGAATGTCCACGCGCGCACTTCTCGTTCACCCGCTGTAAAGTAAGTCGCTAACCCTAATAAGTGGTATGCTTTTTGGATTAAGATATCTAACCCTGAGATTTCGATACCCATTTCTTCTAGGAAGGCTTGTTTCTCTTCCTCCTCTAATTCAGCTACCTCTTCTTCGATTTCCTTTACATCACAACGACTTCCTGCATCTTCTTTTGCAGCATAGTCTCTCTACTAATTGCACATATTGGTTATGACCACCTTCCATCACGTCATCTTCTGAGATGTTTGCGATGTAAAGCATTGGTTTTGTTGTTAAAAGGAATAAGCCTTTCACGATTGGAGGTTCTCTCATCTGTGAATTCAATCGTACGTGCTAATTTGTCCTTCTTCTAGCACAGGTTTGATTTTTTCTAAGACATGCAAGTTCTGCAACCGCGTCTTTATCTTTTAGTTTTCGCAATTTTTGCCACACGACGCGATACGTTTGTCCACTGACTCAAGGTCGGCCAACACTAACTCTAGGTTGATCGTTTCGATGTCAGCGATTGGGTCTACTTTCCCAGCCACGTGTGTAATATTTTCGTCTTCAAAAACAACGAACCACTTGGCAAATCGCATCTACTTGACTGGATGATGGCTTGAGAATTTATTTCCAAGACCTTCCCCGCAGCTTGCCCCTTTAACGATACCCGCGATATCTGTAAATTCAAGGTTGTCGGAACAGTTTTCTTAGGTTTTCACTAATTCCGTTAATTTTGTAAACGGTGGTCTGGTACTTCTACCACTCCGACGTTTGGGTCAATTGTCGCAAACGGATAGTTCGCCGCTTCGACCCCTACTTTTGTAATTGCATTAAATAATGTTGACTTCCCAACGTTTGGTAAGCCGACGATTCCAGCTGTTAAGTCATTTGTCACACTCTTTCTTTATTTGTTTTCTTCAGCAACAGAAATCATCACCTTTTTCATCTTCTTCTCTAATTCCCGTCTTGGCATTGGTACATTTTTGACCACAGTGATCACACTTGATACGAATGTCCATCCCCATACGGATGATTTCCCAGAATTCGTCTGGCACGCATGCGGTTTTTCATTTCCACATGATCGTGTAATTGATACGTTGTTCCTGCTTTCATAAAGACTCCTTTATTAATCGTCTAATTCGATTTCTAATACTTCTAAAATACGGGTTAAATCTTTTTGAGAAAGATACTCGATCGATTTTACCACGCTCCCCTTTTTCAACGATTTGCACGCTTGTTCCGAATTTATCCATTAAACGTTCTTCCGATTCAACGATATACATCGATTTTTCGGTTTTTGAATTTTTCTTCGTTGTTTCCTTCTGGGTTCATTGATGGATTGGACTAAAGTTTCTAAGGCACGAACCGTTAGATTTTTCTTTCACAGCCTTTTTTAGCGACAGCCCCAATTTTCGTTTGGTCTTTCTTAATCCAAGAAGCGTACGCGCATGCCCCTGCTGAAAGAGATCCATTTTGTACGAGTTCTTGTACTGCAGCTGTAAGGTTAGTAATCGTAAGAAGTTCGCCACATATGAACGGCTCTTCCTACGTGACTGGCTACTTCTTCTTGTTTAATTTCAATGAATCCATTAATGTACGATACGCCATCGCTTCATCTAAAGGCTTCAAGTTTTCGCGTTGTAGTTTTTCAACAACTGCTGATTTGAATCATCGTTTCCTCTGAGTAGTCACGTACGATGGCTGGAATCGTTTCTTTCTCAGCTAATTTCGGACGCACGCAAGCGACGTTCCCCAGCAACTAAATTCATATCCTTTAATTTTTCGATCTTTGCGAACGATAATCGGTTTGAAAACTCCGTACAGCGAATCGATTCCGCTAGTTCTACAGCCCCTCTTCATCAAAACTCTTTACGCGGCTGATAAGGATTTGGACGAATCTCTGAAACCGCAAATCTGTTGAATTTGCTCGGTTTCTTGTGACTTGTTCTAAGGCATCGATATCTAAATCATTCATAAACAACGCGTCGATTCCACGTCAAGGCCTTTTTCTTTATCGAGTACTCATGTGACCAACACTTCCTTTGCTAACTCCATGTATACTTCCGCTCCTCTAGAACGTGGGTCATAGTCCACAATCGCTTGCCCGTAACTTGGTGCTTCAGACAGACGGACATTTCGAGGATAATCGTTTTTATAGACTTTCTCACGGAAATACTTAATCACATCTTCTTGACTTCATTCCCTAAGTTCGTACGCGCATCGTACATCGTTAGGAGAACGCCCTCGATTTTTCAACTGAGGATTAAAAGTGCTTGCGAACCATCGTGATGGTGTTCATGAGTTGTGACAACTCCTTCCAAGCCGCATAATATTCGCACTGACTGGAATTAATACCGTATCACTAGCGGTAAAAGCATTCATCGTTAAAATGACCTCCAGTGAAGGGAGGACGGTCGATAAAGATATAAATCGTAATCGTCTTTAATCTTCTTCACGGCCTCTCAATCGTTGCTCACGACGTGCTTGACTCGTTAACTCGATTTCTGCACCTGCTAACTGAATCGTCGAAGGGCAATCATCAAGTTTTCACGACTCGTCGGAACAATCACGTCACCATCGGTACTTGGTTGACTAAAACATCATATACATCTTGTTCGGTTCCCCTTTTTGTACGCCAAGACCGCTCGTTTCAAAGCATGTTCCTTGAGGATCACTATCAATAATTAATACTTTTTGCCATTGACCGCCAAGCGCAGCCGCAAACTGACGGTTGAAGTTGTCTTTCCAACTCCACCTTTCTGATTGGCAACGGATATCACACGTCCCATACTCTTCCTCCATGTTTCTTGTTCTAAAAGGGAGAATGCAAGCATTCTCCCTCTCACATCTACAAAATGTTCTTCATTTCTCGCAATATTTTGTTCTTTTCTATTGTAACAAAAATACGCTCTTTTTGTAGTCATACCGGTTTATTTTTACGAGCTCTGCACTTACTGAGGCAAAGCTTTCTTTTGTTGTTCATTGAATTGTAAGTACGCAATCGTATATTCTTTTGCGGGTTTGTCATCCTTCATCGAACACTTTAATCTCCACATTTGTGATACTGAGATTTTCCAGTGGCATCGGTCTTGATTTTTCAACTCCACTTTTGATGTGTCATTCGTTGCAATTCCAAGAATAGATGTTATCGCCTTGCGAATCGTTTCATCGTCTCCAGAATAGGATTTTTCATAACTTTTGCCCACCTTCGTCCAAGGAACGAGTTGATGGATTTCTTTGGTAAGATTGAACCAGTTTGCATGCATGGAAAAACGACCGTGTATTTTTGTAAACTGGAAGTCGCTGTAATGGTTTGTTCCCATTTATCTTGATAATAGCGAATAAAACCAATATTCGCATCGGCAATCACTTCGAGTTGATTCGTCACTTTTCCGGAAGTCTTGTCGATTTTAGAACCGTATCCCGTGCCATCTTTCCAAGCGCTCGCACTGGCAATGGTTTGGGCAGAAGGAGTTTTCGTCCCTTCTTTATAGTCTGATTGCTTTACGGTAATATGATAATTGGCAATCGAGTCAGCAGAAGTGACTACTTTCTCTTGGACTTCTTCGGTCGATAAACTCTTCCCTACAAGCCGTCAAATGAATAGAAACGCTATAATCATCATGCTTTTAATCCATTTCATCATTCTACCTCCTCCTTTATCATCCGTTTCATTATAGCAAACTTCCTATAGAAATTCCTATAATAAAAACGTCTTCAAAATAAAAATCTCTACAAAAATAAGCTGGGCACAAGGCCCAGCTTACACAGTTGTGTGGCAACGTCCTACCCTCGCAGGGAGGAAACCCCCAACTACTATCAGCGCTAAAGCTAACTTCTGTGTTCGAGATGGGAACAGGTGTATCCTCTTCTTGCCATCGTCACCACACTTTATTTTCTGAAAAACTTTCGTTCTTTCAAAACTGAATCTATATCCAACTCCATCAATCTACCAGCTATACAACTCGTGGTTAAGTCCTCGACCGATTAGTACTAGTCCGCTCCATGCCTCGCGGCACTTCCACTTCTAGCCCTATCTACCTGATCGTCTCTCAGGGGTCTTACTCACTAATGTGATGGGAAATCTCATCTCGAGGGGCTTCACGCTTAGATGCTTTCAGCGTTTATCCCGTCCACACATAGCTACCCAGCGATGCTCTTGGCAGAACAACTGGTACACCAGCGGTGTGTCCATCCCAGTCTCTCTCGTACTAGGGACAGCTCCTCTCAAATTTCAACGCCCGCGACGGATAGGGACCGAACTGTCTCACGACGTTCTGGACCCAGCTCGCGTACCGCTTTAATGGGCGAACAGCCCAACCCTCGACCGACTTCAGCCCCAGGATGCGATGAGCCGACATCGAGGTGCCAAACCTCCCCGTCGAGTGAACTCTTGGGGAGATAAGCCTGTTATCCCAGGGTAGCTTTATCCGTTGAGCGATGGCCCTTCCATGCGGAACCACCGGATCACTCAAAAGCCCGACTTTTTCGTCCCTGCTCGACTTAGTGGGTCTCGAGTCAAGCTCCCTTCTGCCTTTTACACTCTTCGAATGATTTCCAACCATTCTGAGGGAACCTTTGGGCGCCTCCGTTACACTTTAGGAGGCGACCGCTGAGTCAAACTGCCCGTCTGACACTGTCTCCCACCCGGTAAGGGTGCAGGTTAAAGTGGTCATGTCACGAAAGGGTAGTATCCCACCGTTGCCTCCTCCGAAACTGGCGTCCCGGATTCTTCAGCTCCTACCTATCCTGTACATGTGACACAAACACTCAATATCAAACTACAGTAAAGCTCCATGGGGTCTTTCCGTCCTGTCGCGGGTAACCTGCATCTTCACAGGTACTATAATTTCACCGAGTCTCTCGTTGAGACAGTGCCCAGATCGTTACGCCTTTCGTGCGGGTCGGAACTTACCCGACGAAAGGAATTTCGCTACCTTAGGACCGTTATAGTTACGGCCGCCGTTTACTGGGGCTTCAATTCAAAGCTTCGCTTGCGCTAACCTCTCCTCTTAACCTTCCAGCACCGGGCAGGCGTCAGCCCCTATACGTCATCTTTCGATTTTGCAGAGACCTGTGTTTTTGATAAACAGTCGCCTGGGCCTATTCACTGCGGCTGGTATTGCTACCAGCACCCCTTCTCCCGAAGTTACGGGGTCATTTTGCCGAGTTCCTTAACGAGAGTTCGCTCGCTCACCTTAGGATTCTCTCCTCAACTACCTGTGTCGGTTTGCGGTACAGGTCATATAAATCTTGCTAGAAGCTTTTTCTCTAGCAGTGTGACATCAGAAACTTCGGTACTAAACTTCCCTCCCGTTACAGCTTGTCGCATCTGCTGATAAGCATTTGACTCATCAGCCGACTCACTACTTGGGCGTACACTTCCAGTCGTACGCTTTTCTTAACCTCCTGCGTCCCTCCATTGCTCAAAACGATTTATAGAAGTACAGGAATATCAACCTGTTGTCCATCGACTACGCCTATCGGCGGCCTCGCCTTAGGTCCGACATCAACCCTGGGAGGACGAGGCCTTCCCCAGAAACCTTGGGTTATTCGGTGGACGGGATTCTCACCCGTCTTTCGCTACTCATACCGGCATTCTCACTTCTAAGCGCTCCACATGTCCTACGATCATGCTTCACCGCCCCTTAGAACGCTCTCCTACCACTGGACTCATTAGGATCCAATCCACAGCTTCGGTAATCTGTTTAGCCCCGTTACATTTTCAGCGCAGGGTCACTCGACTAGTGAGCTATTACGCACTCTTTGAATGATGGCTGCTTCTAAGCCAACATCCTAGTTGTCTGTGCAAACTTCCCATCCTTTTCCACTTAACAGATATTTTTGGGACCTTAGCTGGTGGTCTGGGCTGTTTCCCTTTCGACTACGGATCTTATCACTCGCAGTCTGACTCCGGATATAAATACATGGCATTCGGAGTTTATCTGAATTCAGTAACCGAGATGGGCCCCTAGTCAAAGCAGTGCTCTACCTCCCGATTCTCACTTCCGAGGCTAGCCCTAAAAGCTATTTCGGAGAGAACCAGCTATCTCCAAGTTCGATTGGAATTTCTCCGCTACCCACACCTCATCCAAGCACTTTTCAACGTGCCCTGCTTCGGTCCTCCAGTGCGTTTTACCGCACCTTCAACCTGGACATGGGTAGATCACTTGGTTTCGGGTCTACGTCCACATGCGTCATGCGCGCCTATTCAGACTCGCTTTCGCTACGGCTCCGACTCTTCATCTTAACCTTGCATGTAAACGTAACTCGCCGGTTCATTCTACAAAGGCACGCCATCACCCATTAACGGGCTCTGACTACTTGTAAGCACACGGTTTCAGGTACTCTTTCCTCCCCTCCCGGGTTCTTTTTCACCTTTCCCTCACGGTACTGGTTCACTATCGGTCACTAGGTAGTATTTAGCCTTGCCAGATGGTCCTGGCGGATTCCGACAGGATTCTCGTGTCCCGCCGTACTCAGGATGCTAGTAGAGTTCGTCAAGATGTCGCGTACAGGATTGTCACCTTCTTTGATGGGCCTTTCCAGACCACTTCTGCTATCTTGATGTCTTCTCCGTTCTGGTCCTACAACCCCAACAAGCAAGCTCGTTGGTTTGGGCTCCTTCCGTTTCGCTCGCCGCTACTCAGGGAATCGATTTTTCTTTCTCTTCCTGCAGGTAATGAGATGTTTCAGTTCCCTGCGTGTACCTCCTAATGAGCTATGTATTCCTCATTGGTAACACCCCTATGAAAGATGTTGGGTTCCCCATTCGAAAATCTCTGGATCTTAGCTTGCCCTACAGCTCCCCAAAGCATATCGGTGTTAGTTCCGTCCTTCTGGCTCCTAGTACCAAAGGCATCCACCCAGTGCGCCCTTATTCACTTAACCGTTGGTTAAATGTCGCATAGCGTTGCGTTTTGTTAAAAAACTCTTTTCGTTAGATGTTACTCTAACGCTCGGTAAATTAATTGGTTATTTGTTGTGATATAGTATTCAGTTTTCAAAGAACAAAATTGAGAGATGAACCTCTCAAAACTAAACAAAGAAGTAAACCCTGTAGGGTTCCGTATTACCTTCAATACCTTTCGACACTGAGGTTTATCCTTAGAAAGGAGGTGATCCAGCCGCACCTTCCGATACGGCTACCTTGTTACGACTTCACCCCAATCATCTATCCCACCTTAGGCGGCTGGCTCCAAATGGTTACCTCACCGACTTTGGGTGTTACAAAACTCTCGTGGTGTGACGGGCGGTGTGTACAAGACCCGGGAACGTATTCACCGCGGCGTGCTGATCCGCGATTACTAGCGATTCCGGCTTCATGTAGGCGAGTTGCAGCCTACAATCCGAACTGAGAATGGCTTTAAGAGATTCGCTTACCCTCGCGAGTTCGCTGCTCGTTGTACCATCCATTGTAGCACGTGTGTAGCCCAAGTCATAAGGGGCATGATGATTTGACGTCATCCCCACCTTCCTCCGGTTTGTCACCGGCAGTCTCACTAGAGTGCCCAACTGAATGCTGGCAACTAGTAATAAGGGTTGCGCTCGTTGCGGGACTTAACCCAACATCTCACGACACGAGCTGACGACAACCATGCACCACCTGTCACTTTGTCCCCGAAGGAAAGCTCTATCTCTAGAGTGGTCAAAGGATGTCAAGACTTGGTAAGGTTCTTCGCGTTGCTTCGGAATTAAACCACATGCTCCACCGCTTGTGCGGGTCCCGTCAATTCTTTGAGTTTCAACCTTGCGGTCGTACTCCCCAGGCGGAGTGCTTAATGCGTTAACTGCAGCACTGAAGGGCGGAAACCCTCCAACACTTAGCACTCATCGTTTACGGCGTGGACTACCAGGGTATCTAATCCCTGTTTGCTACCCACGCTTTCGAGCCTCAGCGTCAGTTACAGACCAGAGAGTCGCCTTCGCCACTGGTGTTCCTCCATATATCTACGCATTTCACCGCTACGCATGGAATTCCACCTCCTCTTCTGCACTCAAGTTCCCCAGTTTCCAATGACCCTCCCGGTTGAGCCGGGGGCTTTCACATCAGACTTAGGGAACCGCCTGCGCTCGCTTTACGCCCAATAAATCCGGACAACGCTTGCCACCTACGTATTACCGCGGCTGCTGGCACGTAGTTAGCCGTGGCTTTCTGGTTAGATACCGTCAAGGCGCTAACAGTTACTCTAGCACTTGTTCTTCTCTAACAACAGAGTTTTACGATCCGAAAACCTTCTTCACTCACGCGGCGTTGCTCCGTCAGACTTGCGTCCATTGCGGAAGATTCCACTGCTGCCTCCTGTAGGAGTTTGGGCCGTGTCTCAGTCCCAATGTGGCCGATCGCCTCTCAGGTCGGCTATGCATCACGGCCTTGGTGAGCCGTTACCTCACCAACTAGCTAATGCACCGCAGTCCATCCATCAGCAGAAGCTTGCGCCTCTTTTCCTCTTCAAGCCATGCGGTTCGAAGACCTATGCGGTTTTAGCATCCGTTTCCGAATGTTATCCCCCTCTGATGGGCAGGTTACCCACGTGTTACTCACCCGTTCGCCACTAGATTGACCAGTGCAAGCACCGGTCGCTCTCGTTCGACTTGCATGTATTAGGCACGCCGCCAGCGTTCGTCCTGAGCCAGGATCAAACTCTCATGAAAAATTTGAATTTTCAGTGAGCTTTGAAAAAGCTCATTTTAATTACTGACTTATTGTATCTCTTTAAGAGATAAGAAAAATGTTGTTTCTTCATTAAAAATAATGAAGTCCCTACACATTTGGTTCGTCTTCTTGTTCAGTTTTCAAGGTCAATCGTTGTTTTGCAACAACTTTGATATCATATCACGCGTTCATTTTTCTTTGCAAGAAATATGATTCGATGTGTCATCTTGCGCGACAACGTTTAATAATTTAACACAGGATGAAAGAGACGTCAACGAATAACTACTCCATTTTTCAGAAAAATTGTATAATCGAGAAAACGACTGCAAGGAGGGCCTATGAGACTCGAACATCTATTAATGAAACATCTGGTGCTGAGCCGCCGCGAAATGAAGAAACTTATCAAGAATGAAGCGGTTCTAATCGACGGAATTCCGGCCACTCACGTCAGCAATAATGTTGATGCAAGCCTGCAAGTTATCACGGTGAACGGTACTCAGATTCATGACAACAGCCAGAAGTACTATATGCTGAATAAACCTCAAGGCGTCATCTCCGCTACGATCGATAAGAAACATACGACCGTTATCAACCCTCTTCGCTAAGGAGAATGTTGAGGCCTCTACCCGCTCGGACGACTCGACGGGGATACTGAAGGGTTGCTACTCGTGACAAATAACGGTCGCTGGGTTACCGCATGCTGAACTCGATCAACATATCGAAAAGAATATTATGTAGAAGTCAACGTCTGCTTGACGAAGATGCCGTAGAAACCTTCAAGCGTGGCGTCACTTTCCATGGTGGAACTCAATGCAAAACCAAGCACCCTTACGATACTAGAAAGTAGTGATAGCTTTAGCCGTGCGACGGTCACGATTTCTGAAGGAAATCCATCAAGTGAAGAAGATGTTTCTATGCGTTGGTGTGAAAGTGACCTATCTTAAACGGATTCGCTTTGAGAGTTCGTGCTAGATGAAGCTTTGTCACCTGGAGAATACGAGAACTAAACGAAGCAGAACTTAAACTTGTAAAGACGTATTTCTAAAAACCAAAATGTAACATAAAAGTTACGTAACTTATATGTTACATTTCAGTTATTCAACACTGAAATTTCGCCTTAGCCAATCAAACAGATCCCATTTCACAGTCGTAAAGAGATTGAAATCACTCGCCAAAAGTGGTTTAATAGAAGTAACAACATTCCATCCAGTTAACTATTTTTGGAGGTAAGATTATGGATTATGAAGTCATTAAACTTAACGTTTCAAATGATAAAATTCGAGAATATAAGCAATTCGAGGGATTAAAATTATATTCAACTATTATTAAGTCTCAAGATGAACGGACTCTGACGAATAAAAAAGAATTTACGTTACGAAAGAATAACAACTATGTTTATTACGAACGAACCGATACGAATTGGAATTTTTTTGGTCAAACCCCCAAAAATCGTCAGTCTTCGTTCGTACCTGATGAAGAAAATCACCGCATTCTCTTCGAAGTCGCACCTGATTTAAGTGCATTCTCTAAGTATTTGGGGAAGAACTGATTCGAAAAATCCAGATCAAACAACAGAATGGGTGAAAATCATCGAAAAATTAGATATTTAATGACAGTGGATTCACAAATACGGATACTCCCGTATAATCCACTGAACTTGTTTAAATCAAAAAGCTCGCCTGCACAACGCAAGCGAGCTTTTTTCACTCTATTTCACTCTTCAATACCATAGTGCGAAGAATACCATGCTCCCATGGCCATCAATATTAATGCAATAAAAATAAGTGACTTCTGGTATCTGACCAAAGATGAGAATCGACAAGAATGCTGCAATGAATGGAGAAACCGCATAATAAGCACTAGTTCTCGCCGCCCCAAGAAGTCGTTGCGCATGGACATAAAATAAATACTGAGTCCATAAGACACAATCCCTACTGCCATAACCGCAATGACGCTCCAAAGATTCATCAATCTCTCCCCAATCACTAAACCAATCACGATAGAGCCAGTTCCCGAAAAATATCCCCTTTAATAAGACGATTTCACGGATCGCACAAAGAAAGTTTTTCTGGTGCAATTATTTTCCAACCCCAGAAAACAGCAGACCAATAATACGAATAAAAGAGCCATAGGAAAACTCTAGACTCGAAAAATCTTCAAAAGACAAAATAACGCTAGAAAGGGTTACGAAAAGAATTCCCATCCATAAACGTTTACTGATACGTTCACTAAAAATGACTAATGCAATCAGCGCAGTCGCAACAATCTCAAAATTATTTAACAAAGAGACATTCGCAGCAGTTGTTGCGTTTAACCCTATCAACATACAAATTGGCGCTGCTATATCTAACAATATCATAGCGACTATATACGGCATTTCCGCTTTGCTGAGATGAATCTCAGTGGTTTCCACTTGTCTCGCTTTTCTTGAAACCGCAATTAAGCTCATTCCAATCCCCGCACCTAAATATAAAAATCCTGCCATTAATGTCGGCGGCATTTCATTTAATAATATTTTTGAAAAAGGAGAACTCATCGCATATAATACTGCAGCAAGTATCGCCATCATAATCCCTTTCCGCATCTCTTGCTTCATCTACTCACCTCTTGAAATCTAACAGAATATACTGTATATTTTGTACACTATCGAACACTTTGTATCGTAATTATATAGAATTATATTTTTCAAAACAACAGTCAATTTAGTATTTCTGCAAGATAACGAACATTTTAAATAAATTGTACGGAGGAATCTTCCTATGGATCGACGACAACAAAAATCACGAAAAGCTATTTTGAAGCTTTTAGCCTTCTTTTTAGAAAAGAAGCGTTACAGTAAAAATTACTGTGCAAGACATTATTGATACCGCCAATGTCGGTCGAAGCACTTTTTACGCTCATTTTGAGACAAAAGATGAATTGTTAAACGCTATTTGCGAAGAGATTTTTGACCATATCTTCGAAAGTCTTCACACTGACGATTCATACACTTCAGAGAATCGAAACAGTGCACTAGCCGATAAACTCTCTCACCTATTATGGCATCTACGAGGAGCAAAAAATGAGATTAGCGCCTTTCTAACCGATGAAAACAGTAAACTCTTTTTAAGATACTTTAAGCAACACTTAACCATTCTTTTTGCGGATTTTTCTAACAGCGCAAATAAGTCCATCCCAAAAGAGTTCGTCACTAATCATTATGTGACGAGTTTTGCGGAAACTGTTAAATGGTGGTCGAGTAACGGAATGTCTCTTTCTCCAGAAGTGGTTGTTGAGTATTATATGCAATTAATTCGTTAGTCCTTTCGCTATTTCTTTCGACAAATAAGCTCGCCTGCACCACGCAAGCGAGCTTTTCTACTATATAAAATTATTGGATAGATCCTAAGAGAATATTCGCCCACGCATCATGCAATGACTCTTGGTCACTTGGTTGGAACAAGCCAGCCAACACGTCGCGGTATAAGCGAGATAATTCTGTACGGTTGAAGTACGAACTTCCGCCGCTAGCACGAACGATTTCTTCCACGGCTTTCTTCGATACTTCTACTGAACGGTTCTTAATAGAAGATAAACGAGGCAACCAGATGAAGCTGTATTCTGTGCTTGCTTCTAACGTATCACTCAACTCGTTAATTTGCGGTTGGATACCGTCTAGCATAATCGCCGCTTCCGCAATTCTCCAGCAGAATGTTTTTTTATCGTTGGCATAAGGCGCATCATTGGATACAGAGTGACGTTTCTTCACTGTCTCTACCCCGATTTCTAGCGCACGTTTCCCGATACCGAAGTACGTTGCCGCCAGTAAAATTTCGAAGTACGCAAAAATACCGAATACCACTGGATCGAAGCTTGGTCCAGGAGCCACTTTCGTTAAGATTTGCTCCTCTGCTGCATAGATACCTTTCAACTCCACACTGTTTGATTGCGTCGCACGCATGCCCATTATATCAGTCGTCTTTTTACGATGAACGTTTCTTTGTCTGGTGTTAAATACGCAAAAACTGAAAAGTGGTGACTCGCCGGTATTATCTTGCCCAAATGAAACCAACTTGTCGCAATATTTGCCCATTGATAAGAAGACTTTCTTGCCGTAGAAACGATACGCGCCGCCATCTTCCGGACGAGCCTCAGAAATCGAACCAAATAACACGCGGTCGTTCGAAGGTTCAGAAATCCCCAAACGCCAACAACTTGCCTTCTGCAGCATCGCGAAGGATTTGTTCCTCCTTCTGTTGCCAAAACGAACCATGTGCTTGCCAAGGCCGACAATAATTTGATGCATGTTCACCCCAAGCGCAGTCTCTGGAGCTGCCATCGCAAGACGTGTTTGTTCTTGCGCAATCTCTTCTAAGAGATAGCCCGAATCCGCCGTACTCTTTTTGGCACGAACGCCTTCAAGTATCCTGCTTCTTTTTAGCGCTGCATAATCTTCCGCAGGCCGCGCATTCTCTTTGTCATAACGTGGTGCACGCTCATGAATTTCCTGTAATAACTCTTCCGATAAAAACATAAAAACCCTCCTTAATAGTTGTACATCGTTGGTATACGATTAGGGGCGGGTGGATGGCAAACGTAAGATAAAGATTGCAATCAATTGTTCCACTCCTTAGCCGAAAACTACTCAGTTCTTAAAAATAGCTAAAAATCTTATAAAAAGGATATTAAAAATACAGAACATATGTGCTCTGTGGCTTCACTTTACATTTCTAGAACCATGTTTCATAATCCATTCACACTCTTTTGATGGGTTCTCTAACTTCCATTTAGAGAGAATCCACTCAAACCGGTCTGGAGCTTCTTTGTATAAGTCGTTTAAATTGTTGGCGACACTCTTTTGAATATACTTATCTGAATCATTTTTTAAATGGTCTAGTATTTCAAAATAATCTTCAAAAATAGTCTAGCGCAGTATATAGTTTCTTAGACCATGGCAATCGAACCCGTAGACATTCGCTGGATAATCTTCGAACCCGTTCATGCTCATCTTGACTCCATTCTTTTAATATCTCTAATGATTTGATAGGATATTTTTTGATAAGAGGTCTCATGCAATATTCAGAGGTAAATCTCTTAGTAAGTTCTTTACTAAAAGCAATACTCTCTTCGAAATACTCTTCCCCATAAAGTTCTACATATTTTTCCAATCGGCCAAAAGCCACCAACCTTCTGAAAATGCACCGCTGTTTCCACGAAGCTCCTTCCCTAATATTTGACTGAAAACGGAAAGAACAAATGGATACTCAGTATCAAAAGGCCTTCAATGCATGGGCTATTAATTCCTGTCGTCATTAAATTCCAATTCGTCTATCTTGTCTTTTAGTTAATTCGAAAAAAACTTCTTCCGGTCAAAAACAATCTGTTACTGCCATCAGTTTTATTTTGATAAATCTTCTAAATAAAGAATATCATAATATTCCTTTTAATTTTTTGCCATTGTTATCCTTTTCAATATAGAAATTCCTCTATAATTCAATTCATTTTATTTAATATACTTCGTAAATACTTTCTTCATTTTTTATAACTTTATCCAACACTTCATTCATTAATTCTGGATAGTTTTCTTGGTTTTCAAAATCTAAACCGTCCATTAAATAACGAATTCTTGAAGCTTTTTACCATCTAATCTTTGCCAATCAAAAGTTAATCCTATCTCTTCTTCTATCTGATCCTATAAAGCAAATAATCGATCGAAATAAAGTCTTGTCATTTTGAATATAAACATCAATTCCTACTGCTTTTTCTTTGGTATTAAGGGTTATTGATAAATTAGCTTTAGAACTTCCTAGACTGACATTATACCAATGGTTAGTTGTAGCTTTACAAATATTAATAGGTTTATCTCTTTCTTTGATAACTTCATTAAACTGCATCCAAAAGTTTAAACGTTCAGCTTCTACAAATTTTAGTTCCCCGCTCCTTGAATTTCCTTTTGTTGTTTTGACGAAATCATTAGGTTTTTCAACAACTTCAAATTTTGGTGCTGGTAATGAATCCCCAATCTTATAAGCATGTATTTCAATTAAGAAAAATGATACATCTTCTGTTGTTTTACCATTTAACCATTCAATTGCGCTACGATGTTCTTCACGAGCTTCCTTGACAATCCAAATAACAACAGTTGCCTCTAAAACTGAAGCGTAAGTAATAATTTTCCCTAAATGGTCGTGATTCGTAGCTTCTAACTGATTCTCAATAATAATTTTTGCTCCACTAGTTTCATCCTGTGCAACTAAATCACATCTGTATGAACCAACAAAAACTTCTTTTCTAATTTCAGCAAAAGTTACTCCAACCTCATCCCAAAGCATTTCTATGTTTTCTTCTTTTGCTAACCATTCTGAGAAGTTATATTGCTCATGTCTCCATAATTCTCTTACATCTACTTCTTGCAACTTTTCCAAACTCCAAAGTAATCCCCCTCAAATACTATGAATACATATCCTTTAATCATTAAATCTTTCATATTGAAGTATACCACTTTTGCCCCATTTTATACACTCTTTTCTAAAGAAAAAGCCAGCCGTTGTTGCGACTGACTTTTTGTAGGTTCTTTATTTTGCTGATTCATATTGAAAAATCTTAACGATGGTCGAGACAAGGCCGATAGAAAGTGCGATGTGCCCAAGACCTGACATTCCTGCTAGAGCGCCATTGCCCACAAGTTTTTTGCCCTTCGCTCACGACTTCATAAATCCCGATAATCGCTATCAAGACAATCTAGGATGTAAATATTCTCATGCAAAAATATCCTCCATCTTTGTTATCTACGATTCAAATGGCAAAGAACTTTTTAAAAATTAATAAATCTCTCTCTATTACTTACAAAGATTTACTAAAAATAATCTTTGATACAAAAGATACTAAACCCTTATAATAAATCACCCTTTTTGCTATTGGGAGACAATACAAAAGGTGAAGATTTATACTTTACTTATTTTAATTCAAATTAAAAATCATCAAATTATATCCAAAAATCATATAGGTAAAACAAATTAATTTCTATTCGCATCTAATATGAAATTCAAATTATATATTATTAGCAGCAACTTTATACAATCTTGTTTTATCACTTTGTTTGCATACATTCCATGCATTATATAATTTCTTTTTAGACTTGAAGGTTTTTCTTTTTAAAATTTTCGGCACTCTCAAAGACAACATTCAAATTACTTATTACGTTTACACTTCTCAAAGAGAGTTCTAACGCTTGATTACTTAAAATCTTTTTAAATTCTGCAACCGCCTTTTTTTCCCAACCTTTTTATTATTTTTCTTGACACTTAATTAACATTCCGTCTATCTCTGAAAGTAATAATAACGCACATGATCTATATTTTTTTGTTGACAAAATTATATTGAGCTTCATCGATAATATTTTTATCCACTCTTTTTCTACATTCTGTGAAGATACTCTCACTTTCCCTAATATATTGATATATAATACTGTTGGCTTCCCTTTTTTTGTTTTTGGGGTCTTAAAAATAAGGAAATAGGTGCATCTGGCAGTAATGACCAACCAAACTCTCCCCATTTAGAATAATTCTTTTTCAACTTTTTCTCGAACATCTTTGCTTAATATGTCTGCAGCTACAAACTTAAATAAACTAACTCCTAATTGCTTTGTAAAATTTAATATTTTCTTATTCTCTGCTGAAATAGAAATTCCACCGAGGCCAATTTACTTAGATTGGATTGGATATCATTAGTAATTTTTACTGAATTTATTAATATCAAGAAATCTCTTTGATAATTTTATATACAAATCTTTCCATTCTATATCGGTTTGTGATTCAACAGAAACAATAGATTTTAAATATTTTTCAAAGATATTTTCTGAATTGATTTTTCGTAAACCTTCCTAATTTTTTGGACTTTCTTCTAAATTCAACCTGATAAATTTCTTTTAAAACATCATCTAATAAATACACCTCTTCGCTAGATAATGTTTTTGATTTTACCTTTAAAAACTCTGATAAAAGACGTTTTATAATCAATATTATTATAAATATCTATTTTTTTCTTTTTAGCTCTAATAATTTACCGAACGAATAATGTTTCTCAATTAAATATTCCTTATTTTTCACTAGTAATTCTCACTACTTTTTTCTTCGAATTCATCTTTAGTAAAATCTCCCATGTTTCTCCTCCTTCATACATTTATTGGCATAAAATCAATTAGTTTTCACTCCCAAATTGATACATTCAAAAAGTGATAAAATTGTAAAATAAATAAGAATAACATCACGCAATCTTTTTCTTGTAACTCTTCTATGGAACATTCCATGACACAAATAATTTCGATTTATAACTTTAGGTTGAATCTTGAAATCGTTGCCGTTTTTCAAACAAGACACTCAATGCATTAACCAAATTTATACATCTAAGAGTTAAAAACATGTTTTTCATCTATTACCTTCGATTCTGCTTTTTCAAACAAATTTATCCCAGCTCTCTTTCCAGTAGCTCTATACCCTCTTCCGTTTAAATCTGACTTAATTTGCATTCTGATTAATTTAGCATCTATTAGCGAGAATAAGATAAGTCCACATGCCTTATAATTTTTACACTAAAACAATTTATCGCTTCATTTAAATCAGATTTTCTTAATTTATTTACATTGGAAAGCCTATTAAATAAATACTCCATCTCTTCTTGATTAGTAATTTTTCTTATTATCTTGTTTGCACTTTTTTAAAATCCAATGGTGGTTGATAAAACAGATTTATATCAGCATTTGGTGGCGGTGTCCAGCCTGTTTCTCCCCATTTTTATATAGAATATAACATTTGATTCTTTTGATTCCTCAGAAATTGATGGAAGATTTATATTCTTAACAGCTCTTGTAAGAATTGCTGTAAAATTAGTGAGAATTGCTATTTCCTCACTTAAATTACCTAATGCTTTTTGAACAGAGTTTCCCATTTGATTTATTGAATCTTGAATCCTATTCATAGTTGGTTCTATACTAACCTTCTTATTTTTGCACTTCTTGTAGAAACTTTTTCTAAAAATCTGAACTTGTTCAGGAGACAGTTCTATTGTCTTTTGACTTTCCCATAATATCAATCCATTCTTTAGTTCTAATAAATGTCAAGAAAAATTAGTCTTATTCGAAAACCCTAAATTTCTATCAAATTATATTTTTTTACACACTGATAACATGTTTTTCTTAAACCAGTCTACCCTTTTCTGTTCACAACTGCAATATCTCTTTTTATATATTTTTCCATACAAAAAAAGCTTAGAAACACGCGATTCCTAAGCTTTCTTAATTTAGGTTTATCTTGCTTATCCCTCAACCCTCTTCGGCAAGTACGCTTCGAGCTCTTTTTCGTAAGGTTTCGGGTGTTAGGTCATAGGGAATGGTAATGTCATCAATTGGTTCGAGATTTTTTTCTAACTCCGATTCACCCTGCTCATCTAAGTAGCGATTCATTTTTTCTTCGAAGCGATAGCAGCTCATGCACAACATTCTCTTTTTCCAAAGGTGATGGCCAAAGAATACGCATTGTTATCGCTATCCTCTCTGGCACTTGAGCGCTCTGCGATATACAGAATTTTTCTCCATTAAATACATCATTTTCATAGAAATCTTGCTTCTTCAGTTCAACCTTTTCATCCATGGCCTCTATCCTTCAAATACGGTCTCTCAACCCCCAATAATAAAGGCTCCGGAACTAAAATTCCAGAGCCTATCCCATTATTTTTAAAAAGTTAGCTTACTAAACTAGGTTTTTCTTCCTACTAAAATAAATTGGTCTGTTAATAAGGAAAGCTGTTGGAATTGCCATATAGTTATATTCACCTTTTTGTATAATAAACGGCATAGAATACGGTAACTCCTATAATTATGCTTGAAATAAGATATTTGAAGATACGATTCATTTCATTCATCTCCAGTCTATACGCTATTCACTCTTTTTTGCTTAAAAACTTATCAAAATAACCCTTGTTTAAAAAAATATAGAAAATGACAAAAACATTAAGAATATGAATATAAATTTAAATTCTCGATTCCATTGTTCAAACCCAAAAACAAATTAACAAACAAAAATAACGCTACGTGGCATAAAAAAACCAAAGAGAAACACTTTAATACCGCTTAATTGTCTCATTTTTAACAATCCCCTTTACTCTTTTTCGACAATAACTATAAAAAAACTACTCATACTAGTTCCTTTTTCTAATAAAAAAATTTTTGAGAAATTATTTTTCTCCTCGCCAAACATAAATCATGAATAGAATATTGAAAATAAAAATTAAAGAATAAAATAGAGTTGAATTTGACATCACAAAAGCCACAAATTCTTTATTTTGTGCAAGTATAATACCTACTAAAAAAATAGTAGATATCAAAAATGTAGTTGTAATCTTTTTACTTCTAGTTTTTCAACTGAAATCACCACCTATTTGTTTAGTGTGCTTAAGGCAAATAATTTATTGTGGATTCATCTTTTCTAGGATTTTTACAACTCAAAAATTAACCGCTTTCATCTACTCATATTGTACTGAATCTTTTTGCGAATTACTATATTAGAGTTCGACTTATCTAACATTATTCTTAAAAATTTGGTGCAAAATGGGTTCTGCTTTTATAATGTAGTGCACCCCAAAAGTTAGACAGAAAATCTAACTTTTTGGGGTGCCCTTCATAGCTCTAGGGTGTTTTTATTTAATTCTCCTTTACGGGGATCAGCGTCATCCTATAATAAAGCTTTTTTTCTTGAAGCCTTTATCACTCCAAGAAAGATGGTAAGCATTCTTGTGAGGATTAGACTTAATAACTTTCATTTCATAACCATCCCAAACAATGGCTACTTGATTCTCAAGGGCAATGGCATCAGCAATCTGTCCGGGTAAAACTCATCAAAAGCTGCTCTATCAGGCTCATCATAATGTGGACAATGTAGATAAGGAATTATACCCAGACCCTTAACCCATTTATGTTTTGGATTTTCTTTCCCTCAATAAACTCACTATCACAATGACCCGCTATAAACCAACAGATAGAACCTGCACTTAAACCTGACAGCACCTTCCCACTTTTTATAAGCTTTCATTAGGGCCTTGTCTACAGCATATTCTTGCCAAACTTTTCATCATATAAGCAGTATTACCACCACCTACATAAATGATATCTGCATTTTTCTATCTTTTTGATCGACCTCTTCCTTGTTTACTTTTTGTATTAGATAAATACAAGGTATCCGTTTTGCATCCTAAACTCCCAAAATAATCATTAATAGTCTCTATATAAGCCTCAGCATCTTTTACTTGCTGTAGGTATAAATAAAAAGTTAGGATTTTTCCTTTTTAGCTGACTCGACAATAAACTTATCTATTTCATAAGTTTCATTACTGACTATTTCTCCACCGCCAATTGCTATAATCATAAATTTTTCTCCTGTGTTTAAAATTTGTTCCTATTATACAACAGAAATGTTTTTTTGTTACTGTCATTTCCCACTCGATACCTAATAAATAACATTAGCTATTTTTACGTTATTCCTATTATTCATATTGTTCAAAAGAGACCCCATTCTGACCGCTTTCTAAATTTTTAGGGGTCAAAAAGGGGTCATAAATCTTTGACTATCTCTCTGCTATGAGCCTTTTTTAGCTCCTCTTAATTTTCTATCTCGCATGTTGCTATAAACGACTTGGCGGTCGAGCGCTTGACGATGTATCTCTTGAGCTCTTTGTTTTGCTTCATCCCATTTTGGAGGCTCTAGCTTGAGCCTCCATTATTTTCTTTGCCAGGGTTTCCTCCTAGATCATCTCAATATGAGACTTGAAATATTTCTCTTGAAATCTAACAGCTTCTTCAATTTCTTCTACTGTAAATTTTTGTTCCTATTGGAGCAACAACCCATTTTTCTTCAACGTCATCGTCCCTTTTGATAACTGCAATTAATTCTCCCTCATATTCATCTACTGCTTTATCAGCGCCAAGTACATACACATCTTGTTCTTCACCATCAGGAGCGATTATTCCTTCAACATAACCATAATTGATTGGATAAATATGTTCCGGATAATCAGGGTGAGAACTCCCTAGTGGACGATCTATTTTTAACTTTTAAAACTTTGCCAATCATATTATCTCCTCCACAAATTCGTGTTTGTCACCCACTATTTCCACAAAAGCCTCCCAACAAATAAATGGAAGGCTTTCAGTATTTGGTTTTTCTACTCCCACTCTATTGTAGCT
>BNJT01000973.1_pt1 | contig 113136 bp, 113 predicted proteins | sample 8540491 | NCBI WGS metagenome assembly BNJT01 (sample SAMD00202455, study PRJDB9452) | human saliva metagenome | host: Homo sapiens
GAGTACCGCCATAGGGGAAATATAAGCACGGTTGAGGCTGCAGAAGTCTCAGCCGGCAAAACCGTTCCAGTTCAGTATCACTACGTAGTAGAGTCTGAACTGACTGAAGCTGAGAAGAATGCAGTTGTTAAGGAGCTTCCAAAGTTTGTGGAAGAAAACTCTGATGCTTATTATCTGGTTTACCGTCCTAAGACCCAGGGCCTTTCGGCAAAAAGTTTGCCAAAGACGGGCTACTCAAGTCTGTGGGAAGCGACATTTGCAGCTGCTGGGTTGACCTTAGCAGTTTTAGTAATTGCACGAGGTAGAAATGGTAAGCGATACCTGTCTTCTATTTTGCTGGTGACGGGTCTAGGATCTATTCTCCTAGCTCCTTCTGTATTTGCAGTGACCAATATTGAATTAGCCGCCTACAATCAAAGGCTGAATTTGACAGTGGGAGATAAGCTGCCGGAGCCTTTAGAGATTGCTGGTTTCGAATATGTTGGCTATCTGAAAAGCGGTGAACAGGGCAAGGAGAACGCAGCAGGAAGTCATCAGCTTCCTACGGCACAAAAGGACTTGTCAGCTGTCGAAGTCGATCCGCAGGCGGGCAAATCTGCTAGTCTTTCTGGGAATCCGAGTGCTGCCAACAAGCCAGTATCTACTGAGACAGAGAAACTAACCGAGCAAGAAAAAGAGATTATTGCTGCCAAAGAGCGCGAATTTGCTCGGCTTTCTCCAGTCACTGAAGTACCAGAACTGGAATTCAAGAGCCAAGAAAGCAGCCAGACCCAAGTCCTGCCTTATCAAACAGAATACCAATATTCAAATGAACTCGCAGAGGGGCAATCTCAGGTCATTCGTGCAGGTGTCGCTGGTACACGTACTGTCGTCACTCGCAATTATATTGTAGGTAAAGAGATTGTAAAAAGCGAAGTCGTTTCAGACCAGGTAACTGCAGAGCCAGTTTTGGAAATTGTGTTGGTTGGAACTGCTGCAGTCAAATCTGTACCAAAAGAAGCACCAGTGCAAGAAGTTCCAGAGCTAACAACTTATGGTACCTCACCAGATGAAGCACCCGTGCAAGAAGTTCCCGAATTGACGACTTATGGCACAACGCCCGATACTGCACCGGTTCAAGAAGTGCCTGAGTCAACGACTTATGGCACTGCACCAGACACCGCTCCAGTGCAAGAAGTTCCGGAATTGACGACTATGGCACAACACCAGATACCGCACCGATTCAAGAAGTCCCAGAATTGACGTCTTATGGCACTGCACCGGATACTGCTCCCGTACAAGAAGTTCCCGAATTGACGACTTATGGCACAACGCTAGATACAGCACCGGTTCAAGAAGTCCCAGAGCTAACCACTTATGGCACTGCGCCAGATACCGCTCCAGTACAAGAAGTTCCGGAACTAACAACTTACGGTACCGCACCAGATGAAGCACCCATGCATCAAGCCCCAGAATTAGAGCTGACTGCGACAGATGAAACAAGAAGAGAAAAGATAGATTTTTCCGTTGAAGAACAGTATACTGATGAGATTCCAGAAGGCAGTCGCCAAATTGTCACACCAGGTGTCCAGGGTGAGCGGGCTATTACCACTCGTATCTATACCTCTAATGGCCAAGAGGTTGACCGCCAAGTTTTATCAGATGAAGAAATACTTGCAGCAGTCACTCAGATTATTAAGGTCGGTACAAGTAAGTCAAGCCTGATTCCGGCTGACGCACCAAAGGTTGAAGAACTACCAGAATACCTGCTAACTTACACCGACGAAACGCGTGTTGAAAAGGTTAACTTCACCATTCGTGAAGAAGAAACGGACGAGCTAGCCCAAGGTACTCGCCAAATTGCCACTCCAGGTGTGCAGGGCGAGCGAACTATCAAGACTCGTGTCTACAGTTCCAACGGTCAAGAAGTTGACCGCCAAGAAATTTCAAATGAGGAAACTCTAGCGCCAGTAACGCAAGTTGTCAAAGTCGGAACAGCTAAGCCAAATATGGTACCGAATGATGCACCAAAAGTAGACGCTTTGCCAGAATATCCGTTGACTTATACGGACGAAACGCGTGTAGAGAAAATCAACTTCACAATTCGTGAAGAAGAAACGGACGAACTTGTTCGAGATGCCCGTCAAATTGCGACTCCAGGAGTGCAAGGTGAGCGAACTATCAAGACTCGTATCTTCAGCTCCAACGGTCAAGAAATTGATCGTCAAGAGATGTCCAATGAAGAAACCTTGGCTCCAATAACGCAAATTATCAAAGTCGGCACGGCTAAGCCACACATGGTACCAAATGATGCACCAAAAGAAGATGCTTTGCCAGAGTATCCATTAACATACACGGACGAAACTAGAGTTGAAAAAATCAACTTCACTATTCGTGAGGAAGAGACAGATGAGCTTGTTCGTGATGCTCGTCAAATCGCGACTCCAGGTGTTGAGGGCAAGCGGACCATCAAGACCCGCGTCTACAGCTCCAACGGCCAAGAAATCGACCGCCAAGAATTGTTTAATGAGGAAACCTTGGCTCCAGTAACACAAGTTGTCAAAGTCGGCACAGCTAAGCCAACAATGGTACCAGGTGATGCACCAAAAGTAGACGCTTTGCCAGAGTATCCGCTAACTTACACAGATGAAACGCGTGTTGAGAAAATTGCCTTCAATATTGAAGAACAATACACCGATGATTTGCCACAGGATGCCCGTCAAATCGCGACTCCAGGCGTGCAAGGCGAACGGACAATCAAGACTCGTGTCTACAGTTCCAATGGTCAAGAAATCGACCGCCAAGAGCTTTCTAACGAGGAAACTCTTACGCCAGTAACGCAAGTCATCAAAGTTGGTACCGCTAAGCCGCACATGGTACCGAATGAAGCTCCGAAAGCCGATGCTTTACCAGAATATCTGCTGACTTATACGGATGAGACGCGTGTAGAGAAAATCGCCTTCAATATTGAAGAGCAATATACGGATGAATTGCCTCAAGACGCTCGTCAAATTGCTACTCCAGGTGTTGAGGGTGAGCGAACCATCAAGACTCGCGTCTATAGTTCCAATGGTCAAGGAATTGACCGCCAAGAGTTGTCCAATGAAGAAACCTTGGCTCCAGTAACACAAGTTGTTAAAGTCGGAACTGCTAAGCCAACCATGGTACCGAATGATGCACCAAAAGCAGAGGCTCTTCTAGAATACCCTTTGACTTATACGGATGAGACGCGTGTTGAGAAAATTGCTTTCAACATAGAGGAACAATATACGGATGAATTGCCACAAAATGCTCGTCAAATCGCAACACCGGGTGTTCAGGGCGAGCGGACCATCAAGACCCGCGTCTACAGCTCTAACGGTCAAGAAATTGACCGCCAGGAGTTATCGAATGAGGAGACTATAGTTCCAGTAACACAAGTTGTTAAAGTCGGAACTGCTAAGCCAACCATGGTACCAGGTGATGCGCCAAAAGCAGACGCTTTGCCAGAGTATCCACTGACTTACACGGATGAAACTCGAGTGGAGAAAATAAACTTCACGATTCGTGAAGAAGAAACGGACGAGCTAGTTCGCGATGCCCGTCAAATTGCCACTCCAGGTGTGCAAGGTGAACGAACCATCAAGACCCGTGTTTACAGTTCCAACGGTCAGGAAATTGATCGTCAAGAACTATCTAATGAAGAGACTCTAGCTCCAGTAACGCAAGTTGTCAAAGTCGGCACGGCTAAGCCAAGCATGGTGCCAAGCGAAGCGCCAAAAGCAGACGCCTTGCCAGAGTACCCTCTGACCTACACGGATGAAACGCGAGTTGAGAAGATTAACTTCTCTATTCGTGAAGAAGAAACGGACGAGTTGGTTCGAGATGCCCGTCAAATCGCAACACCGGGTGTTCAGGGCGAGCGGACCATCAAGACCCGCGTCTACAGCTCTAACGGTCAAGAAATTGACCGCCAAGAGCTTTCTAATGAAGAGACTCTAGCTCCAGTGACGCAAGTTGTCAAAGTCGGAACAGCTAAGCCAAATATGTTGCCAAGTGAAGCTCCGAAAGCAGACGTGTTACCAGAGTATCCACTGACTTACACCGACGAAACGCGAGTTGAGAAGATTAACTTCACCATTCGCGAAGAAGAGACAGACGAGCTTGTACGAGATGCCCGTCAAATCGCAACACCGGGAGTTCAAGGCGAGCGGACCATCAAGACTCGTATCTACAGCTCCAACGGTCAGGAAATTGATCGTCAAGAACTATCTAATGAAGAGACTCTAGCGCCAGTAACACAAATTGTTAAAGTTGGTACGGCTAAGCCAAATATGGTACCGAACGATGCGCCAAAAGCAGAAGCTTTAGAAGAGTTCGATTTAATTCCACTGCACAATCTATTAGCGGAAGCGGATCAGATTAAAGCTCAGGCACGTTATTTCAACGATAGTCTGAGTCATCAATCTAGCTATGATACTGCTTTGGCGGTGGGGCAAGCGATTCTAAGTCAATCACATGCTAGCCAAGCAGAAGTTAACCAACTGGTGGAACAAATCAATCAAGCAAAGGCTCAGTTAAGTGGTCTTGAGGTTGTCAAAACGGCTCTTCAAAACGAGTACGATTTAAATCCAATTATTAAAACAAGTGCTAAATATAAGAATGCTGATTCAGATAAGCAGACAGCTTATACTGACGAATTAACCAAGGCAGAAGTAGTTCTGAACAATCAAACTGCTACACAAGTGAAGGTCAACCAAGCTTTTGCTAGCCTGACAGCAGCCAAAGATGCTCTAAATGGAGTGCCTAAAGTCAAGCCAACAGTTTCCATTCTAAGTCTGACAGAAAATCCTGATGATAAGTCGGTTACAGTCCAATATAGACTGGAAGACCAGACCCAGTCCTTCCGTTCAGCGACTGCAGAATTATACCAGGGAGATCAGCTTGTCCGCACTCTTCCGATTACCAATTTCGCAGGAAGTCTGAAGATTGACGACTTAGACTACTACACAGGCTATACCCTGAAAACCAAGCTGACTTATGAACTGGATAATGGCAGCTTCACAGAACTTGAAACGGACAGCCGCAATTTTGAATTGGAATACAAGAAGATTGCCTTCCGAGATATTGATTCGGCCGAGTTTTACAGAAAAGAAAACGACCAGTTTAAGCGCATCGTGTCCATGAGCTCTATGCCTACGGATCTGTCTACCTACTTTGTCAAAGTCAAATCAAGTGAATCTAAGGAAATGCTTCTGCCGGTTCACAGCATAGCGGAAAGTCATAAGGATGGCAGGGACGTCTATAAGGTGACAGTATCTCTGCCTGAGCTGGTCCAAGAAGGTGAGACAGGCTATAAGTCTGGCTATGACTTCTATATCAGCAAGGCAGTCACTAGTCAACAAAATGTCTACACTAGCTTTGCTGGTTTGATAGATGCCATGAAGAAATATGGCCGGCAACTATGTTCTGGGGGCTGATTTGGATGCTAGCGAAGTTAGTCTGGCACCTGCAGACTATGTCTACCTCAAAGGGAACTTCACAGGCAATCTGACAGGTAACCATAATGGCAAGCAGTACGCTATTTATAATCTAGCCAAGCCTTTATTTGAAAACCTCAAGAGTGGTTCCTCTATTTCTAATCTGGATTTGAAAGAGGTCAATATTGTCGGTACTTACGACTCAGCTGCCCTAGCTCGCAATGCAGAAAATGCTCGAATCACAGATGTTTCTGTCCAAGGTAGAGTAGAAGTAAAAGAAAATGCTTCACAGGTGGCAGGTTTGGTCGTTATTGCTAACAATACGCAAATTACCAATAGCTCCTTTACTGGAACTATCGTGTCAAATGATAAACAGGGCAAAGAATACAATGTCGGTGGTTTGGTTGCCAATCTCAAGGGAGGAAACTCCTTGATTAGCCAAAGCAGGGCAGATGTGACCATTCTAGCAGGCGCTAGAGCCAACAACCAACGCTTCGGCGGTCTGGTTGGCCGTTTGGAAAGCAATGCCCGCATCAGCCGCTCTTATGTAGCTGGAAAGATTCAAACTCTACTAAGAACGGTCAGATTGGTGGTGTGGTTGGTTCCAATTACTTCAATGGCTTGATTGATAATGTCATCAGCCATGTCAGCGGTACAAATGTTTACAGTATTTCTGGCGATCAGGGATATGAGAACAACCGTATCACAGAAGCTTATGCCGTTGAAGGAAATAAAACACTGGAAAATGACAAGTTTATCACTTCAACACTGACTCTGAACGAGGCAGAAGAGAAGCTAGCTAGCTTAGACATTACGACCACTCTAGAAGACACAAATCTCAACCTTTATTCTGTCAACTATGCCCAGGAAAAGAATGCTCGAGAAGACCGTCTGATAGCTTATGCTAACATGGAAAAACTCCTTCCATTCTACAATAAGGAGACCATCGTTGCTTATGGAAATAAACTTCCAGATAATCACAAGCTCAATACAGAGTACTTGCTGGATGTTGTTCCGATGAAGGGCGACCAGATTATCACTGATATCAATAGCAATAAGACCGGAATTAACCGTCTGATGCTGCACTTTGAGGATAATACGGTTGACTATCTGGATCTGACCTATAAGGGAGATTTCAAATATAAGGCAATTGCAGAGTACAGTGTAAATGGCTTAGATCTCCTTTATACTCCAGAAGCCTTCCTATCAGACTATAGCAGAGTTCTAAATCAAGTGCTGCCGGAGTTGAACAAGGTTGTCCTGGACTCACCGGCTATGCGAACTGTTTTAGGCGTGAATGCTGACACTTCTCTGGATGATCTCTATCTGGATACGGCTTTTGACCAAGTCAAGACCAAGCTGTCAGAAGAGTTACGCAAGGTACTGGCTATGGACAAGTCTATCAATACGGAAGGCAATGTTGTAGCAGACTATATAGCTCAGCAAATTAAAGACAATAAAGAAGCCTTCTTACTTGGTCTGACCTATCTCAACCGCTGGTATAATATCAACTATGACAATATCAATGTCAAGGATTTGTCTGCCTATAAGTTTGACTTCTTTGGAAATCATAATGCTTCAACGCTGGATACCATTATTTCACTTGGTCAGTCAGGCTTTAATAATCTTAAAGCCAAGAACAACTATATGGCTTATGATACCTCGCTCTCTGAAGCGACTGGTAAACGAGGCCTCTTCAATTATCTAGAAGGCTATCGTCAACTCTTCCTTCCGGACAAGAGCAACAATGAATGGCTCAAGACCAATACAAAAGCCTATATCGTTGAGGCCAAGTCGGATGTGCCAGAAGCTAGACAGCTTCAGGATGCAGCCGAGGGTAAGAGCAAGTATTCTGTCGGCGTTTATGACAAGATTACTGCTGATAACTGGGAACACAAGGGCATGCTCTTGCCACTCTTGACCATGACTGAGAAGGGTGTCTATGCTATCTCCAATATGTCTACCATCTCCATGGGGGCTTATGACCGTTATCGCCTTGATGCCAATGGCAGGGTTCGGACAGATGCAGAGCTAGCTGAATTTGTCGAAGACAGAGTGAGAAAAACTGCTGAATACCAGCGCGATCACTATGACTTCTGGTATAAGATTCTAAGCGATGAAAGCAAGGACAAGCTCTTCCGTTCTGTTCTGGTTTACGATGGATTCTCATTGGTTGACAAGACTGGTCAAAGATATTGGGCTCCAGCTAATGACAAAAAATCACTGGCTATGCAGGAGTTCTTTGGACCAGCTGGCAAGTGGTATCCAAGCAAGGGCTACAATGCCTATGCTACAGGAAGTGTAACCCACTTTGATGCCGCTCGCTTGTTAGAAGACTATGGTAACTCTGTCTATACGCATGAGATGACCCATAACTCTGACGGTGGCATCTACTTTGAGGGCAATGGCCGTCGCGAAGGTCTGGGAGCTGAGCTTTATGCTCGCGGTCTCTTACAGTCCACTCCAAGTGCAGATGAAGCAACCATTACTCTCAATACTCTCTTCAAGGTGGACAAGGACTCTAAGACGCGCCTACACACATATAACTTCAAGGAACGCGTTCAAATGCAGAAGACCTGCAACACTATGTCCATGGTATGTTTGACATGATCTACACCCTAGATTATCTAGAAGGTACCTCTATGCTGAAGCAGAGTGATGATGCCAAGCTTCAGTGGTTCAGAAAGATGGAGAATTACTATGTTACAGATAAGTATGGTAAGGAGACTCATGCTGGTAACCAGACGCGAAGCTTTACTGCTGAGGAAATCAAGCAGCTGAAGACCTTTAACTCCCTGATTGAAAATGATGTTATCACTCGTCGGGAGAACAAGGATAGTGGGAAATACGGCCGAAATGGCTACCTCAGTCTCAGCCTTTTCTCACCAATCTACTCAGCCTTGAGCAATCCAAATGGAGCTCCGGGTGATGTCATGTTCCGCCGTACAGCCTATGAGTTACTAGCAGCTAAGGGTTACCATGAAGGATTTATCCCGTATGTTTCTGGTAAGTACTCTAAGGAAGCCTTTGATGAAGGTAAGAAAACGTGGGATGGATGGTCCGGAAGAGATGTTGGTCTCGTAACTGACCAGAAAGTCTTGGAAAATGTATTCAAGGGTGAATATGACTCCTGGGTAGCCTTCAAGAAAGCTATGTATAAGGAGCGGATTGATCAGCTGACCAAGCTTAAACCAATCACCATTGAGTACGAGCTTAGAAATCCAAGCAGTACTAAGAAAGTAACCATTCGCTCTTATGAAGAGATGCAGAAGCTGATGGACGAAGCAGTAGCAGAGGATGTACGCAACATTACTAATGCAACCAGCCGTGTTGATGCTAGCTGGGTCAACCTGCTCAAGAAGAAGATTTACAATGCTTATATTCGTGAAACAGATGACTTCAGGCAGTCAATCTTTAATAAGTAAGCGGTAAAATGTTTTCAGAAATACATTTAAAAATATCTAGACTATAAAAAAAGTCTAGGTATTTTTTTGCCATTTATTTCTAATAAATCAATAATAATCCATCCGAGTTAGATAAAAAAACAATTTGTAACTTTTTTTGTAACGAAAGTAGACAAAGAATAGAAAAATGATAATAAAAATTGCAGTTTACAAGGCGTAAATTATAATTTTTATGTTATAATTGATATGTATATGTCATATTTGCTTATCATATACGAGTACTATCATTTTTAGTTTGGTAATAAATCTTGATTTAAAATCGGCTGAAAATGAGGGGGTAGACAGGTGATGGTGTGCCTGCCAGCATTTGTCTAAAATAAAATATAAAAAGAAGGAGGACCGCATTCAAGGTGAAACAAACTTATCATAAAGTGTCTCATGCTCTGATGACTTTGCTGCTTTTGGTATCAACCTTTCTTCCCTTGTTAAGCTCAAGTCCTAGGGTTTCTGCTGCAGAGTTAGGTGAAAGTGATTATCAGCTAACTACAGATGTCACTATTAATACTAATCCTTTAAAGGATACAGGCTACGGTGAAGGTAAATTTTACATTGCTCCGACCTATACATTTGAGGATAGCAAAGTATTAAATAATGGTGATACCATGGTTTATCGTGTTCCATCACAGTTCAAAATTGAGCGAACTTTGGAGGAAAACATAAGTGCACCGGATGGTACTGTTGTTGCCAAGTTGGTGACAGATCCTGTTACCAATACAGCGACCATTACTGTCACAAATGCTGAGTATTTTGCGAAAATGCCAGATACCAAGCGTATTCAATCTTCTTTCACAGTGGTTTGGGCTGATAATATGCCTTATGACCAAGAGCAAGAAGTTAATTTCCCAGGTGCTAGAACCTATAGGCTGAAGCGTATCAAGGTTGATGAAGAACCTCAGGGGTATTCCAAGTGGGGTGTTCAGGATTCTAAGGATCCAAACTACGTCAACTGGCGTATCCGTGTCAATCGTGATGTCCAAAATCTTGGTCAAGTTGTCATTGAGGACGCTATTCCAGAAGGTCAAGAGCTGGATGAAGATTCAGGGATTACAGGTTACTACTTTACTGAGTGGGAAGGTGCTTCTGGCACACGTAAATCCTTTAACCCAAGCGATGTCGTTTCAATTACAGACTCCAATCATTTCACAGTTAATGCTGGGGATTTGAGTGGAAGAGGTATTTATGTTATCTACCGGACTCGTTTGACTGAGCCAGTAGATAAGGTAACCAAAAAAAGCCTTTAACGATGTAACCGTTACATCTAATGGGCAAAAGATGCCTGATTTGTTAGCACGTCCATTCGCGCCTTTGACAACACTTGATGGTGTCGGGGAAGGTACCCGTTCTGATGAAGTTATCTTCAAAGTCAAAAAGGAATTGACTGGCCGCAATTTGGCAGATGGTGAATTTACTTTTGATTTGATCAATAAGGATGACAACGACAAAGTTGTTCAAACGGTAACAAACAAACGGTGCCGTAACCTTTAAGAAACTTCGTTTCAAAAATGAGGGAACCTTTAACTATGTCATTCGTGAACGAGCAAGCAATCTGCCGGGTGTGACAAATGATGCCAATTCAGACATCAATGTTACTGTTACTGTAACAGACAACAACGGCGTTAAGACAGCAGCGGTTACCTATGACCGTGATGCTTTCACCAATACATACAAGTTAGAGCCAGCAACTGCAGCGATTACCGCTAAGAAAGTTCTGGATGGTAAAGCACTTGAAGCTGGTAAGTACACTTTCAAGCTGACTGAGGTTGGCGGAAATAACGTGGAACATCAAGCAACAAATGATGCTAATGGTGATATCAAGTTTCCTGAAATCAACTATGATAAAGAAGGGACTTATACCTACAAGCTGACAGAAGTAGCTGGAAATGAAGCTGGAGTAACGTATGACAGTAAAGAACATACTGTGACTGTCACAGTGACTGAAAACAATGCTAAATTGGAAGCTGCTGTCGCAGGTAACAATCCAACATTCACCAACAGTTATAAAGACTATGGTGTCAGCTATGAGTTTCTCAGCTCTAACCCAGCCTATCCAAACCTGCCAAAAGAAGTAACGGATTTGCTTCCAGCAGATACTAATCGCTACACTAGTGGTACTAATGTAGACGCTAAGCAGCCTGCTAAAACAAGTGTTACAGTTACTGAAGGCACATGGACTTTCGAAGGCTATGCAGAAACGAATGCACAGACTGTTGCGGATAAGGACCTTAAATTTACTGGTAAATGGAATTTCACTCCAGCGCCGAAATATAAGGTGACGTATGAATTTGTAAGCGCAGATCCGAATCGCGCCTTACCAGCAGAGGTAACAGAATTGTTGCCGACCGATGCCAATGAATACACAGATGGTACTGCAGTTCAAGCGGTTCAGCCAGCTAAGGATTCTATTGAAGTAACTGGAGGTACTTGGAAATTCCTTAAATATGACGCGGATAGTAAAACTATTGCAGGCTCAGATGTCAAATTTACAGGCACATGGACATTTGAAGCTAGACGTCCACAAGGACCAACACCACCACCATCTTCTTCAGATTCGACACCACCACCGTCATCATCTGGTGATAAACCAGGCGGTTCGAAAAATGGAACCCCAGGTAATTCATCAGATAAAGATGGAAAAGATGTTACTGGATCAGCAACTGGCAAAAAAGTTTTGCCGAAAACTGGCAGTGAAACATCTATCTTTGCGATAGCAGCAGGATTTGCTCTGATTCTTTTTATCAGCTCTTGTTTATCGTTTCAAAAAAAAGCTAATTAGTTTTAGCTAAACGAATCATCTCAGCTCGCTGAGATGATTTTTTCTTGTGTTTGTCACCACCTATTCTAGATAATGTGCTGACGGTTAAACATATAAACTCTAAAGAAAGCAGTCATTTGAATGGCTGTTTTTACGGTGACTAATATTTTCTGACCTTATTTTTGACATTCAGTGAATACTTGTTTTTATAAAGAAGGTTTGTTATAATAAAATAAGAAAAAGTTTCTTTATTTAAAGGGAGATGTTGATGAAAAATAAGAAGTTTAGGGTGATTCTTTTTTTGCCCCTAGTTTTGTATCTACTGGTTTTTCAGTACGGTTATTGGGGAATTGAGCCAGAACCGGGGGTTGCTTATGGTTATCTTTACCTTTTTCTTTTTTTAGTTCCTGTTGTCATTGCTTATTTTGTAGTTGCTGTTATGAATTTTGCAACACTGATGGGGGAAGTTACTTATTTATTCAAAGGACAGCTGCTAGGGCATCTCTATCGTCTTTACTTTTCTATCTTTTTCTTTTCGATTTTGTTTTGCGGTCTTAATTATTATCAGTTGATAGCTCCATACGGCCCACAGATGAAATTAGTGCTGGAGAAGCTTATAATCCCCTAGCACCTTATGCCATTCCTCTCTTGCTTTTTCTCTTAGGATTGTTGGGCAATCTCTTCTTTTGGGAGTTGCAAAAGATTGAAGTCCAGGAGAAGAAAGTTTAGCGGTACAGCGATAGTAATTGAGGAGTTTTTATTGCACTTAATCATTAAAAGCCTGCTGAAAATCTATTTGCTCAGGCTTTCTTTGTGCTATAATAAAGAAAAACGATGAGGAGACATTCATGAATCAAACTGTTCAATATTTACAAGAATTAACGGCTATCCCTTCCCCAACAGGCTTTACGGCTGAGGTGGCAGACTATCTAGTAAAAACGCTGGAAGGATTGGGCTATGAGCCTGTCCGGACCAATAAAGGCGGCGTTCATGTTGTGGTTAAGGGTGAAAATGATGCCCAGCATCGGGTGGTGACTGCCCATGTGGATACACTGGGAGCTATTGTTCGGGCTGTTAAATCTGACGGTCGTCTCAAGCTGGATCGGATTGGTGGTTTCCCTTGGAACATGATTGAAGGAGAAAACTGTCTAGTCCATGTGGCTAGCAATGGTAAGACTATCAGTGGGACTATCTTAGTTCACCAGACATCTTGCCATGTCTATAAGGATGCTGGGACGGTTGAGCGAACTCAGGACAATATGGAAGTCCGTTTGGATGAAAAGGTGACAAGTGAGAAAGAAACTCGAGATTTAGGAATCGAAGTCGGGGATTTTATTTCCTTTGATCCGCGTACCACTGTTACCGAGTCAGGCTTTATCAAGTCCCGCTTTCTGGATGACAAGATCAGCGCAGCTATTTTGCTCAATCTTTTGCGCGTTTATAAAGAGGAAAATATTCAGCTGCCGGTGACTACTCATTTTGCTTTCAGTGTCTTTGAAGAGGTTGGTCATGGGGCTAACTCCAGTCTGCCGGAGCAAGCGGTGGAGTATCTGGCTGTTGATATGGGGGCTATGGGTGACGACCAGCAGACAGATGAGTATACGGTTTCCATCTGTGTCAAGGATGCATCAGGACCTTATCACTATGGCTTCCGTCAGCATTTGGTAAATTTGGCTAAGGAGCAGGACATTCCCTACAAACTGGACATCTATCCATTTTACGGGTCAGACGCCTCTGCAGCAATGAGCGCAGGAGCAGAAGTCAAGCATGCTCTGCTAGGCGCTGGCATCGAATCCAGCCACTCTTATGAGCGTACCCATATTGATTCAGTTGTTGCGACAGAGCGAATGGTGGACGCTTATCTAAGAAGTGGCTTAGTGGAGTGAGAAATCAAATTTTAAAAAAATCATCTGAAACGCTTGCATAAAATTGTAAGTTGTGAGATATTGTTATATAGAATTACTTTAGGTTAAAAGGGAGAAAATGAAAGTAGTTTGTGTGGATGCTTGTATCCGTTCTAGGGCATTTGGGATTGACATTGCCCTCCGCAATCGATTTGAGCTTTTTGAAGAAATGAAAGTTCCTTATGAATTGTGGGTTTCTAAAGCAGATACAGATATATATGCTAATGCCTCTTCTAGGCAGCTTGTGCTGGATAGTTATGAAGCCTTGGGAATCGATAGGAGTAAAGTTCGTTTTCTGGGCATAGAATTAGCCGGCAGGAGTCTGCAGGAGTTTGCTGAGGAGGAGCTTGAGCCAGAAGACTGGCTGATGATGGAGCGTTTGGATATTCCAGAAAATGTTCTCTTGAGACGTGAGCAAGATTTTCATGTAGGTCGCGTCCTTCATCAGGATCATATGATTGCCCTCGGACAAGAGTTAAATAAAAAGGTGATGAGCTGGCTGGATCAGGATGTGTTAGACTCTTTGATTTTGGTTGGGGAAGGCCAAGAGTCTTATCTGCCTCAAAAGATGAGGGATAAGGCCCTCTTTATTCCAACAACCTATGCGGATCAAGTGATTCAATATCCAAGAGTGAGAGTCTTTGATCCAGAGGATATTCGTCTGGTGACAGTCAGTCGTTTGTCTGAGGAGAAAAATGTTCTGTTATTGCTGAAAATCATGGCTTTGCTCAAATTTAAAGGGTATGAGCAATTTAGATTAGATATCTATGGAGATGGTCCAGATATGGCCATGCTGCAAGATGTCGTTCAGCTCAATGATTTGGAAGATATGGTTCATTTTAAGGGCTATCAGTCTCAGGTGTCTTATCAGGCTTATGATGCCTATATCAGCTCATCCCTATCGGAAGCCTTTGCGACATCTCTTTACGAAGCTCTAGTTAATGGCTTACCTCTGATAGGTTTGGATGTGCGTTATGCAAATCGCGCTTATATTAAGCATGGAGAGAATGGCTGGCTGATACCGCAGAATGACGCTAATCAATATATTCTCCATCTAGAGCGATTTAGCCAATTTGGAGAAAAAGAATGGGGGGAATTTTCGGCAAGATCTAAAGAACTTGCCAATCGTTATCACAAAGAATTACTAGTCAATCTATGGGAAAAAGTTTTTAAAATGTCAAAAATAGGAGATTAAAAGGAGAATAATATGAAAAAGAGTTTAGGGAAAAAAGTAGAACTGGGAATGAAATTAGTCCCAATTCCTCTGTCTTTACTGCTTGCTGGGACAATGGCAGTGACTGTGCAGGCTGAGGAGGTAATTAGTGAAACAGAGGGGAATCAAGTCCAGAATAATCAGTCGACTCCTCCTATCACTCAAGAACTGCCAAATGATGGTACAATCAAAAATACACCAGTAGAGGGACCTTCTGGTCTAAGTATCTCGGAACAAGGAGAAAATGGCGCAGCCCAAGTCACGCCTGAAATCAAACAGTTAGCTCAAGAATTTTATGACTATCATACTCAGGAAGAGAGCTATGAAATAACTAAGGCTGCAACCATGACATCTGTCATGCCAGAGATACAGTCAGTAGAGCAAATAGAAGAAGCAGCAAAAAAGTATGATCATGCTTATGCTATACGCAAGATAGATGGTGTTTTTAAATACATTGACTTAAAAGAAGTAGAAAATTTAAATCTAGTTAGAGATGAGGATTTTAGACAAGTTCCATCAAAAAGAGTATCTAGTTGGGAGTCATTTATCCAAAAGAATACAGCCCTTTTCTTTTTGAATAAGTGGGAGTCTATATTGAATGTAAATCCAACTCCAGAAGAAGTAGCTAAAATACCAAAGGCTATTATTCCACGCTCCGAATTGGATTTGACAGTTGATGAATCTATGCCCAAAAGAGTGTTTTTGAGGACAGCGTATACTCCATCAAAATGGGATGGGATAACCTATGAAGAAGCTTTTTCTAGAAAATATCTGCCTGAGTCAGATCGTAGGATTTTATCTATGAAAGAGATAAGGCAAATATATTCTGAAAATCCAGATATGTTCCGAGTTGATGCGTATCCTAGTGAAAGGAGATTGGCTGAACGAGTACCTATTAATCCGTACTTTCAGAAAATTGTTATTAATCAAAAGGAAATTGATTTTGATGTCCCTAATTACAATACGAATCTAAAGATTGGATTGCTTGATACACGAGATACGGATCCCTTAGCCTTTGGTTATAGAGAACCCAATGCACCATGGAGACAACACAATTATCGTTTCACTGAGTCTCAAATTGGTAGAATTTTTCGACTAGATCGTATGGGATTAGAAAAATATAACGACCTAGTGTATATCGACTGGCTGGGCAATAATCCGACTGTAATGCCACCTTGGTTTGGTGAAAACAATATTAAAACCTTCCACTACAAACTGTATCTGATGAAACCTCATGACAGGACTCGCTATTATATCGATAGAGACTATACGATCCAAATTGAGGGTGTACATAATTTAATTGAGACGCCTGATGGTGGACTTAAATCTGTTGAACCAACTTTTTACAGGGGAGGTAAGACATTACTTGGCTTAGAAATTAACCAAAAGGGCATAGATGCAGCTTTTAGAACGGTCAAAGCTGAAGGCTTCGTCTTTAAAGTTTCAGATGTTAAGAAGGTTAATGAGAGAGAGATCGGACCGGGCAAGGTTCTTGTCCGTTACCAAGACGAGCAGGGGCATGCAATTGCTAACCCTATTAAGGATGAGCAACCAGGTACGACCAGATACACAGTCAGCCCTAAACCTCTAATTTCCTATAATAACAAGCTCTATACTTATAAATCTCGGCTAGCATACTATGATGATGAATCGGGAGAGTATGAATCGGGAAGAACCAAAGAAATCGTCTATAAGTATGAACTCAGCCAGTTCCAGCTTCCAAATGATGCACCAAGCGAGGACAAGCCTGTCTTGGAAATGACCCGCTTTGTAGATGAATCAGGTCAAGAATTATCAGACCCAGAGCGCGGTTTAGTAGCTTCTAAGACTATCGCTGGTTATGACTACCAGTCAAGCAGCGACGAGGACGGCATTCGTACTCATGTCTATCGCGCCATTGTACATGAAGTACCGTCAGACGCTCCAAGAGAAGAACGGCCAGTCTTGGAGGTGACCCGCTTTGTAGATGAATCAGGTCAAGAATTATCAGACCCAGAGCGCGGTTTAGTTGCTTCTAAGAGTATTTCCGGCTATGACTTCCAGTCCAGTACTGACGAGGACGGCATTCGCACGCATGTCTATCGCGCCAGCGTGCATGAAGTACCGTCAGATGCTCCGATTGTGGACAAGCCAGTCATGGAAATGACCCGCTTTGTAGATGAAAGTGGTCAAGAGCTGTCAGACTCTGAGCACGGTTTGGTAGCGTCTAAGAGTATTTCCGGCTTTGACTTCCAGTCAAGCAGCGACGAAGAAGGCATTCGCACTCATGTCTATCGTGCCAGCGTGCATGAAGTACCGTCAGAAGCTCCGATTGTGGACAAGCCGGCTATTGAAATCACTCGCTTTGTAGATGTAGAAGGAAGACCTTTAGCAGCTGAGGAATTTGGTTTGCTAGATGCTAAGACTATTGAGGAGTATGGATTCGTTTCTGTATCAGATGCCAATGGCGTTCGCACTTATGTTTACAAGCCAAACGCATACTCAAACACCTTTGGGAACAGAAACTTCTGAGCAGAAGAGTCCTGTAAGGGTTGAAAAATCTGAGACCAGTCCAGTTCTATCTCGAGTGTCCAAACATCAATTACCAAATACTGGAAACACAAATTCATCATTCTTGGGAGCAGCAATTATCAGCCTTTTGGCTTCCTTTAGCTTACTATATTCCAAGAAAGAACGAAAAAAATAAGGCCAATTTGGTCTTATTTTTCTTTTTCATATTTTTTCTGTGACCTATTTAACACTCCAGACACTTACTGATTTTTCCTCCACAGGAAATTCTCCCCAGCCTTGGTCGTCAATGGTTACGATTTGGGAGCTGTTGCCCAGATAGTCGCTGAATTCTCTGCCAGCCCATTCTGAACCGACAAGCATGGATTTGCTGGTTGCTTGGTCATTACTGATAAGGACAGCGATTGGCTGACCGTTGTCCTTGCCTTGGCGGGTCCAGCCGATACAGTTGGCTTCGTCGAAGTAGTCGGTCTGCTCGCCATAGGCTAGATTGAGGCGGATGTCTAGGAGTTTATCCAGTACCTCTTGAAAGCTCTCTTGTGCAAATTCTCCTCTAATACCATAGTAGTCTCCGTAAAAGACGCAAGGCAATCCGGCTTCTCTTAGAAGTATGAGAGCATAGGCCGCAGGCTTGAACCATTCTTCAACTGTAGACTCCAGAGCCTGACCTCTCTGAGTATCGTGATTGTCTACAAAGGTTACAGCCGATTCGGGGTGATTTTTCGCTAGTGTTTGGTCAAAAATAGTTCGCAAGTCATAGTCTGCTCTAGATTTGCTGGCATCAAATAAATTATGATGAAGTTTAACATCGACTAGGTCAAAGCGGTAGTCAATATTTTCTAGATAATCATTATTGGCCTTTTCGTCGCTATTCCAAAATTCCCCAAAAACATAGAAATCTTCACCGTATTTTTCAGTAATATCGCGGATGAAATTTTTCATAAAGAAAGAATCGATGTGCTTGACAGCATCTAAGCGAAAGCCATGTACACCAGTGCTTTCAATGAACCAATGAGCCCAGTCGTAGAGATTTTGGATGACTTCGGGATGTTTGAAATCAATATCCGCATACATCAGATAGTCGTAGTTACCATTCTCGTTGTCCACCAGCTCATCATCTGCCCAACCTTTATTGTCCCCTTGGATGAGAAAAATACCTGACTTGTTGTTTTTGGCATCATAGTCAGTACCGGTGAAGTGGTACCAGTGCCATTCAAAGTCATTATAGGCTTTTTTGCGGCCTGGGAAGACAAACTTAGTCCAGCCTTTGATTTCGAAAGGTTCTGACAAGACCTTTGTGCGGTCGTTAGGATCAACTTCAACAACGGTAAAGCGCTCTTTATAGTCTGCTGCGGCCTTGTGATTGAGAACCACATCAGCAATAGCTTCGATACCGTTCTGGCTAAGTGCTTCAATCGCTCGGAGGTATTCTTCTTTCAATCCATACTTGGTGCGGACGGTCCCTTTTTGATCAAATTCACCCAAATCAAAAAGGTCGTATACACCATAGCCGACGTCATTAGAGCCCGTTCCTTTGAAAGCTGGCGGCATCCAGACTTTGCGAATTCCTTTCGCTGCTAAGTTTGGTGCGTCTTCCGCCAAGCGATTCCAATGCTGGCCATCATCTGGCAGATACCATTCAAAATACTGCATTAAGGTTTGGTTTTCCATATAAATTTTCCTCTTCATTCTCACTGATTGGCTTTATTGTACCAAAAGAAGCAGAAAGGCGCAATCGTTTGCGTTTTTCTGCTACTATAGATATTTTGACATTTCCATAGATAAAAGATAGAATAGATTGAAACAAAAGCGCTTACATAGTATAATGGACTTGTTATAAAAGATTTTATCTAAAGAAAGGTGTCTTTATGAGAAAGAAAAGACTAGTTACATTCCTCCTACCAAGTTTGTTACTTGCACCTTTGGTATTGGCGCAAGCTGTTCAGGCGGATGAGGCGACTCAAGTTAGCAGCGAGCGCACGGACAATCTCAAGACAGAAACAGTTGCAAAGGCTTCTGAAACTGGCTCCAAGGACCAAGAGTCAACGGCAGTAGAAACTTCAAATCAGACTTCTTCAGAAGATTCGGTGCAGGAAAAGCAAGACAGGGCACCGCTTGCGGCTGAGGGAACGGTACCTAGCCTTAGCCCAGCGCAGGAGCAGGAGCTTCTTGCTTTGGCTAAAGATGTCAGCTCAGCACCTTCCGCTGCCTCAACTGCTGTGAAAGGTCAAGATTTGTCTGCCTATACTGGTGGCCTTTCAAATCCTTCACTCTCAGATAAGGAAATAACCCTGCAGGAGGCTGTAGATGAATTGCTCAAGTGGGCAGCAGTCAGTGATTCTCAGTTGGGGAGCAGTGCCGAGGATAGAGCAAATCTAGCAAAGAGTCTGGGGATGATTGAAAAAGAGGCTGATTTGACAGCCAGTGTCCAGGGTGCTAATCTGCAATCTATGTATTCGGTTGCCAAGCGACTGCATTATGCTTATCGCTCCGAAAAGAAAGAGCCCCTCTTTTTGAATGGTCGTTCACAGCCAATTTTTCCATATAGTAGTGGTGAAGACAGATATGAGGAGTATACTTATGAAGGCAGTGAGATTGTTCGTTTCCCAGTCTATGTAGAGACTGACTACGATACGGATGGTGACGGTAAGCGAGATTTAGTCAAGGCTATTGTTCAGCTTCCTAAAGCAGCTGCTAAGGGTGATTATAAGGCTGCGACAATCTTGGAAGCTCGTCCCTATGTCGCTGGAACCTTGGATGAAGACCATGTGACGCTGGAAAGTCTCAATCTGCCGACAAACGGTTCTTATGACATGAAGAACCTCCGCAATCAGCCAGCTCAGCGCCAGCCAGTTTCTAGCATGAGCAGTATTGATGCAGCAAAAAGAGCAATGTCATCGGATTGGTATTACTACAGTCCATATGAGGGGATTTATGACTATGAAACTTGAACTGGTATGATTATTTCCTCGTCCGAGGCTATGCCTTTGTTTCTAGCGCTGGTCTAGGAACCAAAGGTTCTGAAGGTTTTAATACAACTGGCTCTGATTTAGAAATTGAAGCATTTAAAAATATTGTCGAATGGATCAATGGTAAACGAACGGCCTACACAGATAGGACTAATAATATCGAAATCAAGGCCGACTGGGCTAATGGCAAGGTCGGTATGACTGGTCTATCTTGGGCTGGTACGACAACTTTCGGTGTGGCAACGACTGGCGTTGAAGGCTTGAAAACCATTGTTCCAGCAGCTGGAATTGCCAGCTGGTATGATTATTTCAATAGTCAAGGGTCGGCTTACACCAATCCGCCCTACAGTGATTTATCTTGGCTGTCGCTCTATGTTGCTACACGGTTGCTGGATCAAAAAGATTGGGCTGCTATCAGTAACAAGTATGCTGACTACATTAATCAGTTAAATAAGGACCAGAATGCCCACGGCCGCAACTACAGTCCGGTTTGGCAGGAACGGGATTATACACTGCATCCAGAAAAGATAAAAACAAGTGCCCTGCTAGTTCATGGTTTGAATGATGACAATGTCAAAACCAAACACTTTGAGCTCATGTATGATGCGCTAAAAAAAGCCGGTCAAGATGTGAAACTTTATCTTCACCAAGGAAATCATATCAATCCAGCTGCCGTATCAAGAGGTTTTGGTATTACAGCTAACAAGCAAGATTTTTATGACTTACTCAATACCTGGTTCTCTCATTACCTTTATGATGTAGAAAATGATGTCAGCAAACTTCCTGCTGTTTTAGCACAAAATAACTATGATCCCAATAAATGGACCAGTTATGATGATTGGAAAAGCAGTAATCGTTTGATTCTGACAGCTCAGTCCAAGCGCTTAGAAGAAACGATTTCCAGTGACTATGCGGGAGCGGGGATTGATACCAGCAAGCGTGATGAAGCGGTTAGCAAAGCTTCTTCTAAAGCTAATTTGACCTTTATGACAGATGTCAAAGAGGATATGACCATTAAAGGACATATCCCAGTCCATTTCAAGGCGGCTCTGGCAAAGGGGGGGTGGCAATAATCTGCAGGTCAATGCTCTCCTAGTAGATGTATCAGACCAAGAGTTTGATGTGGTTGGAAACGGCGCAGCCAGTGATGAAAGTCAGAAAGATGGCTTCTGGATGGGCAGCAATCTCAGCAATATGGATATCAAAAATTTGCGACTGTCAAAACCAAATACAAAGTCATTGCCAAAGGATGGGTCAATCTGGCTAATCCAGAGTCGGGCTATACACCGTCTAGCTCGCAAAATAGTATTGTTCCTCAAATTGGTCAATTCCACGACTATACAGTCTATTTGCAGCCTAATCTCTATACGGTGAAAAAAGGCCATAAGCTTGCTCTGGTTTTCAACACTTATGAGCCAAGCGACCTCACGATTGATCGTCAATATGAAGTGACTTTCAAGACGGACTCCATCAGTGCCCTAATACCTACTTTGGAAGCTAGTCGTCTGCAAAAGGCGAACTATGTACCGAATGCTCTTGATACAGCTTATGCAGCTCTACCAGAGATTATTGGTGCAAAATTAGTCGCACCAGCAATTTTAGAAGTTCCTGAGTATATCTTAGATAGCGAGGAAGGCGGAGAAGTTCCGTCAGTTCAGTTAGCGGTTCACTATGCAGAACATTATGATCAGGCAGTAGGAAAAGTTCAGAAGATAAGCAAGCAGCAAGCTCCAGCTGCCTTACCTAAAACCGGAAGCAATTCAGATAAGGGAATCCTACATCTTGGCCTGACTCTGCTGGTCAGCACACTAGGCTTATCTAGTTTAGCAAAGAAATACTCACAACGTTAGTGGTTCTGTTCAAAAAGCAGCTAGAACTTCATAGTTAGATGAAGTTCTAGCTGCTTTTAGCTTTATCTTGTATCCGACCTTAGGCAGAGACGAGACAAAAAGCCGCAAAAAGAGTATACTAATCTGTATAGAAATCGGTAAAGGAGCTCTCTTATGATTGAATTTAAAGATGTCACTAAAGTTTATGAAGGAACGGTAGCTCTCAATCAGTTGAATCTGACCTTGCAAAGCGGAGAAATCGTCGGTCTGATTGGTCACAATGGCGCCGGAAAATCTACTACCATTAAGTCATTGGTCAGTGTTATCAATCCTAGCAGTGGTCAGATTTTTGTGGATGGGAAAGAATTATCCGCTAATCGCTTGGAAATCAAGAAAAAAATTGGCTATGTAGCTGATTCACCAGATCTATTTTTGCGTCTAACTGCCAATGAGTTTTGGGAACTGGTAGCGACTTCTTACGATATGACAAATGCTGAAGTAGAAGAGCGATTGGGAAATCTGCTCCATCTTTTCGACTTTGGCTCTCATCGGTATGAGGTCATTGATTCATTCTCTCATGGGATGCGGCAAAAAGTTTTTGTCATAGCTGCGCTTTTGTCTGACCCGGATATTTGGGTGCTGGATGAGCCGCTGACGGGTCTTGATCCGCAGGCAGCTTTTGACCTCAAGCAGATGATGCGGGAGCATGCAGATAAAGGAAATACAGTTCTCTTTTCAACCCATGTCTTGGAAGTTGCAGAGCAGCTCTGTGATAAGGTAGCTATTCTCAAAAAAGGGAAATTGATTTTCTATGGAACCATTGAAGAACTAAAAGGCCAACATCCAGAACAGTCTCTTGAAACCATCTATCTTGGTCTGGCAGGCCGTAGAGAAGAGGTGAGTCCTGATGCGCATTAAAGCTATAAAAAAACTTGTTGATATCAACATTCTCTATGCTATTCAGCCGTCTCAGCTGCAGCAGTACCGCAAGATGCAAGCTAAGAATCCTGAGCGCAAGGTCAATGTATCGCTGAAGGCCATCCGCATGTATCTGATTTTAGGACTGGTCTATCTCTTTCTTTTCGGCTTGATGGGCTCCCTGAACCAACTGGTTGGCAATCCGGGGCTCTTTGCCAATTTGGTTTCCGCTTTTGCTCTCTTTTCTATGTCTCAGGGCTTCCTGGTTTTTTACAATGTCTTTTATGAAAGCAAGGACTTGCAATCTTACCGTCCCTATGCTTTTAGTGAAGCAGAAATCATCGTCGGCAAAAAAAGCATTTCAGTTATTCTGACCTTGCTGATTGCCATTCTGCCTATGTTCAGTTATTTCTTGGTTCTGGCTTTTCAAGGTGGCAATCCTTTCTTGGGCCTGCCCTTGGCTCTGCTTGCTATTTTCATTTTAAGTTCAGTCATCACCTTTCTGATTCTGATTGCCGTCCACTTTATTACCAAGACAGCCTTTTTCAGAAAGTACAAGACCATCCTGTCCAATGTCATTCTGGCTCTTGTCTCTGTCGGATCCTTTTTCCTCTATTTTATGATTAATCAAATGAACAGCAGAAGCGTTGTAAATCGTACAGAGGTTAAAGCTTTCTTCCCGCCAGTTCAAGCTTTTTATGATTTTATTCTTCATCCTTTTCATACAGCTTCCTTGCTGGGATTTTTGGGATGGGTGGCAGTCGCGGCTCTTCTATTTTTCATCGTAAAGACCAAGGTGATTCAAGAGTTTTATGAGGCAGCCCTGATGACGGGCTCTTCAGTAGGAAAGCGGGAGCGCGTGCATGACATCAATATTGCGGAAGCAAAAAATCTCAAAAAGTTTGTCTGGCATTACAATATCAGGCTCTTGAGCGAGGGTTCTGTCATTATGCAAGCTATCTTTATGTCGGCCTTTCTCCCTTACATTGTCATTTTCAGTATGGGAATGGGCATGATACAAGGCGGCCTGTCTTTGGCTTCTTATCTGGGACCACGTTTCCTCTTGCCAATGATGGCTCTGGCTGTTTTAATTGCAACACTAAACTCAGGCGGCAGCAACCTTACAGCTATTGGAATTTCTCTGGAAAGGGAAAATTTTGATTATCTCAAGGTTCTCCCATTTGATTTGAAGCAATATATTCGTCTGAAGTTTTGGCAGCTCTTTGCCGTCCAGTCTATCCTGCCTCTGACCTTGCTTTTGATAACCAGCCTTGTTTCCGGTATGCATCCAGTGACTTTCTTGGGCATGGTGATTGTTTGGGCCTTAATTAGCCTAATGTGGAGTTCTTGGGGTTACTACCGAGACTACAAGCATCTTGTGACTAATTGGTCCAATGTCACAGAATTGATGAGCCGAGATAATAATATGGTGAAAACTCTCTTAGCCATCGCTCTGATTTTAGGAATGTTGATTGTCATTACTCTTCTCTTCTTTATATCCAATGTTCTTGCGCCTCTGGTAATTTATGTGATAGTCGCTCTAGTTTTAGCAGGCTTAGCTGTGTTGTCTTACATAGTCCACAAACACTACATGAAGAAGCTGAATGAAGAGTTAGCAGTATTTTATTAAACAAGCATCAGGAAGTCGAAAGACTTTCTGATTTTTTGACTGAAAATCATCAAAATAACAGCTCTGTACATTTGCAGAACTGTTATTTGTTTTTCTTTATTTTTTCTACATCCAGTGGCATGAAAGTCGCCATGACTCGACCGATCAGTTTAGGCTCTTCCTCATGCGGGATAAACTTATCGCTATATTTTTTATTAAGGGAAATCAAGCGGATACCAGATGGATCGTTGAAGACCCTTTTTATAATGGTTTGACCGTCATAGTCGATAGCATAGATAGCGCCGGCAAGCTCGAAATGGGTCTGCTTGATTAGCGCTACGGAATCTCTCGGATACTTAGGCTCTAGCGAGTCAGTTCGCACCCAAAGAGCAATATCGTAGTCAATTTCTCTGTCCAACCAGACTAAATCAGCTTGTTCTGGCTTATGCTGAGAGAGATAGTAATTTTCATAGACCAAGTAGGGGAAGTAGTCGTCCTTTAAGCTAGCTTGTGTTTCTTGCTCAGTCAGGCTAGCTTCTAGTAGCTTTAATCCTTTCTCCTGTCTGTCTTGGTCAAGTTGCTGATAAATACGATTTAAATCGGGAAATTGTTGAGGGATATCTGCAATTAGTCGGTAACGAGGGTCGATTTCTTCAACCTCTACGTCGAAAAATCTTGCAATCTTTTCTAGATTGGCTGCGATAGGCAGAGATGTCCCTTTGATATAGCCAGTCAGTGTACTAGCGGGAATGCCTGTTTCATGAGATAGCTCAACTTGTTTTTTACCTGTTTCCTTGAGAAGTTCTTTGAGTTTTTTAGAAATGAGAAGACTTGCTTCCTTATCTTGGGGGCTTGCGGCGCCTCTTCCTCTGGCCATAATATCAACTCCTTTACTTGGTTTTATTATAGCGAATTAAATCGAAAAAGTAAAGGATTAGGTTAATTATTTGAGCCTAATCCTTTACTTTTTAGATACTGTATTAAATTTCGTAGCCCATTAAGATTCCGCCTTCCTCAGCATAGAAGCTGCAGAGTCCTGAAGTCGGCACAGTTTCGATTTGAGCTTGGGGATACTTTTCTTGTACCAGTTGGCTAAATTGCTGGCAGAATTTCTCGTTATTGCGGTGAGCGATGATGAGTCGGCCACCCTTGTAACCAGCTTTGAGGAGCTCTTCGATTGCAGAAGCAAGGGCCCTTTTTGGACCTCGTGCCTTTTGCAGAAGCTCTAGCGTGCCGGTCTGGCTAGCTTCACCGACCATGCGGATATTGAGCAAGCCGACAACGGTTCCCAGAAGTTTGCTAAGTCGGCCGTTTTGACCAAGTTATCTACCTTTGCCAAAACGAAGAGAAGCTTGGTTTTCTCCTGATAGCGACTAATGACTTCAACAACTTCATCAAAGCTGAGATCTTGCTGGATGAGTTCATTGAGTTTTGTCACAAGTAAGTCCACCTCGCCTCCAGCAGAAAGACTATCAATGACATGAATTTGGGCATCAGGATGTTCTTCCAAAAAGATTTTCTTAGCAACCTGTGCACTATTATTGCTGCCAGATAGAGTTCCAGTGATAGTCACCACAAAGATTTTGTCAGCCCCCTCAAAGCTTTTGAGATAGTCATCTGGACTAGGGCAGGCAGACTTTGAAGCAGCAGAAGAAGCATACATCTTCTCCATCATTAGGTCGATATCAAGCTGCTTGTTATCTACAAAAATCTCATTTTCCACTTGAATGGTCAAGGGAACACTTTCAAACTGGGTGTCTTTAGCCAAGTTTGCCATTTCACGAAAGTCACAGCCAGAGTCAGCTATAATTTTCCAAGTCATATTTTTCTCCTTTTTTGTCAAGTATGTACAATAAAAAAATTGACAAAAAACCTGTCTTTTTTTAAAATTATAACATGAAGGATGCTTACTAGAAAGCGGAAACTGTCAGCTGAGACAAGAGGGAAGAAATTGTTATGTCGGAAAAGAAAATATCGGAAAAATCACTCGCGAATTTAAAGAAATACAATCAGGAATCCAATCAAATCACGAGAGAGTCTCTGGAAATTTCTCTCATGCAGCTGCTGGAGAAGAAAGAACTCAAAAAAATTACGATTTCAGAGTTGGTTGAGCGAGCAGGGGTTTCCCGCGCTGCATTTTACCGCAATTATAGCTCTAAAGAGCAGATTCTGGAAGAGATTTTTAAAAACACTGTTCAAGGTATTACGGATAAATTGGAAGAGTTTAACTTTAAAACTGAGATGTACCAGATTTGGCTTTTTCTTTTTAAGGAAGCCAAGAAAGAAGCTCGGGTTATCAGTCTAGCTATTGACTATAATTTTGAAAAGCTGCTGACCCAGGCCGTGTTCGACTTTTTGGAAAAGCGAAATCGCAATGCTAAGAAAACAACTAATTCTTACATGAATTCCTTCTGGAGTTCGGCAGTTGTTTCCGTTCTTTCCAAGTGGATTAAGGACGGTATGAAGGTTCCAGCTGAAAAAATAGCTTCTTTAGGCCTGCCTCTTTTCCCACAGAAAAAGAAAATCAAATAAAAACAAGTGAGTCATTAGGGCTCGCTTGTTTTTAGGTTCTGTAAGAAGTCGGTTAGTTCTTTTTGATTTCTTAATTCGTAGAATTTCTGAGGAAAGGTTTGTCGGATTTTCTTATATCTTGCCAGTGCAGTCTGACATCGTCCTTTCCAAAGAACCTAGCAGATAAACTCCCAGTCAAACTTTTCGGGGCAACCGGGAGCCATGCTTTCTCTGGTCCGATTTCGGTATTTTAGATAGCGTTTGAAAGCTCGATAGAGGCAGTTCCAGCGAGAGAAGTTCAGAAAGATGATTTGGTCGGCTTCTGCCATCCGCCGTTCATAAAAAAACACCAAGAGTAGTTGCCATCAATAATCCAGTCGGTATTTTTTGACAAAAAAATTATCCATCTGTTCACTCATCCAATCACGGTCGCTATCCTTCCAGCCAGGTTGGAACTGCAATCTATCCATGTGAAGTTTGGGAATGGAGTAGTGGTTGGACAGTTGCCTTGCTAAAGTGGATTTGCCAGAACCGGAATAACCAATAATTGCTATTTTCATGCCTACCTCCTTTATGTTAGAAACAAAAAAAGCTCCTGAGAGCTCCCTTTGTATGCATTATTTAGCAAGTTTAGCTGAAAGACGTGCTTTATCGCGGCTTGCTTTGTTTTTGTGGATCAAACCTTTTGTTTCTGCTTTATCGATAGCTGAGCTAGCAGCACGGAAAAAGTTCTTCAGATGGGTTTGCTTCAAATGCTTTGATTGCAGTACGCATAGCTGACTTTTGAGCTGAGTTTTTTTCGTTATGTTTCACGTTCAATTCAGCGCGTTTGATAGCTGATTTAATGTTTGCCAAGTTGTTTCACCTCCATTGAAAATACTAACTATCTAATTATATATGAAAAGTTAGGATTTGACAAGCTTTTTTTATTTTTTTAAGTAAATTTCATCAATTTCATGATTTCCAGCTTTGTGCAGAATAATTTCTGCCCGATTGCGGGTTGGCTCAATGTAGTCTAGCAGGTTGACAAGGTTGATGCTTTTCCAGACATTATGGGCGAAAGCTACCACTTCCTCTTCTGCTTGAGTGGTGAAGCGGTGGTAGTAGTTTTTGGGGTCGTTTTCAGCCAGCGTCAGCATTTTTTTAAAGCGATCCAGATACCAGTTTTCAATATTTTCGACTTCTGCATCGACATAGATAGAAAAGTCAAAAAAGTCTGTCATATAGAGGCGCTCGTTCTGAGGATTCTGGAAAACATTGATGCCTTCAACAATAACAAAGTCTGCAGCCTTTACCTCCTGCATTTCCTGAGGAACGATATCGTAAGTCTCATGCGAGTAGACTGGAATTTGGAAATCCTGACCGTTTTTTATGCTGTCTAGAAAGGAAAGAAGCAGCTCCATATTATAGCTTTCTGGGAAACCTTTGCGATTTAAAATGTCATGATCTTCCAAGATTTTATTCGGAAATAAAAAACCATCTGTGGTAACCAGCTCGACTGTCGCATTTGAAAAAGTCCGAGAAAGCAGAATCTGCAGCAAACGGCTGGTGGTGGATTTCCCAACGGCCACACTGCCAGAAACTCCGATGATAAAGGGCTGTTTACGGCTCTCTTTTTGTAGAAAAATCCCCTTGGAAAAAGCTAAGTCTTCCTTAGACCGTTTATAAATTTGAATGAGGTTAGTCAAGGGTAAATAAATGTCCGTCACGTCCTGCAGGCTAATCTTGTCATTGAAACTCTTGATAGAATTAAGCTCGGCCTGGGTCAGAGGCGGAGTTGTTTTGCGGTGCAGATTTTGCCAAGTATGGCGGCTGATTTTTTCAAAGTGAAGAAATTCGTTAGTCATAAGTTACTCCTGTATGATGGACTTTAGTATAACATACTTTTTGGAGAAATGAAAACGATTTACAAATCTAGGAAAATTATGATAAAATGGTTGTATGACTAAAATGTATTTTGCAGAAAATCCTGATGCCAAACATGATATTCATGAATTAAATGTAGAACTGTTAGGACAGCAGCTGACTTTTTTGACAGATGCTGGTGTCTTCAGTAAAAAGATGATTGATTATGGCAGTCGGGTTCTTTTGTCTGTCTTGGACTTTGAAGCTGGAGAACGGGTTCTGGATGTTGGCTGTGGTTATGGCCCATTAGGTTTGACCTTAGCCAAAGCGTACGGAGTGGCTGCGACCATGGTAGATATCAACCAGCGGGCCTTGGACTTGGCTCAGAAGAATGCTGAGAGGAATCAGGTATCTGCTCATATCTTCCAGTCGAATGTTTATGAAAAGGTCAACGGCATTTTCGACCATATTATCAGTAATCCGCCTATCCGTGCTGGTAAGCAAGTTGTACATGAGGTTATCAGCGGAAGCTATGAGCATTTGACAGAAGGCGGTGATTTGACCCTTGTGATTCAGAAGAAGCAAGGAGCACCTAGTGCCAAGTCGAAGATGGAAGCTGTCTTCGGTAATTGTGAGATTGTTAAGAAGGACAAAGGCTACTATATACTAAGGAGCGAAAAATAGGATGCGTGCTGTAGATATTATCCAAAAGAAAAGAGATGGTCTTGAGCTGACCAGTCAGGAAATCCAGTGGCTGATTGAGGGTTATGTGGACGGGACTGTGCCAGACTATCAGATGGCAGCCTTTGCGATGGCTGTCTATTTTAAAGGCATGACGACTCGGGAAATTTCTGATTTAACCATGACAATGGTTGGAACCGGTGAGCAGTTTGACTTGTCAGAAATCTCGGGAATAAAAGTAGATAAACATTCTACTGGCGGTGTTGGTGATAAGGTAACTCTGGTCTTGGTTCCTTTGGTGGCTAGCTTTGGCGTGCCTGTTGCTAAAATGAGCGGCCGCGGTCTGGGTCATACTGGTGGAACCATTGATAAATTGGAATCCATTAAAGGATTTCAGGTAGAGCGCAGTCAGGATGACTTTATCAAGCAGGTGCAGGAAATTGGTCTGTCTGTAATTGGTCAGTCAGATCAATTGGTGCTGGCAGATAAGTTGCTCTATGCCTTGCGAGATGTAACAGCAACTGTTGATACCATTCCGCTGATAGCTAGCTCTGTTATGAGTAAGAAATTGCTGCTGGTGCAGACAGTATCCTTCTGGATGTGACGGTCGGTGAAGGTGCCTTTATGAAAAATATTGATGACGCTCGTGTACTAGCACGCACTATGGTGGATTTGGGCAAGGCTGTCGGAAGAAAAACAGTAGCTGTTCTGACAGATATGAGTCAGCCTTTGGGAACCAGCATTGGCAATCGTCTGGAAATCTTAGAAGCCTTGGATATCTTACAGGGCAAGGGCCGTGAAGACATCACAACTTTCATTTGTGAGCTGGCGCAAATTATGCTCGGACTGGCAGATGTTGAGAAAACGGTGGAAGAAGTGAGAGAACAGTTGACTAATGGCGCTGCTTTGAAGAAATTTGAAGCTATGATTGCTGCTCAAGGCGGTGACTTGGAAGACCTCTATCGTCCATCAAGTGCAGCTCATATTATAGAAGTGAAAGCAGAACAGGCAGGTTATATCACTGAACTGCCTGCCATGGAATTCGGACTCTTTGCTATGAGACTTGGAGCAGGACGTGCAGTTAAATCTGACGACTTGGATTATGAAACTGGAATTGTTTTCGAAAAGAAAGTCGGAGACAAGGTCGAAATTGGAGAAGTTTTCGCAAAAATTTATTCAAATGAAAAAATTTCTCAAGAACTAGTTACAGATTTTCAAAAAAATGTTAAAATAGGTGATGAAAGCGTTGCAGTAAGCGAAATTATCGAGGTTATTGCTTAATTCTAGGAGAAGTCAACATGAAATTAAACAAATACATAGACCATACGCTTTTAAAACCAGAAGCGTCAGAAGAGCAGATTCTGAAGTTAATTGAAGAAGCAAAAGTTTATGATTTTGCCAGTATCTGTGTCAATCCAACCTGGATAGAGTTTGCTGCGGAGCAGCTGAAAGGCTCAGATGTCAAGGTTTGTGTGCCAATTGGTTTTCCTTTAGGAGCCAATACTTCCGATGTAAAGTCTTTTGAAACGAAGGACGCAATCCAAAAGGGTGCGGGCGAAGTGGATATGGTCATCAATGTCGGCGCTCTGAAGTCTAAAAATTATGATTTGGTAGAGCGAGACATCCGTGCGGTTGTAGAAGCTGCAAACGGTACCTTGGTCAAGGTGATTCTGGAAACTTGCCTGCTGACAGATGAGGAGAAGGTTAAGGCCTGCCAACTGGCTCAGAAAGCTGGAGCTGATTTTGTTAAGACCTCTACAGGGTTTTCAACTGGCGGTGCGACAGTTGAAGATGTCGCCCTCATGAGAAAAACAGTTGGTCCTGACATGGGCGTCAAGGCTTCTGGCGGTGCTCGTTCTTATGAAGATGCGCTGGCCTTTATTGAAGCAGGTGCGACTCGTATCGGAACTTCGGCCGGAGTGGCGATTATGAAGGGAGAAGAAGCTAGTGGCGACTACTGAGTTGATTGACTTGGCTGTCCAAGCCAGCAAAAATGCTTATGTTCCCTATTCTCATTTCCCTATCGGAGCGGTTTTAGTCGCTAAAGACGGACGGGTATTTACCGGCGTTAATATTGAAAATGCCAGTTTTGGTTTGACCAACTGCGGAGAGCGGACAGCTATATTTAAGGCGGTTTCAGAAGGAGCTTTAGACTTCGAGGAGCTGATTGTCTATGGTGAGACGGAAAAACCCATATCACCTTGTGGTGCCTGCCGCCAGGTAATGGCAGAATTTTTTTCTGAGGATCTAAAAGTGACCTTGGTCGCTAAAGATAAATCGACGGTCGTGATGACGGTCAAGGAATTACTTCCATATTCTTTTACAGATTTATCATAAGTCTGTTATCGGTCATCTGACCAAACTCAAACTTGCAACTGTGTTGCACATCTTATTTAGGAGGTTCAGAAATGAACAAAAAACAATGGCTAGGTCTTGGTCTAGTAACTGTCGCAGCATTCGGACTTGCTGCATGTGGAAACCGTGCTTCTCGCTCAGATTCTTCAAACGCGAAAACGGATTTGAAGGCTGCTATCGTAACTGATACTGGCGGTGTTGATGATAAGTCATTTAACCAGTCTGCATGGGAAGGCTTGCAAGCTTGGGGTAAAGAAAACGGTCTTTCTAAAGATAACGGCTTTACTTACTACCAATCTAACGATGAGTCTCAGTACGCAAACAACCTGAACCAAGCTGCTACAGATGGTTACAACCTAGTATTTGGTATCGGATTTGCCCTTCGTGATGCGGTTGAATCTGCTGCCCAAGATAACACTGGCATCAATTATGTTATTATCGATGATGTTATCGAAGGACAAAAGAATGTTGCTTCAGCTGTCTTTGCTGATAATGAATCTGCTTACCTTGCTGGTGTTGCTGCTGCAAACTACTAAGACAAAACAAGTTGGTTTCGTAGGTGGTATAGAAGGCGCAGTTATCACACGTTTTGAAAAAGGTTTCGAAGCTGGCGTGAAATCAGTTGACCCGTCTATCAAGATTCAAGTAGACTATGCTGGCTCATTCGGTGATGCTGCTAAAGGTAAGACAATTGCTGCTGCTCAATATGCTGCAGGTGCAGACGTGGTTTACCAAGTTGCTGGTGGAACTGGTGCTGGAGTATTTAACGAAGCTAAGTCAATCAACGAAACAAGAAATGAAGATGAAAAAGTTTGGGTACTCGGTGTTGACCGTGACCAAACTGAAGAAGGTAAATACAAGTCTAAGGATGGTAAAGAGTCTAACTTTGTTTTAGCATCAAGCTTGAAACAAGTTGGTAAGACTGTCCAAGACATTGCTAACCAAACTGCTAAAGGTAAATTCCCAGGCGGTAAAACTACAACCTTCGGTCTGAAAGACGGTGGAGTTGACTTGACAACTACAAACCTGTCAGAAGATGCGAAAAAAGCCGTTGAAGAAGCGAAAGCAAAAATCCTTGACGGCAGCATCACTGTTCCTGACAAATAAAACAATTTAAGAGCGATCCGACCGTGTAGGGTCGCTTCTTTTTGAAATTGAGACGCCTTTGTGTCAATAGAATTTATTAGCACTGGCTGTGCTAGTAAATTTTATTGAAATAAAATGAAATTCTGGAAAGGAAAGAGCCATGACACATGAAAATGTCATTGAAATGCGAGAAATTACCAAGATTTTTTTGGTGAATTTGTAGCCAATGATAAAAATCAATTTGGAACTCAGAAAAGGTGAAATTCACGCTCTTTTGGGAGAAAATGGTGCCGGCAAGTCAACCTTGATGAATATGCTGGCTGGCCTGCTTGAGCCGACCAGCGGTGAGATTGTAGTGAATGGAAAGTCAGTTAAACTGGACTCTCCATCAAAGGCGGCTCACTTGGTATCGGGATGGTGCACCAGCACTTTATGCTTGTTGAAGCTTTTACTGTCGCTGAAAATATCATCCTTGGAAGTGAAATCACAAAAAATGGTGTGTTGGACTTGAAAGGTGCCACTAAAGAAATTAAGGAACTGTCTGAGAAATACGGATTGGCAGTTGATCCATCTGCTAAGGTAGAAGATATCTCTGTCGGTGCCCAGCAGCGGGTTGAGATTCTGAAAACTCTTTATCGTGGGGCGGACATTCTCATCTTTGACGAGCCAACAGCCGTTCTGACGCCAGCTGAGATTGATGAATTGATGAAAATCATGAAGAATCTGGTAAAAGAAGGAAAATCTATCATTCTCATCACTCACAAGCTGGATGAGATTCGGGCAGTTTCTGACCGAGTAACGGTTATTCGTCGCGGAAAATCCATTGAAACAGTTGAAATCGCTGGTGCAACTAACCAAGATTTGGCTGAAATGATGGTGGGACGGGCTGTTTCCTTCAAGACTGCGAAAGAGCCTGCTAATCCTCAAGAAACTATCTTGTCAATCAAAGATCTTGTTGTTGAAGAAAACCGTGGTGTTCCAGCTGTTAAGGGACTTTCTCTTGATGTCCGAGCTGGTGAGATTGTCGGGATTGCTGGGATTGACGGCAATGGTCAGACTGAGCTGATTCAGGCTATTACAGGTCTTAGAAAAGCTAGCTCTGGCGAGATTACAATTAAGAACCAGTCTATTATTGGTAAGCAGCCGCGGCAGATAACTGAAATGAAAGTCAGCCATGTTCCTGAAGACCGCCACCGTGATGGTTTAGTCCTGGCAATGTCCATTTCTGAAAATATTGCTTTACAGACTTACTATAAAGAACCGCTCAGTAAAAATGGAATCCTGAATTACGGTAACATTTATTCTTACGCACGCAAGTTGATGGATGAATTTGATGTTCGGGCGGCTAGTGAATATGTACCTGCTTCAGCTCTTTCAGGAGGAAACCAGCAGAAAGCTATCATTGCTCGGGAAGTGGACCGTGATCCAGACCTTCTGATTGTCAGTCAACCAACTCGCGGACTTGATGTGGGGGCTATTGAATACATTCATAAACGTTTGATTGAAGCGCGGACTCAAGGTAAGGCTGTCCTCGTTGTTAGCTTCGAGCTAGACGAAATCCTCAATGTTTCTGATAGAATCGCAGTTATCCACGATGGTAAGATTCAGGGAATTGTAACTCCAGAGGAAACTAATAAGCAAGAACTTGGTATTCTCATGGCCGGTGGTAAGATTCAGAAGGGAGCTTCAAATGTCTAAAAAAACACAACAGATTGCGGTTCCTTTAATCTCAGTTCTTCTAGGGATTTTATTGGGAGCGGTTGTCATGGCCATCTTTGGTTATGATGCTATCTGGGGGTATGAATCCCTCTTTAAACAGCTTTTGGTTCTTTGAGAAGTTTGGGTGAGATTTCTCGTGCGATGGGGCCTCTGATTCTCATTGGTTTGGGCTTTGCTGTAGCTAGCCGTGCTGGATTCTTTAATGTTGGACTTCCTGGTCAAGCCTTAGCTGGCTGGATTTTGGCTGGTTGGTTTGCACTTTCCTTCCCTAATTTACCTCGTCCTCTGATGTTATTGGCGACTGTAGTCATTGCAGCAGTGGCTGGTGGTATTGTTGGTGCTATTCCAGGGATTCTGCGTGCTTATCTGGGAACGAGTGAAGTTATCGTAACCATTATGATGAACTATATTGTTCTTTTTGTTGGAAATGCTGTTATTCATAGTTTCCCTAAATCTGTGATGCAGAGTGTTGACTCTAGTAAGCGTGTTAGTGCCAATGCGATTTATCAAACAGAGTGGTTGAGAAGTCTGACATCTAACTCTCGGATGAATATCGGTATCTTCTTTGCTTTGATTGCAGTAGTGGTTATTTGGTATTTGCTTAAGAAAACAACACTTGGTTTCGAGATTCGCGCTGTAGGTCTGAATCCCAATGCCTCTGAATATGCAGGGATGTCATCTAAGCGTACCATCATCGTGTCTATGATTATTTCCGGAGCTCTTGCAGGTCTTGGAGGAGTAGTAGAAGGACTTGGAACTTATCAGAATGTCTTTGTTCAAGGAAGTTCCTTGAGTGTTGGTTTCAATGGTATGGCTGTAAGTCTTTTGGCAGCCAATTCTCCAATTGGAATTCTCTTTGCAGCCTTCCTCTTTGCAGTTCTGAGTGTTGGTGCTCCAGGTATGAACGTGGCCCAGATTCCAACAGAACTTGTAAACATAGTAACAGCTTCTATTATCTTCTTTGTCAGCGCCCATTATCTGATTGAGCGTATGACAGGTATGACTATCTTTGATTTCTTTAAAAATCGTCGCCAAGAAGCTAAAAAAGTCAAGGAGGGAAACTAGGATGAATATTGTAACGGTATTAAGTTTATTAGTATCATCTATGCTGATTTATGCGGCTCCCTTGATTTTTACAAGTATTGGCGGGGCTTACTCTGAACACGCTGGTGTGGTTAATGTCGGCTTGGAAGGAATCATGGTTATGGGGGCTTTTACAGGCGTTCTATTTAACCTGACTTTCGAGAAGAGTTTTGGTAGTGCGACTCCGTGGCTTTCTTTGATTGCTGCTGGTTTGGTCGGAGTTGTCTTCTCTCTTATCCATGCTGTGGCAACCATTACCTTCCGTGCGGACCACGTTGTGAGTGGTACAGTGCTGAACTTGCTGGCGCCAGCCTTAGCAATTTTCCTTGTTAAAGCTATTTATAATAAGGGACAAACGGATAATATTCAGCGTTCATTCGGGAAGTTTAATTTCCCTATCCTGTCTGATATTCCAGTCTTGGGAGACATTTTCTTCAAGCATACAAGCTTGGTTGGTTATCTTGCCATTGCTTTCTCTTTCCTTGCTTGGTTTGTCATGTTTAAGACCAAATTCGGACTGCGTCTTCGCTCAGTCGGAGAGCATCCGCAGGCAGCAGATACCTTGGGGATCAATGTTTACCTCATGCGTTATTGCGGTGTCATGATATCTGGCCTGCTCGGTGGTATTGGTGGAGCGATTTATGCTCAGTCAATCTCGGTTAACTTTGCTGTGACAACTATCGTAGGTCCAGGATTTATCGCCTTGGCAGCTATGATTTTTGGTAAATGGAGTCCTATTGGTGCCATGTTGGCGAGTCTCTTCTTTGGAGCTTCCCAAAGTTTGGCGGTTATCGGGAACCAGTTGCCATTGCTTTCAAGTGTTCCAACAGTTTATCTGCAGATTGCGCCATACGTCTTGACGATTGTAGTCCTTGCGGCATTCTTTGGTAAATCAGTTGCTCCGAAAGCGGATGGTATCAACTATATCAAGTCTAAATAAAACTTTACACCAGTTCTTTGGAGCTGGTGTTTTTTGGGTGTTTGAAAGAAGTTATAATCATAGGAATAGAAAAAGCCTACTTCAAGTGAAGCGGGCTTCTTAAGATTAGTTTGTTGCGATTTCATTTAGCAGGTCTTCTGCAGTAGTGGTTGGGTTAACGCGTACTCGGTTAAGTGTGAGCAAGCCATTAGATAAGGAAGCTAGTCCGTTATTGGTTGTCAGTCCCATTTTATAGCCAAGGCTTTCAGCAATCTGCAAGGTTGCATCACTGTATCGTCCAGATGGATAGGCAACGGTTGTTGTTGTTTGAGACAGTTCTTTGTCTAAGTAAGACTTGGAGTCTTTTAACTCAATTTTTTGTTGGTCTTCTGCAGTCGCTGAGAGGTCGGGATGGTTGACGGTGTGGTCTTCAAAAGACATGCCTTTGTCCTTCATTTCCTTTATCTCGTCTAGCGTCAGCATATCTTCACGACCCGCTTGAACAAATCCAGTAATGACATTATTGGTTGCTTTCATGTCATATTTCTGGAGAAGTGGAAAGGCATTAGTATAGAAATCCCTTAAACTATCATCGAAGGTCAGCCAGACGACTTTTTTGTTTTCTGGCAGGACATTCTCCGTCAGGACTTTGTATGCTTCAGCTGGTGTCAGAGGGTAGTAGCCTGCGTCTTTCAAGGCTTTCAGATGGCTTTTCAAATGTAGCTGGATCTACAATTAAACCAGCATTAGCTGCTTCTGATGGATCCATGACGTGAATGGCATGATACATCAAGATAGGTACTTGAACTGGTTGGTCTTGCTTGACCCATTTGACCTTGTCTTTGCTGCTGTCATCCGAAGTCGTCTTTTTTTCCCGAGTCGGTACAGATGAAGTCTTTGAAGAAGTATTGACCTGGTTTGTTGGCACATTATTAGCTTCTTTTTGATTGTGCGAGTTTTGCAGCTTGGCTAGTAAAGAAAAAGCCACCTACAATCAAGACAAGAAAAAGTAATAAACTCGTTAAAGAAAGCAAAATAGCTCTTTTTTTCTAGCTTTGCGTTGCTGCATGCGATTTCCTCGGTGTTTTGCTGTCATAATATCTCCTTTTTTTAAAAAAACTACAATTCCTTGCGGAAATTTACATCTATTATAACAAATAAATAAGTAGTTTTGTAGGCATTTTTTTATAATTTTGTTATAATATTTTTTTATACAAGAAATTTTTCAAGGAGTGCTTCATGTCTATTAAAAATAGCTTTACTTGGTTTTTGGAACAGTGGCAAGCGGTGTGCCTTTTTTTGCTGAAAGAAAATAGAGAAAAAAATCGTTCAAGCGGCTCATTCAGAGATTGAGGTTGCTAAAGTCTTGGTCAAAGATGATGCTGAAAAAAAGATCGTCTTTTAGCAGCTGGAAATGACTTTAACTTTGTCACAAATGTTGAAGAAATTCTGAAGGATCCTGAAATTACCATCGTTGTAGAATTGATGGGACGGATTGAGCCAGCGAAAACGTTCATCACTCGTGCTCTTGAAGCTGGCAAACATGTAGTAACGGCTAATAAGGATTTGCTAGCTGTTCACGGAGCGGAGTTGCTGGAAATTGCTCAAAAGCAAAATGTGGCTCTCTACTATGAAGCAGCTGTTGCAGGCGGAATTCCAATCCTCCGTACCTTGGTTAATTCATTAGCTTCTGACAAAATTACCCGTATCTTGGGTGTGGTCAATGGAACCTCTAACTTTATGATGACCAAGATGGTGGAAGAGGGGTGGTCTTATGAAGACGCTCTTGCTGAAGCTCAGAAACTTGGATATGCTGAAAGTGATCCAACCAATGACGTAGATGGTATTGATGCGGCTTACAAGATGGTCATTCTCAGCCAGTTTGCTTTGGTATGAATGTTAAGTTTGAAGATGTGGGTCATCAGGGAATTCGAAATATCACACCAGAGGATGTGGCTGTTGCTCAAGATCTGGGCTATGTAGTCAAGCTGGTTGGTTCTATCGAAGAAACGGCATCAGGTATTGCAGCAGAAGTAGCTCCAACATTTCTGCCTAAAGCGCATCCGCTTGCTAGTGTCAATGGGGTAATGAACGCCGTCTTTGTCGAATCCATCGGCATCGGAGAATCCATGTACTACGGACCAGGAGCAGGTCAAAAACCAACTGCAACTAGTGTTGTGGCAGATATTGTCCGTATCAGCCGCCGTTTGAATGAAGGAACAGTTGGCAAGGCCTTTAATGAATTCAGCCGTGAGCTTGTGCTAGCTAAGCCAGAAGATGTGAAGAGCAGCTATTACTTCTCTATCTTGGCACCTGATTCTAAAGGCCAAGTTCTGCATTTGGCTGAGATTTTCAATGCTGAGGATATTTCCTTTAAGCAGATTCTGCAGGAAGGTACAGATGGTTTGAAGGCTCGCGTGGTGATTATTACCCATGCTGTCAGCAAGACACAGCTGGAAAATGTCACTGTTAAGCTCAAAGAAGTTGCTGAGTTTGACTTGCTCAATACCTTCAAAGTATTAGGAGATTAAGATGAAAATTATTGTACCAGCGACCAGTGCCAATATCGGTCCTGGATTTGACTCCGTTGGGGTAGCCCTCTCAAAATATCTGGAAATTGAAGTCTTGGAAGAAAGTCAGGAGTGGGTGATTGAGCATGACCTCAATCCGAGAATTCCTAAGGACCGACGCAATTTACTGGTTAAGATTGCCCTGCAGTTGGCTCCAGATATTCAGCCGCGCCGTTTGAAAATGACCAGTGATATTCCATTGGCTCGCGGGCTTGGATCTTCTAGTTCAGTCATTGTGGCTGGGATTGAATTGGCCAACCAGCTAGCTCACCTTAATTTGTCGGATTATCAGAAGCTAAATTGCTACAAAGATTGAAGGTCATCCTGACAATGTTGCGCCGGCTATTTATGGTAATTTGGTCGTATCTAGCTCATCTAGAAATCAGGTGTCTGCTGTGGTAGCGGACTTTCCGGATGCAGACTTCATCGCCTATATCCCAGACTATGAGCTGCGAACGGTTGAGAGCCGTCAAGTATTGCCAAATCGGCTTTCTTATAAGGAAGCTGTTGCGGCCAGCTCCATTGCCAATGTTGCGATTGCAGCCCTTTTAAAAGGTGATATGAAAATCGCTGGTCGGGCTATCGAGTCTGATTTGTTCCACGAAAAATACCGTCAGCCTTTGATCAAGGAATTTTCAGATATTAAGTTCTTAGCCAGAAAAAATGGATCTTACGCAACCTATATCTCAGGAGCGGGACCGACTGTTATGGTCTTATCGCCTAAGCACAAGACAGAGAAGATTTATCAGCTTCTGCAAAAACAGAATTTCAAGGGACAAATCTTCCAGCTTCAGGTGGATACTGAGGGTGTGCGAGTAGAAAAATAAATCATCAAGAGGTTTTCTATGAGCCTCTTTTTTCATTTCTAAGCTATGGAGTTGATATCCCTATCTTTTTATACCTAACTGTGCTATAATGGGTCTAGCTTAAAGGAGGATCATTCACTTTATGGATCATTTAGAATTACAGGCTCTAGCGACTGAGCTAGCTTTCGGTGCCATCAGGAATGCTCTTTCTAGCCAAACACAGCGTTTCACTACTAGACAATTATAAGCGTTAAAAAGCTGACCTTTCTCAGCTTTTTCTTTGTAATCTATCGTAAATGCCATAGATTTTTGATATAATAGAGTGTATTTTGTTTACATAAAAGAGAGAAAATCATGCAAAAACTAGAGAAATTAAAAACTGAATTAGAGGGAATCGACATTCGTTTCAATGAGCCTTTGAGTCAATACACCTACACAAAGGTCGGGGGCGCAGCCGATTTCTTAGTTTTCCCCCGCAATCGTTATGAGCTGGCTCGTGTTGTCAATTTTGCCAATCAAGAAGACATTCCTTGGATGGTGCTGGGAAATGCCAGTAATATCATTGTGCGAGATGGAGGTATCCGTGGTTTTGTCATTATGTTTGACAAGCTCAACAATGTAGCAGTAGATGGCTATATGATTGAGGCAGAGGCTGGAGTTAATCTGATTCAGACAACCCATATCGCCCTGCAGAATAGTCTGACTGGCTTTGAGTTCGCTTGTGGTATTCCTGGCAGCGTCGGCGGAGCTGTCTTTATGAACGCTGGGGCTTATGGCGGCGAGATTGCTCATGTTTTGGTATCTTGTAAGGTACTGACGTCTCAGGGGCAAGTCAAAACGCTGGACGTTCGAGATATGAAGTTTGGCTATCGCCACTCACTAGTTCAGGAAACAGGAGACATTGTTATTTCTGCTAAGTTTGCTCTTTCGCCTGGTGTTCACAGAACTATTCGTCAGGAAATGGAGCGCTTAACCCATCTGCGGGAGCTCAAGCAGCCTTTGGAATATCCGTCCTGCGGCTCTGTTTTCAAGCGTCCTTTGGGTCACTTTGCTGGTCAGCTCATTAGTGAAGCAGGCCTCAAGGGGCATCGTATCGGTGGTGTAGAGGTATCTGAGAAGCATGCCGGCTTTATGATTAACGTCGATAAAGGAACGGCTCAGGATTATGAAAATCTTATCACTTATGTGATTGAAAGAGTGCGGGAAAATTCAGGTATTACTCTGGAGCGCGAAGTCCGCATCATTGGTGAATCTCTGTAAGACAGATATGATTTCCAGTAGAAGTATTCTGGATAAGAAACTGCAGCTAGCTGCAACTTAGTAAGGGGGTGAAAGCCTATCGACACGGAATTTATAAAGGGCCTTTACAGCCCTCACGAGGTAGCAGCGGTCTGACAGAACCCTTAATCTGTTAATACGAGAAAGAAGGAATTTATGACAATTGAAAAAACCAATCATCGAGTTTAAAAACGTTTCAAAAGTTTTTGAAGATAATAATACTGTCGTTCTGAAAGATATTAATTTCGAGCTGGAAGAAGGAAAGTTCTATACTTTGCTGGGGTCTTCTGGTTCTGGAAAATCAACGATTCTGAACATTATTGCCGGTCTTTTGGACGCGACAGACGGGGATATTTTTCTTGATGGTGTTCGCATCAATGATATTCCTACTAATAAACGAGACGTCCACACGGTTTTTCAGTCCTATGCACTGTTTCCGCATATGAATGTTTTTGAAAATGTAGCCTTTCCACTGCGTCTGCGCAAGGTTGATAAAAAAGAAATTCAAGAGCGAGTTGCAGAAGTGCTGAAAATGGTTCAGCTGGAAGGTTTTGAGCGCCGTTCTATTCGTAAATTGTCAGGCGGTCAGCGCCAGCGTGTAGCCATTGCGCGGGCAATCATTAATCAGCCGCGGGTCGTTTTGTTGGATGAGCCTCTGTCTGCTCTGGATTTGAAGCTGCGTACAGACATGCAGTATGAGCTGCGGGAATTGCAGCAGCGTTTGGGTATTACCTTTGTCTTTGTCACGCACGACCAAGAGGAAGCCCTAGCTATGAGCGACTGGATTTTCGTTATGAATGATGGTGAGATTGTTCAGTCGGGGACGCCTGTCGATATTTATGACGAGCCCATTAACCACTTTGTTGCGACCTTCATTGGCGAGTCCAATATTCTGCCTGGTAAGATGATTGAGGACTATCTGGTTGAGTTTAATGGCAAGCGCTTTGAAGCAGTGGATGGTGGGATGCGCCCAAATGAATCTGTTGAAGTGGTGATTCGGCCGGAGGACTTGCGGATTACTCTGCCAGAAGAAGGCAAGCTGCAGGTTAAAGTTGACACCCAGCTTTTCCGTGGCGTTCACTATGAGATCATCGCTTATGATGAGCTTGGCAATGAATGGATGATTCACTCGACTCGTAAGGCCATTGTCGGAGAAGAAATCGGTCTGGATTTCGAGCCTGAGGATATCCACATCATGCGTCTCAATGAAACTGAAGAAGAATTCGATGCCCGTATCGAAGAATATGTTGAAGTAGAAGAGCAAGAAGCGGGTCTGATCAATGCCATTGAGGAGGAACGCGATGAAGAAAACAACCTCTAATCTTTTTCTCTTGCCATACCTGCTCTGGATTTTCCTTTTTGTCTTGGCACCTGTTGTCATGATTATCTGGAAATCCTTCTTTAACATTGAAGGGCAGTTTACGCTGGAAAATTACCAGACCTACTTTACATCGCAGAACTGGACCTATCTCAAGATGAGTCTGAATTCGGTCCTTTATGCAGGGATTATTACTCTCGTAACCCTGCTGATTTCCTATCCGACCGCATTCTTTTTGACTCAGCTCAAGCACAAGCAGCTCTGGCTGATGCTGATTGTCCTGCCGACCTGGATCAATCTCCTGCTCAAAGCTTATGCTTTCATTGGTATTTTCGGTCAGAATGGCTCAATCAATCAATTTCTAACTTTTATTGGAGTGGGACCGCAGCAGATTCTCTTTACGGACTTTTCATTTATCTTTGTAGCTAGCTACATCGAGCTGCCTTTTATGATTCTGCCCATTTTCAACGTTCTGGATGATTTGGATCCAAATCTTATCAATGCCAGCTATGACTTGGGAGCCAATCGCTGGGAGACTTTCCGTCGGGTCGTTTTCCCTTTGTCATTGAATGGTGTCAGAAGTGGAGTGCAGTCCGTCTTTATCCCTAGTCTCAGTCTCTTCATGCTGACCCGCTTAATCGGGGGTAATCGGGTAATTACTCTGGGGACAGCCATTGAGCAGCACTTCCTGACCACTCAGAACTGGGGCATGGGCTCTACTATCGGAGTGGTGCTGATTGTTGCCATGCTCTTTACCATGTGGGCAACCAAGGAAAGGAGAGGGCGATGAAAAAAATTGCAAATCTCTATCTGGCCTTTGTCTTTTTGGTGCTCTACATCCCCATCTTTTACCTGATTGCTTATGCTTTTAATGCTGGGGAAGACATGAATCGCTTTACAGGCTTCAGTCTCAGTCATTTTCAAAATCTCTTTGAGGATTCGCGCTTGATTTTGATTTTGGTTCAAACTTTCTTTCTGGCTTTCCTGTCTTCGTTGATTGCGACGCTGATTGGAACTTTTGGAGCCATCTATATCTATCAAGTCCGCAAGAAATATCAAGATGCCTTTCTGTCTATCAACAATATCCTCATGGTGGCACCGGATGTCATGATTGGCGCCAGTTTCCTGATTCTCTTTACCACTGCGAAATTCCAGCTGGGCTTCCTGTCTGTGCTGGCTAGCCATGTGGCCTTTTCCATTCCGATTGTGGTGCTGATGATTCTTCCGCGTCTGAAGGAAATGAATGATGATATGATTAAGGCTGCTTACGACCTAGGCGCTAGCCAATTACAAATGCTAAAGGAAATCATGCTGCCTTATCTGACTCCAGCCATTATCGCTGGCTACTTCATGGCTTTTACCTACTCACTTGATGACTTTGCTGTGACCTTCTTCGTTACTGGCAATGGATTTTCTACTCTGTCTGTTGAGATATACTCTCGCGCTCGTCAGGGAATTTCTCTGGAAATAAATGCCCTGTCAGCCTTGGTCTTTCTCTTCAGCATTGCTTTGGTAATTGGGTATTACTTTATCACCCGTGAGAAGGAGGAGATCGTATGAGAAAGCTCTATTCATTTTTAGCGGGAATTCTGCTGATTATCTTAGTCTTATGGGGTGTTAGTCACCAGATCGAAAGTCGGACGCAGAGCAAGGAGATCGATAAGCTGGTCATTTACAACTGGGGTGACTATATCGATCCTGAGCTTCTGACTGAGTTTACTAAGGAAACTGGTGTCCAAATCCAGTACGATACCTTTGACTCCAATGAAGCCATGTATACGAAAGTGAAGCAGGGCGGCACAACCTACGACATTGCTATCCCCAGTGAATATATGATTGCCAAGATGATGAAGGAAGGCTTGGTTGAGAAGCTGGATCATAGCCAGATTAAAGGTTTGGAAAATATCGGATCTGACTTTTTAGACCAGCCTTTTGATCCTGCAAATCAGTACTCGATTCCTTATTTTTGGGGAACGCTGGGCATTGTCTACAATGAAAAAATGGTTGATAAAGCTCCAGAGCATTGGAATGATCTCTGGCGACCTGAATACAAAAACTCCATCATGATGATTGATGGAGCCCGTGAAGTTATGGGAATTGGTCTGAACTCGGATGGTCATAGTCTCAACTCCAAAGATGCAGATCAGCTGCAGGAGGCGGTCGACAAGCTCTACACTCTGACGCCAAATATCAAGGCCATTGTGGCCGATGAGATGAAAGGTTATATGATTCAGAACAATGCTGCTATCGGCGTGACCTTTTCTGGTGAGGCTAGGCAGATGCTGGAGGCCAATGAAGACCTGCGCTATATCGTGCCAACGGAAGCCAGCAATCTTTGGTTTGACAATATTGTCATTCCCAAAACCGTCAAAAATAAAAAAGCTGCCTATCAGTTTATTAACTTTATGCTGAGACCGGAAAATGCTTATAAGAACGCCCTTTATGTTGGTTATTCGACACCAAATCTTCCTGCCAAGGCCATGTTGCCTAAGGAGATTCAGGAAGATGAGGCCTTTTATCCGACTGAGGAAACGATGAAACATCTGGAAGTTTATGAGCAGTTGGGCCCTAAATGGCTGGGGACCTACAACGACCTCTATCTTCAAGTCAAGATGTATCGGAAGTGATCATCAAACAAGTTTGCTTGATGAATACAAAAAAACGCCTGGCTCAATGAGCTGGGCGTTTTCTGCTTGCCTAATTTGAAGCTTCTGTTTGAGTATTGGTTGCAGTGTCTTGACTCTGGCTAGAAGCGGTAGTGTCGCCTGCTGCTGTATCTGTCGCAGAACTGGATGCACTAGTCTCAACTGCTGCTGCATCACTGCTGGAAGCAGCTGTATCAGTTGCAGTTGTTGAAGCAGGGCTGCTTGTTTCTTTTTCGATTTCCTTGATAATAGTTGTTGTTGCAGTAGAGCTGCTGGTATCAGTTTTTGATTTTTCATCCTTATGACTGGTCAGATTCATGATCGTGATGCTGGCAATGATGATAGATAAGATACTGGCAACCGTTGCAATGGTCTTTTGGAAGGCTGAAAGGCCGGTTTTAATATGCTGTTTAGTAGGTTTTTTAGATGATTTTGTCTTGTTTTTATTGCTGCGAGAATAGTTTTTCCATGCTTGAAAGAATCTCCTTTTAAAATTTCAATGATTTCTTATCTCTCATTATACGTTTTTTTATCTGAAAATGTCTTTAAAAAAATCAAATTTTTTTATCTATGAAAACGCACAAAAGATTGCTATTCTAGCTCAAGAAACTGCTCAAATTTGGATTGAGCAGTTTCTTGAGCTAGAATAGCAAAGTAATCACGCCTTCTAATCTTGGAGTGCAGCTTGAGCGACAGCCAGCCTAGCTGCTGGAACTCGATAAGGAGAGCAGGAAACGTAGGTGACACCAATTTCTTGGAAGAAAGGAATGGAAGCCGGATCACCACCGACCTCGCCACAAATGCCGATAGGAAGTTCAGGCTTAACTTGACGCCCTTTGCTGATAGCTATCCGCATTAATTCACCAACACCGGCTTGGTCGACACTTTGGAAAGGATCAAAAGGAAGGATTTCTTTCTCCTTATAATGGCCGATGAATTTTCCAATATCGTCCCGTGAGAAACCGTAGGTCATCTGGGTCAGGTCGTTAGTACCAAAGCTGAAGAAGTCTGCTTCCTGAGCCAGCTGATCTGCAACCAGACAGGCACGCGGAAGTTCAATCATGGTGCCGATTTCATAAGGGAAAGGCTCCTGACCTTGATGCCTAAAGAGCTTGTTGATATGTTGGGTGAGAAAGGCTTTGACAGAGTCCAGCTCAGCCTTATCTGCAATCAGCGGAATCATGATTTCTGGCTTGACAGTTAATCCTTCCTGGCTCAGTTTGATAGCACTCTTGAAGACGGCTTCGACCTGCATCTTGTAAATCTCTGGTTGCGTAATCCCCAGGCGGCAGCCGCGGTGGCCTAGCATTGGATTGCTTTCTTGCAGCTGTTCAATGCGGCGAGTCAGCTTTTCTGGTGATTTGTGCAGTTTGTCAGCCAAAGCCTTGATTTCCTGTGAATCTTTAGGTAGAAATTCATGCATCGGCGGATCCAAAAGACGGATAATTATTGGTTTGTCCTGAACTGTTTGGAACATTTGATAGAAGTCTTTTTCTTGGAACTCCAGCAGTTTTTTGAGGGCGGATCTGGTTTCCAATTCGTTGTCGGCTAGAATCAGGCGCCGCATTTCCAGAATCCGTTCTTGACCAAAGAACATGTGTTCGGTACGAGCCAGACCAATGCCCTTTGCCCCAAACTTAATAGCTGTTTTCAGATCTTGAACGGTCTCTGCGTTGGCACGGACTTTAAGTTGTGCGACTTCATCTGCCCATGAAAGCAAGCGGTGAAGTTCTTGGTCATTTTCGATTAGGACGGTTGGAATCTCTCCGCTATAAATGCGCCCCGAGCTGCCGTCTACTGAAATGACATCACCCTCAGTCAAAACAAGACTTCCGCAGGAAACAGTCTTGCTTTCCTCGCTGATGCTCAGCTCCCAACAGCCAGCCACACAGCAGGTTCCCATTCCCCGGGCTACGACAGCTGCGTGAGAGGTCATACCGCCCTGACTGGTCACGATGGCCTGGCTGACGACCATGCCCTCAATGTCTTCAGGTGAAGTTTCCTGACGGACTAAAATGACCTTTTTACCCAAGGAGTGGTAGTCTTTGGCGCGCTCAGCTGTAAAGACAATCTCACCAGTTGCAGCACCAGGGCTTGCTGGCAGTCCTTGAGCCAAGAAAGGAGCATCTTGCAGAGCTTTTTCTTCAAATACAGGATGGATGAGCTGGCTAATCGTAGCAGGAGATACGCGCTGGAGAGCTTCTTTTTTGCTGATAATGCCCTCGTCTACCAGATCTAAGGCGATTTTCAAAGATGCCTTGGCGGTCCGTTTACCGTTTCTAGTTTGGAGAATATAGAGTTTACCTTTCTCAATAGTAAATTCTATATCTTGCATGTCTTTATAGTGGTTTTCTAGAATCTTAGCATAGTCTTGGAAGGCTGCATAGGCCTGAGGGAGAGCTGTCTCAAGTGCAGCAATAGGCTCAGGTGTCCGAATACCGGCTACGACATCCTCTCCTTGTGCATTGAGCAAAAATTCGCCAAATAACTGATGCTCACCGCTGGCAGGGTTTCTCGTGAAGACAACTCCTGTACCACTGGCTTGGTCGCTATTGCCAAAGACCATGGCTTGGACATTCACTGCTGTTCCTAAGTCATGAGGAATATCATTCAAGTTGCGGTAAACCTTAGCTCGGGGGTTATTCCAAGACTTGAAGACTGCCTTGATAGCAGCATAGAGCTGCTCTTTCGAGCTTTGGGGGAAGGTTTGATGATGCTCACGATAAAGCTGCTTGTACTGGTCGATTAATGCTTGATGTTCATCCAATGTGAAATCCTTGGCCTGTTTTCCAGCATTCCTTTCAAAATAGCCCAAGAGGTCATCGAACTCATCCTTGGAAATTCCATAAACCACATCAGCAAACATTTGCAGCAGACGGCGGTAGCAGTTGTAGGAAAAGTCAGCGTTGGTCTGCTCAGCCAGAGTCTGGGTTCTTAAATCGTTCAGACCTAAATTGAGAATAGTGTCCATCATGCCCGGCATGGAAAACTTGGCTCCGCTCCGAACAGACACTAAGAGCAAGGCAGAGTCGTTGCCGCTGAAATATTTACCAGTTTTTTCTTCTAAACTAGTAACCGCTTTCAAAACATCTTCTTTTAAAGAAGATTCAAAGAAATAAGGGCTTTCTAAATATTCGATACAGCTTTCGGTAGTAATAGTAAAACCTGGAGGGACAGGCAGTCCCAAATTGGTCATTTCAGCTAGATTGGCTCCTTTTCCGCCAAGCAAAGCCTTGTCATCTGCACATCCTTCCTCGAAGGAGTAAATCCATTTCGCCATATTTACCTCCAAAATTATGAAATATGTGTCATATTGTAGGACAACTACATTGTAATATACATCACATATATTTGTCAACCGAAAAAAGTATCCTGTTTTATTGACAATTTTTCTTTATCTGTTATAATGTGTTACAAAATGATGATTATTTAAACATCTGAAAATGAAATATGAGCGATAATTCCTAAATTTTAAGCGAAATCAGGATAATCATCTGTATAAAGAAAGAAGGAGTCAGACCTATTTGAAATTAAGTGAACGGCAAAAGAAAATTGTAGAAATTGTAAAAGAACACCAGCCACTCAGCGGTGAGAAAATCTCTGAATTACTCGATATTTCTCGGGCGACACTGCGCTCGGACCTGTCTTTTCTGACCTTGGTTGGGATTTTGAAGGCTACGCCTAAAGTTGGTTACACATACTCGGGCTCAGATTTAGAGACGCTTTTCTTTTTCGATACCTTTCGAAAGGAAGTGGCGGAAATTATGACATCTCCCGTTTTGGTATCTCATGATTCCTTTATTCAAGATGCCATTATCACCTTATTTATGTATGATGCGGATGTTCTCTATGTCATTGATGAGCATAAGCTGCTCTTGGGGATTTTGTCGCGTAAGGACTTGCTGCGGGCCTCGCTCAATACCAACATTGACAGCACACCCGTAGCGGTCTGCATGACCCGAATGCCCCATATTAAAACTTGCTACAAGGATATGAATATTTTGGAAGCGGCAGCAGTTTTGCAGGATTTTGCGATTGATTCACTGCCGGTAGTGGATAAGGATAATGAACGTAAGCTTTTAGGAACTGTGACCAAGTCAGCTCTGCTGGATTATATTATTCAAGAGGCCAGAAGCGCTGAGGTTAATAGATAAGAGGAATGAACATGAAGAAAGAAATTATTGTTTACAGCATTTCAGATTCTTTGGGGGGGACTTCGCAGAAGCTATTGTCTGCGGTGACAGCCCAGTACCCAGATATTATTTTTAATAACAGCTATCGTTTTCCATTTATCAACAAAGAAGAAGAATTGCTGGATATTCTGCGCGATGCCATCAAGGACGATGCCCTTGTCATCAGTACACTTGTCGATGGTAGGCTAGCTGCTGCAGCTAGGGAGTTCAGTCAGGCCAATGGCCTTGCTTATCTGGATTTGATGCATCCATTTTTTGAGATTATCAGAGAAAAGACGGGCACCAGTCCTATAGAGGTGCCGGGTACTCTGCACCGGCTGGACACTGAGTATTTTAATAAAATTTCCGCTATTGAGTTTGCAGTCAAATACGATGATGGCAAGGCGCCGCAAGGATTTTTGGATTCGGATTTGGTGCTCTTGGGCGTCTCCCGTACATCCAAAACGCCACTCAGTATTTATCTGGCTAATAAAGGCTACAAGGTTTCTAACCTGCCTTTGATTCCAGAAGTCCCTCTGCCTCAGGTCTTGGAGAAGGTTGATCCGGAGCGGATTATTGGCCTTTTATGTGAGCCGGAAAAACTGTCTAAGATACGCAGTAATCGCTTGAATTCTCTGGGATTAACCCAGTCGACCAGCTACACAGATTTGGAAAAGATATACGAAGAACTAGACTACTCAAAAGAAGTCTTTAAAAAGTATCGGGCTCATGTCATCAATATCACTGATAAATCAATCGAGGAGACGGCTTTCTTGATTGAAGATCATTTAAAGAAATTGAGATAAGAAAGAAGATTGAGTGAGCGGTTATATAGTGAGGGCTGAAGATGGAGCAATATAAGCGTATTTTACTGAAAGAATTTGATAGTCGGCAGAAGGTCATTACAGAGCTGACCAACCTAGAGGCAATTTTGAATCTGCCCAAAGGAACGGAGCTGTATATCAGTGACATTCACGGGGAGTTTGCTGCTTTTGACTATATTTTGAGAAGCTGTGCAGGTATCCTCAATGAGAAGATCAAGGACTGTTTTGGAGACAGCTTGTCAGAAGTTCATAAGGACCGCCTGTCAGCGCTGGTTTCCTATCCTGAGCTTGTGCTGGGGGAAGAAACTAAAGGCCAAGACTGGTATCAAGAAACCATTCCCCAGCTCTTGAATTTGCTGGCTTTTGCGGGTGCCAAATACAGTCGTTCCAAGGTCAGAAAGGCCTTGCCGCCACAATATGCCTATATTATCGAGGAGTTGCTCTATAGTGACACGGCTCTAGCTGATAAAGTCCTATTTTGAGAATATCCTGACTTATGTGATTGAGCTGAGAGAAGCGGTGCCCTTTATTTTGGGCTTGTCCCGAAGTATCCGGCGGTTGTTGATTGACCATCTGCATGTGGTTGGAGATATTTTTGACCGAGGAGCTGGCAGTGCTCAGGTCATGGATGAACTGCAGCATTTTCACTCGCTCGATATTCAGTGGGGCAATCACGACATTATCTGGATGGGAGCCTTTTTTGGCTCTAAGGCTTGCTTACTCAATGTGCTGCGCATAGCAGCTCGCTATGGCTATCTCTGGGATATTGAGAAAGATTATGGTTTAAACCTGCGCTCCTTGACTCTTTTTGCGGACAAGACTTACCAGTCTAATCCTAAGTTTAGACCCATTCTTGGAGGCAGAGAGCAGGAGTTTTCTGAAGAGGAAATTCTGCAACTGGAAAAGGTTCACCAAGCCTTGTCGATTATCCAGTTCAAGCTGGAAAATCAACTTATCAAACGACGGCCTGAATTCCAGATGCAGGAACATGTGATGCTAGATAAGATCGACTATTGGGAAGAAAGCATTACGATTGACGATACCAAGCATGCCTTGGTTAATACCTGCTTCCAAACTATCAATCCGGAAAATCCTTCAGCTTTGACACCAGAAGAAAATCAAGCTGTAGACAGTATGCTGGCCTCGTTCCAAAGTTCTCTTAAGATGGCAGAGCATATGAGTCTTCTGATGAACAAGGGCTCTATGTATAAGATTTACAACCAGCACTTGCTTTTTCACGGCTGCATTCCTCTGGAGCCGTCAGGAGAATTCCAGCCTTTCATTCTTAATCAAGCCCATTATGCGGGCAAGGAATTGCTGGATTTTTTTGAGTATCATATTCGACAGTCGGCCAAGAACAAGGAGGTGGGTGATGATTTGTCGACTGATTTGATTTGGTATTGCTGGAAAGGCAAGTTGTCTCCTCTGTTTGGCAAAGAAAAGATGACTACCTTGGAGCGCTATTTCATTGAAGATAAGGAGACCCACAAGGAAGTGGAAAATTCTTATTTTTCTTATCGTAATTCTGAGAAAGTCTGCCAGCTGATTTTGGAAGAATTTGGTCTCTTTTCTCAAGAGTCTAGGATGGTCAACGGTCATACTCCGGTTAAGACAGGCAAGGGAGAGTCGCCTATCCGTGGGGGCGGTCTGCTCTTTGTCATTGATGGTGGTCTCTGCAAGGCTTATCAGAAGAAGACTGGAACGGCTGGCTATTCACTGCTCAATAATTCCTATGGCTTCCAGCTGGTGACCCATCAGCCTTTCCAAAATGCTCAAAAAGTTGTAGAATCGCCTTTTGCTCAGACCTCCCTGAAAAAGGTGATTGAAAATGTAGAGGAACGAACCCTCATCAAATCTACTACCATCGGTCAGAGCTTGTTCGCTCAACAACAAGAACTCTTTGGCTTACTGCATGAGTTTTATGACCGGTGATGTTTAGCCCTAAGTTCTACAGAATTTAGGGTCTTTTCTTTCTTGTTCCAGTTTCTCTTTCGTGTTACAATAGGAGTATTGAAATTTTGAGGAAAGAACATGATTTATTTAGATAATTCAGCGACAACCAAGCCTTATCCTGAGGCTTTGGTCGCTTACACAGAGGTCGCTTCTAAAATCTGGGGAAATCCATCCAGTCTGCACAGTTTAGGCAGTCAGGCAACCCGTCTCTTAGAAGCCTCACGCAGGCAAATAGCAGAGCTTTTAGGCAAGTCTTCATCGGAGATTTTTTTTACGTCTGGAGGGACAGAAGGGGACAACTGGGTGCTTAAGGGAGTTGCTTTTGAAAAGGCTCCCTTTGGCAAACACATCATCGTATCTAATATTGAGCATCCCGCGGTTAAAGAATCAGCCCTCTGGCTGCAGAGTCAAGGGTTTGAAATAGATTTTGCACCAGTCGATAAGTCTGGTTTTGTTGAGGTAGACAAGCTAGCGGAGTTGATTCGACCAGACACCACTCTAATCTCTATCATGGCTGTCAATAATGAAATCGGTAGTATTCAGCCCATTCAGAAAATATCAGACCTGCTAGCAGACAAGCCGACTATTTCCTTTCATGTGGACGCTGTACAGGCTGTTACGAAGATTCCGACAGCTGTTTATCTGACGGAGCGTGTGGATTTTGCGACGTTTTCCAGTCATAAATTTCACGGTGTCCGGGGCGTAGGATTTGTCTATATCAAGTCTGGCAAGAAAATCAGTCCTCTCTTGACTGGTGGCGGCCAGGAGTCGGACAAACGCTCCACAACGGAAAATCTAGCTGGCATTGCAGCGACAGCCAAGGCTCTGCGTTTGTCCATGGAAAAGCAAGAAGCATTTGCCCAGCGGACGGCTCAGATGAAGCAAATTCTCTTTGAAGAGCTGCAGAAGTATCCAGATGTGATGATTTTCTCAGGCCTGGAAAATTTTGCGCCTCATATACTAACCTTTGGTATCAAGGGAGTGCGGGGTGAAGTCGTCGTCCATGCATTTGAAGACTACGAGATTTATATCTCGACTACCAGCGCTTGCTCTTCTAAGGCTGGAAAGCCAGCAGGAACCCTAATCGCTATGGGCGTTGAGAAATCTCTCGCTCAGACTGCTGTTCGTATCAGTTTAGATCTTGACAACGATATGAGCCAGATGGAGCAGTTTTTGACAACTTTTAAAATTATTTACGAAAAAACCAGAAAAGTAAGGTAAACAATGCAATATTCAGAAATTATGGTGCGCTACGGTGAACTGTCCACCAAGGGCAAGAACCGCATGCGCTTTATCAACAAACTCAAACGCAATATCCAGGCTGTCTTGTCAGTCTATCCCAAAGTCCATGTCAAGGCTGACCGTGACCGAACTCATGTCTATCTGCATGGAACAGACTATCAGCCTGTCGCTGAGTCGCTCAAGCAGATTTTTGGGATTCAGAATTTCTCGCCGTCTTACAAAATTGAAAAATCTGTGCCAGCCCTAATCGAAGCTGTCCAATCTATCATGAAGGAAGTCTATCAAGAGGGCATGACCTTTAAGATTTCCAGCAAACGAAGTGATCACAGCTTTGAATTGGATAGCCGCGAGCTTAACCAAACGCTTGGGGATGCTGTTTTTAAGGCCATTCCAAATGTTCAGGTCAAGATGAAAGCGCCTGATATTGAGCTTCGTGTCGAGATTCGTGAAGAAGCGGCTTATATTTCTTATGAGACGATTCGAGGTGCAGGTGGGTTGCCAGTTGGCACTTCAGGCAAGGGCATGCTCATGCTGTCTGGCGGGATTGACTCACCAGTGGCTGGCTATCTAGCTCTCAAGCGAGGTGTAGATATTGAGGCGGTTCACTTTGCCAGTCCGCCTTACACCAGTCCAGGTGCGTTGAAAAAGGCTCAAGATTTGACGCGAAAACTGACCAAGTTTGGTGGCAATATCCAGTTTATCGAAGTGCCTTTTACAGAGATTCAGGAGGAAATCAAGGCAAAGGCTCCAGAAGCCTATCTGATGACACTGACTCGTCGCTTTATGATGCGTATTACAGATCGGATTCGGGAGGAGCGGGGCGGTCAAGTCATTATCAATGGAGAAAGTCTTGGTCAGGTGGCAAGTCAAACCATTGAAAGTATGCAGGCTATCAACGCAGTGACCAATACACCGGTTATCCGTCCTGTTGTGACGATGGACAAGCTGGAAATCATTGACATTGCTGAAAAAATCGATACTTTCCAAATCTCTATCCAACCATTTGAAGACTGCTGTACCATTTTTGCTCCAGACCGACCTAAAACTAATCCGAAAATCAAGAATGCTGAGAAGTACGAAACTTACCTAGATGTTGAAGGCTTGGTGGAGCGCGCTGTTGCAGGAATCATGATTACAGAAATCAGACCGCAAGCAGAGGCTGATGAAGTTGATGAGCTGATTGAGGGGCTGTTGTAAAAGCGAGAGAAGGTGATGTTTATGCTTGCTGTTTTTCTCTTAATTCCTTTTCTGCTGATTCGTTTTCCTTTATTAAGTCATTTTGGCAAAAATGCTTTGTCACGCGCAGCTTATTTTGCACCAGTTTAAGGAAAAGAAAAGATAGCTTATACGATTTATCAATTGAGCAATCTAGCCTTGTTCATAACTCCTTTTTTGCTTGAAATTAAGTTTGATTGGTCTGTTTTCTTTTATGTTGGTATGACTATCTACCTGCTTGGTTTGGCTTTGTGTGCTATCAGTATGAGAGATTTCGCTAGACCATATGCAAACGGCATGAATACAAAAGGCCTTTATCGCTATTTCCATAATCCCATGTATGTAGCTTACTTTGTTTGTTTTTTGGGAATAGCTTTTTTGACTAAGTCAATGATTTTCTTTCTGATTTTAGTGATTTTTCAGACTGCGGCCCACTGGATTATCCTCTCTGAGGAGCGCTGGTGTCTTGAAAAATTCGGAAAGTCTTATCAAGACTATCAAGATAGGGTGCGGCGTTATATTTAGAAATTTTTTATCTAATCATTATTTAACAAGGCGGTTAGCGGATAACAATAGAAATACTATTTATCTGATTTGTAACAAAATTAATACTAGATGGAGTTTGAGATGGGATATTGGGATTATTTTTCGAGAGGCTTGCTTCAATCATTTTCTTGGAAAGACGGCTATGACAATGCTTTGTTAAGAGACGTGCCAGGGGAATCATATTTGTTAGGTGTCTTCTCGCATTCTTTGTTAGCCGTATTGATTACTTTTCTTGTTTTTTATGGTTTAAATATTGCTAAATTAAAAGCAGGTTCTTGGAAAGCTCTTATTAGCAAAGAATATCAAAAGAACCCAGTTAAATCTGTATTAGTTCTTGGTTTTGCTTTACCAATTACGATTCTTGTTCTTGTTTTTCATGAAGTTCATAGACCTATAGAAGCTCTACATGTTTATGAATATTTCAAAGAACAAAACGTGCACGCTGATATTGTTCGCTTAATTGATATAGAAATACATACTACGACTGGTAGGTATGGAAGAAAGATATTTAGTAATCTTATCTTCATAGTTGAAACAAAAGAAGGGACTCGTAAAGTGAACATTTCCGATGCCACACAGTATGAGGCAGAATTTTTAAAAGAAAATCTTGAAACGCCAACAAATATTTCCGTTCATGTAAATAATAAGGATGAAATAGTCTTTGTTCATTAGCAGACAAAATCTAAAGATAATTCTTAAAAATCCGTTTTCATTAGATGGAAAAGCTTGCTAAAGAGCAGCAGAAGTGCTATACTTATAGAGTTGACTATGCACATTCCTGTGCAACCGCACGATCATCGTTGCTCGTCGTATAACAAATTTAAACTTCGTCATTATCGCCTTGTCTAACACAAGTTATGCTTTCGGCTCAATTCCTAGTTTATTCTTTGTTATACTTAGAGCTCTTCTCTTAAGTGGTTCGTCCCACGATGCTAGGCGAGTCTTCACAAAATCCGGGGAAACCCTAAAAAACATAGGAGGTGCATAATGAGCACATACGCAATCATTAAAACTGGCGGAAAACAAGTTAAAGTTGAAGTTGGTCAAGCAATCTACGTTGAAAAGTTGAACGCTGAAGCTGGTCAAGACGTTACTTTTGACGAAGTTGTTCTTGTTGGTGGTGAAAACACTGTTGTCGGAACTCCGCTTGTTGCTGGAGCTTCTGTTGTCGGAACTGTTGAAACAAGGCAAGCAAAAGAAGGTTGTTACTTACAAGTACAAACCTAAAAAAGGCAGCCATCGTAAACAAGGTCACCGTCAACCATATACAAAAGTTGTCATCAACGCTATCAACGCTTAATTTTAAGGAGATTAAATGATACAAGCAGTCTTTGAAAGAGCCGAAGATGGCGAACTGAGGCGTGCAGAAATCACAGGTCACGCCGCGAGTGGTGAATACGGCTTTGATGTCGTATGTGCGTCCGTTTCGACGCTCGCCATTAATTTTGTCAATTCAGTTGAGAAATTCGCAGGCTACGAACCAAACTTAGAATTAAACGAAATAGAAGGCGGTTATCTGAAGGTTGAAATTCCTCAGGATATACCGTCGCACCAAAGAGAAATGACTCAGCTTTTCTTTGAATCATTTTTCCTAGGAATGGCAAACTTATCGGAGGACTCTTCTGAGTTCGTCCAAACCAGAGTTATCACAGAAAACTAACACGGAGGAAAAACATTATGTTAAAAATGAATCTTGCTAACTTGCAACTATTCGCCCACAAAAAAGGTGGAGGTTCCACATCTAACGGACGTGATTCACAAGCGAAACGTCTGGGAGCTAAAGCAGCTGACGGTCAAACTGTAACAGGTGGCTCTATCCTTTACCGTCAACGCGGCACTCACATCCATGCAGGTGTCAACGTTGGACGCGGTGGAGACGATACTTTGTTTGCAAAGGTTGAAGGCGTAGTACGCTTTGAACGCAAAGGACGCGATAAGAAACAAGTTTCTGTTTACCCAATCGCTAAATAATTAATAAGAAATCCCCATGCTCAATATCCGAGCATGGGGATTTCTTATTAGAGACGGCACGATAAAGCATTTGTTTAATGATTCATGATGATGCTCATCAATTTTAGCATACAAACTCTGATAATATTCTAAAATTTTTAATTTTTTTAGACTAATAAATATCTGAAATCGCTTGCAGTTCCTATTTTTTTATGTTATTCTATATAAAATAGATGCAATCATGTTTCTAAATCTAAAAAGATAAGGAGAAATTATGGAAAAAGAATCATTTAAACTTCCAGGCTTTTCATTGTACAAATTGAAAGTTGGATTAGCATCAGCAACTCTTCTATTTGCCTTTTCACAAGCTTCGCATGTTTTTGCAGACCAGGTTGGGACACCACCTTCAAGCGGTATAGCAAAAACTGAAGCAGTAAGCTCTCCGATTGAAGCTGCTGGTGCTGAAATTGCTGCTGATACGACGAAACCTGTTGTTGAAGAATCTACAGCGAAACCAGGAGACTTGATTGATGTCTCAAAAAATGTATCGCCTGTTGATGTCAAAGAAAGTCAAGACGGCAATCAAACAGTCCATGTTGAAACGGCGACTGTTGATGTTACAAAGACAGAAGTGGCTCCGGCAAAGGTTGATAAGGCGCCAGATCCAATAACTAGACGTACTGAAAATACTTTATCTGGCACAGATGAAAATGGGAATCCCTATACGCAGTACGAGCGAGTGGATAAGACTACAACCATTACCTACACCTCAACGCCACCAACTGTAACAAAAGCTGGTTCAGCTGATATTGTCTTTGTTGTTGACCGTTCAGGATCCATGGGTAGCACAATTGATATTGTTCGTGCAAATATTAATGAATTTGTGCGAAATATTACTAAAGAGGGGATTACAGCACGTTTGGTCTGGCAACATTTAGCGATGAAGTCTACGGCCGTAATTCTGGCAGCAAAGATGAAGATACGGTTCTAACACGGTTTGGGTCATCTTATTTTACAACTGATCCGGCTGAGCTCGAAAAAGCGTTAGCTGCAATTCGTATAGCGAGTGGAGGAGATACTCCAGAAACACCAACTCCTGCCCTGAACCAGATTATTTCGACTTATGATTGGTCCAAGTCATCTAAAAATAAGAAATTCGTCGTTTTATTGACAGATGCTGAAATGAAAGAAGACCCTTCAATTCCAACGGTTGCTGATACACTTGCGGCTCTGAAAGCCGCCGGTATAGAAAGAACCGTAGCGACGGTAAAAGCGATTGAGGGAATTTACAAAAATTTTGCAACAGAAGGCAGAGTGCTTGATATCGAAAATAACTTGGCTGATGCTCTGACAAAGGGAACCACTTCATGGATTGTTGAAAGTGTCAATGAAGCTCGTTACTATAAAATCATAAAAGATAGTTATCAATTCTATCTTGAGCGTCGTACTACAATGCCTACATCTACCGTCTACCATGTTCAGGCACCAACACTTTTGGCCAAATCAGAACAGTCTCTTCCTAAAACAGGAAGTAGCGAAAAGGCGGTCTATAGTGTTGTGGGGCTTGGTTTGCTTCTGGCTGGATTGGGGCTAGGTATTAGTGTAAGAAAATCAAAAGAACAATAACCATCTGCTTATAAAAAATGAATTTTCTATTTGAGTGATTTTGAATAAAATAAATACCAGAAACGAAGACATACGTCCTCATTTCTGGTATTTTTCGTTATGGTGTAACTTCTTCATCTTTTATATTAACAACGCCATACCAATTTGCATAATAGGTCTTTCCGTTGTAGTTGACAATAGATTGCCTATAAAGTTCACCGTACTCACCAAAGTAATAATAGTACTTGCCAATCTTATAAAGTCCGTTTTTATAAGGTGTTCCATCTTCTCTAAAGTAATAAGTGTATTCAGAGTAACTAACAAATCTGTTTTTAACCATTTCTCCGTAAGAATCAAAGAAGTATTGCTTGCCGTCTACACTGTAAAGATTGATGACCCTTCGTCCTTTTTCGTCAAAATAATAGACCTTACCTGTTGGGCTAGTATAGAAAGAGTTTTTTAGATTCGTCGGAATTTGTTCTCCTGGATCATCCCGAACTTCGTATATAGATCTAATAGGATCAAGTGCATAGTATTTACCCTTGTAAAGAACGATTCTATTTCTAATCCTTTCACCAGTTTCTTCATCAATAACGCTAGGAAGGTCACGCTTAGGAGCTTCCGGAACCTTGATAGGTCCTGGATCATCAAAGATAGTAGGGTCGTCCTCAATGTCTGGTACACTAGGATCGTAAATACCAACTTCACGTCTAGAAGCCCAGTCAGGGATTGACTTGTTCTCCGCTCGAACTGTTCCGGTGGAAATCAAAGCAGCGGCTAAAGTCGCAGCAGAAGCCAGGGAAAGCCCCAGCCAGTAGCGGCGGTTGAACATTGCTTTGGTGTTCTTTCTTGTCTCATAGCAAATCCTTTCTATGCAACTGTTAGCACAAGATAAAAGAATCTTGTTTTTAACAGTTAGGTTATGTTATTTCTATAAAATTATACCTCTGTAACATTTCTATAATATTGTAATACTATTTCATTTTTATAGAGATTGTATTACTAATTGGTGATAAAAACAAACAATCATTAGATAATATGTAAACGTTTACAAACATCGTTTTTTGTGCTATTATTATAGGGATGAAAGGAGAATGCCTATGATGAAAAGGTATAAATTGCTATTGGCGCTTGCCTTATCATTACTAGTTTTTTGGCCATTGGGAGCCATAAAAGCAGATTCGGTTAATCAGCCGCCAGAATCTGCTAACCAGTCTGAACAAGCAAGTGCTGCAGTTGTATCGGACTCTTCTGATAGTGGTGTAGGAGCTAGTGGCACGCCAAGTCAGGATAGTCATATTGCTGCAAAAGCCTTGCCAGTCTCCGATGCTTCGGAAGTTGCAGCTACTGAAACTACTGCTTCAACCCAAGAAGGCAATACTGGTAATTTGCTAGAAGACTCTGCCAAACCAGCGACTGCGCAGGCAGCAGAAGTTTCCTCAGGTGCCAATCAACCTCAAGGTCAGGCGGTGACTGATGCGCCGCCAGCTTCTAAGAGAGTGCAGCAGCTTGTGGCGGATATGACGCTTCGTCAGAAGATTACCCAGATGCTGATGCCAGACTTCAGAAAATGGCAGCAAGAGGGTCAAGCCGCCCAGTTCGATATGACGGAGCTTAATAAAGAAGTGGCAGAAGCGGTTGATAAATACGACTTTGGCGGAGTTATTCTTTTTGCTGAAAATGTGAAGGGAACTGCTCAAACCTTGGCCTTGACTCAAGCTCTGCAACAAGCAGCTATCAGTAACCAAGCTAATAATGGTAAGTTGCCACTCTTGCTTGCTATAGACCAAGAAGGTGGTATTGTCTATCGTTTGGGCAGCGGGACAGCTCTTCCTGGGAACATGGCAGTTGGCGCGACGCGTGATCCAGAATTAGCCAATCAAGCAGGACAAATTATCGGACGGGAATTATCGGCTTTAGGTTTGAATGTCAACTTTGCTCCTGTTTTTGATACCAATAATAATCCGCAGAATCCCGTTATTGGTTTGCGTTCCTTCTCTTCAGATCCTAAGGTGGTCGCTCGTTTGGGAACGGCTATGATGGAGGGGATTCAGAAATACAATGTCGCAGTAGCGGCTAAGCATTTCCCTGGGCATGGCGATACGGCGGTGGATTCTCACACTGGTCTGCCTCTGGTAGATAAGTCCTATTCGGAGTTAGAGGCACTGGAGTTGCTGCCTTTCAAAGCTGCCATTGACAAAAACGCTGATATGCTGATGACTGCCCATATTCAGTATCCTCAGATTGAAAAAGACACGGTTATATCTAAACAAACTGGGGAAACTATCTATATTCCTGCTACCTTGTCTGATGACATTATTACCGGCATTGTTCGCAAGAAATTTGGCTACAAGGGAGTGGTGGTATCTGATGCTATGGGCATGGATGCGATTGCCAAAAACTTCGGAGAATCTGAAGCGGCTATCATGGCTATCAAATCAGGTGTAGATGTGGTGCTGATGCCAACTGTCTTACGCAGCAAGAGTGATTTAGCTAAAATCGATAAGATTATCAACGATATTGAACAGGCAGTTCAGAGAGGCGATATTCCAGTCAGCAGATTGGATGAGTCTGTGACTCGCATCTTGAATCTAAAAGAAAAACGGGGTATTTTAGACTTTGACCCATCTGAGCGCACCCAAGCTAAGGCTGAAGCAATTGTTGGCTCAGAGTTAAACAGAGATACCGAGAGAAAAATCGCTGCTAGTGCAGTAACGGTAGTTAAAAACGATGATACTGTTCTGCCCTTTAAGGTCAAATCTGGTGACAGGATTTTGCTGCTAGCGGCTTATGACGATGAAGTGCCAGGACTAGAGCTGGGTGTCAAGCGTCTGATAGCGGACGGAGTGATTCCAGCAGGTGTCACATACGAAGCGCTAAACTACAGCAAAACAACCAAGTTAGAAGATTTGAAAGGGAAGATTAACCAAGCGACACACCTTGTCTTAATCTCTGAAATTGGTCGTCAATCTCAATTAGCCAGTGATTTTTGGTTGACAAAGGTTCCGACAGAAGTCGTGGACTATGCAAATGCAACTGGAAAACAGGCAGCTGTCATGAGCATTTCTAAACCTTATGATGTAGCGAATTATCCTAATGCCAAGGCTATTGTAGCAGTTTATGGAAACAAGGGAATGGATCCAACTGAGTCTCTGAAGCCGGACAATGCCTTCGGCCCTAATATCCCGGCTGGTGTGGAAGTCATTTTCAATGGTCAAAATCATGTTGGGAGGTTACCGGTAAATGTGCCGCTCATCAAGGATGGTATCATGTCTGAGACAGAGGTGGCCTATCCTATCGGGCATGGTCTCTTTTATACCGATCCAGTTAAGGATATCAAAGTCAATATCCCTGCATCTGCTCAGCTAGATCAGCCTTTTATAGCTACGGTTACCCTGAGTGGACTAAACAGTCTAGAGAAAAATGACTACCGTCTTGCTCTTAAGGTGGATAGTCAGCATTTCAGCATCCTGCCAAGTCCTGACTATACCATCTCTGGTGATACTGTTTTGATTTCTAAAAAAGCCAATGATACTAATCCGGTTGAGATTAACTTGAAAGGCTTAGTAGAAGGTCAGTTCAGTCCAGTATTTTCCCTGACCTTGATTGACAGTCAAGATAGAGAATTCAGCATGGGAGAAGGTTATTACAAGGAGCTCGTTCAGATTACTGCAGCTAGGCAGAGCATGGTTCCAGGTCAACAAAATCCTCCGCAGTTGAGTTTGCGTTCTGTTGAACCTGTAAGTTCTCGTCGGCAATTAAGTCAGCAGGCTGCACAGTTTAATCAGCTTCCTAAAACGGGAGACGGCAGCAGTTTGTTCTTAGTCTTGCTGGGTGCCTTGTTCTTGTTTGGGGCTGTCTATTTGTATGACTTGTCCTCTCGCAGACTATAAGCAATAAAAGAACGAACGAGCGAGCAGTGTTGAAGGGATCACAGTTTTACTTATTCTTGATAACATAACAAAAAGGAAGAATCCAAAGCAAGTTTGCAGTAAAAACGGATTCTTCTTTTTTTATTTGGAAATTAGTAGGAATGCGGTAGCTGAGAGCTTTATGTGTTTCCTAAAAGCATACTGACTTGAATATTTTACTCATCTGTCATCGGTTTACTATTTACTTTTTATACGCTTTTTGGTATAATAGTTCATGTTATAAAATGTAACATCAAAGGAGGTTCTATCCATGAAAGCATCAAAGTGGTTGATTGCGACTGGAGTTGCACTGAGCGCCGGGCTATTGCTAACAGCTTGTAGCCAGTCTTCATCTAGCACAAATAATTATACTTACGTTTATAGTTCAGACCCTGACAGCTTGAACTATCTTGCTACAAACCGTGCAACGACAGGTGATGTCATTTCCAATTTGGTCGATGGACTTTTTGAAAATGACAAATACGGGAACTTGGTTCCCTCTATCGCGAAGTCATGGACAGTTTCTAAGGATGGTTTGACCTATACTTATAAGCTCCGTGATGATGCTAAATGGTACACATCCGATGGTGAAGAATATGCAGAAGTAAAGCTCAGGACTTTGTGACTGGCTTGAAGTATGCAGCGGATGAAAATTCTGAAGCTATTTATCTAGTTCAGGACTCTGTGAAGGGCTTGGATGCTTATATCAAGGGTGAAGATAAGAATTTTGAAAATGTTGGTGTCAAGGCTATTGATGACCATACCCTGCAATACACTCTGGCCCGCCCTGAGCCATACTGGAACTCTAAAACGACCAGCACGATTCTTTTCCCAGTCAATGAAGAGTTTCTGAAAGCAGAAGGAAGCAATTTTGGCTCTGTCAAACCATCTAGCATCCTCTATAATGGTCCTTACTTGCTCAAGTCTCTGACTTCTAAGTCTGTGATGGAATTTGTCAAAAACCCAAATTACTACGACAAAGACAATGTCACTCTGGATAGTATCAAGCTGACCTACTATGATGGAAATGATCAGGAAGCACTGATCCGTAACTTCAGCGATGGCGTTTACAGCACAGCTCGTCTCTATCCGAATAGCTCAGGCTTTGCTTCAGTCAAGAAGAAATATGCGGACAATATCGTTTACAGCCCGCAGGATTCTACTTCTTATTACTATAATTTCAACTACAACCGTCAGTCTTACAATCATACTTCTAAAACAACAGACGCTCAAAAGTCTGCGACCAACGAAGCGATCATGAACAAAGACTTCCGTCAGGCTATTAACTTTGCCTTTGACCGTACTTCTTATGGTGCGCAAGGAAATGGTGAAGACGGAGCGACTAAGGTCTTGAGAAATACCTTGGTACCGCCTAGCTTTGTCCAAATCGGCGACAAGGATTTGGAACTGTTGTTGGGGAAAAATTAGTCAACTATGGCAGCCAATGGCAAGGAATTGACCTCTCTGACGCTCAAGACCCTTACTACAATCCTGAAAAGGCTAAGGCGAAATTTGCAGAAGCGAAGCAAGCTTTGCAGGCTAAGGGAGTTGAATTCCCAATTCACTTAGATATGCCAGTGGATCAGTCTAGCACGATTGGCGTTCAATGGGCTAGTTCAACCAAGCAGTCTATTGAATCGGCTCTTGGAGCGGAAAATGTCGTCATTGACCTACAAAAGATGAGCACAGACGATCTTAATAATATCACCTATTTTGCTAACTCTGCTGCTCAAAAAGACTATGATATGTCTACTGGTGGCTGGACTGGTGACTACCAAGACCCATCTACCTATCTTGATACTCTCAATATCAAAAATGGCGGAAGCTTGCAAAACTTTGGTTTTGAACCAGGCCAAGACAATGATAAGATTAAAGAACTAGGCTTGGACACTTATACCAAGATGCTGGAAGAAGCTAATGCTGAAACCAACGATGTGCAGCTGCGTTACGAAAAGTATGCAGAAGCGGAAGCTTGGTTGCTAGATAGCGGCTTGATTATTCCGACTGTTTCACAAGGGGCAACGCCGTCGGTTACTAAATCAGTGCCATTTAGAAAGGCCTACTCACCAGTTGGTGTCAAGGGTTCAGCCTACAACTTCAAGCTGACCCAGCTTCAGAAGGATGTTGTAACGACCAAAGAATACGAAACAGCTAAGAAAAATGGAAAGAAGAAGCTACTGCGGCAAATAAAAAAGCCCAGGAAGAACTTGCTGACCACGTTGAAAAATAAAAAAGACTTTACTTAGCGACATTGGGGCTGGATTTTTCCAGTCCCTTTTTGAATGGCTTGACTAAGGTTTTTGTAGTAAAATAGAAAGAAATACTGGAAGGAAGTGAGACGGATGCAGATAAGAATTTATAGTGCATTACCTGAGAAAGAAAAGCAGGAATTGTTTGAATTAGTTCAAGAGTGTAATAAGGCAGACGGAGGCTATCGACTGCCCTATCTGGATAATAATTATAATGCGGATTCGGAAATGCCAGCCTTCTTCTTGGCTGAGATGGATGGCCGAACTATCGGCTTTTTATCAGTCTACGCGGATGAACCCGGCCAAGCTGAGGTGTCTCTCTATGTTCTACCGTCGTATCGTCGTCAGGGTGTGGCTAATCAGCTCCTGGCTGCTTTTGCAAAAGTAGTTGATAAGTATGATTTGACCGAGATTGAGTATGTAGCAGAGCTAGCCTTTTTGAACGGTCATCCCGATTTTGCTCGGAGATTTGATTACCAAAATGATGAATCAGAAATCTGGCTGGCGCAGTCTGCTCAAACTTTTCCTCTGGAAAAGAGAGAAGGGATAGAGGTCTTGCAGGGAAGTTTGGACTTAGCGGAGGAGATTGCAGACTTTCAGTCCCAAGTCTTTGAGACACCGCTTGATGTTGCCTTCAAATATGCCCAAGAATCCATCAGCAGCGCATCCAGCTTGCTCTATATTCTGAAAAAAGATGATCGGGTTGTAGCTTCAGTATCAGTTGATACGGATTTTGGAACCAATTATTTCTTTGGCTTGGCGGTTGATCAAGACTTTCAGGGGCAGGGGCTAGGAAGCTATCTCTTGCTTGCAAGTATGCAGGATTTGAACGAGCGTAATGGACAGGAGTTTCAGATTGTCGTAGAAAAGCAGAATAGCCGAGCTTTGAAACTCTATAAAAAGCTAGGCTTCAAAGAGATGACAGAGGTTGTCTATCTAAAAGAAAAATAGCAAATTTTTCTCAGATTACTCATTAACTTAAAAGGAGAAACCGGCTTCTTACAGCTGGTTTCTTTTGTTCTGCCTTGGTTTATGGTATAATGAGACGATATGTAAAGAAGGAAAATGTTATGAATATTCAACAATTGCGTTATGTGGTTGCCATTGCTAACAGTGGGACCTTTCGAGAAGCAGCGGAAAAAATGTATGTCAGCCAGCCTAGTCTGTCTATCTCTGTCCGTGATCTGGAAAAAGAGCTAGGTTTCAAGATTTTTCGTCGGACCAGCAGCGGGACTTTTTTGACTCGCCGAGGAATGGAGTTTTATGAAAAAGCTCAAGACTTGGTCAAAGGTTTTGATGTTTTTCAAAATCAATATGCCAATCCTGAGGAGGAGCGGGATGAGTTTTCTATTGCCAGCCAGCACTATGATTTTCTGCCGCCTTTGATTACACAATTTTCTCAGACCTATCCTGAGTATAAGAACTTCCGGATTTTTGAGTCAACAACTGTACAGATTCTGGACGAAGTAGCGCAGGGCCATAGTGAAATCGGCATTATCTACCTTAATAATCAGAATACCAAGGGCATTATGCAGCGGGTGGAAAAGCTAGGCTTGGAAGTAGTAGAGCTGATTCCTTTTCAGACCCACATTTACCTGCGGGAAGACCATCCTCTAACTCAGAAGAAGGAGTTGGTCATGGAAGATTTGGCTGCTTTGCCGACTGTTCGCTTCACTCAGGAAAAGGACGAGTATCTCTATTATTCAGAGAATTTTGTCGATACCAGTGCTAGCTCACAGATGTTTAATGTGACGGACCGCGCGACCTTGAATGGGATTTTGGAGCGAACCGATGCTTATGCGACTGGATCTGGCTTTTTGGACAGCAATAGTGTAAATGGTATTACTGTCATCAAGCTTCGCGACAACTTGGACAACCACATGGTCTATGTCAAGCGTGAAGATGTGGATCTGACTCAGGTCGGAGAAGACTTCGTATCAGTTATGAAAGAGTATTTTGCACAGAAAAAATAAAGTATGAAAAGAAAAATTATTATTCCTTTTGCAGTCTTGATTCTTATTGCTGTGGATCAGCTGGTCAAGTTATATATTGTCAGCGATTTTAAGCTGGGGCAGGTCAAGAGTTTCATTCCGTATCTGGTGAGTCTGACCTATCTTCAGAATACCGGTGCAGCCTTCTCCATGCTGGAAAACCAGCAATGGCTTTTTACTTTGGTGACTTTCCTGGTTATCGGTGGAGCTGTTTACTACCTCATCAAGCACCTAAATGCCTCAAAGTGGATGCTGACCGGGCTGACCTTGGTGATTGCTGGTGGTTTGGGGAACTTCATTGACCGAATACGTCAAGGTTTTGTCGTGGACATGTTTCAGTTAGATTTTATCAATTTTGCTATTTTCAATGTGGCAGATATGTATCTGACCTTTGGTGTAGCTATTTTACTGCTGATGATTTTGAAGGAAGAAAAAGATGGAAGTAAGAATTGAGGCTTCAACAGCTGGTCAGCGATTGGACAAGGCGGTTGCAGAGCTGACAGACCTGTCAAGGAGCTTGGCTCATGAGCAGATTAAGAACGGCCAGATTTTGGTCAATGGACAAGCCAAAAAAGCCAAATACGCTGTCAAAGAAGGCGATGTCATCTCCTATGAGCTGCCTGAACCAGAAGTCGTCGAATATGTGGCAGAGGATATTCCGCTAGAAATTGTCTATCAAGATGAGGATGTGGCAGTCGTTAATAAACCTCAGGGAATGGTCGTCCATCCTTCGGCAGGCCATACTAGCGGTACTCTGGTCAATGCTCTTATGTACCACATCAAAGACTTGTCCGGCATCAATGGAGTTCTCCGGCCGGGGATTGTTCATCGGATTGACAAGGACACTTCAGGGCTTCTTATGATTGCTAAGAATGACCAAGCCCATGTGGCTCTGGCTGATGAGCTCAAGGATAAGAAATCCCTACGCAAGTATTGGGCTATTGTTCATGGAAATCTGCCTAATGACCGTGGAGTGATTGAAGCACCGATTGGCCGCAGTGAAAAAGACCGCAAGAAGCAGGCTGTGACGGCTAAAGGCAAGCCGGCTCTGACGCGTTTCCAAGTCTTGGAACGTTTTGGTGACTTTAGCTTGGTTGAGCTTCAACTGGAAACGGGACGGACTCATCAAATCCGCGTTCACATGGCCTACATTGGGCACCCTGTGGCTGGAGATGAGGTCTATGGACCACGTAAGACGTTAAAAGGGCACGGCCAATTTTTGCACGCGCGAACGCTGGGCTTCACCCATCCTCGAACTGGTGAAGTGCTGGAATTTATAGCTGAAGCGCCAGCTATTTTCCAAGAAACTTTGGAAAAGCTGCGACAAGGATAGCAAGTTCATTCATTATTAAAATACAAATTTTTCCTCCGACCGCTTCAATCGCGGTCGTTTTTATTTTCTGTAAATCGTGGTATAATAAGACAATCTAGCAGTGAAGGAAAAGGAAATGAAAGCAAAGCGTATCGTATTTAAGGTGGGGACTTCGTCATTGACCAATACAGATGGCAGTCTGTCACGCGCTAAAGTAAAGGAAATTACTCGGCAGTTGGCTCTTTTGCATGAGGCGGGGCATGAGTTAATCTTGGTCTCATCAGGAGCTATTGCGGCAGGTTTTTCTTCTCTGGGCTTTAAAAAGCGACCAACCAAGGTGGCGGATAAACAGGCTTCAGCTGCTGTTGGACAGGGTTTGCTCTTGGAGGAATATACAACCAATCTTCTTTTGAAGCAAATCATTTCTGCTCAGATTCTTTTAACTCAGGACGATTTTGCAGATAAGAGGCGGTACAAGAATGCCCACCAGGCCTTGTCTGTCTTGCTGAATCGCGGAGCTATTCCTATCATTAATGAAAATGACACGGTAGCCATCGAAGAGATCAAGGTCGGAGATAATGATACACTGAGTGCGCAGGTAGCAGCCATGGTTCAGGCGGACCTCCTGGTGCTCTTGACAGATGTAGATGGACTCTACACGGCCAATCCCTCTACCAATCCAGATGCTCGTCGACTTGAAAAGATTGAGAAGATTTCTTCTGAGTTGATTGATATGGCAGGCGGTGCAGGAACAAGCAATGGGACTGGCGGAATGCTAACAAAGATAAAAGCTGCAACGCTGGCGACCATGTCTGGAGTTCCGGTCTATATCTGCTCCTCGCTCAAGACTGATGCTCTGCTGGAAGCTACGGAGGAAACCAAGGATGGCAGCCTCTTTTTGGCTCAGGAAAAAGGTCTAAAAACGCAGAAGCAATGGCTGGCTTTCTATGCTAAAAGTCAAGGGGAAATCTATGTAGACCAAGGAGCAGCCGACGCTCTCAGAAATAATGGAAAAAGTTTGTTGGTTTCTGGTCTTGTATCTGTATCGGGTAGCTTTGTCTATCAAGATACAGTGACGGTTTACGAGGAAGACGGCGGAGCTATTCTTGGTAAAGGGCGCGTGCGTTTTGGCAAGGCTGCTCTTAAAGATATGCTCAAGTCCAATAAACCTAAAGGTGTTGTCATTCATCGGGATGATTGGATCTCTTTGACGCCGGAGTTGAATGATTTATTTACAGAATTTTAAAAGACAAGGAAAGGAGAAGCGATGACCTCAACACAAGCGATTTTTGAAAAGGTTCAGAAAGTCAAGAAGACGATTAATACAGCCACAACTGCTGAGAAAAACCATGCTCTAGAAGAAATGGCAAAGCAGCTCTGGCTTTCTCGTGCGGATATTTTTAGCAGCCAATGAATTGGATATGGAAGCGGCTAAAGGTAAGATTTCAGATGTGATGCTGGATCGCCTCTATCTGGACGAGGAGCGGATTGCTGCCATGGCAGAGGGTATTCGTCAGCTGATTGACTTAGAGGATCCCGTAGGGGAAGTCTTGGAAAGGACTGAGCTTGATAACGGTCTTGTGATCAGTAAAAAGCGGGTGGCTATGGGCATAATTGGTATTATCTACGAGAGCCGGCCTAACGTTACTTCAGACGCTGCGGCTCTTGCTCTAAAGAGTGGTAGCGCAGTCGTTCTCAGAAGTGGCAAGGATGCCTATCAGACAGCGCTTGCTATTGTCACAGCTTTGAAAAAAGGTTTGGCTCAGACGGCGATTTCACCAGATTGTATCCAGTTGGTTTCTGATACCAGCCGGGCTTCCGCCCAGGCCATGATGAAGGCCAAGGGATATCTGGATTTGCTCATTCCTCGTGGTGGCGCGGGTTTGATTCAGGCAGTCGTGGAAAATGCGACTGTGCCGGTTATTGAGACGGGTACTGGAATTGTCCATATCTATGTAGATAAGGATGCTGATCAAGCCAAGGCTTTGGCGATTATTGAGAATGCCAAGACCAGTCGCCCTTCTGTCTGCAATGCCATGGAGGTGCTGCTGGTTCATGAAGAGATTGCAGCTGCATTTTTACCACGTTTGCAGAAGATCTTGGTGACTGATCGAGATGCTGCGCAAGAAAAGTCTGTTGAATTACGTTTGGATGAGAAAGCAGCTCAGTATATCTCAGGAACACAAGCTAAATCGGAAGATTTTGATACCGAATTTTTGGACCATATCTTAGCGATTAAGCTGGTTTCCTCGCTGGAAGAAGCGGTGGAGCATATTGAAGCTCACAGCACCCATCACTCGGATGCCATTGTGACGGAGAAGGCTGCAGTGGCAGCTTACTTCACAGAGCAGGTGGATAGCGCAGCAGTTTATGTCAATGCCTCAACCCGCTTTACAGATGGCGGTCAATTTGGCCTTGGCTGCGAAATGGGGATTTCCACTCAGAAACTGCATGCCAGAGGTCCTATGGGACTGAAAGAGCTGACCAGCTATAAATACGTCATCCAAGGGACTGGTCAAGTGAGGAAATAATGATGAAAATTGGATTTATCGGTCTGGGAAATATGGGTGGCAGTCTAGCTCGCCTAGTTTCCCAAGATGAAAGATATAGAAGCGAATTGCTACTGGCCAATCGCAGTCGTGACAAGGCTGAAAAGATTGCTACGGAACTTGGTGGGCAGCCGGTCAGTAATGAAGAGGTTTTTGCTCAGGCAGAAGTGATTTTTCTGGGTATCAAACCGGCTCAATTTACTGACTTGCTGGCTGAGTATCAGGCAATTCTAGAAAAACGGGAGTCTATTTTGTTGGTTTCAATGGCTGCTGGTCTAACCTTAGAGCTATTAGAAAAATTTACACCTGGCCACCATCGTTGGATTCGGATCATGCCTAATACACCAGTAGCTGTAGGTGAGGGTGTTATTACCTATAACTTATCTCAGCGGGCAAATCAAGCAGACGAAGACTTGTTGCGTGAGCTTCTGTCTTCGGCTGGCCTTTTAGTCAAACTAGAGGAAAAACAGTTGGATGCAGCGACAGCTCTTGCTGGTTGTGGACCAGCTTTCGTCTATCTCTTTATAGAGGCCTTAGCGGACGCTGGGGTGCGGGCAGGACTCAGTCGCGATATATCACTTGAACTGGCCAATCAAACTCTCTTAGGTGCTGCCAAGCTAAGTCGGGTCAGCGGGCAACATCCGGCTCAACTTAAAGACCAGGTCTGCAGTCCGGCTGGTTCGACCATCGCTGGGGTAGCCAGCCTGGAAGAAAATGCCTTTCGAGGAACGGTCATGGATGCCGTTCAAGCTGCCTACAAGAGGACGCAGGAGTTGGGGAATAATTGATTTAGATCTTCAATTTTTTTAGATTATAGAAAGGGTGTGACTTGCGAGGACAATTTTTGTCTTTACAGGATCACTCTTTTTTCTTTGTTTGATAATCAAATAAGTCCTCTCTTTAAAACTGTGGTATAATAAGTACTATGCAAACCAAACCGACTTCTGCTTATGTGCACATTCCTTTTTGTACTCAGATTTGTTATTACTGCGATTTTTCCAAGGTTTTTATCAAAAATCAGCCAGTAGATAGTTATCTGGAGCATTTGATTGAGGAGTATGATTCCTACGATATCAAAAAGCTCCGTACCCTCTATATCGGTGGTGGGACTCCGACGGCTCTATCTGCTCCTCAGTTGGCCTTTTTACTGGAAAAGCTAACGGACAAGCTGGACTTGTCTTATCTAGAAGAATTGACTATTGAAGCCAATCCTGGAGATTTGGATGAGGAGAAGATTGCTGTACTTAAAGAGTCGCCTGTCAATCGGGTTTCGTTGGGCGTACAGACTTTCAATGACCGCATGCTCAAGCAGCTTGGTCGCAGTCACTTGGAAAAGGACATCTATGAGAATATTGCCTATCTCAAAAAAGCGGGTTTTGATAATATTTCAATCGATCTAATTTATGCCTTGCCCAATCAGACCATGGAAGATGTGAAAATCAATGTAGCCAAGGCCATTGCCCTAGACATTCCTCACATGAGTTTGTATAGCTTGATTTTGGAAAATCATACGGTCTTCATGAATCGGATGCGGCGTGGGAAGCTGCATCTGCCTAAGGAAGATTTGGAAGCGGAGATGTTTGACTACATTATAGCCGAGCTGGAAAAGGCCGGCTTCGAGCATTATGAGATTTCCAACTTTTCCAAGCCAGGCTTTGAGAGCTGCCACAATCTCATGTACTGGGACAATGCGGAATATTATGGTATTGGAGCGGGAGCGTCTGGCTATGTCGATGGTGTTCGCTACAAAAACCACGGGCCTATTCGTTATTATCTGCAGGCGGTGGAAGCGGGCAATGCCCGTGTGCAGGAAGAAGCGCTGACGCTGAAAGAACAGATGGAAGAAGAGATGTTTCTAGGATTGCGGAAGAAGTCAGGTGTTTCTAAAAAGCGTTTTGAGGAAAAATTCGGTCTTTCCTTTGAAAACCAGTATGGAGCTGTTGTGTCTGAGCTGACTGAACAGGGCTTGCTAGTGCCAGACAGAGATATCGTGCGCATGACCAAACAAGGTCTCTTTTTGGGGGATACGGTTGCTGAGAAATTTATATTGGAGTAAATCATGGGCTTAACTTATCAAATGAAAATGAAAATTCCTTTTGATATGGCAGATATGAATGGCCATATCAAGTTGCCGGATGTTATCCTGCTGTCCTTGCAGGTATCCGGGATGCAGTCGATTGAGCTTGGCGTCAGTGACAAGGATATGCTGGAGCGGTATAACCTAGTCTGGATTATCACGGACTATGATATTGATGTGACACGTCTGCCACGATTTGCAGAGGAGATTACTATCGAAACAGAAGCCTTAACTTATAATCGGCTCTTTTGCTACCGTCGCTTCACGATTTTTGATGAAGCGGGTGAAGCCATTATACAGATGATGGCAACTTTTGTTCTTATGGATCGGGATAGCCGCAAGGTTCGTGCCGTTGATCCGGAGATTGTAGCGCCATATCAATCAGAGTTTTCCAAGAAATTACTGCGTGGTCCTAAGTACCCTGACTTGGAAAATCCTGTCAGCAAGGACTACCATGTGCGCTTTTACGACTTGGATATGAATGGGCATGTCAATAATAGCAAGTATCTGGACTGGATCTTTGAGGTCATGGGTGCAGACTTCCTCACGAAACACATTCCCAAGAAAGTCCAACTCAAGTATGTCAAGGAAGTTCGACCAGGCGGCATGATTGCTTCTAGCTATGACCTAGAAGGTCTGCAGAGCAATCACCAAATTTCCAGTGACGGCGAAGTCAATGCCCAGGCTTTGGTTACCTGGCAAGAGTTTAAACATGAGAATGAGGAAGAGCAGAAATGACTTATAAAGGATATTTGATTGATTTAGACGGGACGATTTATAAGGGCAAGAGCCGGATTCCGGCTGGTGAAGCCTTTGTGCATGACTTGCAGAGGCGCAAGATTCCCTATCTTTTCGTGACCAATAATACCACGCGCACGCCAGAAACAGTGCAAACCATGCTGGCTGAAAATTTTAATATTGAGACGCCACTTGATACCATTTACACAGCAACTCTGGCTACCATTGACTATATGCAGGAGAAAAAGCTGGGCAAGAAAGTCTACGTCATTGGTGATGTGGGACTTAAACATGCTATTGAAGAAGCTGGATATATAGAAGACACAGAAAATCCAGACTATGTAGTAGTTGGGCTGGACTGGGAAGTGGATTACGAGAAGCTGACAATAGCAACTCTGGCCATTCAAAAGGGTGCTCACTTTATCGGAACCAATCCAGATCTCAACATTCCGACTGAGCGAGGTCTGCAGCCAGGAGCAGGTGCTATCAATGCCCTCTTGGAAGCAGCCACTCGGGTTGAGCCGACCTTTATCGGCAAGCCAAATGCCATCATCATGGAAAAAGCTATAGAGCATCTAGGACTGGCGCGTGAAGAAGTGGTCATGGTGGGTGATAACTATCTAACAGATATTCGAGCGGGAATTGATAATGGCATTCCGACGCTCTTGGTTACGACAGGCTTTACCCTGCCAGAAGAGGTGCCCAATCTGCCGATCCAACCGACGCATGTCTTGTCCAGTCTAGCGGAGTGGGACTTCGATGCGTGATAAGTTGAGATTTTCAGCCAGCGTCTTGTGCTTGCTGGCAGCAGCTATCCTGCTAACTATTTATCTGGCTTGGCTCTTATATCCGATGGAGATTTCTTATTTCAACTTGCCGGATAAGGTTTATCTGAAAGCAGAGACCATTCAGTATAATTTTAATATTTTGATGAATTACCTGACCAATCCTTTTAGTCAAAAGCTGGCGATGCCAGATTTTCGTTCGTCAGCAGCAGGGTTGCATCATTTTCAGGCGGTCAAGTATCTTTTTCACTTGGCGCAAGCTATTTTTCTAGTTGCTCTGCCTGCTTTGATTTTCTTTATCAAAAAAGTAGTCAAAAAGGGATTTTTAGGTCTCTACAGACGGGCTTTTCTAGTGATTAGTCTTTTGCCGCTTGCCTTAGGTGTACTGGCCTTTCTGATTGGCTTTAACAGTTTTTTTACACTCTTTCATCAAGTTCTCTTTGCCGGAGATAATACATGGATGTTTGACCCGGCCAAGGATCCAGTCATTTGGATTCTGCCAGAAGAATTTTTCATGCACGCCTTTATTCTTTTTGCTTTGCTTTATGAGGGAATCTTTTTGACCTTGTATTTCCTGAGCAGAAAGAGTAAAGAGCAAACTTAATATAGGAGATTTTATGTATTATATACCAGAACCTTTAAATCCTAAAAAAGATCTAGGACGATTTTCAGCGACTTGCTTTACTTATTTATGGGTCATGATTGCTGCTGTCTTCATTTACGTATTTGTTGCCTTTTTTGTCATCATGCCAGGACAAGGTATGGACATTCAAAAGACGCAAGACATTGTTACCAAATTCATGGAAAAGGACGGAGGAGCCTATATTCTAGCTTCCTGTCTTGGTGTTCTTACTTTCACGGTGTCTCGGGGTAAGCAGCTATTTAAATACGACCTTCGTCGCAAGGGGCGGAAGATGACCCCTAAAGTTTTCTTTTATATGATTTGCTTCCTTTTATTCGCCCAATTGTTTACAGCCGTTGTCAATCAGATGATGCAGGCTATCATTCAGCTCTTCAATCTAGATCTTTCTGGTATGGAATCAGGGAGCGGTGGTTCTGAGACACTAACCATGCTGATTTATTCATCCTTGATGGCTCCGGTTACGGAGGAAATCATTTTTAGAGGCGCTGGATTGCGAGCCTTAGAGAAGCATGGAAAGATTTTTGCCATTCTTATGACTTCGATTTTATTTGGCCTTTTTCACGAAAATCTTTATCAGTTTTATTTTGCTAGTTTGATTGGTTTAGGCTTTGGCTATATCGCTTTTGAATATTCGATTATCTGGTCTATCGTTTTTCATGCTCTCAATAACTTCGTCATAGCAGAAGGGATAGCTTTTCTTTCCAAAAAAGCTCCAGAGCCTATTGTTAACATCGTTTTTTACGGCCTATTAATCGCTGGCAGCACAGTATTCCTTTTGCTTTTAATCTTGAAGTGGCCAAAATTTAAGGAATACATTGACGCCAATCGTTCGCTCCCAGGGACCTACCGACAGGCTTTTAAGTCAGTCTGGTTCTGGGTTCTGGTTGTGTTTACTTTTCTTGGAACTTTTCTGCCTGTCATGGCAGCCTATCTTGTATCATTGATTAATAATAGCTAATTGCCTTTTATTTGGCAGGTATGCAACGATATGTAAGGAGTTGGATATAGTCCAGCTCTTTTTTTGTTCGATAAAAAGATAGAAATTGAAAGTTTTTGATAGAAAATGCTTGACATTGAAAATTAAAGAGGTATAATAATAATCGTAAACGATTCCAAAGGAGGTGCTTTATGCTGAAGTCGGAAAGAAAGCAGGTTATTCTAGAGACCGTCATAAGAGAAAAATTTGTTTCCTTAGACTATCTAGTACATGCTTTAAACACTTCAGAATCAACTATCAGAAGAGATTTGGATGAATTGGAGAGCGAGCACAAGCTGCGACGAGTTCATGGAGGAGCCGAAAGCCTTCATTTCTACAGGAAGAGGAGAGTAATCAGGAAAAATCTATCAAAAGCATTCAAGAAAAGACAGCTATTGCCAAGATGGCAGCAAGCTTGATTCAAGAGCATGATGTGATTTTTATTGATGCGGGGACAACCAATGAGCTTTTAGTCAACGAGTTGCATGATCCTAGAGTGACAGTCGTCACCAACTCCATTCACCATGCGACCAAGTTGGTAGAGCGCAATATCCCGACAGTCATTATCGGCGGAAAGGTCAAGCCCTCAACAGATGCCAGCATTGGCGGTGTTGCCCTAAATCAAATCGGTCAGTTGAATTTCGATAAAGCCTTTATTGGAATGAATGGCATTGACGATGGCTTCTTTACCACTCCAGATATGGAAGAAGGAGCTGTCAAAAGAGCGATTTTGGAGAACGCTAAGAAGACTTATGTCTTGGCTGATCTTTCTAAACTAGGACAGACGTCCTTTGTCAAGGTTGCTCCTCTTGCCAAAGCAAGCATTATTACTATTCAAAATGAATCGGAAGTGATTCAAGCGCTGAAAGAAAAAACGGAGGTGATTGAGGTATGATTTATACTGTCACACTAAACCCTTCCATCGACTATATTGTCCGTCTGGACAAGGTCCTTATAGGAAGCGTCAATCGGATGGACAGTGACGACAAATTCGCTGGTGGAAAGGGTATCAATGTTAGCCGAGTTCTCAAACGTCTAGGTATTGAGAATACAGCGACTGGCTTTATCGGTGGTTTTACTGGCAAGTTCATCACAGATATTCTGGAAGAGGAAGGAATCTCAAGCCATTTTGTAGAAATTGAGCACGATACTCGTATCAATGTCAAGATTAAAGCAGATGCTGAGACAGAAATTAACGGACCAGGTCCAGAAATTTCCAGTCAGAAACTAGAAGAACTTGAGAAGTTCCTTTCTTCTCTGACTTCAGAAGATACAGTAGTCTTTGCTGGCAGCAGTCCTAAAAATCTAGGAAATGTTGTCTACAAGGAGTTGATTGGCTTAACCAGAAAGACGGGAGCACAAGTTGTCTGTGACTTTGAAGGTCAGACGCTACTGGATTCTTTAGAGTTTGAGCCGCTTTTTGGTCAAACCTAATAACCACGAACTAGGTGATATTTTCGGAGTCAAGCTTGAAAGCTTGGATCAGATTGAGAGTTATGCCCGTCAAATCTTAGACAAGGGTGCCCAGCATGTCATCATTTCCATGGCTGGCGACGGTGCTTTACTGGTAACTCAAGATGGTGCCTATTTCGCTAAGCCTATCAAGGGCGATGTGAAAAATTCTGTTGGCGCTGGCGACTCTATGGTGGCTGGGTTTACTGGAGAGTTTGTCCGCTCTGGCGATCTTATTCAAGCCTTCAAATGGGGAGTGGCCTGCGGAACAGCAACCACCTTCTCAGATGATTTGGCAACAGCTGATTATATAAAAAGAAATCTATGAAAAAAAGTAGAGGTAGAAAAAAATATGAAAATTCAAGACTTACTAAGAAAAGATGTGATGTTGCTAGACTTGCAGGCAACAGAGAAAAAAGCCGTTATCGAAGAAATGATTCAAAGCCTAGTGGATCATGGCTATGTGACAGACTTCGAGACTTTCAAAGAAGGGATTTTGGCTCGTGAAGCCTTGACTTCTACAGGTCTGGGTGACGGAATCGCTATGCCTCACAGCAAAAATGCTGCAGTGAAAGAAGCGACTGTCCTTTTTGCCAAGTCAAATAAAGGCGTAGATTATGAAAGTTTGGATGGACAACCAACTGATCTTTTCTTCATGATTGCAGCTCCAGAAGGTGCTAACGACACTCACTTGGCTGCCTTGGCTGAATTGTCCCAATACCTGATGAAGGATGGTTTTGCGGATAAACTGCGTCAAGTGACTTCGCCTGATCAGGTGATTGAGCTCTTTGACCAAGCTTCGGAAAAAGCGGAAGAACCTGCTGTTGTCGAACCTGCCAATGAGGGGGGAGACTTCCTTGTAGCTGTAACAGCTTGTACGACAGGGATTGCGCATACTTACATGGCTCAAGAGGCCTTACAAAAGGTCGCAGTTGAAATGGGTGTCGGCATCAAGGTTGAAACCAATGGTGCCAGTGGTGTCGGAAATAAACTGACAGCAGAAGATATCAAAAATGCCAAAGCTGTTATCATCGCTGCTGATAAAGCGGTAGAGATGAATCGCTTCGACGGTAAGCCGTTGATCAATCGTCCAGTTGCAGATGGTATTCGTAAGACAGAAGAACTTATTAATCTGGCTCTTTCAGGAAATGCTGAGATTTACAAGGCTGCCAATGGTGGCGGTACGGCAGAGTCTAGTAATGAAAAACTTAGTCTGGGTGGCGCTTTCTACAAGCACTTGATGAGCGGTGTTTCCCAAATGTTGCCATTCGTTATTGGTGGTGGTATCATGATTGCCATTGCATTCTTGTTGGATCAGATCTTAGGTGTACCAAAGATCAGCTTTCTAATCTGGGAAGTTATCATGAAATTGCAGCGCAGTTTAAAGCAATTGGTGCAGCAGCCTTTGGCTTCATGTTTCCAGTATTAGCTGGTTATATCTCTTACTCAATCGCTGAAAAGCCAGGGCTGGTTTCTGGTTTCGTAGCTGGTGCAATTGCAAGTAGCGGTGCATCATTTGGCGGTGTTGCCTATGCTGAAGGCGGTCAGAAAACAATTGATTTAGTTGGTGTATCATCTGGTTTCCTTGGAGCTTTGGTAGGTGGCTTCTTAGCTGGTGGTATCATCCTTCTCCTTCGTAAGCTTCTTGCAGGTCTGCCTCGCTCACTTGAAGGTATCCGTTCAATCTTGCTCTTGCCTCTTCTGGGCGTTCTTGTTACTGGATTTGTGATGTTGGCGGTCAATATTCCAATGTCAGCAATCAATACAGCCTTGAATGATTTCTTGGCAAGTCTGAGCGGAAGCTCTGCGGTTCTTCTTGGTCTCTTAGTCGGCGGTATGATGGCTGTCGATATGGGTGGACCGGTTAATAAGGCTGCTTACGTATTTGGTACTAGTACACTTGCAAGCACTGTTTCAACTGGTGGTTCACCTGTAATGGCAGCTGTAATGGCAGCTGGTATGGTTCCGCCTTTGGCAGTATTTATTGCAACTCTTTTGTTCAAACATAAATTCACTGAAGAAGAACGTGATTCAGGTTTGACCAACATTGTCATGGGACTGTCTTTCATCACAGAAGGAGCAATTCCTTTTGGAGCTGCTGACCCAGCTCGTGCTATTCCAAGCTTTATCGTAGGTTCAGCTCTTACAGGTGCTCTTGTAGGATTGTCTGGTATCAAGCTAATGGCTCCTCATGGAGGAATCTTCGTTATCGGATTGACAAATAATCCAATCCTTTACTTGGTATATGTATTGATTGGTGCAGTAGTCAGCGGTATTATCTTTGGTTACCTGCGCAAACCACTTAAAAAATAATATTTAAAAGAATCTCGCTTGTCAGTGAGATTCTTTTTTGTGTTTTCCGGCCTGCAAATTTTAGCATGGAAACTTCGCTCGATATATGGTATAATGGGCCTATCGCATATTTTTAGGAGAATAAAAATGAACATACAGCGCGAAAAAGAATTTGTTAGTCAGTACCATTTTGACGCCCGAAATTTTGAGTGGGAAAAAGAAAATGGAACACCTGAAACCAAGGTTGATGTGAATTTCCAATTGGTCAAAAGAGATGTCGAAGCACACACAACTTCATTGATTGTGATTTTGACCTTTATGATTGTTTTTGAGAATTTTGTTATCAGCGGAACTATTTCGCAAGCCAACCACATTCACGGTCGTCTTATTGAGGAACCGAGTGAATTTGACCACGATGAAGTAGAAGAGCTGGCTCGGCCTTGCCTGACCATGCTCAACCGCTTGACTTATGAAGTGACAGAAATTGCTCTGGATTTGCCGGGCATTAATTTGGAGTTTTAATCATGAAGTTAGCGGTTATCACAGATTCATCGGCCTATCTGCCGGCTTCCCTACTGGAGAATGAAAATCTTTTCGTTTTGGATATTCCAGTCGTGATTGCTGGTGAGTCTTATGTCGAAGGCAGAAACTTAACAGCTAGTGAATTTTATGAAAAAATGGCTCAGTCAGATGAACTGCCCAAGACCAGTCAGCCTAGCATTGCTGAGTTAGAAGAGATTCTCACCATTCTAGATGGCAAGGACTATACCCATGTTCTGGGGCTCTTTCTATCTAGTGGTATTTCTGGTTTTTATCAAAACATTCAGTATCTGAAAGATGAATTTCACGGTTTGCAAATTGCCTTTCCGGATTCCAAGATTACCAGTGCTCCGCTCGGTATCATGGTCCAATCTGCTCTAGAGTGGGCAGAAGAAGGGCTGGAGTTTGACACAATTTTAGCTAATGTCCAGAAGCAGATTGATGGCACCGGCGCCTTTATCATGGTGGACGACTTGGACCACTTGGTCAAAGGAGGACGCCTGTCTAACGGTGCAGCTATTCTGGGAAATCTGCTCAGTATCAAGCCTATTCTGTATTTAACAATCATGGTGTGATAGAGGTTTTTGAAAAAATTCGGACGGAGAAGAAGGCTACCAAGCGTATGCTGGAACTTGTCCAAGAAAGAACGGCGGGCGGTGCTTATCAGGTTATGGTTATCCATGGCAATGCGCCAGAAAAAGCAGCTGAGCTTCAGAAAAATCTGCTAGACAGTGGTATTGCTGGCGAAGTTCCTATCGTAACCTTTGGCAGCGTCATCGGGACGCACCTAGGCAGGGGTAGTGTTGCACTTGCTTATATTCCTGTAATTTGATTGTCTGAGTGCCTGAGCTTGTCTCTGTAAGGAGGAGAAACATGAGTATCAAAGTTATTATTGCTGGTTTTAAAGGGAAAATGGGTCAAGCAGCCTATAAAATGGTGACAGAAGATCCTGAACTAGAATTAGTTGGACTGCTGGATCCTTTTGCGGACGAAAAAGAAGTGGCTGGTGTTCCTGTCTTCAATGTCAAGGAAGAATTGGCTGGACTGGAAGCCCATGTCTGGGTTGATTTTACAACCCCTAAAGTAGCTTATGACAATACTCGCTTCGCTCTAGACCAGGGATTTTGCCCGGTGGTTGGAACGACAGGTTTTACTCCTGAGCAGTTGGAAGAGTTAATCAAACTGTCTAGAGAAAAGGAGCTGGGCGGATTGATTGCTCCGAACTTTGCTTTGGGAGCTGTTTTGCTGATGCAGTTTGCAGCTCAGGCAGCCAAGTATTTCCCAAATGTAGAAATTATAGAGTTGCATCATGATCAGAAAAAGGATGCTCCGAGTGGGACAGCTATTAAGACAGCCGAGCTCATCAGCCAAGTCAGACCAAGCAAGCAGCAGGGGGCTGCTGATGAGGAAGAGTCTATAGCTGGCGCCCGCGGAGCTGATTTCGATGGCATGCGTATTCATTCGGTCCGCTTGCCAGGTTTGGTTGCCCATCAAGAAGTAATCTTCGGCAGCCAGGGAGAGGGATTGACCCTGCGACATGATTCCTATGACCGTGCTTCCTTTATGACAGGGGTTAATCTTGCCATTAAAGAAGTTGTCAAACGCTCAGAATTAGTCTATGGATTGGAACATTTACTATGAGATTAGAAACTCTGCCTTCTGAATTTCAGGAGGCTTTGCCAGTATTAGAGAAGATAAAAGCGGCTGGCTTTGAAGCTTATTTTGTTGGTGGCTCTGTTCGAGATGCCCTTTTGCAACGACCTATTCACGATGTGGATATCGCTAGCTCCAGCTATCCTGAGGAAACCAAGCGTATCTTTGACCGGACAGTTGATGTGGGGATTGAGCATGGAACCGTCTTGGTTCTGGAAAATAACCGTGAATATGAAGTGACGACTTTCCGGACAGAGGATGTCTATGTGGACTACCGCAGGCCCAGCAAGGTTTCTTTTGTGCGTTCTTTGGAGGAAGACCTCAAGCGACGCGATTTTACCATCAACGCTCTAGCTTTGGATGAAAACGGTCAAGTCATTGATCTTTTTCAGGGTCTAAATGACTTGGAAAATCGGATTTTACGGGCAGTTGGAACGGCAGCAGAGCGTTTTAATGAAGATGCTCTCCGTATCATGCGGGGCTTTCGTTTTCAAGCTGCCTTGGATTTTGACCTCGAGCAAGATACTTTTGTGGCTATGAAGGATTGTGCCCCCTTGCTTGAAAAGATTTCAGTTGAACGAATTTTTATCGAGTTCGACAAGCTACTGCTGGCTCCGTATTGGCGCAAGGGCTTAGAGGCACTCTTGAAAAGTAATGCAATAGAATTTTTGACAGATTTGAAAGGAAGTAGCACTAAGTTAGAACAGCTATTTGAATTGGATTCGGACTTTTGCTTTTCAGCATCTGAGCAGGCTTGGGCAGCACTTTTATTGGCTTTGGATGTGCAAAATGTTAAAGACTTTCTAAAAAAATGGAAGACTTCTCGTGAATTTGCTAATAAAGTACAAGATTTAGTTGAGATTGCGGTCATTCGCTCAGAACGAGACTTGACCAAGCGAGACTGCTATGACTATGATATTGACTTATTGCTACAAGCAGAAGAACTGCGGCAGGCGCAAGGTTTGGCAGTGGATTTCTCTGCCATTCAAAATCTTGATGCCAGTCTAACTATTCATAACAAGCAGGAAATGGTAGTTAATGGCGGCATGCTGATGCGGGAGTTCGGCTTTGAGCCAGGACCAAAACTGGGCCAAATTCTGAAAGAGTTGGAATACGTTATTGTAGATGGCCATTTACCTAATGACTTAGAGGCCATTTACGCCTATATCAAGGAGAAGAAATGAGCGATTTTATCGTTGACAAACTAACCAAATCAGTAGGTGATAAGACTGTTTTTCGGGATATTTCCTTTATCATTCATGACCTGGATCGGATTGGTCTGATTGGTGTCAATGGAACAGGAAAGACAACGCTGCTGGATGTGTTGTCAGGCAAGTCGGGCTTTGACGGAGATGTCAGCCCTTTTTCTGCTAAGACAGGCTATAAGATTGCATATCTGACTCAGGAGCCTGATTTTGATGAAGAGCAGTCAGTGCTTGACACTGTTCTATCAAGTGATTTACGGGAAATGCAGTTGATTCGAGAGTATGAGCTGCTCCTGACGGCTTATGATGAAAGCCAACAGTCTAGACTAGAAGCGGTTATGGCCGAGATGGACTCACTACATGCTTGGGAAATCGAAAGCCAGGTCAAGACGGTCCTGTCCAAGCTTGGTCTAACAAATCTGTCTCTCAAGGTTGGTCAGTTATCAGGAGGCCTTCGTCGCCGAGTGCAGCTGGCCCAGGTTCTCTTAGGCGATGCAGATTTGCTCTTGCTGGACGAGCCGACCAACCACCTAGACATTGATACCATTGAATGGCTGACGCACTTCTTGAAAAATTCAAAGAAAACCGTCCTTTTCATCACCCATGATCGCTATTTCTTGGATAATATTTCGACACGAATTTTTGAGCTGGATAACGGTCGCTTGATTGAATACCAGGGAAATTATCAAGACTATGTCCGTCTTAAGGCAGAGCAGGATGAACGGGATGCGGCCTTACTTCACAAAAAGCAGCAACTATACAAGCAGGAGCTTTCTTGGATGCGGCGGCAGCCTCAGGCTCGGGCAACCAAGCAGCAGGCTCGTATCAATCGTTTCCATGACCTCAAGAAAGATTTGACCGGTCAGACGACTGATAGCAACCTGGAAATGAACTTCGAAACCAGCCGTATCGGAAAGAAAGTCATCGAGTTTCAAAATATAGACTTTGCTTATGACCAGAAACCTATCCTCTCTCAATTTAGTCTTTTAATTCAGAACAAGGACCGCATTGGGATTGTCGGAGATAACGGTGTCGGCAAGTCAACCTTGCTCAATCTGATTGCCGGAAAACTTCAGCCTCAAGCTGGTCAGCTCATTATCGGAGAGACAGTCCGAGTGGCCTATTTCTCTCAGCAGATTGAGGGCTTGGATGAGTCTAAGCGAGTTATTAATTACTTACAAGAAGTAGCCGAGGAAGTCAAGATTGGCAGTGGAACGACTTCTATTGCAGAGCTCTTAGAGCAATTTCTCTTCCCTCGTTCTACTCATGGGACTTTAATCGAAAAGCTTTCTGGCGGAGAGAAAAAGCGGCTTTATCTGCTCAAGCTTCTCTTGGAAAAGCCCAATGTCTTGCTTCTAGACGAGCCAACTAATGATTTGGATATTGCAACTCTGACGGTGTTAGAAAACTTTCTGCAAGGCTTTTCCGGGCCAGTTATTACAGTCAGCCATGACCGCTATTTCCTAGACAAGGTGGCTAGCAAGATTTTGGCTTTTGAAGATGGAGGTATCAGAGAGTTTTTCGGTAATTACACGGATTATTTAGACGAAAAAGCCTTTCTGGCTGAAAGCTCTGCCATTTCCCAAAAGACTGAAAAGGAAAAATCGACCAAAGTGCGCGAGGATAAAAAGCGCATGACCTACTTTGAAAAGCAGGAGTGGGAGACTATCGAGGCCGATATCGAGGCGCTGGAAGAGCGGATTTCTGAGATTGAAGCGGCCATGCTGGAGAATGGCTCTGACTTTGCTCGCCTGTCTGAACTCCAGCAAGAACTGGATGAGCAGAACGAAAAACTGCTGGAAAAATACGAGCGCTATGAATACCTGAGTGGGTTAGATGGATGAAAGAAGTAGTGTTTAGGCAGAGCTGGTTGAAAATATTCATTTTAGCTATATTGGCGAGCGCTTTTTGTTGTCTTTATGACTGCAGTTCTTGTATTACCATCTAAAAAAACGGATATTTGTTATTTGACTCCAATATTTCTGTGATTGAAAAAAATGTTTTTTTAGTGATAGGTGCAATTGTTTTTTTGATTTTTCTCTATTTTTAGTATGGATTTGTTTGTTTAGAGATAAACGTTTTCTTCGTCTAACGGAAGAGGGATTTTACTTCAGACCCCTTCTTTTTAGAGAAGTTTCGTTTTATAGTTGGGAAGCAATCCAGAGGATAGACTATAGAATTGAACGTATTCGACATTATGCAAAAATATCAATTATTCAATAAGAGACATATTTTTAACGATTTGTTTTTCATTCAGTAGATCCTGCAGTTTTTGAAGAAAAAGTAGACTTGCTTCTAGAAAGAGCAAAAAATATAAGTTTGGTATTCCTGAATCGTTAGAAATTACTCTAATGTTATTGAAAAAAGAGAAACCAAAATATATTTATGAAACGATGATGGATTACCATAATCAATGGCAAGCAAGTCAGAAGGATATTTAAGGTGAAGATATAGTCCGAACAGTTTCATAAACTGTAAATCTAAAACCTTTAGAGATGGAACGGAGGTATCTATGAAACTAAGATTGGAAAATACCGACTCAAAGAAAACACAAGAACTGGGAAATTTAATCAGATACTACAATAAATCAAAGAGGGAGCCATCCAAAAGTGAGCCTCTTAATATCTATGTAGAAGACGAACAAGGAAATCTACTTGCTGGTATGGCGGCTGAAACTTTTGGCAATTGGCTGGAGATTGAGTATTTGTATGTGAGCGAGGATTTGCGAGGGCAAGGCATAGGCTCAAAAATACTGTGTAGGGCTGAACAAGAAGCCAGAGAAAGAAAATGCAAATATTCATTTGTTGATACGTATCGGTTTCAAGCGCCGGATTTTTATAAAAAGCACGGCTATACAGAAGTGTTTGCGTTGAAAGAATACCCCTATACTGGTGAAAGATATTATTATACAAAAGAGTTGTGAGTTTACTTTGGGAATAAAGATGGATTTGATTTTCACTTTTCTTTATGCAAACCTTTTCCTTGCTGAAAAAATCTGATATAATGATGATAAATAAAACACAGAGGAGAACATCATGTCGAAAAAAATAATCGGAATTGACCTTGGTGGAACATCTATTAAGTTTGCTATTTTGACTTCAGAGGGCGAAATTCAGGAAAAATGGTCCATTAAAACCAATATTTTGGACGAAGGTAGCCACATCGTAGATGATATGATTGAGTCAATCCTGCATCGTTTGGACTTGCTTCAGCTTTCAGCAGAGGATTTTATCGGAATTGGTATGGGATCGCCAGGAGTTGTTGACCGAGAAAAGGGCACTGTTATTGGTGCTTACAACCTTAATTGGAAGACGCTTCAGCCAGTCAAGGATAAGATTGAAAAAGCGACTGGAATTCCTTTCTATATTGACAACGATGCTAACGTTGCTGCTTTGGGTGAACGCTGGATGGGGGCTGGAGAAAACCAGCCTGATGTAGTCTTTATGACACTGGGTACAGGTGTTGGCGGAGGAATTGTTGCAGAAGGCAAGCTCTTGCACGGACTTGCTGGAGCAGCAGGGGAGTTGGGTCACATCACTGTTGACTTCGATCAGCCGATTCTGTGTACCTGCGGCAAGAAAGGCTGCCTAGAGACGGTTGCATCCGCGACTGGTATTGTTAATCTGACTCGTCGCTATGCTGATGAGTATGCTGGTGATGCTGAGCTGAAAAAACTGATTGACAACGGTGAAGATGTTAATGCAAAGGTTGTCTTTGACTTAGCGAAAGAGGGCGATGAGCTGGCTCTGATTGTCTATCGCAATTTCGCGCGCTATCTAGGAATTGCCTGTGCCAATATAGGCTCTATTCTCAATCCATCTACAATTGTTATTGGTGGTGGTGTGTCAGCTGCAGGTGATTTCTTACTTGATGGCGTTCGCAAGGTTTATGAAGAGAATAGCTTCCCGCAGGTTCGTACTTCAACCAAGTTGGCCTTGGCTACTCTTGGAAATGATGCTGGCGTTATCGGGGCAGCTTCATTGGTATTACAATAATTCTACAAGTATGCTTCATTTGTTCTCCTGCAGAAAGGTCTGTAGGAGAATTTTTATGGAAAATTTGCTATACTAGAAAAAGCTCACTGAACGAAGGAGAAATCATGACGCTAGCAGATACGATTTTCAAAGAGAATATTAAAAAAATTATGGAGCAGGGTGTTTTTTCTGAAAATGCCCGTCCGCGCTACAAGGATGGAAATGTGGCCAATTCCAAATATATCACTGGCTCTTTTGCGGAATACGATTTGAGCAAGGGAGAATTCCCAATCACGACTCTGCGCCCTATTGCCATCAAGTCTGCCATCAAGGAAGTTCTTTGGATCTATCAAGACCAGTCTAATAGCTTGGAATTGCTCAATGACAAATACAATGTTCATTATTGGAATGACTGGGAAGTTGGCGATACAGGTACTATTGGCCAGCGCTACGGAGCTGTTGTCAAGAAGCACAATATTATCCATAGAATTCTCCAACAGTTGGAAGCCAATCCTTGGAACCGTCGCAATATCATCTCTCTCTGGGATTATGAAGCTTTTGAAGAAACAGATGGCTTGCTTCCATGCGCTTTTCAAACCATGTTTGACGTTCGTCGTGTAGATGGAGATATTTATCTGGATGCGACTCTGACTCAGCGCTCAAATGATATGTTGGTTGCTCACCACATTAATGCTATGCAGTATGTGGCTCTACAGATGATGATTGCCAAGCATTTCGGCTGGAAGGTCGGTAAGTTCTTTTACTTTATCAATAACTTGCACATCTATGACAATCAGTTCGAGCAGGCGGAGGAGCTATTGCGTCGGGAACCTAGCGACTGTCACCCTAGGCTCGTGTTAAATGTGCCGGATGGAACCAATTTCTTTGATATCAAAGCAGAAGATTTTGAGTTATTAGACTATGATCCCGTTAAACCTCAGCTGAAGTTTGATTTGGCTATTTAACGATTTTGATAAGTGTATGCGAAAACTGCCAATCTCTGCAAAAGTTCTGCTTGAATCATACTTTAAACATGCCTTTTTACAGCAAATTTGATAGAATAGAGTTACTAATACAAAGGATAAAAGGATGACAAAGAAGATTATTGCCATTTGGGCTCAGGCAGAGGATGGTCTGATTGGAAAAGACAAGGTCATGCCTTGGCATCTCCCCGCAGAATTGCAGCATTTTAAGGCAACAACGACTGGACATGCTATTTTGATGGGGCGTGTGACCTTTGATGGTTTGCAGCGTCGCGTTTTGCCGAATCGAATCAGCCTGATTTTGAGCAAGGACAAGAACTATCAAGTTGACGATGAAAATGTCTTGCTGTTCAGCAATGTGGAAGATGTCTTGGAATGGTACCACAAGCAGAATAGAAACTTGTATATTATTGGTGGAGCGCAGATTATCAGGGCTTTTGAGCCGTATTTGGAAGAATTGATTCAGACTCAGATTGCTGCTAAGCTTGAAGGAGATACCTATTTCCCTGAGACATTTGACTGGGCTCCTTATCAGGAAGTTAGCAGTGAATTTCATGCCAAAGATGAAAAGAATCCTTATGATTTCACTATAAAAAGATACCAAAGGAAGGACTCGTAAGAATGGAACGTAGTATTTTTGGTTTTTTTACGGCCTTTTTATGTGTCATTTGTCTTATTTGTGCCGTTCAAACCTTTCGGAAAAAGCGGTTCGGACTGGCAGCTTTATTTTTGCTGAATGCTTTTACAAATCTGGTAAATTCCATTCATGCTTTTTATATGACACTTTTTTAACATGTGCGAAAGAAAATAAATAGATTTAGAATTTTAGAATTGGAGTAAACAATGCCTACAAGTCGTAATGATGATATGATGGTTTTTTGTTCTTTCTGTGGGAAGAACCAAGATGAGGTACAGAAGATTATCGCTGGTAACAATGCCTTTATCTGTAATGAATGTGTGGAGCTAGCGCAGGAAATCATCCGTGAAGAGCTAGCCGAGGAAGTGCTGGCAGATCTGTCTGAGGTACCAAAACCTCAGGAGCTGCTGAATATCTTGAACCACTATGTTATCGGGCAAGACCGAGCTAAGCGCGCCTTAGCAGTAGCGGTCTATAATCACTACAAGCGTATTAACTACCACGACAGCCGTGAAGAAGAAGATGTGGAACTGCAAAAGTCAAATATTTTGATGATTGGCCCTACCGGGTCAGGCAAGACTTTCCTGGCGCAGACTCTGGCCCGTAGTCTCAATGTGCCTTTCGCCATTGCGGACGCAACAGCACTGACTGAAGCCGGTTATGTCGGCGAAGATGTGGAAAATATCCTCCTCAAGCTTTTGCAGGCAGCTGACTTTAATATTGAGCGTGCGGAACGCGGCATTATCTATGTCGATGAGATTGACAAGATCGCTAAAAAAGGCGAAAACGTCTCTATCACTCGTGATGTTTCGGGTGAAGGAGTTCAGCAAGCTCTTCTGAAGATTATCGAAGGAACCGTAGCGAGTGTACCGCCGCAGGGTGGACGCAAGCATCCGCAGCAGGAAATGATTCAAGTTGATACCAAGAATATTCTCTTCATTGTTGGCGGTGCTTTTGACGGTATCGAAGAAATCGTAAAACAGCGTTTGGGTGAGAAAATCATTGGTTTCGGTCAGAATAACCGAGCGATTGACGAAGATAGTTCCTATATGCAGGAAATTATCTCAGAAGACGTCCAAAAGTTCGGGATTATCCCAGAGTTGATTGGTCGTTTGCCTGTTTTTGCTGCTCTGGAGCAACTAACAGTTGATGATTTGGTTCGGATTTTGAAAGAGCCTAGAAACGCCCTTATTAAGCAGTATCAGGCGCTTCTATCTTATGATGATGTTAAGCTTGAATTTGACGAAGATGCTCTGCAGGAGATTGCAAATAAAGCGATTGAACGTAAAACAGGTGCACGCGGTCTTCGATCAATCATCGAAGAAACTATGATGGATGTCATGTTTGAAGTTCCAAGTCAGGAAAATGTCAAACTTGTCCGTATTACCAAAGAAGCAGTAGATGGAACAGATAAGCCTATTCTAGAAACTGCCTAACGAGGTGCTTATGGAAATCAATACCCACAACGCAGAGATTTTGCTGAGCGCAGCCAATAAATCGCATTACCCTCAAGACGATATTCCAGAGATTGCTTTAGCTGGCCGATCCAATGTTGGAAAGTCCAGCTTCATCAATACACTTCTCAATCGCAAGAATTTAGCACGAACTTCAGGAAAACCTGGAAAAACTCAGCTGCTAAACTTTTTCAACATTGATGATAAACTGCGTTTTGTCGATGTGCCAGGTTATGGCTATGCCCGTGTTTCCAAAAAAGAGCGTGAAAAATGGGGGCGGATGATTGAGGAGTATCTGACCAGTCGTGAAAATCTCAGAGCGGTTGTCAGCCTCGTCGATCTTCGGCACGATCCTAGTGCAGATGATGTGCAGATGTATGAATTTCTGAAATATTATGACATTCCGGTTATTCTAGTAGCGACCAAAGCTGATAAAATCCCTCGCGGAAAATGGAATAAGCACGAGTCAGCCATTAAGAAAAAAAGCTGGACTTTGACAAAAATGATGATTTCATTCTTTTTTTCCTCTGTCACCAAGGATGGCTTAGATGCCGCTTGGGACGCGATTTTGTCAAAAAAATTTAATAATACGAATTAAATCCAACTCAAAAAAACGAGTTGGATTTTTTTGAAATAAAACGAAAAAAATGTCATATACTTGTAAATTATCAATAGTGTTTTTTTAATCTTTAGTATGTTACAATGGTATCATTAACATCTTATTCAGGAGAAGTGCTGTGAAAAAGAGAATTTCAAAAAAAGGTAAGAGAATCCTTTCTGCTTTATTCATCATGACAACAACGATTGCTGTTGGCTTCGTCTTGGCCAAGCATATTAATCCTGCTAGTGCCAATAATAGCGACCAGCAGCTATGAATCAAACAGACTATTTCATTTCACAAATCGGTGAGCCAGCGCGTCAGTTGGGACAGGACAATGATCTTTATGCCTCTGTTATGATTGCACAGGCTATTTTAGAAAGTGGCTCAGGACAGTCTGGTCTGTCCGGCGAACCTCATTATAACCTTTTCGGTATCAAAGGTCACTACGACGGTCAGTCTGCTAATATGGAGACTTGGGAAGATGATGGAGAGGGAAATGCTTATACCATCAACGATAGTTTCCGTTCATATCCTAGCTATGTAGAGTCTCTGCAAGACTATGTTGCGGTTCTCAAACAGGGGCATTTTGCAGGCGCATGGAAGAGTAATGCGCCAACCTATCAGGATGCAACAGCTGCCCTGACTGGTGTCTATGCGACAGATACTAGTTACAATGCTAAATTGAATTATATTATTGAAAAATACGATTTGACTCGCTTTGATTCACCACTCTATGAGTCTGGTGCTGGCTATATCGTTTACAATCCTTATCGTCAGCAATACACTACTCAAGATATCTTGGACGTCGATACTGCTTGGGCGAATAGATTTTAATAAAGACAACAAAAAAGAGGGAGACCTCTTTTTATGTTTAATCGTAGATTTTAGGAGTATTTCATGGGAAAATTTAAAGATCTGCTTGACAAGCAAGAAATTATTATTTTAGACGGCGCCTTAGGTACAGAGTTGGAAAGTCTGGGTTATGATGTATCTGGTAAGCTTTGGTCCGCTCAATACCTATTAGACCAGCCTCAGATTATTCAAGATGTGCATGAAAGCTATGTGAGAGCTGGCAGTGATATCATCACTACATCCAGTTATCAGGCCAGCATTCCAGCATTTATAGAGGCAGGACTAACTCCTGAAAAGGGTTATAATCTTTTGAAAGAGACAGTCTTCTTAGCACAAAAGGCAATCGAAAATGTCTGGACGGGATTATCTCCTGAAGAGCAGAAACAGAGACTTTATCCTCTAGTTGCAGGCTCGGTTGGGCCTTATGCTGCCTATTTAGCTGATGGTTCCGAGTATACGGGAGACTACCAGCTGAGTGAGGAAGAATTTCGAGATTTTCACCGTCCACGTATCCAAGCTTTACTAGAAGCTGGGAGTGACTTGCTGGCTATTGAAACGATTCCAAATGGAGCAGAAGTGGCAGCAATCCTCCGACTTTTAGCTGAGGAATTTCCGCAGGCTGAGGCTTATTTGTCCTTTGTCGCCCAGTCGGAGAATGCCATATCAGATGGCACTAAAATTGAGGAATTAGGAAACTTGGCTCAAGAAAGCCCACAAGTCTTGGCAGTTGGTTTTAACTGTACAGCTCCACATTTAATTGCTCCATTATTAGATGGGCTTGGACAAGTGTGCAACAAACCTTTTCTGACCTATCCAAACTCTGGCGAAACTTATAATGGCTTGACCAAGACTTGGCATGACGATCCAGAGCAGGAGCGGAGCTTGCTGGAAAATAGTAAACTTTGGCAAGAGCAAGGAGTGCGGCTTTTTGGTGGTTGCTGTCGAACACGACCAGAAGATATTGCTCAGTTAGCAAGAGGACTTAAGGATTGAAAATAGATTTTCAATCCTTTTTTAGAAAATTTAAAAAGGTTCTAGAAAACGCTATCAAAAGAAAGAACTTTGTGATATACTATACATAGTTTAAATTAATAGGAGAATTTTTTATGCCTGAATCGACATTTATCCCTAAAATTGAAGCAGCTTGCCGCAAGAAAGAAGCTTTGTTTGATACAAGCAAGGCCAAGTACGCTGTTCGTTCCATCTTTGCTGGAGCTTTCCTAACCTTTAGTACTGGGGCTGGAGCCATTGCGGCAGATTTGACGAATAAGATTGTTCCAGGAACTGGGCGTTTTCTCTTTCCTTTCATCTTTGCTTGGGGATTGGCTTACATTGTCTTTCTAAATGCAGAGTTGGTGACTTCCAATATGATGTTTCTGACTGCTGGTACTTTTTGAAGAAGATTGACTGGAAAAAAGCCTTGATGATTTTGCTTTATTGTACCTTTTTCAATCTGATTGGCGCCTTGATTGCCGGCTGGCTCTTTGCTAACTCGGCTGCTTACGCAGGGCTTAGCAAAGATAGTTTCATTTCTGGTGTTGTGCAGATGAAGCTTGCTCGATCTAATGAGCTGATTTTGCTCGAGGGAGTGTTAGCCAATATCTTTGTTAATATCGCTATTCTTTCCTTCGTTTTGGTCAAGGATAGTACAGCTAAGCTTTTCTTAGTTATATCAGCCATTTATATGTTTGTATTCCTGACCAACGAACACTTGGCAGCCAACTTTGCTTCCTTTGCTATCGTTAAATTCAGCTCAGCAGCAGCGGAAGTGCAAAATTTTGGTATTGGAAATATCCTACGCCACTGGGGCGTAACCTTTATTGGTAACCTCATTGGTGGTGGTCTACTCATAGGTTTGCCATACGCTTGGTTTAATAAGAACGAAAAAGATTACGTGGATTAAAATGCAGCCTTTAGGGCTGTATTTTTTTGAGAAAATATTTAGATTTTACACTTCAAAGGTCTAATTCAAACAAATATGTCAATGCCTTTCAGTTCTCTAGTACGATCTTTGACTAACTTTCTAGTCTCTTTTTTAATGTTCATTGCCTATCAATCTCTAATATCTAAGCAAAACAGTTGACAGAATTATCGAAGTTTGTTAAATTAATTTGGTATATTATGTAATCAAAAGGAGATGTTATGAATAAGATTACTATTCAGTCACCAGATGGAAGAAAAGTCAAAACCTTGTCACCATCCTACTCTATTACAACGTTACTATTTAGTTTTTTTGTCCCGCTTTTTCGAAAGGACTGGAAATACTTTGGTATTATTTTAGGTTCTTTCTGCGCTTTGCTTGTTATTGCTGTGCTTTTCATTCCAGAAGATTTGTTAAAGCCAACTGGAACAGCCTTTAATTTCTTTTGGACTTTTTTCTATAATCGTTTTTGGATAAAAGATCGTGTTTTCAAAGATGGATGGCTGCCTGCAGATGAAGAAAGCAGAAGTCTACTTAAAAAGACTTTTCCTAATATGCCATAAAACTACTGGAATAAATTTTTTCTATGATAAACAAAGTTACATACACAAGAGGGGGAATGCGATATAAAAAGGAGATAAAGAATTGAGTTTAGGAGGAACTGTGGGAAGTGGGAAAAAGATTTGAGTTTTCGCCGCTTAGAGCTAGAATTTTGATGATGATTGGTCCAGTAATAAGTGCTATCTTCTTTGGTTTATATTCGTGTAGTTTTTATTTATTATACATTAAAAAGAAGGATTATCATTTTTGGCTAGATATGATTCGTGATAATTTTATGTTTATTCTTTTCTTTATTTGGATCCATATGAGTTTAGTCGAGTCTATCTATAGAATGATAAAAAATAATCTTCTGTTAAACAGCAATATTCAGGAATTGAGAGGTTGTTACCCTGAGCTTGAAGATAGCTGGGACTATCTCAACGATGCGGACTACCTTGACAAAGATTTGCAAGTTTTGGTTTATGGCGATCATCTCATTTGTTACAGGACATTTGATATTGCCTACCTACCAGAATGTTCTAAGATAGATGCATTTATGAAGGCGTCTGTTTTTCGTCTTTCCCGTTTTCGTGAGGTAAGACGAGTTCATTTTTCTGCATGGTACCTTGATGGCAGTGAATCTGAACTCCGGACAGATGAGTTGCGAAAGTTTATTGGAATGAATCAGAAAGCTCATAAAGACGCCTTATTTGATTATATAAGAGAGAACTTTGATTATATTGAACTCGAAACATACGACTAAGGGAAAGAAGTAGATATTAGTCAAGTAAGAAATTTGCGGGATAGAAATATTAAATTCAAAAAGATTGCTTAAAAGACTTGCAATCTTTTTTTTCTTTTGCTATAATTATCAATGGTTTGAAAAAACTGCCTAAGACAGTAGGGGAGCTCGACTCATAAAGATCCTACCGAGGACAAAACGTATCATGTAAAAAGAAGCGTATTGTACTTTCGTGTCTAGGTTTGGGCGCGTTTTTCTTTTGGAAAAAAATTCCCCAAGCAAAATAATTACGGAGGTGAAACACTAAATGAGTGAAGCAATTATTGCTAAAAAAGCGGAACTGGTTGACGCAGTTGCTGAGAAAATGAAAGCTGCTGCATCTATCGTCGTTGTTGACGCTCGTGGTTTGACAGTTGAACAAGATACAGTTCTTCGTCGTGAGCTTCGTGGAAGCGAAGTTGAGTATAAAGTTATTAAAAACTCAATCTTACGTCGTGCAGCTGAAAAAGCTGGTCTTGAAGATCTTGCATCTGTTTTTTTGTTGGACCATCTGCAGTAGCATTTTTCTAACGAAGATGTTATCGCACCAGCGAAAATCTTGAACGACTTTTGCTAAAAAAACGCTGAAGCACTTGAAATCAAAGGTGGTGCAATCGAAGGCGCTGTCGCATCAAAAGAAGAGATCGTTGCTCTTGCAACTCTTCCAAACCGCGAAGGACTTCTTTCTATGCTCCTTTCTGTACTTCAAGCGCCAGTGCGCAACGTTGCTCTTGCAGTCAAAGCGGTTGCAGACAACAAAGAAGACGCAGCTTAATCATAAGCTACGCAGCGTAGCCTAGCTACAAAAAAATAACAAAATTAAATTTAAACTTATTTGGAGGAAATAACAATGGCATTGAACATTGAAAACATTATTGCTGAAATTAAAGAAGCTTCAATCCTTGAATTGAACGACCTTGTAAAAGCTATCGAAGAAGAATTTGGTGTAACTGCAGCTGCTCCTGTAGCTGTTGCTGCAGCTGGTGCTGCTGACGCTGGTGCTGCTAAAGACTCATTTGACGTTGAATTGACAGCTGCTGGTGACAAGAAAGTCGGCGTTATCAAAGTTGTACGTGAAATCACTGGTCTTGGACTTAAAGAAGCTAAAGAACTTGTTGATGGTGCACCAGGTGTCATCAAAGAAGGCGTTCCAACTGCAGAAGCTGAAGAAATCAAAGCTAAATTGGAAGAAGCTGGAGCTTCAGTTACTCTTAAATAAGAGGCATATACCAATTAGAATTCGGAATACTATAGTATCAGCCTTTTAGAATCGTGAACACATTTTAGAAACTGATAAATTAATTTAGTTTCCTGCCAAAAACCCTACCAAAAATTAATTTGGCAGGGTTTTTCTTTTTAATAAAATTATTTTGGAGAACAGTTGAATATTGTTCTCCTTTTTTTATTTTCTGGAGGGAAAATGACAAAAGAATTACAATCATCACGCTATATTGTCATTTCATTTTTAGTACGTGAAATGGGAATTGACATTGTTGAAGCCATATCTCTTATGGCTGAATTAGAAAAAAGTGGCTTGGTTCGATTGGAATCAAATGGAGATTTAATACTCAAAGAACTTGGAGGAGAGCTATGAAACGAATTACCGCAAATCAATACCAAACTTCAGAACGGTATTATAAATTACCTAAAATTCTTTTTGAAGATGAGAAATATATGGATATGAAACTAGAAGTAAAGGTGGCTTATTCTATTTTAAAAGATCGTTTAGAATTATCTCTCAATCGTGGTTGGATAGATGAAGAAGGCGCGGTTTATTTAGTATTTTCTAATTCTAAACTGATGAGGCTGTTAGGTTGTTCGAAGTCAAAATTACTGTCCATCAAAAAAACTCTTAAAGAATATGACTTAATTGATGAAGTTCAACAGTCTTCAAGTGAGAAAGGAAGACTAGCTAATAAGATTTATTTAGGAGAATTATCTTCTACCCCAGTAGGTAATTCAAACAGGCCTAGTGTTAATAAAAGACTAGGGCAGGTTGAAAATGAAACGGCCCCCGTCTCATATTCAGCCCCTAGTGAGACTGAAGTTAGTGAGACTAAATATAGTGAGACTGATTCTTTATTTACTGAGGATGAGGAGGATAGGAATACTCATCCTATCTTGAAAAGAAAAGTAGAAAAGGTCACAAAATATGATCGAGATTATATTTGGGGATTGGTACAAGATCAATTTAGACGAGAAGGTTTTTCTGAAACAGCCAGTGAAATTGCTATGACTGATTTTGAGAGAATCTATCAGTATGCTCTTGACAATGTTCGCTTTGTTCGACGAGCGGAAGCACTTGCTGAATTTGTGTTTAACGGCTTGTATTCTGTTTGGAATAACCGTGTTAGAAAAGGAGGTGGTTAAATGTCGCCAATCGAGTGGATATTAGTTATGCTCATTTTAATTTCAAGTGGTATAACTCTTTGGACATTGATTGTCGATCAGAAAGGGGTGATCAAGAAATGAGATTTATTGATTTATTTTCAGGTATAGGTGGATTTCGGCTTGGAATGGAAAGTGTTGGACACGAGTGTATTGGATTTTGTGAGATTGATAAATTTGCTAGAGAATCTTATAAGTCCATTTTTCAAACGGAAGGAGAAATTGAATTTCATGACATACGAGATGTTTCAGATGACGAATTTAAAAAACTTAGAGGGAAAGTCGATATCATCTGTGGGGGATTCCCTTGTCAAGCATTTTCAATCGCAGGAAGACGATTGGGATTTGAAGATACTAGAGGAACTTTGTTCTTTGAAATTGCTCGGGCGGCCAAACAAATCCAACCACGTTTTCTTTTTCTTGAAAATGTTAAAGGCCTACTCAATCACGATAAGGGACGGACGTTCACCACAATCCTTACCACACTTGATGAGTTGGGGTTTGATGTTGAGTGGCAGGTGCTTAACAGTAAGGATTTTGGCGTTCCCCAAAACAGAGAGAGGGTGTTTATTATCGGACATTCTAGAAAGAAAGGTACCAGACTCTTATTTCCTTTCAGACGAGAAGGTCAAGCAACTAACACTGAGACTTTAAAAACATTAGGAAATTTGAATCCATCAAAAAGTGGAATGAGCGGTAAAGTTTATTATTCAGAAGGTCTTGCGCCAACCTTAGTTCGTGGAAAAGGAGAAGGATTTAAAGTTGCGATTCCTTGTATGACACCAGACAGATTAGAAAAAAGACAAAATGGTAGACGTTTTAAGGATAATCAAGAGCCAATGTTTACTTTAAATACTCAAGATCGCCATGGTATTGTCGTTGTTGGAGATTTACCAACTAGCTTTAAGGAAACTGGTCGAGTTTATGGAAGTGAGGGTTTATCTCCAACACTGACTACAATGCAAGGTGGAGATAAAATTCCCAAAATACTAATTCCAGAACCAATCAAATTTCTAAAAGTACGGGAAGCAACGAAAAAAGGATACGCTCAAGCAGAAATAGGAGATTCAATTAATTTGGAAAGACCAAGTTCTCAGTATCGTCGTGGTAGAGTTGGAAAAGGTATAGCTAATACGTTAACAACTAGTGGACAAATGGGAGTAGTAGTTGCTAGTTATGAAGGAGAAGATAAACAAGTTTATCATGTAGCCGGTGTATTAATAGATGGACAGTTTTACCGTCTGAGGATACGACGAATCACTCCTAAAGAGTGTTTTCGCTTGCAGGGCTTTCCTGATTGGGCTTTTGAAGCTGCTAGAAAAGTCTCTAGTAATAGTCAGCTCTATAAACAAGCTGGTAATAGTGTAACCGTTCCTGTGATTGCCGCAATCGCAAAGAAATTAAAAGAAATAGAGGAAAAAGATGAAAGCATTAAATAAAGAATCAATACTAGATTGTGATGAATTAGAAACAGAATTACATGATGCAGAAATCAAACAGCTGGATGAACAATTATTTTTGATACCCAATTATCCATGTGAGTTTGAAGTAACATTTTTAGATGATTACCATAAAAAACACAACTACCCACTATTTTATGAGTCCTATCTTCAAAACGTTATGGAATTCCTTGAAAGTCAAGACATAAAGAATGGGGTTGATGCCTTTGTAGATGATCATCAAAATCTCGTTTTTATTTTATATGGACAAGGCTATCGAGCCGAGGGAAAAGAGGGAATACTTACAACCCAAGTAACTGTAAAAGCTTCTGATGAAGATAAGAATCCGATTAACTTCTCAAATTTGTTAGATTCCTTAATTGTATCAGAATATCAAATGGAACCGAATCTTTTGGAGGTCTCCCATGATTGATCTCTATCTAAGTAAAAATTGTCATAGAAATCAACTTCTTTTGGATTTCTTTCAAAAGTATGGCATAGAGGTATCTTGTCATTCAGTTTCTGAAATGACAAAGGACAAATTAATTGAGATGATGAGCTATTCTTCAGATTGTTTTGAGTTTTTATCTCCCAATTTATTACGATTTAAGAATCGAGATAACCTCAGATTAACAGATTTCATCGAAATGATATTAAAAAATCCTGAACTAACCATCAGACTTCCTCTTGCGGTTTCAAATAAGCGAGTTTATCCAAATCTGAATCTGGAAGAGGCTAGAGCTTTATTGCCAAGAGATACGAAACAATTGATTTACATGGCACAAACACATTATTTATCTAACTAAAGGAGAAACAATATGGCTGAACGATTTTGGGAGAACTTGTCCATTATTTTGGCTGAAAGAAATATCAGCTGGATTGAGTTAACCAGAAAAATGTTTACGGGAGAGTTTCACTATCCAAGTGAATTGAATCGTCTGTATCAAAAGATTCGCCACTATAAGATGGAACAACGAATGCCTCAAAGTCCATGGGTAGAAAGGATTGTGCAGGTATTAGATTTAGATTATGAAGATTTATTTCGGAGGTAACTATGAAAAGAATAATTCCAGTTTATATATTCCAACAAGTAAATGTCCTATTGGTATCTCTATACTTACTGAAATTTCTTTGTATCGGTGAGTTAACTATACTAGAGATTCTCTATGGTGCGTCACTCATTTCTTTTTTATGGATGTATGGCCAACGCAAACAAGCTCATAAGGTCAATATGAAATCTAGGATGAAATGGCTTGGTATTGGATTCATTAGCCTACTGATTATAAGTCTATGTTTTAGCCTAATCCATGCTCAAGGAACCACGAATCAAGCAAACTTAATTGGACTTCAACATCAAGTTCCTTGGTTTTCATTTTTATTGTTCTTAATCAATGCGAGTATGGTTGAAGAATTTCTGTATAGAGAAATTATATGGAATTTGGTGAGAAAATTAGATATCAGAATTGCGTTGACAAGTGTTTTATTTGCCTTAGCACATCATCCTGGAACCATTCTAGCTTGGTGTTTATATGTTTCATTGGGAATGTTTATAGGGATGGTGCGCTATAAATCGGACTTATGGGGCAGTATGGGTCTACATTTGGTGTGGAACCTACTAGTTTATAGTTTGCTGCTTGTTTAGACAACGTTAGATTTTCAAAGGGAAATGAAATGCTAACGTTATGTAACAATGTTAGTCTTTTATTTCAAACTCTTTGATGAATATGAATTTAGCTCGACAGAAAAATAAGAAATGTGATAAAAATTTCAACTACTCTTATCTATAATAAAGCTACCTGTTCTTTTGAAAAATTGAATCCACTCCGTCTTGATTAGCGTGCCTGTGTAAGTAGGGACTGAGAGTATTTCCCTGTGAAGGGCAACTGGCACAAGACGTGTGTGAGAATTTTCTAACAGACACGGAGTTTATCGTTACCAGACTTAAACGATGCGACAAACTAGATAAAGGAGTTAATCATGAAGGTAGTAAACTTGTATGATTTGAAACAAATGGGAAATAAAGGTGGTTGTACCATCCAATTGATTCATCACTTTCCTTTTGGTATGGGCTTAGGACATCTCAAAAAAGACTACATTGAATTTAAACGTGTTGGTATCTTTTGATGGGAAAGCAGTAGAAGTTACTCTTCGAGAACCTTATTCGAGAGATCTACTGCAGGTTGTCAAGTCGATTAAGCAACGTCAGAAATTGATAGCTTATCGTTATAAAGAAGGAAAGCTGCTATTTGTTAAGAAGGAGGCCTCAGATGTCCTCTGAACAACAGGAACGAATGGCAGTTCAATATGCTGAGCGTAGTCTTTTATTTACTGTAAAAAAAGTCTTTTTAAAGATTCTAGAATGGTCTAGACGCCAAGTTTTAGCACAAGATTCCGCCTATAAGATAGGGGTACAGAAATTAGAAGAATTGCTACAATCTCCTTATTCGATTGATACGATTAATCTGAAAAAAGATTTTTTAGACAAACCAATTGATATAGAGAAATTTAAAGCTTTTTTAGAAAAAGAAGAGATTCCTTTAGCCATCGCTTGGCAAGGGGATTCTCTACATTTCTACACGAAAGACCGTTCGATTCTAGACAATCATTTAGACCATCTGTTAGAAAAAATGGTTAATGATCCGGAGAAATTAGCTGATTTTACCATGGATAAGTCATTAGACGATGCAATTGATGAGGCTAAATCCCAAATTACCTTTAGACAAGAAGGGGCCGTCAAACAGAAAGAGATGGTGAGATGATGTACAGTGGAAAGAAATTCCTACTATTCTCACTGTTAGGCATCTTACTAGGCTATCTTTTTCATCGTTTGACGCTTTTGTATGATTCCTATACTGGAAATAGCTTAGATAAATGGACTCATCTTCTGATGGAGGGTCAAGATGAAGTTCTTCAGTCGCCATGGAATGTTTCTTTTACTGGAAAATCAAGTGCTTTTTTTCTACTAGGCTTTGTGATGATGTTGCTGGTTTATCTCTATCTAGAGACTGGTAAAAAACAATACCGAGAAGGGGTAGAATACGGGAGCGCCCGTTTTGGAACTCTAAAAGAAAAGAAGCTCTTTTACGGTAAGGAATTTTCTCATGATACGATTTTAGCACAAGATGTTCGTTTGACATTATTAGATAAAAGACCACCCCAATATGATAGAAATAAGAATATTGCGGTGATCGGAGGTTCAGGAAGTGGGAAGACCTTTCGCTTTGTAAAACCTAATCTGATTCAGATGAACAGTTCTGATATTGTCGTGGATCCTAAAGATCACTTAGCTGAGAAAACAGGCAAACTCTTTTTAGAACATGGCTACCAAGTAAAGGTGTTAGATTTAGTCAATATGAAGAACTCAGATGGCTTCAATCCTTTTCGCTATATAGAGACAGAAAATGATTTGAATCGCATGCTGACGGTTTATTTTAATAACACCAAAGGCTCTGGCTCTCGTAGTGATCCATTTTGGGATGAAGCTTCTATGACTTTGGTACGAGCTTTAGCCTCTTACTTGGTCGATTTCTATAATCCACCCAAAACAAGAGAACAGCTCATTGAAGAGAGTCGTTTGAGTCAAACAGAATACCAAAACTTGTTGAAACGTCAAAAAAAAGAAGTGGAAGAGCGAAAAAAACGAGGGCGTTATCCAAGTTTTGCTGAAATCTCAAAACTCATTAAACACTTATCCAAGGGTGAAAATCAAGAAAAAAGTGTCTTAGAAATTCTATTTGAAAATTATGCTAAAAAGTATGGAACTGAAAATTTTACCATGCGAAATTGGGCAGATTTTCAAAATTATAAGGATAAGACTCTGGATTCTGTTATAGCTGTAACCACTGCTAAATTTGCCCTCTTCAATATTCAAAGTGTCATGGATTTGACCAAAAGAGATACCCTTGATATGAAGACATGGGGCCAGGAAAAATCAATGGTTTACTTAGTTATCCCAGATAACGATAGTACCTTTCGCTTTCTTTCAGCCCTCTTTTTTTCAACCGTATTTCAAACTCTAACAAGACAAGCAGATATTGATTTTAAGGGTCAATTGCCTCTTCATGTGAGAGTCTATTTAGATGAGTTCGCAAATATCGGAGAAATCCCAGATTTTGCTGAACAAACCTCGACAGTCCGTTCTCGCAACATGAGTCTCGTTCCTATTCTACAAAATATTGCCCAACTTCAAGGGCTCTATAAAGAAAAAGAAGCTTGGAAAACCATTTTGGGGAACTGTGATAGCTTAGTCTACTTAGGTGGGAATGATGAAGATACCTTTAAATTTATGAGTGGCTTACTCGGAAAACAAACCATTGATGTTCGAAATACGAGTCGTTCCTTTGGCCAGACAGGTTCAGGTTCCCTTTCTCATCAAAAGATTGCTCGTGATTTAATGACACCTGATGAGGTCGGAAATATGAAACGGCATGAATGCTTGGTTCGAATTGCAAATATGCCTGTCTTTAAAAGCAAAAAGTACAATTCCACTAAGCATCCAAACTGGAAATACCTAGCCAATCAAGAAACCGATGAACGGTGGTGGAACTATCAAATCAATCCTTTAAATCAAAGACAAGAAAATCATCTTGAAGGCCTTAGAATTCGTGATTTAACTTTTGAATCTAGTTTAAAATAAAAATAGAAAAGAGGAAATAGATGATTACGCATTTTAAAGGTTTTGTTTATGGAGTAGACGCAAGTGCTATGTTTGCACAAGCTATGTCTTTGTTACAGAAGGGATTGATTGCGGTTGGTGCCTTTCTCGTTGTTGTGGGGATTGTCAACCTTGCAACCAACATTAAAGATGGTGGACCAGGTGTTCGGAATGCCATTCTGGAAATTGTCGGTGGTGTTATGGTTGGGGCTGCTGGAGCCTTTGTAACCCAGATTTCAATTTAGGAGGATAAACAATGACATGAATCTTAGTTTAGTCTCACCCTTTGTTTACCTTGCATCTGAAAAAATATCAGCTGAAAATTTATTTGAAGGATTTAATGTAGATTTACAATCTACGGTAGATTTGATTAAATCTCTATCTAGCTACAATCCAACAGTTTGGACTTATATGTCTAGTATTACTAAAAGTGTTATGCAGCCTCTTGGAGTTGCGATTTTATCAGTTGTTCTCATCTTAGAATTTTCGAAGATGGCAAAGAAAATTGCTAACTCAGGAGGAGCGATGACCTTTGAAGCATTAGCGCCGATGTTGATTAGTTATATTATGGTCGCAGTTGTAATTACCAACACTACCGTGATTGTAGAAGCCATCATCGGGATTGCGAGTCACGCCATTGAACAAGTGGCCTCGATTGTGGCTCACGGTGGGGCAAAGTATGATACCATCTCTGGACTAAAAGGTTCAGGATTTATTGGCCGTATGATTGTGGGATTTTTCGCCCTCCTCATTTGGCTAGTTCGGATAGTAAGTGCAGCCATGGTTAATCTTTTGGTATCTATTCGATTTATTCAACTCTACCTTATGATCCCATTTGCCCCTCTTACGATTCCAACATTTTTAAGTGATGAGTGGAAGTCTATTGGTATTGGTTATTTAAAAAATATTATGGTCTATGCGGTACAAGGGGTTCTTATTTTTCTGATTGTTTCTCTTGTTCCTTTGTTTGAATCTGCTGGGAAAATAGCTGTTTCAAATGGTGCAGGAGTCTTGCAATCACTTGCGATTATGTTTGGTAGTTTGGTACAAGCTATCTTACTGATTATTGCCCTCGTTGGTTCTCAACGTACGGCTCGCTCAATCTTAGGTATGTAATTAGATAAAGGCTAGGAAGTGAATGCTTCTTAGCCTTTTTAGAAAGGAAAGTCATGAATACACGTGTCTTTAAAGACATCTCAAAATACCAACACAGGGCTTGGTTAGGTTTCACCACAAGACAAATCATCTTTGTTTTACCAGCCTTTATTGTCACAATTATTGTTTTGGGCTTGAATCTCTTTTTCTGGCAATTTGGAGATTGGTTTGTTTACGGTTTTGTGTTTGCCTTTACCATCCCCCTCATGCTTTTTGGAGTCTATAAACCCAATGATTTATATTTTGAACATTATTTGAAATACCGTCTTCATTTTGAACTAACGGTTCCCCTACGCACAATTACAGGAAAGAAAGGACCTGAACATGAAAAGAAAATCAAATACATTAAAGAAACAAAAAACCTCAATGACTAATCAGAAAGAAGTAGTTAAAGGAAAAAAAGAGGAAGTGTTACCCTCTACGGCTAATACTCTTTCCTATCAAGCCCTGTATCAAAATGGTCTGATGCAGGTAAAAGAAGATTATTTCTCACAAAGTTATTTACTTGGTGATGTCAATTACCAGACCGTTGGTTTAGAAGATAAGGGCGCAATCATTGAGAAGTATTCTGATTTGATTAACTCCCTAGATGACCAAACCAACTTCCAATTGACTATCTTTAATAAAAGATTGAATTTAGAAAAATTCAGACAAAGTGTTTTGTATGAGGAAAAAGAAGATGGGTATGATAGCTATCGTCAAGAATTGAATCGGATGATGAATCAAAATTTAGACAGTGGGGAAAATAACTTTTCAGCTGTGAAACTGATTAGCTTTGGAAGAAAGGATACTAATCCCAAACAAGCCTATCGTTCCTTGTCTCAAATTGGAGAATATTTCAAGAGTGGTTTCTCAGAAATTGATGCTCGATTTGAATCCTTAGCTGGAGAAGAGCGTGTCAACTTGTTGGCAGATATGCTTAGAGGAGAACACCATCTTCCTTTTTCTTACCGTGATTTAACGAGATCTGGTCAGACAACTCGTCACTTCATAGCGCCTAATCTCTTAGATTTCAAAAACAAGAATTACCTACAAATCAATGACCGCTTATTACAGATTGTCTATGTAAGAGACTATGGCATGGAATTAGGTGATCAGTTTATCCGAGACCTCATGCAAGGAGATTTGGAATTGATAGTGAGCCTTCATGCTCAAAGTTCTACCAAGGCAGATGCCATGAAGAAACTACGAACAAAGAAGACCTTAATGGAATCCCAAAAGATTGGGGAACAACAAAAACTAGCTCGTACAGGTATCTATTTGGAAAAAGTAGGTCATGTATTAGAAAGCAATATCGATGAAGCTGAAGAACTCTTAAAAACCATGACAGAGACAGGAGATAAACTATTTCAAACAGTCTTTTTGATTGGTGTTTTTGGTCAGGATGAAGAAGAACTTAAACAAGCTCTAGACACGCTTCAACAAGTGGCCGGCTCAAATGACCTAATGATTGATAAACTTCCATATATGCAAGAAGCAGCCTTTAATAGTTTGCTGCCATTTGGTTGTGATTTTTAGAGGGCGTATCACGGAGTTTATTAACGTCCAATGTAGCAGTGAATTCTCCATGGACTTCAGTAGACATACAAGACCGAAGTGGGAAATATTACGGTATCAATCAAATCTCAAGCAATATTATTACCATTGATCGAAGCCTATTAAATACACCGTCTGGTCTGATTTTAGGAACATCTGGAGCTGGGAAAGGGATGGCAACCAAGCATGAAATTATCACGACCAAAATCAAGGAATCTGGTGAAAATACTGAAATTATCATTGTGGATCCAGAAGAAGAGTACAGTGTCATTGGACGAGCTTTTGGGGGAGAAATGATTGATATTGCGCCTGATTCCCAAACTTATCTCAATGTCCTTGACTTGTCTGAGGAAAATATGGATGAAGACCCTGTAAAGGTAAAATCAGAATTTCTTTTATCCTTTATCGGCAAGTTATTGGATAGAAAAATGGATGGAAGAGAAAAATCGATTATCGACCGAGTCACCAGACTGACCTATCAGTCATTTAAAGAGCCTTCTTTGGAAGAATGGGTTTTTGTCTTGAGTCAACAGCCAGAAGAAGAAGCGCAGAATTTGGCACTTGATATGGAACTATATGTCGAAGGTTCTCTTGATATTTTTTCTCATAAGACCAATATTCAGACAGGATCTAATTTCTTGATTTATAACGTTAAGAAGTTAGGAGATGAGCTGAAACAAATCGCTCTTATGGTAGTGTTTGATCAGATATGGAATCGTGTTGTTCGGAACCAAAAATTAGGGAAGAAAACCTGGATTTATTTTGATGAAATGCAGCTTCTCTTATTAGATAAATATGCCAGTGATTTCTTCTTTAAATTATGGAGTCGTGTCAGAAAATATGGAGCCAGTCCGACTGGGATAACTCAAAACGTCGAAACCTTATTGTTAGATCCAAATGGTAGACGGATTATTGCAAATAGTGAATTTATGATTCTCCTCAAGCAGGCAAAAAATGACCGAGAAGAACTGGTTCAACTCTTAGGCTTGTCAAAAGAACTCGAAAAATACCTAGTCAATCCAGAAAAAGGGGCAGGACTAATAAAAGCTGGTTCAGTTGTTGTTCCCTTTAAAAATAAGATTCCTCAAGGTACTCAATTGTTTGATATCATGAGTACGGATCCTGATAAAATGGCTTCTAATTAAGGGGAAGGTAAATGAAGGATAAAAGAGAAATCATACGTGCCCGAAAGGCATTTAGAAGAAGCCTAAAAGATGAGAAAAAATTCTTGAAAAAAGGAAAGAAGGAGGTGAAGAAACAGAAAAAAGATTCCGCTGTACTGGATGAAAAAGCATGGAAAAAAGAGATAAAAGAAAAGCTAGAGGAGATGAGAGAAGTTTCAAAGGCTAGAGTAAAACAAGCAAATGAGGACTACAATCATATTCTTCAAAATAGTCCTCCATCTCTTTTGAATCGCAAAGAATTAAGAGATAGACGATTACCTCATGCTAGGAAACGATTGAAAATAGCCAAGAAGCAATTTAGAGAAGCCAAGGTAGAAGCAAAAGAAGAAAGAAAAGAGAGTCATAAAGAAAGAAAAACCAATCAAAAATTTCTCTACGGTCAGGAATCGAAAGCAAAATCTAATTTTTTCTTTCAAGGGAAGAGTTTAGAAGAATTAAAAGCTAAGAAAGAAGTCAAGGACGCAAAAGAGAATTTAAAATCTACTAAACAAGCCTATAAGTCCCAAAAAGTCAGCAGGAAAGTCAAAACTTTTCTTTATGTCCTTGGACGAGAAGGTGGAGAGTTAGCTTCAGAAAATGAAGATTTAGAAGGCTATCGCACACTTCAAGAGACCATTAGAAAAGGGAAACGCTACAGTCGGCTTTCTTATAATCTTGGAAAAGCTAGTGTCAAAACAGGACAAGCAACAGGTCGTTTTACCAAGAAAAGGCTGACCAACACAAAAGAGCGATACCATCATTTTAAGGATGGAAAAGGATGGAAACTAGCGAAAGATAATCCAAGTTCCTTTAAAAATCGGTATCGAAAATTAAAGAAACAAGGTCTTACAAGTGTCCGAAATATCTATCAAAAACTAAAAGCAGCCTTTTCCTTCTTTACATTTGCGGCTGGGAATCCTGCAACCTGGATAGTTGGAGGAATAGTCTTTCTTCTTTTACTTATGATGAGCTTCTTTTTAGGTTTTTCATCTGCTAGTTTGATTCAACAAGATGAATTTGAATTAACAAAAGCTTATACCCACCTAACTTGGGAAGACGCAGAACATACTCGTACAAATGACAAAGGCATTACCTATTACACAAAAGTTGATGATGTGATGGGGTATATGAACTTTAAATTCCATGACTATGAGTTACACAAACCAGTTCACTTATTTAGTTCAGAAACTTACAAGGATTATCTGTCTACTTTGTGGCATGATTTAAACGATGGGGAAGATTTGAAATCCATGCAAGACCTTTATGAAACTCCTAAGTATAAACTATCTAAAGACGATCAAGAGGAAATGAAGGAACTAAAAGAAGAAGGTGTCTATGCTTCCATGCAGGAATTAGACAATCCGTTTGAGGGACAAAGCAACGAAGATAGTCTAACCATGACTTATCGTTATGGATACTATGATTTAGACGGCAAACCTACCCTTCAGGAGTACATACTACTAGAAGCGAAGGCTCACCAAAGGATTGTCGCACCAATGGATGGTGTTGTATCTCTAGACGGTGACAATGTTATTCTCACTAACGGAAAAGGAGAGAATGAGAGTCGTTTAACATTATATTCCATCCATAATGGCCGTGCGATTGAGGGGACAAGGGTCTTAACTGGTGATATTATTGGTGAGACACCAGATGATACAGGTTTGAAAGTTTCCTATCAAAAGTATAAGAACAAGAAAGAAAAATTGGTGTATGTCAATCCGCAATTTTATTTTCCAAAGGTCATTCAACTTCAGACAACTATCTTACCTGCCATTGGTCAGTTTGGTGGGGATGAGTTTGAACGTGCAAAACATATTTATGAGTTTTTGAAATCTCAAGGGGCAAGTCCCCAAGCCATTGCGGCTATTTTAGGAAATTGGTCGGTAGAGTCTTCTATTAATCCAAAACGAGCTGAAGGAGATTATTTATCTCCTCCAGTTGGCGCTACCGATTCCTCATGGGATGATGAAGCATGGTTAGCAATTGGAGGTCCAGCCATTTATGGAGGTGCTTATCCTAATATTCTTCATAGAGGTTTGGGGTTAGGGCAATGGACAGATACCGCAGATGGGTCAACACGGCATACAGCCTTGTTGAATTATGCACGCACCCAAAATAAGAAATGGTATGATTTAGACCTCCAACTTGATTTTATGCTTCATGGGGATAGTCCTTACTATCAAAGTTGGTTAAAGGATTTCTTTAAAAATACGGGCAGTGCAGCCAATCTCGCCCAACTCTTCCTCACCTATTGGGAGGGAAATTCTGGAGACAAACTACTGGAAAGACAAACTAGAGCCACGGAATGGTATTACCAAATTGAAAAAGGCTTTAGTCAAACAAATGGAGGACAGGCAAAAAGTGACCCGCAATCCCTTGAAGGTGTTCGTGGAGACTTGTATGAGCATTCTGTTCCTGGTGGTGGGGATGGTATGGCCTATGCCTATGGACAATGTACATGGGGTGTTGCGGCTCGTATGAATCAGTTAGGCTTAAAATTAAAAGGTAGAAATGGAGAAAAGATTTCGATCATTAATACCATGGGAAATGGTCAGGACTGGGTTGCGACAGCGTCAAGTCTTGGAGGGGAAACGGGTTCTACACCAAGAGCAGGTGCTATTGTTTCTTTTGTGGGAGGTACACATGGTACACCAGCAGAGTATGGTCATGTGGCTTTTGTCGGTGCGAGACGTTTCTAACTGAAAAGGTTAGACACGTTCTTGAAAAATCAACCTGATAATCAGGTTAAATTTGAATAGAATGGAGAACTCTTATCTTGAAAATTGGAATGAAGGGGTAACGCCCTGAAACGATTTCTCTAATACTCCGACATGCGTTTATCTTGTGCAAAGGTAAAGGTTTGAAGCTCGGTGAAGTCGGCTGAAAGATACCGTCATTCTTAAGGACTTAAGAATCGAAAGTGTTCCAGAGGTGGAATATGTATCTGATAGGTCGGGAGTCATTAAAAACTAAATAGGGTGAGAATGTGCATGAGCACTGACGAACCAGCGAATGTACGCTCCGAAGGCGAGTACGTAGAAATGCGTATAACAACGTAAGTTGTTTCAACTTGAGGAAGAGTAAGAATCGACGATATGAAATTCCTTGTTATGTTACAGGCATATCAAAGTTGAAGGGGTATAGCTAGGCACCTAAGTTTAGTATTGATAAAGATAAGGGAACGTCGAAAGCTAGAGATGTGGAGGTTGCACAACCAGAGAAACATTGGAAAGAAAATCATAACTTTCCTTAATCTCTAGTGAGAGTGGTGGCACGACCTTTGAAAGTGTTGTAATGATACTGGAGGAACAGCCACTAGTTAATAGTGTATTGTTATGAACTTTATCATTTCATGGATTCTTGTAAGACATAAAAGGTCACGAATCCAAAGAGAGGAGTGATAGACCATGACGAAACCAAAAAATGATGACAAACTATTAAAACATCAAAAACTAAGGTATGCGGAATACTATGGCATGACCGAGATATTTGATGATTTATATTCCAAAAGTCAAAAGGGATTCAGTTTTAAGAACTTAATGAACATTATCATATCTCCCGAGAATATACTGCTCGCTTATCGTACCATAAAGCGGAATGGTGGTAGTCAAACCGAAGGAGTAGATGGTGTTACCATTAAAGATTTAGAAAATCTGACCCAAGAAGACTTTATCTCTAAAGTTCAAAGAAGATTTCAATATTATAGACCCAGAAAAGTCAGAAGAGTAGAGATTCCTAAGCCAAATGGGAAGAAACGACCACTTGGCATTCCCTCGATGTGGGACAGAGTGGCCCAACAGTGTATTTTACAAGTGTTGGATCCAATCTGTGAAGCGAAATTTTACAAACACAGTTATGGATTTAGACCCTTAAGGTCGGCTGATAACGCTATTATGGACTGTATGTATCGTATGAATAAAAGTCATATGACTTATGTCGTTGACGTTGATATTAAAGGCTTTTTTGATGAAGTGAATCATACTAAGTTAATGCGTCAAATCTGGACATTAGGTATCAGGGACAAACAACTTCTAGTGATTATTCGAAAAATGTTAAAAGCACCAATTGTTCTTCCGAATGGAAAAGTGACCTATCCAACTAAGGGCACACCACAAGGAGGTATCTTATCTCCACTACTTGCCAATATCAATCTCAATGAATTTGATTGGTGGATAGGACGACAATGGGAAGAAAGAGATTGTAAGGAATTAGTTCCTCAATATAATTCCAAGGGAACAAGACACAAGTCACATGTTTACAGAAAGCTGCGAACTTCAACGACGCTAAAAGAAGTTTATATTGTCCGATATGCGGATGATTTTAAAATCTTTTGTCGAAATAGGAATGAGGCAGAGCGAACGTTTAAGGCTGTAAAATTGTGGTTAAAAGAACGACTTAACCTCCCTATTTCAGAGGAAAAATCTCAAATTACCAATCTGAGAAAGAAAAGCAGTGAATTCCTTGGGATTACTTTAAAGCTAGTTTCTAAGAATAATCGTTTGGTTTGTTTCTCTCATATTGCATCAAAAGCTAAGAAACGTATTAAACATCAACTGAAACAACAGATGAAATTGATACAAATTAAAGGTGCTAAAGAAACAATTATTCGTGAAATACAGAAGTATAATAGTATGGTTATCGGTATTCATAACTATTATAGTATGGCAACACATGTGAGTAAGGATTTAGAAGAAATTCATTATCAGCTTTATCTCTCTTTTAAAAATCGATTGCAGGCGAAAGGTCTGACAAAAATAGGAGAATACAAGGGAAAAGATAAAGGACTTCTCCCCTACCTCCAATCTCAAAATATTCGGTACTTAATGGGTTATCCAATTCTTCCAATTAGCTATGTCAAGACGAGAACACTAAAAGGAAGAAATAAGAATCTGAATAGGTATACTCCCGAGGGGAGAAAATTGATTCATAAACAACAGGAATCTGTTGAAACATGGAAATTAAAATGGCTGAGAGAACACCCAATTATAAATAAGCGTGCAACAGTTGAATACAATGATAATCGAATTTCTTTATTTGTAGCTCAAAAAGGGAAATGTGCTGTAACCGGTCAGGAATTGGATATGGATGATATTCATTGTCACCATAAGAGACCGTGGTTAGAAACAAAGGATGACTCTTATAGGAACCTTATCATTGTTGGACGAGATATTCATCGCCTGATTCACGCAACAAATGAGAAGGTTATCAAAAATCTCTTTCAGCTTTTGAATTTGAGTGATACAGGACTGACCAAATTAAATCAGTTGCGCGAACTTGCAGGAAATTCACCATTATTGAAAGAAAATTTGAACTTAGAACAATTATGTTAATCATATTAATACAGCACGATAAAGCAAAATCGTGATAATACACTATTGATGGAACGCCGTGTGCGGTGAAAGTCGCACGCACGGTGTGAAGCGGGGGAAAAGATGGAGATAGTATCAAAGTTTTACCTATCGCTATAGAAGATCTATGATGATGGTTCTTTCCTCGTGTCTGAAACAAACTATGGTGGCAACCCTAACTATACCTTTAGAAAAATCTCTCAAGCAGATAGTGCCATCAGTTTTGCCTATACGGTGAAATAAAGAAGTTGATACTTGAAATTTTAACAATTTTCAGGTAGAATAAATAGTGTAGATGAGTGGTCGGCTCATGGTCAATCTGATAGTAATCTTGGACATAAGGGCCAAGCGGTGGCGGACACCAGAACGAAATCCGATAGCAATCTTGGACGTAAGGGCCAAGCGGTGGC
>BNJT01001513.1_pt1 | contig 113114 bp, 130 predicted proteins | sample 8540491 | NCBI WGS metagenome assembly BNJT01 (sample SAMD00202455, study PRJDB9452) | human saliva metagenome | host: Homo sapiens
TAATTAACATTTGAAGATACGCAACACTATCAGCAAACAGCATCATAGAAACACAACAGTCGCAATCATGATGTCACGCAGGTAAAGGCCCTACCATCGGTACAACAAATTAAATTACCTGAAATAAAAAAGACTGGAAAGTCTCCAACGTGGCCTCCCTGATATTGGGTGGTCCGATAAAGATACAGAGGTATAACACTCCAAATGGTGGATAAAATAAGTCAATACAAAAACCAAAAAATACAAAGAACCTAAAAACAGATAAGTTTTCTATTTGAAAAACTTTCAAGTATATATTAAATTCTTACTCATGTTTGGAATTTTCCACTATGCAAACAGTAAAGCGCATGAACCAAATGGTATCTGAAGAGCACAGAATGCTAGTTTATAAAGGAATAAATCAAGAGTGTCGTAACCAAATTACATTATACCTGTATGAATTAAATCACTAAAATTAGACAATCAAAACATTATACAACCAAAAAACAACTTTTCGAGTTAACAACAAAGGTGTTGACCTAACAGATACCGAACTTCTTGTTTACGCGGTAATGATACAAGCAGAGTAGTATCAAATGTAAATTTCATAAATATGCATTTTATCAAAGAAAGAAAATTGAAAGATACATAAATCTTTGAAAAGAATAGCATAGATTACAAAATTGTAAAATACACACACGGACTACTAGTATTACATTTTACGCAGACCATTTACGCCATATAAAGTTTAACTGCAGTGGTATTCTGCTAATGCTGTGAACCAATTAAAAATTATAGCTGAAGAACTAGCTTTTATGGGACGGATACAAGGTTATGAGATCATACCATACTACATGCGAGGTAGACGAGTTGATTTCGTCCAATATGCATTCAATGCATCTGGGACAAAGAGTCAGTATTCCTCACATAAACAAGGAAACCCGAGAAGGTAGAGAACATCACAGTCCTACGTATAACGTAATTCCACCAAAAATGAGTATGTAGGTTATTGCACACCAGTAATAGTCGATTCTGAAGACGGTTACAGAGTATTGTTTCCACAGCATCAACGTTCTTTGTTGCAAGACGTAATAATCATTTTCACAACAGGTAACTGCTCTATGCTAGCAGTTAAACTTAAAGAGCAAAGCATTAATCTTGAAAAATTAGACAATGTTGTAAATGAACTTATCCCTGCTGGTCAGAACATTTATGATAAAGCACAAGCTGACACAAAAAGATTATACAAATTATTAGACGGTTTATCATTCACTAGAAGCTGAAAACTAGATAGAGTTATACGTTCATGTAGTACAATTTTTAGGTGGTGGAAATCGCTACATCGGGCTTGAACTGATAGCAATAACCACCACTGGTTGTTCACACAGGTTCTCGTGCATTGCGTAATCGTTGCACACACATCACCAAAAATCGCACAAGAATTGTTATTCGAAATAAAAAAAGATAAATCAAGAAATCATTGATTATCTAACACAAAACGGTAGAACCACTGAAATCCAAGCTGCATTGAATGATTATAATAAAAATCATATCACTCCAAATTATATAAAAACTAAGAAAAGACCCGTTATCAATCCTGAACTAGCATATTCTTGACGGAAAGAATTAGATGATTATCTGAATGATGTTAAATAGCTCAAGAATATTCAACAATCTCAAGACAACTAATCTTAAAAAGGATTTGTAACGCTATGGATTTCACCGTCGTAGATGAGTTCGAGTCAATGCATAATTATGATATAGACGGTATTATCCGTAAGGCGCAACACATCAGCACAAAACGGTGAACGCTAATCATACCTATCAATATGTGACGGTTCAATCTTTGACAGGTAAAATAATGGAACTTCAGCACCACACGGAGCTGGTCGAATTTTATCACATCGTTAAAGGAACAGCTATCATTAGAGGACTATAAAGTTGTCATTGTTCGGATTATACAACAAGCATTAATGAATCCACATTGGATGAAGCATCGCTGAAACCGATAGATGAAATTTCTAGAAGCGATAAATACATTGGCCAGTAACTGTTGATGAAATTATTAAACCACATATAATTTTTTAAAGCTCACAGTTAAAGTAGAAAGAATTAATTATGTTTAAAAAATTATTTAAAACTATAATATCTTTAATAACGTGCATAATCTACAACACTACTTCAAGTAAAGCAGCAATATTTATTCATATTAAGGTCACTAGCTATAGTAACACTCTTATTATGATAACTATTTTTTAATATTCATTGCATCAAGACATGATTTGAAGCATAAAAACAAAATATGAACTGGACTGAGCTTCTTGGAACCACTTCCGAAGATACAAGAAGTGAACATCAGAAATTCATCGACAAACAAAATGAAATTAGATTGGTCGAGAAAACTCTTTTTAGAAGGTGTAAAGATCTACGAAGATTAATTTTAGAAAGGATACAAAAATGAGAACACTAACCACTTAATATCGAAAAATACCAATTACGAATGGCTTATTGAACAAGGCGATATTCCTCAGAAGACCTTATCGATTCAATAGATACCTCTCCAAAAAAGATCCATAAAGAAAACTTAACGGGAAACTGCAAATCATCATCGAGAAAAATGACCCTCAACGTTCTCCCACAACATGCAAAATTGTTTATTCATCAGTGCATCTTAGATGACACTCAGCCAGACTTTTTCATGTATCCAGGGCGAAGGTCATAACTACGAAAAGGTCATCAAAGCACGCACTACACGAACGTATTACCCAATATTTTGAGACTCATCTGAAATAAAAGAATATGAAAATATTACTGTTAGAAGCGGTGGCCGTGAACATCGCCCTTGCTTGAAAGATTATGAAAAGCAACAAGTGCGAAAAGTTTTACATACAGCTCGGGCAATGCCGGAACCAGCAACTATGGCGAAAACATAGCTATCAAGGTTGATGACTTTGACACATTGAAAGACTTTGTCCTCACCCATAAGGTTGACATGGTGGTCGTTGGACCAGAAGATCCCTTTTGGTAAAAGGTATTTACGACAACTTCAAAGGGAAGACGAAAAGAACTAGGAGTTCTCTGTCATCGGTCCTGCACAAAAAGCCGGTGCGATGCTTGAAGGTAAAGATTTTGCTAAAGATTTGCAGAAGCGACACGGCATTCCGACGGCCGCATACGAAACCTTCGACGCCACATCACTGGATGACGGCCTTAAATTTCTGGAAACCCACAGGCTCCTTATGTGCTAAAGGCTGACGGATTGGCTGCCGGCAAAGGCGTTCTCATCCTCCCAACTCTTACAGAGGCACAACAGGAGTTCCGCGAAATGTTAGAGGCATGTTTGGAAATGCCAGTGCCAAAGTGGTAATTGAAGAGTTTAGCCGGTATCGAATGCTCGAGTTTTGTTTCTGACAGACGGCAAGAACTACAAGATTCTGCCTGAAGCAAAAGACTACAAGCGCATCGGCGAACACGATACAGAGTGATTGAACACAGGCGGTATGGGCAGCGTATCCGGTCCATTTTCGCAACGAAAGAATGGATGCAAAAGGTAGAAGATCGCATCATTCGTCCCACACAGTTGAAGGACTAGGTTGCCGAGAAATATCGATTATAAAGGATTCATTTTCTTCGGACTTATCAACGTGAAAGGTGAACCTATGGTTATCGAATACAACTGTCGCATGGGCGATCCGGAGACAGAAAGCGTCATGCTACGACTCAAAAGCGACCTCGTAGTATTCGAAGGTGTTGCTGCCAGGCGATTTAGGACCAACGAAATTGTGTTTGATGAGCGTGCGGCCGTCAGTATCATGCTGGTAAGCGGTGGTTATCCACAGGAATACAAAAGAGGCTATGCCATTTCTGGTCTCGAAAGAGTTGAAGGAAGCATTGTTTTTCATGCCGGAACAGCACGAAAAAATGGCAACATAGTAACGAGTGGAGGCCGTGTGATAGCAGTATCTTCCTATGGTAAAAATAAGAAAGAGGCCCTTCAGAAGTCTTTTGAAGAAGCTCAAAAGATTGAGTTTACTGGCAAATACTTTAGAAGAGATATCGGACAAGATTTATAAAGCACGGTTTTCTTGAAAGTAAAAGATTACAAAAATAAAATAGCGGAAAACAGAATCTCGCTACCAGTCACTAACTCTGATAGCTTCACTGGTTTTGGATTTCAACCGGACTAATTACCCAAGAGCTTTGGGTTCAGTTCGGGTTGATGATTATTTCTACCTACTTCATGGTAGAATTAAATAGCAGAACGCTTTTGATGCGAACCTATAGCCGCATGGTTTCATGTGCCCTTATTGGCTCTAATCTAATAAATCTACCACTTTATGCTCATAATACTGCTATCGGGATCATACAGTTGTGTTTCATTTTTGCATCTAAGGTTTCTTGCCCATTTCCTATCAGAACAAACGTTCAATGGGCTCTATTTTCTTTGCGTTTACAATGTTGGGTATCTGTAGTCTATTTATACAGATTTTATTTCTTGTCCTTCATTTGGTACGTGATGGGAACCCGCATTCTGTCTATGACCGGCCGCAGTTTCTTGCATCCATTATAGGCATTCTTCTTCCTACTGGTGCATGACAGGTTTCTTAGTCTATCAAGGCAATGGAGAATCCCTCATCCAGCATATACAAAAGCATAATAGTTTTTCAAATCCTTTAACATTGAGAATTTACCTTCTACTCCAAAAACTGATATCCATGGGGTTCATTACTCTCATGGGTATAACTGGCTCAATTCATTTTCTGCGTAATAGTTATTTAGATAAAAATACGTACACGGATGCTCTGTAAGGACGCTAATCATATTATTTAGTTGCGTGGTGCTCTTTTATCATTTTACAGCCCCAACACATCAATATGTTACTCCTATTCTCATCATTCTGACGGCACCATTGATTGCGCATTACATCACGCTTACACATTATTTTTCACCAGCTTACTCTTTCATTATTTTTAGTCTTCACGACCACGCTTTCAATCATGTTTTAACCTATGGCAACCATTACTGACTTTCTTATACACTGGGGTTATTGGGGCATGCTCATATCCGCTTTTTTAGCCGGCAGCTTCTTCCCATTCAGCAGCGAAGTTGTCATGCTGGCACTTTTAGCTGCAGGTCTAAACCCATGGCAACTCATCATCTTTGGCACTATTGGAAATGTGTTGGGAGGGACTCTTCAACTATGGTATGGGCCGCATGGGCCGCATGGATTGGATAGGAACATTATATGCATGTAAAGCCTCAACAACTGGAAAAAGCTCAAAATCATGAGCGGCCACGGAGCATGGATGGGCTTTTTCGCTTTCATTCCATTTCTGGGTAGTGCCATCACGATAGCCTTTAGGGTTTATGGAGAGCCAAATTTCGTCTATATCGTTTATCAGCATTTCTATGGGAAAATTTTATTAGATATATCGTTTTTTAGCCATGTCGGTAGTAGGACTTGCCTCCGTGACTCGACCCACTCAGCCAGCACACGACAGATAACCGTCAGCATAGAACCGCTCCGCTACTTCACGAGCAAATTGCCCGGCAACCGCTTCCAGGTGACAACCTCGTTCCGAAGGTAGTATCCCGAACTTTACGAACCTACAGCTAAGCAAATTATTAGTCTCTCCAACAGCGATTTGTTCATCAAAGTGGGCAACTTAGGATTTGAGCGCTACTTGGATGAAAAAGTTAGAGAACAATGCTCCTCATGATTATTGTCAGCATCAGAGGTATATCGTGCCATTAAAGAAAGCAAATGGCATAGAAGACCCGCACACATGGATGAGCACAGAAAATGCAATACAAATAGCAAAACAGAATCTTTAAAGCACTAGCTGAAATAGATGTAAAAAGATAGTACTTATTTCAGAGCAAACCTCAACCGCTTGATAGAAACAATTAACCATGTCGACCGCAACATCCAACTACAACTGACAAAAAGAGAAAAGGCCAAGCCTTCTTTATCTATCATCCGGCACTCCACCTATTTTGCCAAACAATATCATCTTCAGCAGATTCCCTGTAGAGGAAGAAGGACGAGAGCCAAGCGCAGCCCAACTCGAGCAAGTAATTAACACAGCAAAAACGACTACGCGTGAAGATCATTGTTCATTCAACGGAATTCGTAAACCGCAACACCGAAATTGTGGCAAAAGAGTGGCGCAACCCAAACAGAAATCAATACGCTGAGCTACCATTGGGATCGAGAAAATGGTGAAGATTGCCGAACGTTTGAAATAACAAGATTATGACAACAATCATAAACTTCAGGAGGATATCACGGTCTCATACGGCAACATCCACAGCCATTCGCGACGTCAATTTAGAAATCGACCAAAATGATTTTCTGGCAATTACAGGGGCCCCAATGGTTGTGGAAGACAACTAACAATCAATGTAATTCTCCGACTCAAGACTCCCGATAAAGGTCAAGTCTATTACTTCAAAGAAGGGAAAAGCTGTTGCCAAACTGAACATAGGTTATCTACCACAATACAGCAACATAGACAAGAATTTCCCCCATATCGGTCAATGAAGTCGTGCTGTCCGGACTTAAAAAGCAAATATACGTTCGGTCTCTCGTTACCTCATCATAGAACTTGCCCGTGAGGCCATCGAAGCTATGGGATTAAGCCCAATAGCCAATAGAGCGATTGGTTCGTTAAGTGGTGGCCAACTCAAAAGAGTGCTACTGACCAGAGCCATTGTTTCAAAGCCGGAAGTGATTATCCTTGACGAACCAAACACCTATGTCGATCGACAATTCAAGATGACATACACCGAATGTTGCATCAGCTAAATGATAGTTGCGCTATCATCATAGTCAGCCACGATATCGAACGCATGTGAAAAAGAAGCTAAAAAGCATCATCCGATTATAGAAAGCCACAAAACGCTTTTCTAAAAAGCTACAGATTTACACCCGTGTCTGAGTAGATTGTTCCTAAATATAACGTCCAGAAAAACTATTTAGGCTAAAGCACAATCTACTTCCGTTTTCCATTACGCCGCGACGGATTCTTCATTTTCTTTCCCGATTATTTGGAAATTTTAGAGTCTTTTCCATACCTTTACGCAGCCGTGAAGAGTTTAGCTACAACATATCAAAAGCAATAGGAAGTTGCAGGAAAATATCAGTTTTCCCGCAACTTTTAACGCTTTATCTTTTGGTAGTTCAAATAATTTGCTACTCTCTCTCTCTCTCTCTCTCTCTCTCTCTCTCTACTGCGCACCGTCGCTAACTACCCCAAAATTTTTCTTTTGCGTACGCGCGCGAGGCGCACACGTAATCACCGATAAACAAAAGGGCTCAACAGGTTCCCCTTTGTTCCCTTTATGCCTTTTGCAAACTAGATTTAGAAATCAGAAATAAGAATGAAATAACAATTATTTAAAATCAATAAAGTAATGAGTAAAAAAGCAAGTAAAGAAGAGTTATTCTGCACCAGCATGCATGATAATTCAAGTCAACGAAATCACTAATTTGATGGCAGGCTCTCCTTTTTAATGGTCAACACTACTGCACAACCAGGTGGTACATCAGGAGATGCCAAGAAGGCATTTGATTGGATGGACGAAGACGAGAAGAAAACTCCATCATGGAAAGACTAACAGAAAGTATATAGACTAAAAGAACAACGAAAAATGAAGAAAACAATGAAACAACATTCATTCGCGATCACGACTAAAAGTCTTTGGCACTTGTGTTCGGCAGTGCCTTGGCTTTTTGCTTCTTGTGCCAATGAGGACATAGCGCAGAACCCTAATGGTACAGATAACAATAAGAACTTTACCATCTTCTCAACGGGCGACCCAGCAGCTCGCACATCCATGGAAAGCAATGGCGCTTTCTATTGGGAGGCAGGCGATAAGATTTGGGTAAAGGATGATAATGGTGCATAGAGCGCAAAGTCGCAATGCTCCAACAGAAAAAGAACAGCCAGCTTTAAGTTCGAAAGTACCTGGTAAGTTTACAAAGACTAATACCTATAAGGTTTATTACCCTGGTAAGAATGGCAATAAGAATCAAGTAAGAATCGCTGCAAACCAGAGCCAGGCGGTACGCAAACACTACCGCTCATTTTGGTACATCAGGCGATTGCGGTGCTAGCGAGACGCCGCATGGTCAAATTCAAAAGAAAGTTTTGCTTTCGAAGGCTCGATCCATGAGGCTGCTTACCTTCTCTTCTTGCCACGTACCAGTAATCCCATCATACATAACTGCTATTTGACGGGGGTAGAGGTAAATTCCTGACAACGACATTACCAGTGCTTACACGCTCGACCCAACAACAGGCGAACTCACAGGCACAGGTACGGGCAAGCAAATTATCGTTTCAACAGGTGGTAGCGGAGCATACGCTAACGGTTTCCCTTTAACTAACAACTCCGCAAGCGCCGCCGCAATGGCTCTTACGTTGTTATAAAGCCAGGCACCCATACACTCAAGATACGTTATTGGGTGAAAGACATTGTAACAAACGTAGAGACTATAACCAAGACATTAGCATCAGCAACCTACGACCAGAACAAGTATTATAGCATATCACTGCTAATCTTAATCCGCATGATTACGACGGCGATCATTATTACTATGGGATGCCCAGGAGCAATATTGGAAAGGATTCGAATGGACAAAGCACTTGTCTGGAAATACAAGGTCAGCCAACACTCAACCAAAGGTCTTTCAGGCACAACAACTTCCAGCAACTACGCCCAGAACAACAGCGACTCTCGTTGGTACCACGAGGGCGGCGGTTCAAGTCGCTTCGATGCTACTCAGAGTTGCGTAACTCCCCTAACGCAAACGAGATGTCTTGGTATTGCGTGTGCGGCGATCCTCGTTGGGACGTAGACGAGTTATGGACAACGATGGGGCATTTATATAAAGGTGGCATGTGGTTTTGAAGAAATCTGTACTGTTGGCGAGAGGGTAATTACAATGCCGAGAAATCCGCCGATAATACAACCGACTTGCGTACAACATACAAAGATTATAAAATACGAACAGTAGTATCAACAATTCCGGCCTCCCATCAGCAGCCGATGCAAACAAACATTTCTACCTGCCCGCCTTGGGTTACTACAACTCTGGTCAGCTGAAGTACGTTGGCGACATTGGCCACCATTGGTCGTCAAGTGCTCACATATGGGATACCTACGCGTACTACGTGAGCTTCTGACAGTGGTTACGTCGGCGTGGTCGCTAAACAACCGCTACTACGGGAACAGGGCGGAGGCGTTGTTTGCGAGTAGTCCTCGCGATTGCCCTTTACGGGTGTCGCCCTCTAAAAGACCCTCCCCGAGACCAACGGTCACTGACCGAAGTAAAGGAGAGGGAGTTCCTAATGGGATAAGGAGGGTGAGAGACAGGGAAAAATCTATACAAATGAAGATTTTTCACGCTTCTGCACACTGCGAGAAAAGCCAAAAGATTTTTCATGCTGCTGCACACTGCAGAAAGCCAAAAGTTGATTTTTCACGCTTCTGCACACTGCAGAAAGGCTAAAAAGAAGTTTTTCACGCTTCTGCACACTGCAGAAAGGCCAAAAAGAAGTTTTTCATGTTGCTGCACACTGCACGTGGTACGTGCGCAGCTAAAATCGCCGGTGCAGGCAGTGCGCGACGCGGCAAAAAGCGTGGGACAAGGCGTTTGGCGTCTATACCGGCATACAATTCAAGGCTGTCGACGCTGAAACGGCCGAGGTGCGCGGATTGTTGAAAGATTTGGAGCGGTTTGCCCTCTGAGATTACGGCGCTGGGATTAGCTCCCGTCACGGCACAGTTGAAGACCGTGAATGACGAATTTCAGCAGACTTACGCAGCGCGACGAGGCGAAGGCGGTTGACCAGAAATTGCCCGCGTTGACCGAGGTTCCGTCCACAAACCGATGCGGTTTTTGCCGCCGTTTGCCGTTACATCGAAGCCGGCTATCTCTTTGCCACAACCGACGAAGACCGCACGCTGATTGAGCGACTGGTCGACCACGCGAACCAGGAAAGTGAGCACGCTCAAAACCACGCACAAGCAGAGCGTGGCGCAGAAAAAGGCGGCTCCCAAGAAACCCGGTGGCGGAAAAACGACCACTACGATCAAAGAACAATTGGAAAAACTGTTACCGAGCTTTACGAAAAGTCGCGAGGGACTAGCCGAAAAATCTCTGTCGTATTCGGGTAACGTGTAGCTAAACTGGACGCCAAGACTCCTATTTACTTGCTCTACATCAGCGGCGATGCCACGAAATTTATTTGGGTGAAGATCGATGGGAAAAAGCTCGTGAAGGTGAATTACCTGGCCGGACCGGGTGAGCCGGGAGGCTGCAAGGGTAAAAGTAAAAGGGTAAAAGGGTAAAAAGTAAAGAGTGAAAGGGTAAAAAGGGTAAAGGGTAAACATTCATCCTTACACCTCTACACCTGAATAACTCACAAAAAGCGCGAGAGGCTAGTTAATACGAGAAGATTTTTCTGCTAACAAGGAAAATCGCATCATACTTTTAATTTCGGCCTCAGTGGTTTCCTGTTGCGGAATCGCCGGGGCTTTTCGTCTTTTTATACCCAAACCACAAGATTACACTCGCGCCTGAGACTTTTTCTTTGAAAACAAGCGGAATTGTTTTGCTATTTACAAAAATAAGTAAGGTTTTATAAATATACACTTCATAAAATTTCATATCTTTGCATTTATATAAATAACCTAAATCAAATAAACGATTACACTTGTATGGATTTACCACCTTAGTCTTATTCCAATTATTCATCATTTTAGCCCTTATCTTTATTGGTGCCAGAGTCGGCAGCATAGGATTAGGAATCTATGGCACAGTCGGGGGTTTTTATCACTTGTATTTTATATTTGGCCTTCAGCCGGGACAAACTGCCAATCGATGTTATGCTCATCATTGTATCGGTTATCACTGCTGCTGCTGCTGCAGGCGGCCGGAGGTCTTGACTATCTCGTGGGACTGGCCGCCAAGTTTCTCGTGAAACATCCCCACCATATCACTTTCTATGGTCCGCTGACCACCTGAGACTTTCTGTCTGGTTGCAGGAACGGCCCAGCACCTCCTACTCCTTGTTGCCTATCATTTCGAAATTGCAACCAACAGTAAGATTCGCCCCGAACGTCCGGTGAGCGTTGCTACGGTGCGGCGTCGCTTGGCATCACGGGCAGTCCGGTTTCGGCAGCCACGGCAGCCATTATCAGTACCGATGTTGTTAGGTGGCCGAGGCATTGAACTTAAAGATATTCTCATCATCTGCATCCCCGCTTCACTCATCGCCATCCTTGTGGCTTCATTCGTTCAGAACTTCATCGGTAAAGATTTAGAAAGATCCTGAATACATACGCCGTGTGAAGGAGGGAATCATCAACCCCAAAGAAGATGCTCGACTCATGGAACAGATGGAACAGCACCCGACAAGCATGCCAAATATTCCGTCATCGCCTTCCTTCTTGGCGTTTTCCTCTGTAGTTTTGTTCGGTTCCGCGCCTCCCTTCGTCCCTCGTTCATGGTCGATGGCGAACCGGTACGTATTGGCATGCCCAGAAACCATTGAGATTATCATGATGTCGATAGCAGCGGTCATTCTGTTGGTGGGCAAAGCCGATGTCAGAAAAAGCCGTGCAAGGCAACGTATTCGCGGCCGGCATGAACGCAATGGTCAGCATTTTCGGTATAGCCTGGATGGGCGACACCTTCTTCAACGGCAATCTGGCATTCTTTTAAAAAGCCCACATCGCCGACATCGTTTCGCAATATCTTTTTCTCTTCTCCGTGGCCCTTTTTATCATGTCCATTATGCTGTTTTTCACAGGCAGCCACTGTTCGTACGCCTCTATCCGCTCGGCATCGGACTCGGCATTACACCACTGGCCCTCATGCTCGTGTTCCCTGCGGTCAACGGCTACTTCCTTCATTCCTAACTACCCAACTGAAGTTGCGGCTATCAATTTCGACCGAACGAAACTTTTCCACTCGCATTGGCAAATATGTGCTCAATCACAGTTTCCAGGTAGCCGGTTTTATCACAACCTTTGTATCTATAGGCATCGGTTACCTGATTATCACTTTCCTTTACTAATCATTTTCTATTAACTATAACTTAAAACGATAAGATTATGAGAAACTTAAAAATCACTATGTTAGTGTTCGTTGCGTTAGTCATCAGCACTTTCGCTCTGCGCAAAGCCCAAAATCCACGTGTGCCACGGGTGGAACGATTGCCGGTGTGCTAGCATCGTCCTCCTCATCAGCCTATACGGCGGCCAGGTGGGCATCAGACCCTCATCGACGCCGTACCACAGTTGAAAAGACTTAGCTGATGTAAGCGGTGAACAGCTCGTCAGCATCGGTTCCGGGACGCGAACGATCAGGTTTGGCTAAAACTGGCCAAACGCATCAACCAGCTTCTCAACACAGAAGGCTACGACGGCGTGCTCATCACCCACGGCGCTGATACGATGGAAGAAACAGCTTACTTCCTCTCGCCAACCGTACACAGCAACAAGCCTGTTATCCTCAGTAGGTTCTATGCGTCCTTCAGCAGCCATCAGTGCCGACGGACCGGCCAACCTTTATAACGGCGTGGCCGCACTCCTGCGACCCCGGTTCCAAGGTCACGGCGTGATTGTACCTGCATGAACAACATGCTCATCGATGCCAAAAGCCTCTACAAGAGCCACACACCGATTGCTGCAACGCTTTCAGGGCGTATACGGACGAATGAGGTTATGTGTTACAACGGAAAAGCTTACTATACTTCTGAACCCACCTACCGCCACACCACCCGTAGCGAATTCAATGTAGACAATCTCGACAAACTGCCTCAAGTAGGCATCGTTTATAAGCTATGCCAATGCCTCAGCCCTGCCGATGCGGGCTTTCGTGATACTGCAAGTTCGATGGCATCGTTCTGGCCGGCGTGGTGACGGCAACTTCTACAAAGACGTATTCGACGTAGTGCTGAAGAGCTCAGAACAGCGGTATCCAGATTGTTCGTGCAAGCCGTGTTCCCTGACCGGACCGAGCCTGCCTCAACGGTGAAGTTGACGACAGCAAATACCATTTTCGTGGCCGCGCTCAGCCTAAATCCGCGAAAGCCCGCGTACTGTTGCAGCTGGCACCGAGCCAAGACTGCACGACTGGCAACAGATTCAAAAATACTTCCAGGAATACTAATCCAAATCTTTAAAGATAATGAAAATGAAAAAGACTATGCTGTCAGTAGCTATGCTGACGGCAACACTGACTTCTGAGTGCGCAAGGATGCAACACCGGCATGGGCGTATTAGTACTGCAATTATAAGTCGCTGGCCGAAAAAGTAGCCAAGCTTGAAAAGAAAAACAGATGCTTTCAATCTGTATTTCAATTACGCAACCAGCTTCCGGGTAGAAAAAGAACAGCCTGAACCAAAAACCCTTCATCAGGCTTTTGCCGACAAGCAATTAGCGCATTGAAATGAAGGTAACCTTGGCGACCATCTATTCTATCGTTTCCGCCATCGTCTCAACAAAGCCGACCGAAAGCCCGTAGTCAGGACAACTTCTCTAAAGCTACCGACATCATGATGGCCGGTTGGAAATTCAACGACAAGTTGACGGTACAGGCCGGTAAAATGTGCCAGATATGGGGCGGCTTCGAGGTTTGACGAGAACCCGATGTACATCTATCAATACAGCGATATGGTGGATAATATGGACAACTTCATGGCCGGTGTCGTGATATCTTACAAGCCCATCCCTTCTCAAGAATTTGGCTGTTGAAATTTCCGATGCCGACAACGATAAACTGAGCGACATTTATGGCAATCCTAGCATACTCCGTAGAAGCCGGCGGCAAACGTAAACGTGTTCTCCAACAGGCCAACCGCAGTACCTACATGCGCCCTAACTGGAACGGCAGCGGTTTCTCGACGGAATATTAAACACTCGCTGGTCATGGGGCATTCAGACTGCAGGCCCCAGCTCAAAGTATAGTTCGTATGCTCATTTCTTGGTCAACAGCTCAACCTGCCTCGCTTCCAGTGGTATGTCGATTACATCAGGAGCTTTCGACGGACTCGATCGTTTGGGCATTGCTACATCGAACTAAAACCTACATTCGGCGGCAAACTACCAGCCTACTGCAGTGACATTCACTACAACGGTTTCATTACCAAAGCCAACTGGCAATTCAACGCCACAGTGGAACCTCATGCTCAAGGGTATGTATGCAGAACGGCCGATGTCACTAAGACCGAGAACTATAGAAACTATCGTAAAAGTTTTGGCTACATGGGCAGCGTGGAATGTTATCCTGTGAAGAGATCAAGACTTCCGTCTCTTCCTGGCCTATGTGGGTCGCCGGTTTAAATACAGCAACAAATCCGGATTAAAAAGATTATAATACTAACCGCGTGGAGCTTGGCTTCATGTATAGAATCAAAGCTTTTTAAAACCTATAAAAAGTATCATGGCAGAACAAAAATTTAGGAATCGAGATCGAGACCTTTTTGGGTGAATTATAAAGTACCCGAAGAAGCTTACTATGGTGTGAACACAACGTGGTATCAATAACTATCATATTTCACGTAAGAGATGCGTGACTATCCCGATTACGTGATAGCTATTGCTTACGTGAAACTGGCTGCCGCACGAGACCAGTATGCCTTAGGCGTCATCAACGAAGAAATCGCGATGCGATGTCACGAGGCCTGTCGCGAACTCATCGATGGCAAAATGCGAAGACTTCCCCGATCGATATGATGCGGGGCGGTGCTGGTACTTCGGTAAACATGCAGATGCCAACGAAGTCATAGCCAGCCGTGCGCTTGAGAGTTATGGGACACCAAAGGGCGAATACCAATATTGCTCTCCCAACGACCACTGCAACTGCGGTCAGTCTACCAACGATGTCTATCCAACAACTCATGCGATATGCCATCATCCGTATGAATAAGACTCTCGTAGCGGCACTCACCGGACTGGTTAGTGCGCTGCGCTACCAAAACAACGAGATATCAAAACGTACTAAAGATGGGTCGCACGCAGTTGCAGAGACGCTGTGCCTATGACCTTTGGACGGGAGTTCAACGCATACGCCAACAACTTGGAAGAAGAGATTCTCAATCTTGAACGCAACGTGAAACTGCTGCATGAAAATCAATATGGGCGGCACAGCCATCGGCACGAGTCTCAACGCCGTTCCGGGCTTCACCGAACTATGCACAGCCAACCTCTGCAGACTGACGGGCGAACCCTTTGTTGCCGCAAAGCGACTTAGTGAGAAGCAACTCCTGATACCGGGCTTATGTCAGCTACTCTGGTGCCTTGAAACGTCTGGCTATCAAGCTATCTAAGATTTTGCAACGACTTCCGTCTTATGAAAAGCTTCAGGTCCCGCTGCGGTTTGAACGAAGTGAACCTTCCTCCAATGGCTCCGGGCTCTTCCATCATGCCAGGCAAAGGTAAACCCCGTCATTCCCGAAGTAGCCAATCAGGTTTTGCTTCAAGGTTATTAGTAACGACACGACCGTATGCTGTGCTGCCGAAGCCGGCCAGTTGGAACTCAACGTGATGGAACCTGTCATTACCGAATGTCTTTTCGAAAGTCTCATTTGGCTGCGCAACGCCGTGAACACCTTTACCGAGGAAGTGCGTATTGGGCATTACTGTCAACAAGGAACGGTGTCTCGAGATGGTAAAGAGCTCTATCGGTATCGTGACAGCTCTCACCTACATCGGTTATAGAAAGAGTAGTACGAAGGTTGCCAAAGAAGCTCTCGAAACCAATCGTTCGGTCTACGACATTGTGCTTGAAAAAGGGATTGATGAGCCAAGAAAAAGCTCGATGAAGCCTCGACCAAAAGAATATGCTCGTTTCACACAAGTTCTAATGACACTATAACTGCGTATTTTGCATATAACGTTCAGTCCCGACAATCTTCTCGCAAGACTTGCCAGGACTTTTTCAGTCCTTTCACTTGTGCTTCGCCAAGAAAACCAGATGCCTTTCGGCACGCCCATAGGATTTCCATAACTATAAAACAAAGGTGAGACTAACCACATCCTCTCGCTTTATAAGGTCCATCCAACAAATGCTTAACCAATGCTCAGTTTGTCGCTCCCAGCTGCTTGAAACTCATGTCAAGTCCCTTGACACTATGAGTGAGTGTACCAAACAGAGATGAAATCGACACTCTGCCTTGGCATAAGGTACCATGGTGTCAAATGTTATGCCACCACTCGATTCCGTCTCACAGCGTCCGTTCACCATCTCCACAGCCTTACGTGTGTCATCTGGAGAAATTATCGAACATGATTCGGTCGCAGCCCTCGGCTAAGGCCTCTTCAATTCATGAAATTCTCACCTCACACTCAATCTTGAGGTCTTTGCGGTTGTCCTTGCAGTATTGTTTTGCACGAGATATGGCCTGATGAACGCCACCACAAAAGTCGATATGGTTTGTCCTTTAGAAGTATCATGTCGAACAGTCCGATGCGATGGTTTAAGCCTCCTCCTATCTTGACGGCCATTTTTCAAGCATGACGCATGCCTGGTGTAGTCTTGCGAGTATCGCAGCACGGGTTTTTGTTCCGGCGTCGATGAGTGCCTGCTGGTATTTGTGGGTCATGGTAGCAATGCCACTCATGCGCTGAAGAATGTTGAGCATGAGCCGTTCTGTTTGCAAAAGGCTTTGCTCGCGTCCCTTGACACTCATCACAATGTCTCCGGGTACTATGGGCACCATCCTCTATATATATCATTGACCCTGCAGTTCGGGATCGAAACGGTGGAACACCTTCTTAGCGATCTCCACTCCTGCAAATATTCCTTCCTGCTTGATGAGCAGTTTGCTTTCTCCGATGGCACCCTTAGGGAATGCAGCATAGGGTGGTATGGTCGCCATCGCAATGTCCTCACTAAACGCGAGGTCTATGAGGTTTGTCGTTAAGTTCGTCTACAGATAACATATTTGGGGATTTTAATAATGATACATGTGAATACTGGAAAAGAAAGAAAAGCATGGTTGTTCGTTTCTTTCTCATGCAAGGTGGGAACATCAAGGTCTCAAAGTCCCAGCTCCTTTGATATTTTTCAACATGCGGTTGATGGGGCGAACGGCCTTCTCCGCAATCTCGGATCTACCTCTATTACTGGCCATTCATATTTAAGACAGTTATAAAAAGCTTCTTGAGATTGATGAGTTTCATAAAGTTACACTCATTACATGCACAGTTACTGTCGTTTGGTGGAACAGGTATGAAAGTCTTATCGGGTGCTGCCTTCTGCATTTCGTGAAGTATTCCACTCTCCGTTGCCACGATAAATTCGTTGGCTTCATCGTTGATACTGAATTTCAGCGAAAATGCGGCAGTGCTGCCCTACTTTGTCGGCCAATTGCACTACCGGCCCCCTCATTCGGGGTGAACCAAAACCTTTGCGTTGGGTGTTCGTGTTTGAGTTGGACAATTTTTCTACCGAAAATTTCTCATGCACGTGGCATGCGCCATTCCACAGCACCATATTTCTTCCGTCAGTCTGTTGATATAGTTTCAAGGTTCTGGTCGGGACCGAAGATTTATGGGGTGTCTTGGGGAAATGATTCTACAATTTGGCGTGCATTGCTGCTTGTTACCACCACGTCGGTCAATGCCTTGATGGTTGCCGTGGTATTGACACTAACTGATGATAGCCGTATGGCCGGGATGGTCGTTTAGAAATTGCTCGAATGCGTCGGCCGGGCAACTTTCGGCCAAAGAACACGATGCGTTGAGGTCAGGCACCAACACAGTCTTGTCAGGACAGAGTATCTTGCTGGTCTCACCCATGAAGTGAACGCCACACATCACAATGATATCAGCAGCTATGAGGCAGCCTTTTGGGCAAGAGCCAGACTGTCTCCGATGAAGTCTGCTACATCCTGTATTTCTCCTTCTGTAATAGTGGCCATGATGACGGCATTTTTTCTCATTGCATGCATTCTGCGGATTTCAGCTTTGATGTCGGTACCCTTTAGGGTATAGATTCTCCGACATATCCCGCTTCGAGCCATGTCTTATTTTTCATATCCATATCTTTATGCTTTCTCAGTTCATCATTTGGGATTCTTTCTTACTCATTCCTTGTTGCAGGCATGTTTGGGGTAATCGATGGTATGAGTGCAGTCCACGACTCTCCTTTCGTTCTATGGCCTGACGTGTAATGAGATAACCCACGTTAATCATGTTTCTCAATTCACAAATATCTCTTGTCGGCTTCACGCGCTTGAAAAGTTCTTCGGTCTCTTCATAAAAAGCAGGTCAAAGGCGTTTCCATGCACGGTCGAGACGTAGATTGCTGCGTACAATGCCTACATAGTTGGACATAATCTGCCCCACCTCTCGCTCATCCTGCGCAATAAGCACCTTCTCCTCATTGGTCATGGTGCCCCTCGTCATTCCATTCCGGTATTGCAGTGTTGAAATCGTATTGATCGATAGCTTCAATGGCATGTGTAGCTGCCGATTTGGCGTAGACCACAGCCTCAATCAAAGAGTTGCTGGCCAGACGATTGCCTCCGTGTAGTCCCGTACATGAACATTCGCCCACTGCATACAGTCTCCGGATGGAACTTTCACCGTTGAGGTCTACCAGAATGCCACCGCACATGTAGTGGGCGCTGGGACATCTGGGAATATATTGTTTAGTGATGTCTATGCCAATGCTCATGCACTTAGCATCAGATATGTGAAAAATGCTTCCTGGTTTCCTCTGCGTCTTTATGGGTCACATCGAGACACACATGGTTGAGTCCGTGTATTTTCATCTCGTGATCGATGGCCCGTGCCACGATGTCGCGTGGTGCCAGAGAGAGTCTCTTGTCATATTTCTGCATGAATTCCTCGCCATTGGGCAGCCGCAATATGCCGCCGTAGCCACGCATGGCTTTCCGTGATAAGAAAGGCCGGGTGGGTTTCTGCCGGATTGTAGAGCACGGTGGATGGAACTGTACGAACTCCGATATCTTTCACGGTGCCTTTGGCACGATAGACCATAGCTATGCCGTCGCCGGTGGCAATATTCGGATTAGAGGTCGTGGCATAAACAGCTCCCGTACCACCCTGTAGCCATCAGAGTGACACGGCTCAGGAAGGTATCAATCTTCTGCGTAACCGGATTAGGTATGTAGGCACCGTAGCATTCGATGTCCGGCGTCTTGCGGGTCACCTCTATGCCCAGATGATGCTGTGTTATTATTTCTACGGCATAATGATTTTTCCAGAACGGTGATATTCTTGTTATTGCGCACGGCAGCCATGAGCCCACGCTGTATCTCGAAACCAGTATCATCTGCATGATGAAGAATGCGAAACTCACAATGTCCGCCTTCGCGGTGAAGATCGTAACTACCATCTGGTTTCTTGTCAAAGTTCACTCCCCATTTCGCCAGGTCTTTGATGGCCTCGGGACCATTGCATACTACATGCTTGACAGCTTCTACATTAGAGATGTAATCACCGGCAAATCATCGTGTCCTGAATATGCTTTTTCAAAGTTGTCCATTTTCATGTTGGTCACCGATGCAATGCCGCCTTGAGCCTTGGCTGTGTTGGTCTCGTCAAGTATGGTCTTACAAACCAGTGCTACCTTGCCTTTACCGCTATTAGCTACCCAAAGGGAAAAAAACTCATACCCGCAACACCGCCACCGATAACGAGGAAATCGAATTTTCTTATCATAATATTTTTGTAGAATTCCTCTTGCGGTTACAAATTTAAATGAAAATAACAGAATATTAAAGCATTATGACAATAATTGTATTAGTTGTAATAATATATTCAAAACAAAGCGCATGTTTCCATTTTAACTGAATATCCTTACTCTACTCTTCAGAACTACACCAATGCTGTAAAGACGATGTAAAACATTGATTTGCAACCATATTACTATATTTTTCCAAAAATCCAAATTCTATATTTACTTTTGCACTGTCAAAGCTATCCTTTTAGAAGCTAAAAAGCAGCCCTTTTACAACGTAAAAGCAGTCCTTTTACAAGCCAAAAAGCAGCCCTTTGAAAAACGTTGGAGCCGCAATGACTTTGCAGGGCACGGAAGGCGTGGAACAAGGCCTTGCCGAATATGTCTCCGGATGGCTGCCACGGAACCTTCGGAACCTTCGTTCGCCGACGAATCATTAGAAAATCTTAACTGGAAGACAAAAATTTGCATTTATGGAAATATATCGTAACTTTTGTATAAGTTAGGCTGCATTGTTTGAATGCCGCACTTTTTATTTCTGAGAGAAGATATTTCGAAATAACAGATATAACAATGAAACAGTACAGATTGGTAGACAATATCATGGGATGGCTGGCCTTCTTGATTGCCGCATTCGTATATTGCTCTACTATTGAACCGACAGCCAGCTTTTTGGGACTGTCCTGAATTCTATCGCAACAGGTTATAAGCTCGAAATCGGTCATCCACCCGAGCACCATTCTTCATGCTCACAGCCAATCTTTTTCTCATTTTGCAAGCGACGCGACTCAGGCGGCCCGATGGGTCAATACGATGAGTGCCCCTGCTGAGTGCCACAACGATTCTTTTTATTTTGGAGCATAACGCACCTCACCCGCAAACTCGTTCTGAAAAGAACTGGAGTGAGTTGAGTTTGAGCAAATTAATTGCCATAGAAGCTTCCCGGAATGGTAGGTGCGCTGATCTGACACATTCAGCGACACGTTTTGGTTTTCGGCCGTTGAGGGTGAAGTTTATGCTCATTCATCAGCTTTCACCGCCATTGTTTTCTGGCTCATATTGAAATGGGAAGACCATGCCGACGAGCCTCACAGCGACCGCTGGCTCATTCTCATCTGTTATATGACAGGCTTGAGCATCGGCGTCCACTCTGCTTTAACTTGCTCTGCATTCCCGCTATCGTACTCGTATTCTGCTATCGTAAGTTCCCCAATATTGAACTCAAAGGCTCTCTGATTGCACTGGTTATCTCCTTTGTCATCGTGGCCGGCGTACTCTGCGGTATTGTTCCGTATCATTACCGTGGGCGCGATGGTTTGAACTCCTGTTCGTCAACACACTGGGTTGCCCATTCAACACGGGCGCAATCATCTATATCATTCTGTTGGTAGCCACTGTTATCTGGGCCATATACGAAAGTTACAACCACCGCGTAACGAAAAAGCGAGAGAACATCTCTTTCCTTCTGTCTGTTGCTCTCTTAGGTATTCCTTTCTATGGCTATGGCTGGAGTGCCGTTATCATTGGCATACTGGTTCTGGCTGTACTGTGGTTTGTGCTCAACTATAAGAAAGTTGTTGACAAACAAAGAATTTCACCTGTTTCATCGCGCATTAAGAATACAACCTTACTGGGCTTCCTGATGATTATGATTGGCTATTCAAGCTATGCACTCATTGTTATTCGCTCAAGTGCTAACCCGCCAATGGATCAGAATTCGCCCGAAGACATTTTTCACCTTTTAGGTAGCTATTTGAGCCGTGATCAGTATGGCGACCGTCCGTTGCTTTTACGGACAACCCCTATACCGGACAAGTTAAACTGACCCAGGAAGGCAATATGTGCAAAACCCGTCAGCGAAGAAGGAGCACCCATCTACGCTCGTATGAAAAGAAAAATGCCAACGAGAAGGATTCTCTTTCATCGTTTCGCACAAAAATAAATACGTATATGCCCAGAATATGTTCTTCCCACGCATGTACAGTAGTGCACATGCACAGGCTTCACGAAGACTGGATGGGCGGCGTAGACGGCAACGACGTGCCTTAGATCGTTGTGGAGAACCGATGACCATCAAGGTTCCGACACAGTTGAGAACATCCGTTTCTTCCTCTCCTACCAATGCAACTTTATGATTGGCGTTATTTCATGTGGAATTTCGCAGGCCGTCAGAACGATATTCAAAGCAGTGGTGAACTCGAACATGGCAACTGGCTAACCGGTGTCCCCGTAATTGATAACGCACGCTTGGGCGACCAAAGCAAATTGCCCGATGATCTGAAGGCCAACAAGGGACATAACGTATTCTATTGCCTACCATTACTATTGGGTATTATCGGACTTTTCTGGCAGGGCTTGCGCGGTAAGCGCGGCATCCGTCAGTTCTGGGTAGTATTCTTCCCTGTTCTTTATGACGGGTTTAGCTATCGTTATCTACCTGAACCAGACACCCTATGCAGCCACGCGAACGCGACTATGCCTATGCAGCATCATTCTATGCGTTTGCCATTTGGTGCGGTATCGGTGGCAGCGCTCATCGATCTGGCCAAGAAATATATAAAAATCAACGACGTAGTGCTGGCCTCCGTGCTGGGTGCCGCATGTCTGCTCGTTCCTGATTCAGATGGCCAGTCAGACTTGGGACGACCACGATCGCTCGGGCCGTTATACCTGTCGTGACTTCGGACAGAACTATCTGATGACACTGCAGGACAAAGGCAGCCCCATCATTTTCACCAATGGCGACAACGATACCTTCCCTCTATGGTTTCAATCAGGACGTAGAAGGTGTGCGTCAAGACGCACGCGTGTGTAACCTGAGTTATCTACAGACCGATTGGTACATTGACCAGATGAAGCGTCCGGCCTATACCCTCGCCGGCTGTTCCCATTTCTTGGTCGCGTCTCGAATATTGTTCCGGGTACCAATGACTCACATAACAATTCAGCCAGAACTGAAAAATCAGGTGCTGCAATTCTACAAGGATGATCCGGAACAGGCCAAACAGCATTTCGGCGACCAGCCTCGAGTTGAAAAACATCTTGAAATACTGGGTTCGTAATGGCAAAAGACGATATGCATGTCATCCCTACCGACACCGTATATGTGACCATAGACAAGACCGCCGTAAAGAAAAGCGGTATGATGATGGCCGGCGATTCCATCCCGGATCGTATGGTTATCTCGCTGGCAAAGAAGCACGCGCTCTATAAGGGCGACCTGATGATGCTCGAGATGATAGCCAATGCCAACTGGACAAGACCACTTTATGCTAGCTCTTACCGTAGGTGAAGACAACTCATATGAACTTAGGTGACAACCTTCGTTAAGGAAGGATTGGCCAACCGCATCACGCCTTTCACGACGACAGCACAGAGCGGCAACAAGAACTATGACACGGAACGTGTTACAATAACTTGATGAATCGCTACCGATATGGCAATCTGAAGCAGCGTGGTCTGTATCTCGACGAAACGGTTCTGCGCCTCGTTTACACACACCGACGCCTGTTTGCCGAACTCGCTATGCACCTTGTTCTGGAAGGTAAGAAAGATAAGGCTCGAAAAGTGTTGGCTAAATGCGATGCCGAAATACCAACCTACAATGTACCTGTACAGCTTCCTGAGCGGCGGAACCGACATGGCAGAAGCCTATGCGCTATTAGGCGATAAGGCCAAAGCTGGTGAAATCATCAATGCCGTATGGCGTGAGGCGTCACAATATGTCAACTGGTATCTCACGCTCACGGGCGATCAGTTCAATCTCTCCATGTCGTCTTGCTTCCGTCAGTTGCGTATCATGCAGGGTATCATGCAGACCACGCAACTTGTCAACGCCGATCTGGCTACAAAACAAGGCCAACAGTTCGACCACCTCACAAGCTCTATAGGCAAGGGTGGGCGTTCTCGCCACAAGAGTAACCCACCGGCCGACCGACTATGCTCATCGAACAACCATCTAAATGGCTACGATGGATTTATCCGCACGCGCTTTGGCGAATGGACAAGCACGATCATTCCGTCTATCTGACGTTTGACGACGGTCCGGTTCCCGAGTCTCACGCCATTTATTCTTGAAACACTGGCCAGTTTGACGTGAAGGCCACGTTCTTCATGGTGGGCGAAAACGTGTTGCGCTATCACGATCTCTTACAACGATATCGTGAACGCCGGCCACCGAGTTGGCAACCACACGTTCAACCACATGGGCTCATTCAAGCATTGGACATTGAGCTATGCAATGAATACCAGCAAGGCCAACGAACTGATTCACCTGATTTGTTCCGCCCACCCCACGGCTGGATCGCGTCCAAGTGTTTATTGGTGGCTCCTCCCGACAGTACAAGATTGTCATGTGGGACTTGGTTACGCGCGACTATTCCAAATGGCTGACGGGCGAAGATGTCTTCATAATGTGAAGTTGATATGCCCGCAACGGCAGTATCATCACGTTTCACGACTCGCTGAAGAGCATCGAGAAACTGAAGATTGCCTTGCCCAAATCCATCGCTTGGTTAAAAAGAACAAGGATATGAATTCAAGACTTTTGACTGATAAAATCAAAGCCGAGGCTACCCTGTCTCGGCTGCATGCGGAATAGCCAAGGCCGGCCCCGTCAACGACAAGATGGTACGACAGTTGAAAGCATGGTTGGAAAGCGGCAGTTATGCGCTGGTATGGAATATATGACCAACTATACCGACAAAAAGAACCGACCCCGACTGCTCAGTGCCCGGTCTTAAAAAGTATTGTTCCGTAGCGTTGAACTAGCGCGCCGCGGCAAAATCTGGACGAGAATGAGTATCAATTAGCCAGCCTACGTTAGGAAAGGACTATCGTGACATCGTAAAGGACGAAGCTACGACAGCTTGCCAACAGTATTGAGCTGTGGATTGCCTCCACGAATCGTCCGAAAATAATTCTCCGGACACGAACGACAACCCCATCCGATGCCGCATATTCGTCGATTCCGGCCCCGTGTTAGAACGCTATTGGGCAGAACAGGCGGGCTTGAGCTGATAGGCCGCAATCATCAACTCATCATTCCATACGCCGGAAGCATGTTCTTCCTTGGCGAGCTTTTCCTTTCGGTAGAACTGGAGTACGACAGTCCCATGCCCAATCGCTGCGGCAACTGCCACAAATGTATCGACGCGTGTCCGACAAGTGCCATCCAACCCTATCCTTCCACCTTTGACGCAGAGCGATGTCTAAGCTATCAACTGATAGAAAACCGTGGAACGCTGCTCTGAAGAAGCTCAACAGGCCATGGGCAATACCATCTATGGCTGCGACCGCTGCCAAAAAAGCATGTCCATGGAACCGTTTTGCTACTCCCCAGTCACGACACCCGAACTACAGCTCCAGCGCGGAATTGCTGGCCATGAAACGAAAACTGGCAGCAGCTGACCGAGGAACAATACCGCAAGCTCTTTAAAGGAAGTGCGTGAAGCGGGCCAAATACGCTGGATTGAAGCGCAACATGAGCACTGCCGCACGGTGAAAGCAACGAAAGAACAGGTTATTGATAAATCTGATACGGCTCAAAACGGCCGATAAAACATAAAAAGATATGGCGGAATTAGAACAAGAAATACAAGCATTTTCAGGTCATTCGCCTTTGCAAGTCATCAACGATGCCAGGCCGACGCAAACGATCCGCGGGCCGAAAGCAGGCAATGCTGAGCATTACGAAGACATCTACCTCGCATTTGCTCGTAGCCCCAAACCTTCGAAAAAGCATGCCCCGAAGGCTCTGAGAACTATGCTACCATGGTAGAAGCGTACTAGATATAACTTCACGATCCTGCTTGAAGGACGACTACCTTAACACACGAACGATATAAATAAGTAAAACGCAGAATTAATCGTACCTTTGCCCATGGGTTGACGTTAAAACGTCAGTGTTTATTTATCAGTCATGACAAAAGCAACTATACAGGAACAATCGGAAGACATTGTCTATCACAACACGTTCTCATACAAGCTCCGCTTCTTCGATGCCGGACCACCTCGGACATATCAACACGTATTTTCTTCCAGTATTGCGACACGGGCTACAAAATGGACTATCTACAGAAAGTGTGTCCCGATTTAGGGCCGAAAATATGCACGTTGTCACCGTCCATCTGGAAGCAAACTTCCTCTCTCAGGTCTATACCAACGACCAAGTAGCTGTTCAAACGGCTGTGACTCATATCGGAACGAAGAGCTTCACGCTTTCACAACGCCTCATCGACGTCAACACCCAGCAAGTAAAATGCGAGGGAAAAACGATTATGGTGGCGTTCGACTGAGAAACAGGAGTCCATTCCTTTCCTTCCCGAATGGATGAAGCCCTCAACCGCTATGCGAGGGACGCGATCTCCGAACAGCGAAATAACAACTATTCCTGCACTGGAAACCAGCCTTCAGAGATTCTGAAGATACTTTACAAAGAAAGGCTCAAATCCCTGCGTTTTTCAAAAAGATTTATACTTTGTCCGGAAAACGCAGGGATTTCTATTTTCACCTATCTCTATCAATCAACCATTTACGTACAACACGGACTAAAAAGAGGCTTTCCCGATTTCCAAAAGGGCTGCTTTTTATCCGCTAAAAGCATGCCCTTTTACCATCGTAAAAAGCTATACTTTTACAAACTCAAAGTTGCCCTTTAGCACTAGAAAATGCTAAAAACGACTCCAAAAACATGATTTCTGACTACATAAAGTCTTTTTCCGGACCTCCCACCCTATATTTCTTGCCTTTTCGGTAGTCTGTCGTGGCCAGATGAAAGGAGAAGCCGTTTTATAGTGAATAAAACTTGACAAAATGGCTTATCTGCAGCTCGTTCCAAAAAGGTTTATCGACATTCGTTTGGGGCTGAACGAGGCAAAACAATTTGACGCTGTGAAGAAGACACTTGCTTAAAAGCTTTGCGAATACGCTTCACCGCTTCTTACATACGTACAACGATATACTATCGACAACGCTTTTCAGCCTCATTTAATGGCATTACACCTCACTTGTTTTCCATCGGAAAGTGTTAATAATACACTGAATATAGTTAATTTAGCTTTATTTTCCAGCGGAAAAATTTGCGTGTTTAAATTCCTTCCGTTACCTTTTGCATTGTTTTCCAGAGGAAAATAAATAAAATAAGTACATATTAAACAACAAACATTGATTACAACATGAAGAAAGCAACGCTCGTCTTACTGATGGTAACAGCCATGGCACTGACCGCTTGCTCACCACAAAACAGCAAGAAATCTCAAACAACCGACAACGTAAATAAAGAATTAAAAGTAAAGGAGAAAAAGAATATGACAGTAACAGAATTGACAACCAGCGAGTTCAAGAAAAGAGTAATGGATTTTTGACAAGCACCCGCAGGAGTGGGTTTTCGAAGGCGACAAGCCCGCGATTATCGACTTCTACGCCACATGGTGCGGTCCCTGCAAGGCCACAGCGCCCATTTTTAGATGAGTTGGCCAACGACTATGCCCTGGCAAGATAGATATATATAAGGTGGACGTTGACCAGCAACAGGAACTGGCCGCTTTGTTTGGCGTGCGTTCTATCCCCTCTTTGCTCTTCATTCCCAAGGAAGGTAAGCCCCAGATGCAGGTAGGCGCCATGAACAAACAGCAGTTTGAGGCAGCCATCAAGTCAACCCCTGTTAAAAGTAAAAAGCAGGCTGATGAAGCAGGGAATGCATTTGCCGCATCAGAAACATTTACCGCACAATCCGTGCAGTTTGAGGCCTCTGCTCCAGCAGGAGTTGGGCCTCAACATCAACGAAGCCATGTTGCTATGTATCATCGCCGACAAGGCTCATATTTCGTCGGGAGAGATGCTAACGAGATGAATCTCACGCCGTCAGAACACGTCGAAGGTCATCGCCCTCGCTTGAAAAAGGCCGTTTCATCCGCCGAAAAACCTGCTAAGGACGATAAGCGTTGCATGAAGTTCTGCGATAACAAAGCAAGGTAAGAATTACTTCACCGGCTCAACTGCGATTCATTGCAACTCGCCCGAAAGCCTGCAAACACTATCGGAGCAGGCTGAACAACAAGAGCAATGACTGTTGTTGTATAAAATCTATAATATAATTCAGGAAAAAGGTGTCATCCGGAAGTTTCTTCCACGATGACACCTTTTATTATATAGTTATCCAAACGCTGCTTATCTCAGGGGTATAACTCAGGCCGAGCGTTCCATAAAGCGGGTAAAGCGTCTGCTCGATAGTCTTGAAACGGGTGCGATGAATGCCGCTTAAACCCCAATTCAGTTCGACAAACGCACCCATCCGATTACAGAATTTCCAGTCAGCACCCAACGAAAGTCCCCACTGCAGTCGGCGCATTTCGTTGGAGAAGTCGTAATCGCCACGCTGTCCGGCCTCACTACCGATATTCACTTTTGCGCCCGTGGATCGCCCACACGCAGATAACCGTCGTGGGCATAGCCCGAAGCTGCGCGCACACACATACGACACATAGGGACCGAAGCGCAAACGCCAGGCTTCGGCGGGATGCCAGACGCCCTGAAAGGGCTACCGTCAGCATCCACTGCGTCACCTATGGTCTTCACGTCGCCCGTGAATTGGCCCTCCAGTTGCTGTTGCCCCTTGGCTGATCTCGCATGTGATAGTTCTTCACTCGGGCATCAACATTCATCCCCTTATTCTCAAGTCGCAAGCCCGAGGTAAACCAAAGCGCCCGCACTTTGACATTTCGGCATCAAGGCCAAACAGAAAACTCGGTGTCAGTTCGTAACTTTTCAGTTCGCGAACAGAAGCGGGCAGCCCCACCGGCGATGTTCCCCCAAGGTTATAACCCAACCGAGCGTCGACCTTCACATGAATCGGCCCGCATTGCTGCGCATGGACAGCCAACGAAAGCATGGCCACGCAAGCCATTAAAAATATCTTTTTCATTTCTTCATATCCCTCCTTTTTTCACAAACAATTCTCACCTTATCAATCAGCAGACGTGAACCTACGGCACCGATAAAACTATCTCCCTTCTTGCTCGAAGAAAACACCAATGCCAGACTATAACCACGGTTTGCCAGCAAATCGAGGTCGGGAGCGGCCGTATAGTTAAACTCAATGCGTCAAACTCTGTCCAACTATCCGTCGGCGCTACATAACCCTAAATCGGCCACGGCGACAATGAGATTGCTGGTTTTTCACGTTGGTACCATCCAGCACAACGGCCTTTCCTTGGTCGTCGTGGTTGCGATAGAACACGGCGTAAACCGAGGCACTGTCGGTCTGATTGGCCAATACGTGACTGGTGCGATCGATTAGTTTCTCGCCCGGTTTATACTGATAGTAGCCCTTAAAATGCACCGGCTTTCGATCGAAAGGCCTTCCGAACTGCGTGGCATGTAGCGGATCTCTGGCAGCATTCGTAAGATCGAAGAAGCCATAAAAACAGATTTCCGGCCGCAATCGGCATTTTCATCATGGCCCCGAAAAAGCCTGTGGAGCGGGTGAGTCAGTTGCACCGCTTTGCCATCCATGCCTTGTTCAATCGACACCGAAGGAAAATCGGCCGCGGTCTTACCCCTATGCCGCGATCGCGTAACCACCGTTGCCGGAAGCCCAGTCGGTAGAAAGAGTGCCGTCTGCGTGCTGTTCCTGCCACTCATGATACTTTCACACCGTTGCCGATAGCTGACAAAATAACATGCTCAAAATCGAATTTCACGGTGTCGTTTACCATCTTCGTCACCGGTTTTACGGCCAGTTGGTAAACACGCTGATAGGCTCCGTCCTGCGAAGTGACGGTATAAACGACCGGTCCGTGGCTGAAATCGTGCACAGAACCGCTGGCCGGACTGACCGTTGCGCCCTCCGTAAGTTTGAATACGGGAGCCAATGCGGTGATATCGGCCTTGCGACGCACATTGATAGTAATCTCAGAAACGGTTGATGATACAATTTGCTGCGTATCGGTTACATTATAGAATAAGTCGTCAGGTTGACTTATAATGAAACGAAACCGTCTCAATGTCGCATTCGGCATTCAGCGGTTCGTCTTTCACACGATGATATGAGGGCACATAAAACCGGAACCCACATCATCCTAAATAACATCTTCATTATAATACCTATTTGAATTACAGCTGCAAAGGTACAAAACGAGACAAAAACAACACCAAAACAGGAAGATTAAAAATCGCTCTTCGATGTTGTACAGGGGGCTATCGGCAGCTAATCGCCAGCCGTTATTTTATCCAAAAGATAAAGGTGAGCCTTTGTCATGATAATTAAAACATGTACCTTTGTAACCCGAAGCAAAAGAAAAAGAATGATAGTTTGCATAGCAGAGAAACCCAGTGTGGGCCGAGACATCGCACGAATCATCGGTGCCACGACCGACAAGAAGACCTATATGGAAGGCAACGGCTATCAGGTGACATGGACTTTCGGTCACCTTTGTTGTCTGAAAGAGCCCAATGACTATTCTGAGAACTGGAAACATTGGAGTCTGGCCGCCCCTGCCCATGATTCCCCCACGGTTTGGTATTAAGCTTATCGAAGACCAAGGCATCAAGAATCAGTTTGCCACCATCGAGAAACTGATGCAGGCGGCCGATGGTATCATCAACTGCGGTGACGCCGGACAGGAGGGAGAGCTCATCCAGCGGTGGGTGATGCAGAGCACAGGCCAAGTGTCCCTGTCAAAAGGCTTTGGATAAGTTCGATGACCGACGAAGCCATTCGTGAAGGGTTTCCAGAATCTGAAAGACCAAAGCAACTATCAACCGCTTTATCTGGCCGGCCTATCGCGTGCCATCGGCGACTGGATTTTTGGGCATGAACGCCACACGGCTCTACACGTTGAAATACGGACAAAACCGTCAGGTGCTGAGCATCGGTCGGGTTCAGACCTCAACTTTGGCCCTCATTGTCAACCGACAGAAAGAAATTGACAAACTTCAAGCCTGAACCTTATTGGATTCTGGCCACCATTTACCGCGATACGCAGTTTACGGCCACGAAAAGGAAAGTTTACGAGTAAGGAGGAAGGCTGAGCAGGCGTTTGCCACGATTGAAGGCAAACCTTTTACGATAACGAGCGTCACCAAGAAGAAAGGTGTGGAGAGTCCGCCTCACCTTTACGACCTTACTTCACTGCAGGTGGACTGCAACAAGAAGTTCGGATACTCGGCAGAGACCACGCTTAACTTGATACAGAATCTCTACGAGAAGAAAAATTACGACCTATCCGCGTGTCGACACACAATACTTGAGCGACGACATTTATCCCAAATGCCCTCAAATCATGAACGGAATCTTCCAAACCAAGTTTGGAGGAGTGGCTCCTTATGCCGATTTGGTAAGGCCGTTGGGAGGCAAACCCTTGGCAAAAACCAAGAAAGTGTTCGACTCAAGCAAGGTGACAGACCACCACGCCATCATCCCTACCGGCGTTGTACCGCAGGGATTAAGCCGACATGGAGCGACATGTTTTTCGACCTGATTACCCGTCGTTTTATCAGTGTATTCTATCCCTGGATTGTAAGTTTTCGACCACCACTGTTCTGGGAGAAATCGACGGGATTGAGTTAAAACAACGGGAAAAGAGATTCTTGAGCCGGGATGGCACGTCGTCTATGGCTCTAAAAAGGAAGAACAGGAAAGTCAGGATGATACCAAGCCAACAGATGAGGAGCGTACGCCGCCCACATTTGTCAAGGGAGAAAGCGGCCCTCATCAGCCGACGCTGACCGAGAAAAGCAAACAACACCACCTAAATATTATACGGAAGCCACATCCTTAGAGCCATGGAAACGGCCGGAAAGTTTGTGGAAGATGAAGAATTGCGGGCTGCTTTGAAAGAAAACGGTATAGGCAGACCTTCCAGTCGGGCCGGTATCATCGAGACCTTATTCAAACGCCACTACATCAAAAGGCAACGCAAAAATCTCATGGCTACCCCAACGGGTATCGAACTGATTGACACGATTCATGAAGAATTGCTCAAAAGCTGTGAACTGACGGGCATTTGGGAAAAGAAGCTGCGCGATATTGAACACAAGAAATATGATCCTGCCCAGTTTATCAATGAACTGAAAGCGCAGATAACGGAAATTGTGAACGGCGTCTTGAGCGATAATAGCAATCGTCGCATTACCGTAATAAAAGAAGGAGAAAAAGACAATAGAAAGTAAGCCGACACGTTATTATCACGATGAAGATCAGCTACTTTAAAATAGGGTTGGCACTTTTTCCTGTTCATTCTGACAGGTTGTGGTGCCGAACAGAATCTCAAAAAGGTGAAGAACACCTGGCTTTGGGTGAGTATTTCGACGCGGCCACCCAATTTTAAGCAGGCCTATCAGAAGACGCCCATTAAAGAGCGGGACCGCCGGGGCATGATCGCGAACCGAATGGCCTTGTGCTATGAAAAATCAACCTGACGCAGAAAGCAATCGCTGCCTACCATAACGCCGGACGATATCATAAACTGACGGACAACGAACAGTTGCGTTTGGGCCGTCTGCTACTCAAAAACGGTCAATACAAGGAGGCTGAGAAACTTTTTATTACGCTGCAAGCAGAGCATAACAGCGACTCTCTGCTCATAGCCAATGGCCTCATGTCGGCTCAAATGGCACCACAATGGAAGAAAGCCGGCAGTCGTTACGAAGTGAAAAATGACTGTTTTTCAATTCAAGAAGGGCCGAATACTCTCCCATGCTCATGGGAGACCAATCCGAATATCTTTATTTCACCTCCACAAGAGATGAAGCTCAAGGAGCCAACAACAATGGTATCACGGGAACAAAAATCGGGCGATATCTTTAGAAGTGAGAAAGACAACAAAGGTAATTGGAAGAAACCTGTGCCCGCAGAAGGCGAATTGAATACGGCATTTGATGAGGGGGCATGTGCCTTTTCACCGGATCAGCGAACGATGTATCTTACACAATGTGCCGTCGATCCTGAATATCCACGCTCCGCGCAACTCATGACGGCCACCCGACAAGACGCCCAATGGAGTAAGGCTACGAAATTAGAAAATCAGCCGCGATACCCTTTCTTCCTTCGCGCATCCTGCCGTTTCGCCCGACGGAAAAATGGCTTTACTTACAAGCGACATGCCCGACGGCATGGGAGGGCTGGACATTTGGCGCGTCAGAATAACCGAAAGCGGACTGGGCGGTATAGAAAATCCGGGCGCACCCATCAATACACCCGGCAACGAAGCGTTCCCCTGACATTCCGTCCGAATGGCGATTTATACTTTTCAAGCGACGGCCATCCGGCATGGGAGGACTGGATATATTTATTGCCCCGATATGACAACGCACGCCAACGTTACAAAAATTATTCATCCGGGTTACCCTCTTAACAGTATGGCCGATGACTTTGGAATGACCTTCGAAGGCTTTTAAAAACAAAGGATTCTTTGCTTCTAACAGAAATGACAGCCATGGATGGGATCATCTTTACGCCTTTAAGAATCCGGAAATCATCCAAACGATCAAAGGCTGGGTGTATGAAATGGATGGCTATGAACTGACAGAGGCACAGGTGTACTTGGTTGGTAATGACGGAACAAACGTGAAAAATAGCTGTCAAAGGCGATGGTTCATTTACGCAGGAAGTACAACCGGGTGTCGATTACGTTATGCTGGCAACTTGTAAAGGCTATCTGAATCACAAGGAAGAAATACATATCGAAACGAGCAAGGAAAGCGAAGAACACGTATTACAGTTCCCTTTGGCTTCGATTACGGCTCCGGTGCTAATCGACAACATTTTCTATGACCTTAACAAGGCCACATTAAGGCCCGAATCATCGCAGGCTCTCGACAAACTCGTGCAACTGCTGAACGATAATCCTCACGTAGCCATAGAATTAGGAGCCCATTGCGACTATCGGGGAACGACCGAATATAATCTCCAACTCTCACAACGCAGAGCCGAATCGGTTATCAACTATCTGATAGAAAAAGGCATTGAGAAGCAACGTCTCGTAGCGAAAAGGTTACGGAAAGAGCGTTCCCAAAAAGTGTAAATCGCAAACTTTCGGAGAAATATGAATGGCTACAAACCGGCGAAAAAGCTGACAGAAAGTTTCATCGCAAAGCAATTAAAAGACAATCAAGAGATATGTAACCAACTGAACTCGGCGTACGGAATTCAGGGTAATCAAGACCACTTACGGCCTATTGGATAAAGATGGCAAACTGCTGAGCAAGCCTCAACGTCCTTCCAAAAAGCAGAATGAAAATCCAGACGATGAGCTTTTTCTTGATTCAGTAAGCCTCCATGACATTGCTACATCAGTTTGGGCTCTCAATAACATTGTAGGCAATGACGGCCGTCGTGGACAAAACGCCTAAATAGATGATGAAAGGAGAGAAACCGTCAAACTGGAAAGACACCAACATTCCCGACAAATCTCCGGTCACATGAATGAAAGCCGTATTGACAGCATTGACACCATCCAACAGGAAAAACAAGAAAATAACAGCTACCCAACATGCTACTGTCCATATTTTGCTCCACCGCTGAGCGGGCTGAGGCAATCGTTTCATCACTTGTTTCGTAAAAACCGTTGTCCTCAACCTCCATCATACGTTCGGCAAAAATTGCTCTACCAACTGATCATCATTTAGTTTCATATCCATTCTGCTTTAAATAGTTTGCAAGTTTTTGTTTACTCCGCGACAAATGCGACTTTACCGTACCCCTGCGGAAGGCGCATAATGTCGGCAATTTTATCAATGGGCTGCCCTTCCATCAACTGTAACGTGATACAGGTACGCTCTGTTTCCGAAAAGAATCTCAAGTGCTTTGTAAATATCATCTGCTCACTTATGGATGACTGACCCGCATTCATTCGCTTCACTTCGGCCGTATCAATGTCAGAAGTCAGTTTATTTCGCCTCACATAATCATAAAACACGTTGTAGGCGATGCGATACAGCCAGGTGGAAAAAGCTCGACAAGCCCTTGAATTGCGTAATATTTACATAAGCCTTTGATAAAACATTCTTGGGCCAAATCATCACTCAGCGGCTCATCTCCCAACGTTTGATTGAGGTAGAAACGCCGTATAGGCGACTGGTATTTCATAACCAACTTGTCAAAAAGCCTTTGCGGTTATGAAACACAGCCACCTGCGTAACGAGAGAGATATCGTCCAATTCTTTCACCTTTTTATCAGAATTCCGGCGTTTGATATTCGTCTTTATCCGTATTATTACGCTGCGATGTTTTTGGCAATATAGATTTGCCCAACTCCCAAGCACGCTACCAACAAGCCTATACCGACCAATGGCGAAGCACCTAAGAAGTAAAAAGAACAATGCTAGTCCCGCACCCAACGATATATTCTTGATACCTTTTCTGCCAAAGAAACGAATCAGTTTCCTTATTTACCGGCTTTACTGCTTCGGGAATAGGGCTGTCGAGGCCATCGCTTGTTGCGCGATGGCCACCTGATTATTGTTTCTTTTAATCAGATAGCGAATAATCAACGCAATAATAATAAAAGGAGAAAGCAACAACAAGAACAGGAATATAACGATTACAATGGCCAACAAGACGCCACCGGTGCCTATTGTGCCCGCAAAAGATGCCGCAAGAAGCGATTAACAGCAACATCTTCCCAATCGGAATCGGAATCATGATCCATATATATGGGCTCATCATAAGCCACATCTTCAGAATCAGCGACACTCGAGGTATCAGAATAGGCTTCAATACCCGTGTTTGAAGAGTCTGCCACAACTGTAGTTACAGGATGATGACGATGTTTAGGGACCAGCATTTACTGCGATTGTACCCAATGTAAGAGTTAAAAACCAGTGCTACAAAATATCTTTTTCATTTTTATCTATTTTATTAAATGATTTACTGCTTAGACGCAAAGCGGAGGACTCTGGTTGCAAAAGTAACCACATTTTTCTTAAATATCCCCGACCTACCACCTATATACTATATTATTTTTCTTATTTTTGCAACCAATATGAAGTTTCCCTGAAGACGATTTGTTACATACACACGCGGACTGATGGGCGAAGAACTTTATTCCTGCCTTGAACAAAGCCCTTGTGTCGCCACTGCCGGTCAGCATCCGTCTGAACCCATTCAAAACAGCCGGCTTTTAACATGGCCATTGCCCATGAACCGATAGGCTGGTGCGAGCACGGCGCGTATCTGACAGACCGCCCCTAACTTCACGTTCGACCCGCTTATGCACAGCGGTGCCTATTATGTACAGGAAGCTTCATCCATGTTTGTTGCCCATGTTATCCGGCAACTAATCCACTCTCCCGTTCACATGCTCGACCTTTGCGCCGCCCCTGGTGGCAAATCTACGTGCACCATGTCAGCACTTCCTGCGGGCAGTGTGCTCTTTCAGCAACGAACCCATGAAGGTACGGGCTCAGATTCTCAGCGAAAATATTCAGAAATTCAGCCATCCCGACATCTACGTAACGAAACAACTACGCCCGTGACTACCAAAAACGAAACTCAAATTCGATGTTATCCTCACCGATGTACCTTGTTCGGGCGAAGGAATGTTCCGCAAAGACGAAGGTGCCATCGAAGAATGGAGTCCTGCCAACGTAGAGAAATGCGCTCAGTTACAGCGCGAAATCGTTCGTGACATTTGGCCATGCCTCAACGACGGCGGCTATCTCATCTACTCCACATGTACCTTCAACGCGCACGAAAACGAAGAAAAACGCCAATTGGATAGCCCAAGAGTTAGGGTGCCAACTTTGTTTCTATTCCCATCAAACCCGAATGGAACATTACGGGAAGCCTGACAGACGACCATCCGATGTACCGTTTCATTCCGGGAAGACCCGTGGCGAAGGCCTCTCTCATGGCTGTTTTTAAGAAAACGGGGAGCAACAAAAGAAATCGCCTCCGCGCCCGACAAACCGCTGACCATTTGGAAAGAGAAAGACCTGAAAGGCCTTCACGTGCTGACACATGGCATCAACGCGCCGCAACAGAAAGGCAAAGACCTGATACCCGACATATCCATGGCGCTCTCTATCCCTACCCAACAAAGATAACTATGCCGCTGTCGATGTCGACTACTCACAGCCATCGCCTATCTGCGCCACGAAGCCATCACGTTACCTCCGCAAACGCCCCGCGGCATCGTCTTGATTACCTATCAGAGACAGGCTCGGCTTCGCGAAGAACATCGGCAACAGGGCCAACAACCTCTTTCCGCAAGAGTGGAAAAATCAAAAGCAGCCACCTGCAACCACTTATTCCGATATTGAAGATAAAAATCATAAAGCATGAAACAATATTTAGACCTACTCGACCGTATCGTGACGGAGGGACACCCGAAAGGCGACCGCACCGGCACCGGCACTCAATCCGTATTCGGCCATCAAATGAGATTCAACTTAGAAGATGGTTTCCCTCCCTCACCACTAAGAAATTGCACCTGAAAAGTATTATTTACGAATTGCTGTGGTTTCTCAAAGGCGACACCAACGTAAAGTATTTGCAGGAGCACGGTGTAAGAATCTGGAACGAATGGGCCGACGAGAATGGCGAACTGGGCCCCAGTTTACGGTCACCAATGGCGGTCGTGGCCCGATTATCAGGGAGGAACCATCGACCAGATACAAAACGTTCTGGATCAAATAAAGCACACACCCGACTCCCGCCGCATGATTGTTTCGGCCTCGAATCCGGCCGAAGTCGACCAAATGGCGTTGCCTCCGTGCCACTGCCTCTTTCAATTCTACGTGGCAGAGGGCAAACTCAGCCTCCAGCTCTACCAACGCAGCGCGCGGACACTTTCTTAGGCGTGCCCTTCAATATAGCCAGCTACGCGCTGTTACTCATCGATGATGGCGCAGGTGACAGGGACTCAAACCGGGCGAGTTTATCCACACGACGGGCGACACCCACCTGTATCTGAACCATCTGGAACAAGCCAATCTGCAGCTGACTCGCACACCACGGCCGCTGCCCGTAATGAAACTGAATCCCGATGTGAAAGACCTTTTCGCTTTCCAGTACGAGGATTTCGAACTGACCGACTATAACCCGTGGCCGCATATACCGGCCCAAGTATCCGTATAAGTACTATGCACATCAACATGATTGCTGCCGTGGCCCGCAATAGGGCCATCGGTTTCGAGAACAAACTCCTGTATTGGTTGCCCAATGACCTGAAAAAGATTCAAGCAACTCACCACCGGGCACACCATCATCATGGGCCGCCGCACTTTCGAATCATTGCCCTAAGGGCGCCCCTACCCAACCGTCGTAACATTGTACTGAGCCGTAGTCCACGGCAGTTTACAGACTCGCGAATGCTTCCAGTCATTAGAAGAAGCACTCCGTCACTGCCGTTCCGATGAAGCCGTTTACATTATCGGTGGCGCCAGTATCTATGCCGAAGCCATCAAACAGGCCGATCGCCTCTACCTGACAGAGGTTGATGACACGCCCGAAAAGGCCGATGCTTTCTTCCCGACGTATGACGACTGGACGCCGACAAACCGCGAACATCACGAGAAAGACGAGAAACACGCGTATGACTACGACTTCGTTGACTACGAAAAGGAAATAAAGTCATCTATTGACAACGGGCAAAAGCCCATATAAAGAAATCCTGCAATCAGCACAAACGCTCATTGCAGGATTTTTCATATATCTACCAGAGGACTATTCCTCTATTGTTTCATCATCCTCTTCAGCTTCTTCCGCTGCTAAACTCTCCTCAATAGACGAGATAGGCAGCTGTCGATCGAATGGAGTACTGAAAGAAATAATCGTTTCGCTACGCGATAGTCCCAGCGGTTGCAGCTTATCATGAATCAACTCCATCAAATGCTGGTTGTTACGAGCAAACAACTTGATAAACAAGTCCATACCACCCGTTGTTATATGACACTCAACCACCTCTGGCACTTTCCGCAGTGCCTCGATCACACGGTCGTGATCAGAAGAATCTTTCAAGTATAAGGCTACATAAGCACAAGTCTCATAGCCTATCTTCTCCGGATCAACAACAAACTGAGAGCCCTTGATTACACCAAGGTTTGATAACTTCTGCACACGCTGATGGATGGCGGCGCCACTAACATTGTACAGAGCGCGCGACTTCCAAAAATGGAATCGTGCATCCTCCGACACAAGTCTGAGGATCTTTCGGTCTAAAGAATCTAAATTATGATGTCCCATTTATTTATACATTTGCGTACAAAAATACGACAAAACTTTGAGAGTGACAACTGATTTAGCCCTTTTGTTTCGATTTACTCTTAAAATAACTAAACACGAAACCAACTGAAAGACAAAGGATTAAATCAAAATTTTTGCGTTATAGGATTATTTCTTTTGTGTTGCCGAATAGCTAATTTTTCAAAGCCTTGGCCTGCCTTAATGCCTGCTTCACCTCGTTGATTACCTCCATGCGCGTGTCACGATCGGCCTTAATCGATACCATCATCTGCTGCTGTTCATCGGGTGTCATCTTGCTACGCGCTTCCGAAAAGATAGTCTACTATCTCAGCCGGCGTCACGATTTTTGTCATTCATTTGAATCACCGTTTTACCCGAACGACCACTCCCTTGCAACGACTTGCCTATATATATAGGTAACAGCCGACTTCTTAGCCAACCGTGTCAGCTCAACGCCCTGCGGTTCACGATACTTCACTTTCAAAGTGACCTTGCGCATGTGCGTTACAATCATAAAAAGAAGAGCACCGAAAAATCAAATCGGGCAAAGAGGCGGTGTTCAAGCCCGGCATTTCGGGTCGCGACCCTACGAAATCTGTCTCATTGGTCACCTCCTTTCGCCTCTGTCGGAATCGACTCGGACACACGCAAAGGACAGCTTTCTCTGATTCGGTCGCGCCGGCGTTGGCAAATGTCTAAAGCCACGCCCGTAAATCTTGCGCGCCATTTGGTCACGCCAATGCTGATGAGCGGCCACCAAACTATTTTTGCAACTGGAAATAACTATCATAACTCGCGGCCGGATCGGCAGTAACTACAATCAGATGGTCTGCTCCTCAACGTTTGCAGAAACGTTTTCGACACGCTTCTGAAGCCGATTCATCGGCATTACTTTGTCATCAACAAGGAGCTGATTGGCAGCATCAATCTTCAATTCGAGCAACTTCTTCTTGTCCACCTCCGTAGCCTTCTGCTCTCTGTTTCGCCTCCATGGGCGGCAACTGGCGCGTAAGCCCTCTATCGATATCCATCGACGAAGCCACCAAGAAGAATATCAACAGCATGAAAAGAGATGTCAGCCGTCGATGTGGTGTTGAGCCCCGGAACCCGGCGATTGCGCTTGCGAAACATCATTTCGATTTTCCTTTACGTTTATAGCGTGTCGCGCCATAGCTAACAGCGGCTATGGCGGCAACCAATAAAACCAAACCGGTATAAATAAACATATCGGCAACCTTCAGCCAGCAAGCGGTCTGAAAAACACCATATCATTGACTCGCAACGGTTCGGCAGAAGCGACGAAAGCCGAAAAACACCACAACCGTCAAGAGCAGGAACAACAATCCACGCGTTATCTTGCGCCGGGGCACATTATTTTCGTAACCATCGCCTTCGCCATGCCACCTTCTGATGTCGAGCAAAACCACGAACCAGAACCAGCACAACGACCAGCAATAGGAAAAGAACACCCAACAACAAAACCGCGTCCGTAAACAGAGGGCATTGAAATCGGGGTTTTCCGTATAGGGCCGGTCAAAGCCTACGAAAAAGAAAAAGCACGAAAAACGATGCCTACCAGTCCCATAAGGAGGTAGAGCATCGCGCTGCGAAATCCGCTCCGTCGGCCCATGAATGATTTGCTTCAACTTCATTTTTCTCAGCTTATATCTTCATGACAGAGTCGAGCAACGAGATAGCCGACTCTTCCATCTGCGACGTGATATGATCTATCTTCGATAGGATATAATTATAGAAAATCTGCAAAACCAAGGCCACAATGATACCGAAAATCGTCGTTATCAAGGCCACTTTCATACCCGAAGCCACAATCGTCGGACTGATGTCGCCGGCTGTTTGTATCTGATCGAAAGCCATTACCATGCCGATAACCGTGCCTAAGAAACCCAAGGAGGGTGCCATGGCGATGAAAAAGGGGTTATCCACGAGCAACCTTTCTCTAAATTGGCCGACTGCACCGTGCCGTAAGATACGACCGAACGCTCAATATTGTCGATCGATTCGCTAATACGCAGCAGTCCCTGATAGCAGATAGAAGCCACCGGCCCCCGCGTTTCGCGGCACATTGTTTTGGCACCTTCCATCGTCGCCAGCCATCAGTTTATCGTCCAAATCGACCATAAACTTCTTGGCATTGATTTCGACAGGCTCAGATAAATGATTCGTTCGATGCAGAAAGCCAATCCAATGACCAGTGCCAAAGCCACCAACGACATGAAACCGGCATTACCTTCGATAAACTTCGACTTCAATTGCTGATGAAAACTTTTATGTTCTCCCCTCAGCCGTGTCATTCAACATGCTTGATTCATCCTGTGCCAGCAGAGCAGAGTCGGCTTCCAGCTATCCGTCACGGCCGAATCGGCCACCGCTTTTTGCGTTTTCTGAACGGCCGCGACCGGTGTCTTGCCCTTCGTTTGCTGAGCGCACACCGGCACGGAACTTGCTGCCAGCAGCACGATCGACAGGCAGAAACAGGCTAATATCTTCTTCATAAATCCAACAACTCGATATTATTATGACTTACAAAAGTACATATAATATTCGTGTAGGCAAAAACGCTTTTTATCATTTAACTTTATTTGAAAAATGAAAAGCCCACCATCACCCATCATGCTTGACTGATTCGCGGCCCAAATCTTGATTCTTAAACTCGTCAAAATACTTTACAAACGTCTCTTCTACAATCGATTATTTTTCAAACAAAAATATTCTGGCCCTGAAATAATCAATTCTAAGCCGTTTTTACAATTCGCTTATTACCAATCACTTATATTTTTAGCACTCACCAAAGCACAGTCTTGAATGCTCATTTATGCCACTTTTAACGTCTAAAAGCTGCGTCTTTACAAGGTCAAAAGCAGCCCTTTTAGCACCTAAAAAGCATAGCTTTGACCACCCCATAGCATAACTTTTACCTCCCTAACAGCTCCATTTTCGGCTTCCGAAGGCGTGTTTTTCACGATTTCACATGCTATTTGCTCACTCTCAGAAGGTCGTTTTGGAGTGAATCACTTTTACAAATCACTCCTCTTTTGAATACACCCAAGCGGGCGTATGATATTCGATGAAACTGAGAGGACACATCCAAGAATTGCAAAGATGAATATTTGGGCTACAAAAAGTGTCAAAAACACACGTAGAAAGGGCGTTTCAAGTTATAAAAATGCCAAATAACCTTGGACGTTACAAATATTTTTCTATCTTTGCATCATATAATAAGGTGTAAAAAGACTGCAGTAGAATGAAAAACACTCATTATCCTCATCACGATTTTCACTTGGCTACCGCTCATCAGCGTTGCGCAAAGTTACAATATACTGTGGAAAAATACACAGAAGCAGAACGCAGAGACTTGCCCACTGATGAACTGATTATCCTCGAGCAAATAGCCGGCAAGGCAAAAGCTGAGCGAAAATACGGCCATCTGCTCAAGGCCGAACTTAAAATAGGACAGATCAAAGCCTCTATTTCACCGGATTCCATTACTCCTTCGCTGCAACGGCTGAAAGCCAAAGAAGCCACGGCAGAGCATAAAGACTTCATTCTGGCCTTCATTTACCAATGCGCGTTGGGAAAAATCTATGCTTCGCTCGACTTACCCGACCAAGATTGTAAAGCCGAAAGCGAACGATGGTTTAAAAAGCCATGAGTTATCCCGACAAGTTGGCTAACATCAAGGCAGACACTTATGTGCCATTGCTCCTCGAAGGAGCCGATAGTCATATCTTTTATAACGATCTTTTACACGTCATCGGCTGATGAAGCGGGCGATTTCAAGACTATGTATAAGTGGTACAGTGAGCACAACAATCGGTCGGCAGCCTGCCTCTGTGCTTTAGAATTGATACAGCTGGAGCGAAAAACCGATGCGTTGGAAGTGAAGAAATCGAGGTATCTGCAAACCATCGATTCGCTCATCAATGTTTATAAAGACTTGGCGGTAGCGGGCGAACTGGCTATCGAACGCTATCATTTCATGGATCAAGCCACCGACGCGACTACGGCCGATAAGTACAACTATATCAATTACGCGTTAAGTCGTTGAGGGCGGATGGCCCAGAATGAATATTCTGCGCAACGTACAGAAGCGTCTCACTCTGCCCAATTTTATTGTAGAGATCGATAAAAACATTCTAACACCGAACACGCCGAAGTGGGTTCATATCCGACAGATTACCAACTTGCAATCGATTACGATGTCGATAACCCGCCTCAATGTCAACCATGCGTTGGAACTAACACCGAACAAGGCGGAAGACTATGCCAAAAATCAGTCGCTTACTATTGAGCAATATAACCTCGACGCTCACCCACAGATATGTAGGACAGCCCCTTACAAGGTTTGTCGCGATTCGATGCTGATTGATGGATTGTCGGCAGGCGTGTATTTGATAGAATTTACAACCGATAATAAGGAAGTCAAGCCCGAAAGAGCACTTCTGCATGTAAGCGATTTGACGGCTTTAAGTCATGCGCTTCCTAAAAATCAGCTAAGACTGATTGCCCTAAACGCTACTTCCGGGCAACTCTGTTGCCGGCGCGCATATCCGTTTATCGAAACAAAATTGGCAAAACCCGGAAAGAGCAAATCATCCAAACGCTCATCACAGATCGTAATGGCGAAGCCATCTATACGGGGAAAAGAAGATGTCGCTTTTATGATGGTGTCTACCGAACAGGACAAGTTCTGCCCTAAAATACCTACCAATAACGAAATGTATTTCCCCGAAGAAGCCGACAATACGGAGCTAAACATGCAACTGTTTACCGACCGCAGTCTGTATCGTCCCGGCCAAACGGTCAAGGTATCTGTGGTAGCCTATACCGCCAGACACCAAAACGACGAAACGAAAGTGGCCAATGGTAAAACAATAAAACTGACGCTTCGCGACGCGAACTACAAAGTACAAGGCGAAAAAAACGGTTACGACCGATGATTACGGTACGGCTTCGGCTGAGTTTGTGCTGCCTCGCACAGGACTGACAGGCTACTTCAGCATTGCGGCCGACAGGGAAGCAAATTGCTCTTTCCGTGTGGAAGAATACAAGCGACCGACCTTCGACGTCGCTTTCAATCCTTACCTCAATGCCTATCGTAGTGGCGATACGATTCAGGTGGAAGGAATTGCCAAGAGTTTTGCGGGGATTCCCGTTTCCAGGAGCTACCGTGAAGCTGAAGATTCAGCGCCGTCCGCGTTTCTTCTGGAGCAATAAATTCGCCACAGATATATACACTTTTGCGCCGGACACGACCATAACCGATGCCGAAGGTAAGTTTTTGGCTCGTGTCCCCCTGTTCTTGCCGGAAGCTAAAAAGGGCGAATCGCTCTACTATAACTATGTCGTTCAGGCAGTCGTTACCGATATAGCCGGCGAGAGCCATGAGGCTTCTACCACCTTACCGTTGAGCAATCGTACGACCATTTTCAGTACAAACCTTAGCGGTCAGTTAGACAAAGCACGGTTAGAAAGCTTTTACATTCACCTACACCAACCTACTTGGCAAAAGAACAGGAAGCCATCGTCAGCTATCAAATTGATGGAAAAACATATGCGGCTGCAGCCAATCAGAAGATTGAACTTAATAAATTCAACCTGCAATCGGGTCGCCACGAACTATGGGCTACTTGCGGAACAGACACGCTAAAACAGGGGTTTGTTGTTTATTCGTTTAAAGACAAAAACCGCTCCTCATCAAGACATCAGACTGGTTTGTCATCTCCCATGATACGTTTCCGGCCGATGGTAGTGGGGTAAGCGTGCAGTATGGCTCGAGCGAAGAACGTGTTCATGTGGTCTACGACATATTCTCCGATCAAAAGTTATTGGAGCAAGGGCATATTGATTTGAACAAAGAAGTACGCACCCGCACCTTCAAATACAAGGAAGAATATGGCGATGGCATCGTCATTTCCATGGCATGGGTCAAAAACGGCAAGCATTATACGCATCAAGTGAACCTTGAAAAACCTCTGCCCGACAAGACTTTGAACATGAAGTGGCTCACGTTCCATGACCGACTGACACCCGGCCAGAACGAAACATGGAGTTACAAATAACCGACAAGAAGGGAAATGCGGCTAAAAGCGCAGCTAATGGCCGTGCTCTACGACAAAAGTCTGGATGACATCATGCCACACCAATGGACTTTCAATCTACCTCTCTATCGCCGATTAGCGGATATCAGCCCATGGACGGGCAACAATTTCTATTCGATAAATCTCTATGGAGAAGAGCCTTCCACGCGCTGCAGGAGATGCGGCTCAATTTCACGAAGATTGATCCATCTGTTTTAAATTGAATGACGCGTATTTCAACGAACAAATGATGGCGTATTCGGTAGTCGCAAGCAGTCCACAAAAAGAGAATGTTCACGGGGGCCATCAGAACAAGGGCTCTCGACATAGCGAAAGCAAAGACCATCAACATGGACCGGGAAGACGATGCCAACAAAGAGATAACAGAAGAACCGCAGAAATCACGGACTTCAACCCTTAGAAAGAATTTTTAACGAAACGGCTTTCTTCTATCCTGCTTTGGAAACGGACAACCAAGGCTATGTAAGTCTTCGCTTTACGCTCCCGGAAAGTGTAACGACTTGGAAGTTTATGGGCTTTGCGCATGACAAAAACGATGAACCATGGCTTTCATAAAGGTGAAGCCGTTGCGCAGAAGACATTGATGGTGATGCCCAACATGCCACGCTTCGTGCGGGCCGGAGATCATCCGCAGTTGAGTTGTCGAATCGCGAACACCACTGAAAAAGACACAAAGTGGCAAGCTGACCATGCAACTTATCAACCCTGAAGATGAAAAGTTGTATTCTCGCAGTCGAAGAATGTCACCGTCAAACCGAAAGAAACCATCGCTTCCACATTCATGTTCAATCCCCAATCTATCATCGGCAATGAACCTACGACTCATACTTATCTGCCGCATGATGATAGAAGGTTACAACTTCAGTGATGGCGAACAGCACTATCTCCCCATCCTTGCCGACAAGGAGAAAGTTATGAATACGGTGGCATTCAGTCAGATACAGCCCGGAACGCAAACGATAGACGTTGACCAACTGTTCCCCGTCAAGGAGAGCAATAATCGACTCACCATCGAATATACCAACAATCCGGCCTGGCTTCATGATCAAGACGTTGCCAAGCGTCGCTGCAACAGAGACTCGAAATGCCATATCGCAAGCCGTTGCTTATTACGCCAACAGCATTGCGAAAGATATCATTACGAAAAATCCGAAGATAGCAGAGACAATCCGATTGTGGAACATGGAGGACAAGACTGATCGTAAGAGCGCCTTTGAAACCATGAGCGACGAACTGGAGAATACGCCTTGGCTGCAAGACGCGATGCGAGAAAAGGAACAACAACAGCTATTGATGACGTATTTGGACAATAATACCATCGATAACCGATTGGCCTTCAACATCAAGCAACTTCAGAAATTGCAGAATACTAAAGGGTGCTTTCTGCTGGTGGGAGAATGGCCCCGGTAATCTTTTATATCACGCTTTCGGTCAGCATTATGTTGCAACGGCTCAACATGATGATCGGTAAACAAACGGCTACAGCGCAAATGCTGCAAAAAGAGTATGGCCTATCTTGAAGCTGAGATTGCGAAAGAAGTGAGTTGGTTGAAAGCACAGAGAAAAACAGAAAACAAGAATTTGACACCCAGCGAATCCGCAATTCAATATATGTATCTTTGCGCTTTGCGTCAAGAAAAACCAAAATAAGGCAGATTATCAATACTTACTGAAACTATTAGAGGAGCATCCCGGTTATCTGACAATATATGGCAAGGCCACGATGGCGGTCATTTTGGGCAGAGCAGGGAAGCGTTCGCATGTTATGCAACAGTTGAATAGTCTGAAACAATATTCCGTTTATAAGGAAGAAATGGACGCTACTACGATACGCGTCACGCTTACTATTCGTGGTATGACTACAAAAATACCAACACAAGTGGCGGCTATCGAGGCACTAAAACCGATTACTCCTGACGATAAGAAGACCATCACCGAATTGCAACGCTGGTTGTTGCAGAGCAAACGCACCCAACTATGGGATACACCGATTAACTGCGCCAATGCTGTTTATGCTTTTTGTCGATGGAAATCTCTACATTGACTGAGACAACAACGCCCGCTACGCTCAAATTGGGTAATACCGCTTTAACGACAACGACTGCTGTACCTGGTACTGGTTATGTACAAGCACAACAAACGGGTAGCCATTTCGGCACGTTTACCGCAGAAAACCATGCGAATAGAGTTACGTGGGGAGCCGTATACGCGGAGTTTACCCAAAAGGCGACCGACATTGCCGACGCCACCATGGGCATAAGCGTGAAGCGTGAGGTGATTACGCCCAACAAGGATGTGAAAGTGGGTGACAAAATCAAGGTAAGAATAACGATTACAGCCGACAGAGACTATGATTTTGTGCAAGTGTCAGACCATCGTGCGGCATGTATGGAACCCGTACGACAACTCAGTGGCTACACCCAAGGCTACTATTACAGTGCCAAAGATGAAACCACCTATTATTATTATGACATGATGGCGAAAGGCACTCATGTCCTTGAGACGGAATATTACATAGATCGGGTTGGTGACTATACGACTGGCACCTGCACGGCACGCTGCATATACAGCCCCGAATATGCCGGACGCGCCAAGGGCCTCAAGCTACAAGTAAAAATGATTATGAAAAACGATATTACTCTCATTACTGGCTATTAGCTCATTGAGCGGAATGGCACAGAAAGTATCAGTAGAAAAAAAGAATCCATCAATGTGGGACAGGTTCTCTATAGAAATCCTGTTACGGTGGAATTCAAGTTAACAACAAAGGAAATAAGCCCTTACGAATAGAACAGGTACGCACTAGCTGTGGATGTACGACCGTTGCATACGCCGACGAAACGATAGCGGAAGGTGCGGAATACATTCTGAAAGCTACGTATGACGCAGCTACACTCGGCCATTTTCAAAAAGAAATAGGCTTATATACAAACGACCGGAAACGACCGGTAATGCTTAAGATACGCGGAGTTGTTGTAGAGAAGTTGAAAGACTATATTGAAACTACCCATACGACTTAGGCGACTTGAAGACTGATAAGAATCAAATCGAGTTTGATGACATTAATTATGGTGACAGACCATCGATTAAAAATACATATATATAATAATGCGGATCGAGTTGCGGAACCTCAGTTGATGCATCTGCCTCAACTATCTTACGGCCGAAATTGCGCCATCAAAGATCGCGCCCGGACATCAAGGCGAGGTTATCGTAACGCTTGATACCAAAAAGCTACGGATCTTGGATTGGCGCAGACCAATGTCTACTTAGGGTTTCGCTCCCCGGAGAAAAGGTTTCTTCTGAGATAGAACTCCCTGTTTCGGCAGTACTCCTGCCATCATTCAAAAATATGACCCTGGAAGAGTCTGTCCCGAGCGCCCAAATTACAATTAAGCACAGAGAATTTGGACTTAGGTGAGTTTCATGAAAAGAAAAACTGAAAGGAACGATTGAGATTTTTCAATGCGGGACAAACAACACTTGAAATCCGAAATCTTCAAATGTTCACGACAGGACTTGAGGTTGCACTAAACAAAACAAAAGATTGCTCCACGAGAATCAGCCAAACTCAAGATTGCCGCAACGCATGAAATATTGAAAGTTCAACGCCCTCGCGTGTTGATGATTACCAACGATCCGGAACATCCGAAAGTCGTTATCAATATCAATGCTAAATAAGTATGATACAAATAGAAATCGATCATGGGAGCGGCTTTTGCTTTGGCGTTACAACGGCTATAAAAAGGCTGAAGAAGAGCTGGCAAAAAGGAGGAACGCTATATTGTCTTGGAGATATTGTGCACAATGGTATGGAAGTAGAACGCCTACACGAACAGGGGCTCATCACCATCAACCATGAACAACTAAAAAGAACTACACGACGTCAAGGTCTTGTTAAGAGCCCATGGTGAACCGCCGGAAACATACGAAATAGCACGACAAAAACAATATTGAAATAATTGATGCGACCTGTCCGGTGGTACTTCAGTTGCAGAAACGTATCAAGAAACAATATGAATGTAACGAAGAAGATAACAACACAGAAGAAAAACAGGCAGATTGTCATATTTGGCAAGAACGGACACGCAGAGGTACTTGGGCTTGTAGGACAGACACGAAGCAAAGCTTATCGTTATTGAGAAATTTGACGACGTGAAGCTATTAGACTTTAATCGCAATATCTATCTTTATTCGCAAACGACAAAGAGCCTTGATGAATTTCATCATATTATAGAATACATTCAAGAGCATATCGCCAAAGAAGCAGAGTTCAAGAGCTTTGACACAATCTGTCGACAGGTTGCCAACCGCATGCCCAACATCTCGACTTTTGCCTCGCGACACGATGTTGTTCTCTTTGTCAGTGGCCGCAAAAAGTTCCAATGGGAAGGTTCTATTTTCATGAATGTAAAAGGGTGAACGCCAATAGTTTTCAGATAGAAAGTGCGAAAGAAATCAATATGTCATGGTTTGATGGCGTCTCAACTGTCGGAATCTGTGGCGCAACAAGTACACCCCAAAATGGCTTATGGAAGAATGTAGAGATTATATTTTGAATCATTATAATGAGCCATAACGACAGAAATAACACATACAAAAAGAGGGCCACTTTCACGAAGTAATCCTCTATGAAAAACAGTATTTTTACTCACAATGTAATATGCTTTGTTTTATTTACCTTTTTATTTTTAGGTATTGGATACATCATCTGAAATTTATCACATTTACTTTTTGCTTTTTCCCAAAGCTAATAATAAAGAAAAAGGATAAATCAAGTATCAATTACTTTGTAAGAAAAGACTTTGTTTTATCTACTTTTCTGATGCAAAGATAATTAAATCTCTGATTCTCACAAATATTTTTCTAAATAAATTACAAGCGTAATACTATTTTTTATTATGAGTAACCAACATTCTGCTAAACAATTAAACAAGAAATGCGTTATTTGGTTACAAATTTACATTTTTAGCAGCTTTTTCATACTGACTAAAGAGCCATGACCTTTGCTCTTCTATCGTCAGATTACTATTATCCAACTCAATTGCATCGTCAGCCTTACGAAGTGGCGAAACATCGCGGTGCGAATCGATATAGTCACGCCTTCTCACATTCTTCAGAATATCGTTATAGTCGGCTTCCATACCTCTTTTCGCGCAGCTCATCAAACCTCCGCTGCGCCCCTCACTTCGGCACTGGCAGTAACAAATATCTTCAATTCCGCATCAGGAAAGACCGTCGTACCAATGTCACGACCATCCATCACAATCCCTTTTTCACGCCCCATCTGCTGCTGCTGACAAACCATTGCCCTCACGAACAAAAGGCAAAGCGGCAATTGACCGACATGTGCGCTTACTTCAAGTCCACGAATTTCCTTTTCCACAAGTTCACCTATTAAGATAGGGTGTCCGGCCTACCTCGCTACGGGATTAAAACGAAACGTGATCCGGATTTGACCTATCTGCTCCCGCAATCGGGCCTCATCAATGGAACCATCGCTCATAAACATATTGTGGCGCAAGGCATATAATGTGACCGAACGATACATAGCTCCCGTATCAACATATACATAACCTATTTGTTTGGCCAAGTCCTTAGCCATTGTACTTTTTACCACACGACGAGTATCCATCTATCGCTATCGTAATTTTTCTTCATATATATATATTTGTTTTTGTAAGCGAGAAAGCTACGTTAAAGATTAACGAGCTGCTACTAACATGATATTTCCCATAGCCGAGATTCAATTTAAAAACGCCTCAAGCTGAGCCCCGCGCCAAAAAGAAAGGCCGGCACCATTCGTCACGGTCATGTCTTCGGCCGACGAAATCGTCATCTCGTGTGCCCTTCTAAAGTTAGTAACCGGCCCCAATCCAAACGGAAGGAGACAACAATACGTCAAGTCCGGCTTTGCAATGGTCAATGAATTTATAGTTCCAATGATTCAAATCTACCAACGTAGCATGAACTCTGAAAGGAGTATTCACCAAATGCTTGATACTCTGAACTGAATATCAATCGGCATACGCTCAAAGTCTCATTAAAAAGCTTTCAACTGACCTCCGAGATTTTGGCCACCAGCGAGAACGACAGTTCATTGTCCGGGAGATAATAACTAAGCCCCAGATCAACCCGGTAGCCACCGCGTGATAAGATCCCTAATGAAGAGAATATCCATTTGACGGCAACACCGCCCGCCAAATAATCAGTAAGCAAATACAGAAAAATAACCAGTCAAGGCAATATCCTTGGCTGTAAAACTGCTCTCGTTATCACGCCTTGCTCATCCGTTTGCTTCATCGTACCATAATGAAGGTACTCGCCCAGAGACGGCCCAACTGGCTCGTTCGGTAATATTCCGATTAAAAGCAGCGGCGGCAGCGTTAGCATCATGCATATAACGCATATAACTGAAAAAGACATTCTTGTCGTCTACAGCGGAAAGAAGAGCCGATTATGGAAAATAAGAGATGCGTCATTATCAACCAACGATATATTATCGCCTCCCAAAGCACCGGCATGGGCACTTACGGGCAACCTTAGAAAATTATATCCTGTCTGGCTTTCCTGCGCTGTTGTTGTATAAAGGCAAAGCATAATAAAAGTGACAATCCTATCTTTTCATCTATTTTCCCTAAATATTTGCAAAGATAATGTATTTTTTTCAATTATATAGCTTAACTTTTGTATTATTATTTACGCTGAAATAAAGGCGCAACAGATGGTTTATCGCGGATATTAAGAAATCAAGAAAGGCAGATCTGGAGCGAAAGCGAATAACATATTATCTGTTGGGAACCATTCTTGTTCTCATGTTATTCTCACCGCGCTGGAATATACGAGCCACAACAATAACCGGGCAATGAATGAAGAGGTCTTTGATGATATGAGCGAAGACACCGAAATGCTGCCTGCCATCGACACTGAAAGACATGATTGCGACTGCGCCTTCGCTTATTCCTTCAATAAGTCAAAAACGTAAAACCCGCTGATTCTCACCAAATTATCTCCTAAAATCATTGCGTCCGCCCTTGATAGGCTTACGGACAGCCAGGGTTCTGTCCCTTCGACAACCGATAACAAGCAAACAGACGAGCAAGCCGTGTCACAAGTTGCGGTAGACAACGATGATAATCCACTTAATTTTAGAATCGTTGAACAACTCCCAGAGTTTCCGGAGGATGGTTGCCTTGTGCAAATGGCTCACCCAAAACCTCAATTACCCTGTCATTGCACAACGACAAAACATAGAAGGCAAAAGTCATTATCTCATTTATCATCAATAAAGACGGCACAATCGTAGATTCTAAAATAGCCAACCGGCCCATCCCCCTCACTCGATAAAGAGGCCATGAGACTTATCAGAATCATGCCTAAATGGAAACCCGGCATGCAAAACAACAAACCTTGCCGAAAACCATGTTTGGTAATACCAATCAATTTTAAATTGTAAAAACAACAGAAAAATTATGACTGTTGAAGAAATCTTAGCCAGCCTAAACGAAAGTATTGACCTGTTGGTTAGGACAAAAAGCCTACACTGGACTCTATGAACCGATAGCGCTATGTGCTCAGTATGGGCGGCAAACGAACCCGTCCTATCCTGATGATGCTGGCCTATAATCTTGCTAAAGATCATATGAAGAGGTACTCCTTCTGCCATCGCATTAGAAATATACCATAATTACACGCTTTTACATGATGATTTAATGGATCGCTGACATGCGCCGCGGCAGCCACCGTGCATAAGAAGTGGAATGCCAACACCGCCATTCTCTCGGGCGACTCCATGCTTGTGCTGGCCTATCAATACATGTCTCAATGCAACACAAAATTCCTCAAGGAAGTGCTTGATACGTGTACCCAAAACCGCGCTTGAGATTGGCGAGGGCAACAATTAGATATGGATTTTTGAGCACAGAGACGACGTCACCGAGCAGGAATACATCGAAATGATTCGCCTCAAAAACCAGCGTACTTCGGGCCTGTGCAGCTCAAGATAGGCGCCATTTTAGCCGACGCTCCTCAAAAGGACATTGACAATTTATACAAATTCGGCGAACAGATAGGGCTGGCTTTCCAGTTACAAGACGACTATCTCGACGTCTATGGCGATTCTGCTGTATTTGGAAAAACAGATTGGCGGCGATATCGTTTCTAACAAAAAGACGTTCATGCTGGATACAAGCCGTGAACAGAGCAACTCGGCAATCAGAAAACTGAACTCAATCAGTGGTTGAATGCCAAGACATTTAACCGCGACGAAAAGGTTGCCGCCATAACAGCCATTTATGAACCAATTGCATATAGACAGGCTTGCCCAAGAGAAAATAGAATATTATTTTAATGAAAGCAAAAGGTATCTCGACGCCATACAGGTAGCGGAAGAACGCAAGCAGGAACTCGCAAGCTACGTCATGCAAATGATGAACCGAAACTATTAAACAACAACTATAAACTCTTTCATACGTGCCTTACAGAAGATTACCCAAAACAGACGCGGCTCGTCTCAAAGCACTGAAGACCCTTACTCGACAGCGATGATATCTATACGGTCAGAAACCGATTTATAGATTGGAAGATTCTGAACCGTAAAGCGAAAAACAGCTTTTGAACGTCTACAGACAGCTGCTGAACAATACCAGATCAGCTTTCAGGCGCAAACGAGGCATAACAGCAAAATCGAAAAGCTTCAGCGAAACGCGACCATGTATGTCGTCATTTCCCTGCAAGTGCTGCTGATGTGCACCGAACGAGGGAAATCAAACGAAGCTCAGCTATTGCTTTATGGGATTGAAACGGACGCAACGTGCATCCCGAATATCAAAACCATCGCAGGACTGCTGGATTATGGCCAAAAAGCCATACAGGAGAGAAAGCACGAATCAAAGCGGGCGGACGCCCCATTTACAATCCGCCCATCGGTATTGTGGCAACTCATCTGGACATTTTTCCGAGATTTTTTATAATCAATAACAACGCCTTCGCGGCGCACAAGGCAAGACTTAGACGATTTGGTCTCAACAACGCCCCGAAGTTGACAGCATTCTTCTCGAGCTCTGAATCAGATTGAGGCACACTTTGCTCAAGAACCGCCCGAAATCAGATACGCTGCGTGCCGCAAACTGGGCGTGATTTATTACTACCGTAAGAACGAAGAACATTTATACTGACATGATTATAGATACACATAGCCACCCTCGACGTAGCCGATTTCACGGACGATCTGCCACAAGTCATCAGTCGGGCGCAAGCCGTGGCGTGGGTAAGATATTCATTCCGGCCGTAGATCTGCCCTCTGTTTCGCCCCTATTGGCTATATGCCGTCAATATCCCAAACTACGTTTAATTCTACGATTGGCTTACAACCCGAAGAGGCTCAGAGCCGACTGGAAAGAGGTTTTGCAGACCATGAAGCAATTGCTCGATGCCGATCGGGCCGACAGCCATCCGCACTCATCGCCATCGGTGAATGCGGTCTTGATTTTTACTGAGTCGGGAGTTTGAAAAAAGAGCAGTTAGCGGTATTCGAACAGCAGGTTGAATGGTCTCGTCGAAACGCGTCTTCCGTTGATGATTCACGCCGTAAAGCCCAAAACGAATTGCTATCTATCCTCCGCAAATACAAAAACGACCTGCCCGGTGGTGTCTCTCCATTGCTTTTACGGAAATCAAAAAGAGGCTCAGGACTTCCTGAGCATGCCCCTGTTTCATGCTCGGCATCGGCGGAGTTTCTGACCTTCAAAAGCAGCCATCTGCGCGAAGATTTGCTGGCCGCAGTACCTTTAAGTCGAATTGTTCTGGAAACCGACAGCCCCTTATATGGCCCTCGGTTCCTTATCGTGGCAAACGCAATGAGAGCACGTCTCATAACTGAAGTTCAGAAAAACGCTCGCCACGAGTTATGGTAGTTTTCGGAAGAGCAGATTGCCACTATCATGCAACAGACAATGTCAAAAACTGTATTTGAGAATTTATTAAAGAATTTTTAAATAAGCCCATTGGCTAATGAGTTTTTGTAAGAAAAAGCTCTACTTTTGCACATCGATTTAGGAAAGGTGCTCTGAGTGGCTGAAGAGGCACGCCTGGAAAGCGTAATCGTCGAAAGCGATTCGGGGTTCGAATCCCTCTCTTCCGCAGCGAAAGCAAAGTCTTTACAAAAACATTGATTTGCGTTTCACTCACCATGCTTAAGGCAGTGGCATTAAACGAAGGTTTAGTGCCACTGCTTTTTCCTCTTCAACAGATGCTTACGATGGTTTTTGTGAACAAAACCTTATCCATCCCCTTCGTGTTTTTGTATAAAAATATTACCTCAAAAGCGTTCAAAAATGATGCAAATAGCGTAATCATCGCCACCTTTTCGCTATTTGAAGCTAAAAACGTCCCTATGATGGCATGATTTTTATGTTTTGAATGGGTCATTGTTATGCTTTTTACCACCCCAAAGCTTATGTTTTAGCGCGTCAAAGTTATGCTTTCGCAAGGTAAAAGGGCCACTATGAGCGAGTAAAAGCTATGCTTTTGACGAGGCCGGAAGGGGCAAACTGCAGGACTAATTTAGATAAACGACTGATTATCAAATCAATCTAAACCCGCCGTAGAATCGCGTATTTCGGGCCAAAGTCTAATTATTTTGAAATAATGTCACTTTTTCAGCCTTGTAAATTTATTTCAGCCCCGCAGAGCACAAAATTATCTTCACGCTTTTTATAACAACTGCTGTTGCTGAGTGAATAAAAATAGACAAATCCTCATCTTTTGAGTGCATGAAGGCAAAAGGGCGATATTTGACGGGGCATGATTGCGCGAAAAACATAGTCGGAACGTGATGAATACCCCGAAATAATCGGCTGTTTCGTGATTATGGATTTTTGTTTTGCGCCAAATTGGCATCAAAACCGCCATTTTGACATACAACTTTAGTATAGGAATAACCTTTGATAACTTGAGAGTGTGAGTTCGCAAAGAATTATACAAAATCTATCAATAAGACATATATCATTAAGAAAGGAGATTAAATATGACATCTCGGACAAGTTTACAATTAAAGCGCAAGAAGCCATACAAGAAGCGGTGAATATTGCGCTAACAAGCCGGCCAGCAAAGCATTGAGTCTATTCATTTGCTTTTGCCGGAGTAATCAATAAAAGGAAAAGATCTACCAACTTTATGTTTCAAAAAGCTTGGCATCAACAGCCATGCTATCGAAACCGCCGTGCAGCAAGAGATCGCCCATTTACCGAAAGTGGTAGGGGGACAGCCCTACTTCAGCAACGACGCGAATACCATTTTGCAACGCGCAAATGGATTATTCCAGAAGTTAGCGCGACGAGTTTGTGAGCATCGAACCGATGCTTTTGGCCATTCTGAACAGCAATAGCGCCGCCGGACGGATACTGAAAGACGCGGGCATGACTCGAGAAAGAGGCCATGAAGGCCATCCAAGAACTGCGTCAGGACAAAAAGGTACAAAGCCAAAGTGGCGACGAGAACTATCAGGCTTTGCAGAAATACGCCATCAATCTGATAGAACGGGCCCGACAAGGGAAGCTCGATCCGGTAATCGGACGTGACGATGAGATTCGCCGTGTGTTGCAGATTCTGAGCCGACGCACCAAGAACAACCCTATATTAATAGGTGAACCGGGAACCGGAAAGACGGCTATCGTAGAAGGATTGCCCAGCGAATCGTCCGTGGCGACGTGCCGGAGAACTTGAAAAACAGCAACCCTACTCGCTCGATATGGGCGCGCTCGTGGCAGGAGCCAAGTATAAGGGCGAATTTGAGGAGCGTCTCAAGGGCGTCATCAAGGAAGTGACCCACGCCGAGGGCAATATCATCCTCTTCATAGACGAGATTCACACGCTCGTAGGTGCCGGAGGAGGCGAAGGAGCAATGGATGCGGCCAACATATTGAAGCCTGCTTTGGCCCGGGAGAGCTGGCAGAGCCATCGGCGCTACGACCCTGAATGAGTATCAAAAAGTACTTTGAGAAGGACAAGGCGCTTGAGCGTCGCTTCCAGACGGTGATGGTTAATGAGCCCGATGAGCTTGACGCCATCAGCATTCTTCGTGGTCTGGAAAGAACGATACGAGAACCACCACAAGGTAAGAATACAGGATGACGCCCTGCATCGCCGCCGTCAAATTGAGCGAACGCTACATTTCCGACCGCTTCCTGCCCGACAAGGCCATCGACCTGATGGACGAAGCGGCGGCCAAACTGCGCATGGAAACACGACTCCGTGCCTGAGGAATTGACGACTTAGAACGTCAACTGAAGCAGAAAGAGATTGAACGCGAGGCCATTAAGCGGGAAAACGACACCGACAAACTGGCCCTTTTGATCGTGAGATAGCCGAACTGAAAGAAAAAGCCAACGCTTTCTAAGGCTAAATGGGAAAGCGAAAAGACGCTCGTCAACCGGATTCAGCAGGATAAACAACAGATAGAGAATCTCAAGTTTGAGGCTGAACGGGCCGAACGGGAGGGTAATCTACCAACGCGTTGCGGAGATCTGGTATGGCGAACTGACCCAACTGGCCGATGATATCAAAGCCGTTCAGGGCCCAACTGGCTTCAACCCAGCAGGGCGAACAGATGGTACGGGAGGAAGTAACGGCCGATGACATCGCCGAAGTGGTCAGCCGTTGGACGGGCATACCGGTCAACCGAATGCTGCAAAGCGAACGGGAGAAGTTGCTCCATTTAGAGGATGAACTCCACAAACGGGTCGTCGGACAACAGGAAGCCATCACGGCCGTGAGCGACGTCGGTAAGACAGCCGTGCCGGACTGCAGGATCCGAAGCGCCCTGATTGCCTCTTTCATCTTCCTTGAACGACCGGTGTCGGCAAGACAGAGCTGGCTAAGGCACTGGCCGAATACCTTTTCAACGATGAAAAACACTGATGACGCGCATCGACATGAGCGAGTATCAGGAGAAATTCAGTGTCACCCGCCTCATCGGAGCGCCTCCCGGATACGTCGGTTACGATGAAGGTGGGCAGCTGACGGAAGCTGTCAGACGCAAAACCATACAGCGTTGTGCTCTTCGATGAGATTGAAAAAGCCCATCCCGACGTGTTCAATACATTGTTGCAGGTGCTCGACGACGGACGACTGACCGACAACAAGGGACGGTTGGTGAACTTCAAGAACACCATCATTATCATGACGAGCAACGCCACGCGCGAACAGCTTCGCCACAGATCATGCGTCCGGAGTTCCTGAACCGCATCGACGACATCATCACTTTCAAACCATTGAGCAAAGAAGAGATTGCCCAAGTCGTGAAATGCAGATGAATCGCGTGAAGACAATGCTCGAACCGCAAGGCTACAACCTGTAATGGACACCACAGGCCATTGAAACGCTGGCCGAAGCAGGTTATGATCCGCAGTTTGGCGCACGTCCCGTGAAGCGTGCTATTCAGGAGATGGTGCTCAACGATCTAAGCCGCAAGATTCTAAGCGAAGCTGCTCGCGTGAGAAGCCTATCCTCATCGACGCTTCCGACGCAGGTCTTGTATTCAGAAATTAAAGTTATCACTCTTTCAGAGGCCATATTTTTGCAACATCAGCGTGTATAGGCTTTTTCATTCTATCGTTACCATCAGCCATTTTAATTATCTCTTGCTTTTCTTGCCTATATTAAAAATATTCCATACCTTTGCCCGCAAATTTTAAACAAAACGAAAGTTGAGAACGATAGAGACATACATCGCTCTCCACGCAATACGCCCTTCATAACGGCATATTGTCTGGCGCAAGAAAAATCGCGATTTTTCTTGTAAAAAGTGGTCCGATTATTTGCAGTTCCAAATAATCTGCTACTCTCTCTCTCTCTCTCTCTCTCTCTCTCTCTCTCTACTGGCGCACCGTCGCTAACCACTCCAAAAATTTTCTTTTGCGTACGCGCGCGAGGCGCACACGTAATCACCGATAAACAAAAGGGCTCGACAGAGTTCCCTTTGTTCAACTTCTTTATATCCTCTAGCCAAGCGGGACGCAAGAGGGAAAAATAAGACCCTAATTTATTTATCAAACCCTATAGTTAATTATGCAGAAGAAAAACAAGTTGAATTAAAGCAGTATCTCGCACCGAGGTGCGAGGTTATCGCGTTGGACCGCGAATCGACTTTACTGGCCAACAGTCCTGAGGTCCGCCCCGGCGGCGGTGGAACTGGTCGTGTAACAATCGATCCTTTGAATCCCTGATAACGGCGGAGATGACGACGACATCGAAGCACCTTAAGGGGTTAATAAACAAAAGTTCGGCGAAAGCCTATTAAGAAAAACAAAATCAGATGTAAGTCAATTCGACAACGAAAAGAAAACAATGAAAAAGAAATCGTATTTATTCAATAGCACACTGGCCACCGCCTGTTCGCGGCAGTGCTGGGCTATGGAGCGTGTGCCGAAAACGATCTTGACAACCGCAACAGCGAAGGCGATAAAGGCGCAGCCGTGAGTTTTGATGTCAAAGACGTGCAGGAGGCCGTGTTGGCCGACGCTACACCCGATAGTCGCGCCGGCGATGCCGCAACCTTCAACCATCAGCTGAACGAACTCGGTTCAACCTCGGCCGACCCGAGCCACAGGTACTCGAAGCCCAAACGCCTGCCGGCATGGAAGCTTGCTTGGTAGAAAACCACCATCCCGGCATCAACCCCATGCAGCCTCGACCCGCAGACCCGCGCCACAGTGACAAAATGCCACTCACGGCCGACTTCAGCACACTGGGCTACCGCGCCACCTCAATGACGGCCGTGTCGTCGACCCCCGACTGGTTCTACAATGCCCGCACCAAGGGCAATGGCGAGTTGTACGACAGACTCTACTGGAGCTGAGCGGCAACCGCTTCGGCTGTTTCTACGCTGTCTTCCCGAAGTAAAAAGACACATACAGCAAGATTAAACTTTCGCCCGCCACACATGCCTGGCAACCCCTATGTAGAGTTCGAAGTTGAGCCAAACGTTGTCGATCAGAAAGACCTGATGACAGCCTGCTCTGGCGTAGTAGAATATCAAACACAGGGCGTAGCGCCCATACCAGCCTGGCGTTCCGCCATGCCCTTGACGGCCGTCTCATTTTACCGTGGGTCAGAATCTCTGGGCCGGGCCAAATCGATAAAATCGAGATCAGCGGCGCCATCAACAAAGGTACTTGACACTTTAGCAGTAATCCGACCCAACCCGGTACATGGGCATTGGGTACTACCACCGCACGTTTACCCTGAGCGGAATCAATATCAATACCGCCGCGAGTCCCGGTTCGGTGATCACGGATGACAATGGCAACTACACGTTCCTTTTATGATTCCACAGCAAGTGACCGGCAAGAATATCTACGTCGACATCCATTTCCAGGATAACAAGACGATTCGCGTTCCGTTGAAAGGCAAATGGCTACCCGGAACCACGAAGACCTATACGCTGAGCAACCTTAACAGCAACTGGCAATACCAGCTTTGAGGTACTCGGCCAGAATAACACAGCGGCTCTACTAACGCAACCATTGCCGGTACTTATACCGTGCGCAGTTATCGTCAGGCCAACGGCGTACAGTTGCCTGTTGCGTGGAAAAATAGTGAGCTATCAGGAGAGCAGTGCAGACTAATGGCGCGCATTTCGGCCCGGAAACGCAGACCGCGCCTGATTGGCTCAACAACCTGAGCCCTAACCGGAGGCACTGGCGGAACGTCAGCGATTCGAGGAATAGCCACAGTGAAGAAAGCCCCTTAGTCGATCGCCCTCGCCACCTATAACAAGGTGCTGCAAGATGCCACCCCAAAAGGAAGTGCCGGCTAACTACCACGACCTGTCCATGCATCGACTACAAGGGAACACCTATAGCACAGCGCAACACGGCCAACTCTTATCTCATTTCCGCCCCCGGCTACTATAAGATTCCTTTAGTCTATGGCAATGCCATCACGAATGGAAACGACAATCCGAGTTCATACAAGACCACCTCCGCAGTGTTACCTATATCCCTGACCAACTTCAAGGACCATGCAGGTGCTGACATCACCTCTCCCACATCAACAGTGCAGAATGGCTCTGATCCCTGCCACCAGGCCAGCATCGTGGACCGACCAGAGTGGCATCGTGGAGGCGTCCAGCCTTTCGGTAACAGGCAGCGGTCAGAACTCTTACCTCAACTTCCATGTCCCCGCCGACAAGATCAAGAACGGCAACGCCGTCATCGCCGTGAAGGACGCCTCGGGTACCATCATGTGGTCGTGGCATCTGTGGTTCGCCCACAAAGAGGAACTTGAAACCGTGAAATGCACCAATTTCCAAGGATTCGATTACTACTCACCAAGCAGACGCTTGGCTTCGCTTACCGCAAGTGGAAGGGACAACCTACGATAACCCCCGCGTGGTGCGAGTAAAAAGTAGAACAAAACCATAGCCAATCATGGCGCGAAGCAATTCTGCCTATATCGACATCAAGCAGAATCCAAATAGCGTCAAGGAAATCTCCTCCACCCTCTACCAGTTCGGTCGCAAGGATGCCTCTCCCGGCACCGATACCACTCCCGACGGTTCTTTCAACCAGAACGGCGGTGATAACATGTCCATCACGAACGGCATCCAGCATCCTGAGACTTTCTATATATGGGGTTCAAGTTGGGAAAGCGGTTACAATCAGTACAATCTCTGGTCGATGGACAACACCACAGCCGGTTTCAATGACAATGCCGTCGTCAAGACCATCTACGATCCCTTGCCCCCTGCAGGTTTTCCACATGCCCGCCTCTAACGCCTTCACCGGTTTCACGACGAATGGTCAGAATAGTGGGCCAATGAATGTAAGCGGTGCTTTGGGACTATGGGTGGAACTTCAACAACAAGATATCTTCTCCTGATGCCACCGTATATTTCCCTGCTTCGGGTTATCGCAGCAGCAACGGCGGTTTTCCTGAACATCGTGGAGCAGCGACAGCTTTGATTGGTCGGCGGTCCCGGTACAGCACGGGCCGCGTTGCAACCTGACCGTCTACGTGGGCTGCTCTTGACCCCGCGGAACTGACTACTATTGGTCGGCTGGTTCTCCGTCCACCCTGTCCTCAGAATAATCCGAAGCCTTGGCTTCTCTGCTTATTTCGGGCGGCAGCAAGGATATCCCTATCACTGTTGCTCGGCTGGATGAGTCAAGGGAAACAGGCGAGAAACAGCTCGTCATCCGTGGATGAAAATAAGAAAATGCCAAAAATTATTCATCATCCACGGATGAAAGCTTCAAAAACGATGAAAACCGCGTTTCCCCCTAGAGGGAAAAAATCAAAAATCGATGAAACCGCGTTTCCCCTCAGAGGGAAAGCTTTATTTAATAACCCTAATCAATTTTATCACTATGGAAGTTAAAAAGAAATTCACAAACAGTTGCTCCAAAACATGGAGCACTTCCAGTTTGCCTCCTCACGTCATCGCCATGTGCGAGGAGTCGGCCATCGAGAAAATCAAGGCGGTGCTGGCGCCACTAAAGGCAGCGGTGGCAGCGGAGGATAAAGGCGCTGAATCAGCCGACGAGAAGAGGGTACGCAGGAGTTGGAGGAGTTGGACCGCGCGCGCGACCGCCTATCGGGCACCGTAGCTGTTGGTGGAAATCGCACGCTGTTCGGAAAACGCCGACATGCGGAAGGCGGCGCAACAGATGGACGACGTGATGAGCCGCTATCCGAAACCTTGACGAGCCAACTACGATAAGGAGTCGGGCATGGTGAAAATCTGATTACCGACCTGCAGCGCCGCGGAGCTGCGACGGCTTTCCCGTGACGAAATTGGCCGCCGCGGCCCTATATCACCCGTCTGGCCACGGCCAACGAGCAGTTCGACCAACGTTATCGCTCACGACTGAAAGGGGCTGTGCCGTCGGGCACGTTCGACCTCGCGCCCCTGCGCTCGACTACGGACAAGGCTCTGAATGCCGTCATTCGCCGCATGGATTCGCTCGACGACCTCGAGCCCTGAAACGCCCAGCTGGCCGACCTCATCACGCAGTATAACGGGCTGGTCGAAAAGCGTCGCATGACGCTGGCCCATCGTGCCGTCATCGTCGCAGACGGCTCGCGACAAGCTGCAAGGCCGAATACGCCGACATGCTGAAGAAGGGCCTTTGCGGCCCTCGAGGAGCGACTGAATTTGGAAAAAGACAGTCTGTCATTTACGGGCAAGACGGAGGGTACAGGCTCAAAGCGGCATTATCAGTTGTTATCAAGGGCCAGACTGAACCGGATGGCACGCCCAAGATGATGTGGGTGGGCGTGAACAAGGACGGTCGCTCGGCGTTGTTGAAAAGACAACAACGACAACGACGAAGCCAGCGGTAGGGCCAAAGCCGTGAGGAGGTTGTGAGGGTGATGTTGTAAGGTTGTAAGGTTGTGGGGATGATAGTTACTTTTCGCCGCAGACATTTTTACAGCCTGACACCTCAACACCCTCACACCCCAACAACTTAAAAATATGTATCTCTAACTGAGATTTGGCGCGGACTGTGTTGTGAAAACACTGCGCGCCTTTCTTTTTGTAAATAATCATTTGTCATAGAACAGGAAATATTACCTTTGCACCTATGATGCATTTCATTGATCTGACGCTGTTGGCTATGCTTTAGCCATGGACCGCTGCTTCACGGTGTCTATCATCAGCGGCGTTATGCTGCGTCGTCGGCGTAGCCCACGATTCTCCGCATGTCGTTCCTGTTCGGCTTTCTTCCAAACGCTCATGCCTCTGTTGGGCTGGTTGGGCACGACCCGATTCAGCCACTACATCGAAGCCTACGACCATTGCATTCGGCTTGCTGGCTTTTCTGGGCGGACGCATGATTCGCGACCTCGTTTTTACCCGAAGAAGCAAAAGACTTCGATCCTATTGGACTCGATCGCAACTCGTTTTGGCCATCGCCACCAGCATTGATGCCCTGGCCATCGGCATCAACTTTCGCCTTTACGGGCTATCGAACAATCACCGATCTGACGCTTCCACCGATCATTATCGGACTGGCGTCGCTGCTATTCAGCATCACCGGCACATCTGCTCGGCATACGAGTTTTGGCAAACGGATCTGCCGTTGCGTCAGACCCGGAACTTATCGGCGGCCTCATTCTTGTAGCCATTGGCTTCGTTTTGGTCAGCCATCTGTGCCCATAAACTAAATGAAAAACGCGGTTGCAGGTATAGCTTTTCGATTCAGGGCACTTGACACCCGTCAAGAAAAATAGCATATTTTTCGGAAAATATTGCCCTTCGGAATCTTCAATATCTGTTTTCTTCTCCCTAACTCTTGCCCCAAGATTTCGTGAGAAATCATTAGAATAATCAGCCCCGAAGAGTGGGTCTGTATAGGATAACATTAAAGGGCACTGCCTGACTAGTGCCGATGGAGATTAAAGAAATGGAAAAATTAAATACAAAATGTAAAGAATGGATTGAGAAAAATTGCCGCGTCTTACGTAAAAGCGATGACATTATACGGTGAAGCCTTTTCTCGCGATGAAGGGTATCGCTTAAAAAGCAACCCGTCGATTAAAGAAATAACTTATGGGGAAATAGTCCCTCCACGGCTTTGAGCCATGGAGGGATTTTTATTGAATAGAAGTAGTCGCCCGACAATATGCTTTTCCGTCTTCTTGGTCTGCCGTATAAAGAAGAGGATGAGGCAGACGTAGGCGATGAGTGAGCATATTTCGACAGCGGATTGGCCAGCCAACTCGCTGATAGGATTGAAACCGCCGAAACGCAACAATGCGCTGACCACGCCCATGGGGGCTCCGCCGGCTATGAAACCACTGGCAATGAGGGTTCCTTTTCGCCACGGGCCTGATTCAAGCTCTGATTCTTGCTGCGTGTTGTCACAAACCAGTTGAGCGCTCCGCCCACAGGATGGGCACGTTGAGCCGCAATGGGATAAACATACCTAAGGCGAAGGCCAGTGCCGGAATCTTGCAGAACGTCAGAACGATAGCGATGAGGGCGCCAATGCCGTATAACACCCAAGGAGCGCCGGCTCCGTTCATCATCGGTCTCGATAACGGCCGCCATGGCAAACATGCCTGCGGCGCAACGAGATGACTGGTCTGATTGGGATCAAAACCATAGGGTATCGTTGAGCAACATCATACACGCCACCCACCGTAGGCGGCACCAACCAACGTGCCCAAAAACTTCACGTCTCCCTGCTTTTTGGGCGTAGTGCCAGCCAGTAGCCTATCTTCAGGTCTGTAACAAAACTGCCGGCCATGCGCTCAATGCGGTACAGACAACGCCGCCCATAATCAGCGCAGCCACCATGCCGCCGGCCCCCATTGAGTCCCTACGGCTACCCGATAACGACGCTGGCCAAGATAAGTGTCATTAGCGTCATACCCGACACAGGATTGCTTCCTACGATGGCTATGGCGTTGGCGGCAACGGTCGTAAAGAGGAAAGCGATGATTGCTACCAACAGAATAGCTACGATGGCATAAAGCAGGTTGCAGTGCATCACGCCGAGCCAGAAGAATACGAACGTAACGGCAATGGCCACTAACGAACCGATGGCTATAATCTTAAACGAAATGTCGCGCTGCGTGCGGGCCACGTCAACGCTGTCTATACTCTTGCCCCCATTTCCTTTGCGCCAGTCCGACGGCACTTCGGATAATGCCCCAGCTCTTGATGATACCGATAATACCGGCCATGGCAATGCCTCAACGCCGATACTCTTGCCGTAAGTAGCAAAAATCTGTTCGGGCGTCATGGCACCGACAGCCGTCGTCACGGTCGTTCCAATGGATATTAAGGGACGGTATCGGGAAAGAGTAAAGCGGCCATACCGGGCACAATAATCCACCACACGGCAAACTGATCCATGCAGATAATGAAGGCGTATTTCAAACTCTATGATATAGCCCAAAGCCCGACACGGCGGCACCCTGTATTGACCTTGAACACCAGCTTGGCATGGTCGGCTAACTGCTGTCCGAAGCCCACCACGCGGGTCGTAAAGTTCTCATTCCACCATCCGAAGGTTGCTACGATGAAGTCGTAAAGGCCACCTACGAGTCCGGAATGAGCAAAGGCTTGAGCTTGATTGCCACCTTTAGCACCCGAAACGAGCACCTGTGTCGTGGCCGTAGCTTCAGGGAAAGGATATTTGCCGTGCATGTCTGACGAAATACTTGCTGGAATGGAATCAGGAAAAGAATGCCAATGATACCACCAAGGGCCGAACTGAGAAATATTTTAAAGAACGAAGCCGTCATGTCGGGGTACTTTGCCTGCAGGATATAGATAGCGGGAAGCGTGAAAATAGCACCGGCTACCACGGCTCCAGAGCAGGCACCGATACTCTGGATGATAACATTCTCGCCCTAAAGCCTTAGAGCGTTTGGCGGCCGTAGACGCTCCAACGGCACAATGGCGATAGGGATGGCGGCCTCAAAGACCTGTCCCACCTTCAAACCAAGGTAGGCAGCGGCCGCAGAAACAACACGGCCACAGACGATTCCCCACGATACTGACCAGAAGTTTACCTCCGATAAATCTGCTGAGGTGACATGATGGGTTCATACTGCTCACCACTTTTCAACTCCCTGAAAGGCATTTTCCGGCAATTGAATTGATTCTTTTTCATGTTTTTTCCATAATAATTTTTACAAGTTTCATTGCAAAGTTAAAGTAATTGAATAGAAAAAGCAAAATAATTATTGTATATTTGCCTCACACTTAGCTATTTCGCTCATGAAAAAGAATTATTGCTATCTTCTTTCTATTACTTTATTACCGAAACCTTTGTTTTGTATACCCGGCCAAGAACAACCAATGGCAAACACTCACGCTATCGGATGGCAAAACCATTCGTGCTCAGTTGGTAGGAGACGAATGTTTACATTATTACATAGATGAAGCTGGAAACAAACATACAGCCGATGGTGACTATTTCGTCTTGTTGAATCCGAACGATGAACACCGCCTCATGACCCGCGCACACGACAGAACCCAGCAGAAGAATGAAGCGGCTGAAAAGCAACCGCTGACAACAAGCCTACGAAGGCAAGAAGCGAGGACTCATCCTTTTAGTCAATTTCAAAGATGTCAGCCTAAGCAAACCCACACGTTGGAGGTGTTCAAGAGACAGGTCAACGAAGAAAACCATCGGAATGGAGCGGCGATAGGCAGTGTGCATGATTACTTTATGGCCCAGAGTAACGGACGATCTCGACCTAACGTTCGATGTAAAAAGGTGTATACAACCTAAGCCACAACCGGGCTTACTGATGGTGGGAATACCAAAGTGAACGGACAAGACACCGACCAGCGACCGGGAGAAATGATTGCGGAAGCGTGTAAACTGGCAGCCAATGACGTAAACTACAAAAGATTAGTGATTGGGATGTGGAGACGGCGAAGTAGATCAAGTTTATATCATTTACCCCGGTAAAGGTGAAGCAGATGGTGGTGAAAAAGAAACCATTTGGCCACATGAATGGAATCTATGGAGTTCGGATTACGGACGAAAACTAACGCTCGGCGGCTGCGTCATCAATACTTATGCGTGCGGCCCCGAGTTGAATGGTAAAGCGGAATTGTGCGGAATAGGCACTATCTGCCATGAGTTCAGCCATTGCCTGGGACTACCAGACTTTTATGACACTACAAGCATGGATGTGGCAGACATGGGAACATGGTCGGTGATGAGCGTAGGCTGCTTTGGCGGCAACGGACACCGGCCTTCGGATTTACCGCGTATGAGAAATGGATGTGTGGCTGGCAAGATCCAACCCCCTTGCAGAACGATACAACCATCACACGTATGAAGCCAATGGATAGTTATGGCGAAACTTTTATCATCAGAAACGAAGGTTATTCCAACGAGTTTTACTTGCTGGAAAACCGTCAGCAAAAGGATGGGATGCTCGATTTACCGGGTAGTGGCCCCATGATAACACATGTAGACTATGACGAAGATATATGGAAGCACTAACACTATCAATACAGACAAGCTACACCCACGTTGTACTCTCATCACCGCAGATGGGAAAAAGCCAAGTAATGGACACAAGTCTATTGGAGGAAACGCCCACAATCTTTATCCATTTAATGAAATTAATGAACTGACCGAGACGTCAACACCTGCGGCAAAGCTCTACCATTCCAATGCCGATGGTTCACTATTCATGCGCAAAGATATTGTTGGGATAACTCCAAGAGAGCGACTCTACCATTACATTCCGAATCAAAGCACACGATATGAAAGCACCGGCAGAAAATGATACGCTTTTTATGAGTCGTTCAAAGACTGCCAAGGAACAGGCGGAAATGACGGAAACTTCCAAGGACATATTGCTTCGGGCAAAGTGTATACGGATCATCCCGGGTGGGTTTACAATACAGGAGGAGCAGGAAAAGAATGCATGAAAGTAGGTAATAGTTCCCAATCAGGGCAACTGACTTCGCCGAAGATTACCTTTCTCAATGGCGAATATGTCTTATATGTAAGGTTAGCCGGATGGGTAAAAAGATGGGAAAACCGTTGATATACGTTTAGATGATAAGATTGTAGATATTGCTAAAGATGTCAGCAGTAAGCATTTTTACGACATATAGTTTCCCTATCACTGCGTATGGAAGCCACACTTTTAACATTTATAGGTGGCAAACGTTTCTTTATTGATGACGTGTGTATTGTAAAGAAAAAGCCGCAACAGCTATACCCGTTTTTCCACCAAAAACGACCCAAAGACGACTCCACGCATTTATGATTTACGAGGTATTTATCGCGGCTCATCCATCGACAAGCTACCCGCAGGAATCTATATCATAAATGGAAGAAAGATTAAGAAATAGCAAAACACGCAAGTTAAAGTTTTTGAATTAACAAAATTATTTGCCAACTTTTTATTAAAAACACTTGACGTACATTTGTTTAATGAGTATCTTTGCACGCCTTTTATAAATAAAGGTATATACGTTATGACACTCCATTTTTATCAAAGTTGACAACAAACTTTCACTTTCAGGATGATAACTTTGGTAAGAATAAAAAGAAACTGGTAAAAAGAATGAGAGACAACTAAAGATTCAGAAGAGTATTACAAACCGCTCCAGCGAGGCCTTAGATAAGTACCTTTTGTTGAGATTGGTCGTGCCCCACTTATCTCTATTGACGAAGAGATTGAGCTGGCACAGAAAAATCAAAAAGGGCGGCCGCGAAGGTGAACGTGCCGAGGAAAATTGGTAACTGCCAACCCAGATTTGTGGTTTCTGTTGCCAAAACAATACCAACACCAAGGCCTTTCGCTCACCGACTTGATTGACGAAGGTAATATCGGATTAGTAAAAGCGGCAGAGAAATTTGATGAAAACTCGTGGATTCAAATTCATTTCAGTATGCCGTTTGGTGGATCTCGTCAAAGCATTCTGCAAGCTATCGCCGAACAAAGCCGCATTGTAAGATTGCCTCTGAACTGCAAGTAGGTTCGCTCAATAAAATCAATCGGGAAATCAATAAGTTTGCAAACAAGAGTTCCAACGCAAGCCTTCATTAACTGAGCTTTCACGCAACGAATATCGAAGAAGAAAAGATAGACCAAAGTTTGATGGCCGATAATCACCATGTGAGCATTGACGCACCATTCCAAGATGGCGAAGACAACAGCATGGTAGACATTATGGCATCGGGCGATGATACGCGAACAGACAAACAGGTCGATCATGAATCAATGGCTTTAGAACTTGAAAGCGTATTAAAGAAGGTTCTGAAGGATCGTGAGATTACAATCATCCGCGAGTGTTTCCGGAATTAGTTGCCATGAGAAAGGGCTTGAAGAAATTGGCGATCAGTTAGGACTTACCTGTGAACGTGTACGCCAAATTCGTGAAAAAGAGCATTGCAAAGCTTTCGCGATAGTGGATACTCTCGCATCCTTTATGAAATATTTAGGCTAGAATCAGTTTTTGAAAACATGAGCACTCCCCCACTGACAATTATCGTTACTACTCATTGCTCGTTATATTACCGATAATCAGTGGGGACTAATTATATACTATTTTGAAACACTATCGCACGAGTGTAGATAGGAAGACTGCTATGAAAAAGTTGTGCTCCTTACCCACTTCACTATCAATGGAAATCTTTTCACCAACTGTTTTATCACCTGCCCAACGAATACAAAGGCCTACTTCTATTCTATATTATACCACATATTCTTTCCCCATGACGGAAGAGTTCAAAGATATGCAAGCACCTCTTTGAATATGCCTATATAGAGTCTCCACCCCATCAATGAAACCTCTGAGAAATCTAAAAAGGATTAAGAGAAAGTTTTATTTACCTTCCTCAAAAGCATAACTACTGCATAATAATCGTTGTTCAATTCTTTTTCACCCTAAATCCTTTTTACCCTCTTTACTTTTAGGATTTTACCTGCTAACGTAGGGATTTTTCCTTATAGTTATCGAAAATATGCACTAAATTAGCGGCATAAACTCAAAATAAAAAGCATTATGAAAAAGAACACTATGGCAATTTATCCTGATTCTCGCCGTCATGCTGATGGCTTTTCAATATGAACATGATGGCTGGCAAAAAGAATCGTGGAACGGGGAATGAGCAAACAGGAAGTCATTAACATTTTAGGCAAACCTCAGAGCACAAGTTTCAACCAACATGGCGAACAATGGGAGTATCGTGAAAAATAGGAATCATTAATTACGACCGCTGCATTTAGTTGTTTATTTCGACAATAATAACAGAGTAGTAGCTATCGCGAAATCGTGCTACCCCCGGCAATAACTCCTAACCAGCAGGCCATACCCTGTACCCATGCCGCCCTACGACGACTATCCTGACATGGAACGCCCATATCCCGGCTATCGCAACAGAATATACCCCTGTCAGACGATGAATTTTCAATTGTCTATAAACGAGATGAAGGAAGCCACCTTGACGATAATAAGATGGCACTGATAGACGTGGCGGTGCTGGGTTGCTACTTTACATGTGCCCAATGCGCCAAACTGATCAACATGTTTTTCGTTTTCCGACAAGCAGCTGAGAGCCTTAAAGATGATGGCTCCGCGCATCGTCGACCCTCAAAACGGATATACGATTTATCAGGTTTTCAAATTCAGTAGCGATAAAGACGAAGCCGCACGCATTCTGCAACGGAGCTATTATTAAATCAGACCGCTCATCTGTCCTACCGCCGGGGCAGATGGGCGTGCTTCACTTCATCCACGAAGAACCAAAGCGGGATATCCCACGCCGTAATGCCACGACGGACACATGCCTAAACCGGTTACACGCACCTTGATGTAACGGGCTTTCACGAGGCTCTTTTTCGGTTGCCGCGCATCGACAAACTTGATTTTCGAATCTCGATCCTCAGGAAAATCAATCTGTTTTCCAAACTCCTTGAAGTTCTTACCATCCGTCGAAACCTCGTATTTCACGCTCTTCGGAAGCAAAACCCATGCCCCCCAACTGGTGCAGATAGTCGCTGGTGATAGTCCGCAGGCTTGCTCGCGCCCGAGATCCAAAGAGTAAACTCTGCGTCTTTTCCTTCCCAACCGACCCATCCTTCCACGTAGCTGGTGCCGACATAGAGGCCATCCGTCAGTGCCTTCGCGGCAATAGGCCGATAGCGTTCGGCCGGTGGAAGGCGGTAAATGACGGTTGCGTTTTTGGCCAGATTGTCGTCATCAGCCTTCGGAAGGAAGCGTTGTTCATATAGGGCACAGTATTCCGCAGGGGTGATTGTTACGCTCATTGAGTGTCGGTATTTCATATTCGGCACAGCGTTGACGAAAAAGTTTCCAGCAATTTTTCTTACCGCCTCCACATCGGTTATGGCTTCCGTGCGGGCTATCTCTAAAGTGGCGTATTGCAAGGGCAGCCTACTGACGCGCACACGATCGAGCTTCGGTCGGTCATTCCGCACGGCTTGCTCGGCCTTGTCGAAGCATTCGTTGTAGGCTTTAGCGCAGGCTGGCGTTGAGCATGCCGTTCTTGTGCGTAATCGGAGGTCGTAAATCCACAGCGGTGTGCCCGAAGCCAAAAGCGCCCCTGCAGCATCTTCTGATAATCATAGAGATATTTACCCGCGGCACCATAGTAACCGGCCATAAAACGCTTCATCAGACTGTCCGTGTGTCTTGGTCAGGATTCCACATCAAATTAGCGATCATATAGGCGCTGAAGCTCCGCGAAATCGGTTCCTTTCGACCCATTCACCTAGCTCAAAGAGCATATGTGGCTGATGCTTCTTGAAGATCTGGATGTTCTTCTGCAGAATATACAGGTTGGGAAAAGGTGCCACCACGTTATCAAAAATTAATTCCATAATCCCATATAAAAAGGTGGAAATGCGGCTCCAGCCTTCCAATGCTTTATAAACTGCTGACCGCTCATTATCGGTCAGTGGCACCTCGCGCCTGCAGTCGATATCGCACAGCATGATGTTGACATTGGGCAACGGCTTCACGTGCTTGGGCGGCATCATGGTGAACAGATAGGCCAGCGTAGAGAACTCCTTGTCGGGATAACGCTTGGCCAGTTTGTTCAGAAAGCGGATGTAATTGCCCGAAAAGTGCGCTCTTCTTCGGTGTCCACAGCAGTGCATTTATCGCAATGGCAGTTGGTGTTGTTTCCATCGTTCTGACTGATTGAAATCATCTTCAGCCCGGGATTGGCGGCAAAGATGGTATCGAGCCGATGGCAAACTTCCTCAAACAATGCCTCATTGGTCAGGCACCACTGGCTGCGTTCGCCCGGTCTACGCTCGCCATTGATAAACGAATACCACTCGGATGACGCTTACCGTAGACCTTCGCCGGCAATATCCGATTGAAAGTGTGCACCCATAGGCCACCGACAAACATCTCTTTCGGTTCTTCCAGGCCAAACCAGAGTCGGTACATTTCATCTTCGTTGCCATAACTCCGCGTTTGTCGATAGCGAAAGGCTGGCGTTTCCGTCCATCCGGCTATTCTTGGCACAATCATCGTAGCCTTCTGGGGAGCGCGCCAAACATTTTGCGTGAAAATAGTCGCATGCAAAGAAGCGCGCCTCAACAGGTGAGCGACGCCCATCACCGTGCCCTTGTCACCACCACTTCTAATACGCAGGGCGTTGACATCGCAAGCAATTTCAAAGCCGTCTTCGCCCGCCTTGTCGGCTCTTTCCACCCAAAATTACGTCTCAGGTCCTCGGCAGCACGCTGCTCACCACAGGCAACCGGTCGTTACCCATGCGATGAATGAAGGTGTTGAGCAGGCGTGCGGCCTGACTGAGTGGCCTGTGTGGTGTCGGCCAAAAACAATCCGGGCTTTGGCTTTATGCCTTACGGTGAGCGTCACCCGTGCCTTTACGCAAAGGCCGAACAGGCTCAATAAAAAGGATGAATAGTTTCTCTGAGTTTCATGATCAAAGGAAAAATAAAAGTGAAACGAATAAGTTTATCCACTTATTAATAAGACAAATATAGCTATCTCGACTATAACTCATTGGCTTTAAACCACCTTTAACGCCACAAAGGATCTCATAATAACCTGACCATCTTATCTTTGTAACACCAAAAATCATTACATGAAACATTTATTCAACTTACTTTTATTCGTTTTTATTCCTGTTGCTACATGGGCACAAAGTGGTTCTCCGGCAGAGCCCTGTAACCTATATAGGCGGCGAAATCTGCAATCCCAGACTCCACGAAGGCGGTTTTCGCTATGCCATCGGCACAGAAAACATCCAAGTAATGCGCGCCAACAAAACGCATCCCGATATTGCCGACGGCTTCGGTGGACATATAAACCACGCACCCAACATGACTTACTGGAACGGTAAGTTCTATCTGGAATATCTGTCGAATCCTAAAGACGAGCATGAACCGCCCGGACATACACTCGTTGTCACCTCTACGGACGAGTCGTCATTGGGGAAAAGCCCGTCGTGGCATTCCCCGAATACAAGGCACCGCAGGGTATCGGTTTCCCAAAACCTTATTATGGATACATCACTGCACCAGCGCATGGGCTTTTATCATGCGCTAATGGCAAACTGCTCATGTGGGCTTCTATGGTCACAGCCACGACCCGTTCAAGGAAGGGGGATCGGTCGCGTGGCCAGAGAAGTGAAGAAAGACGGAACGATGGGTCCCATCTATTTCATTCGCTACTCTTCGCACACGCAGTGGAGACGCTTCCAACACGGCTTTTTTCCTTTCTTTTACTTCATCCAAGGACAAGGCTTTCAAGGCTGCCTGCCAGGCTTTGCTTGACGACAAGCTCAAGACTTTGCAATGGATTGACGAAGATCGTGGCCTCGATGGTTTTTATACGCCAAAAGGATCTCGATTAATCAGGTGCAGGCCACCTCTTACTATCACCGGCGCGACGGAAAGGTTGTGGCCTTGTGGAAATGGTCGTATGCGGCCTTGTCAGACGACGAAGGACAGAGTTGGTCGACACCGGTCAGGATACCATCACTCATCATGGCGGGTGGCAAACAATGGGGACAGCGTACCCGTGACGGGCGTTTTTGCGCTCTGTTTCAACCCGATAGAAACGCAACCCTACCGCTATCCGCTTATCAGCAATGACGGGCAAAGACGGCATTGTCTATGATTCTATTGGCGTGCGTGCAGGCGATGCTGCCACGGCGGTTCATGGGGGCAAACAAAGACTTCGGCCCATGCTATGTTCGCGGTATCACCGAGGGTGAACAGCAACCGTCGGACAGTAACATGTGGCTCTGCCACAGCGTCAACAAAGAGGGGATATATGGGTCAGTCGAGTACAACTGCCCGTCCGAACAATATGGAAATGGCCCCGTCAATGACACCTTCGATGACATTCGTCCCGGTGCTTCCATCACCAACTGGAATATCTATAGCCCGGCATGGTGCCAGGTTTCCATCAACGAAAATCACCAAATGCACCCTCACGGACAGCGATCGTTACGACTACGCAAGAGCCATCCGTGTGTTTGAAAAACACAAAGAAGGTGAACATTCATTTTGACCTGAAAGTGGAAAAGGAAAACGACGACCCATTTGAAATTGATGTTACCGACCGTCATGGTGAACGAGTTGCCTACCTAGTGACTCCACCATGGTGTCATCACTCTCAATCACCAAACCCCTGCGGCAGCTATCAAACAGACCAGTGGCTACAAGTGGAACTCGCAAATCAATGGTAACCAAGTATCCTAGCGGAAATATAACGACTACAGCATTGCACATCGTCAAAGGTATAGAGTACTGAGTTTTAGAACGGGCGAATATCGCTGTCTGCCCGACCGCCATACGCCCAACCAAGAGCCATACCCACCGCCTCAGGCTGCGACGAGCCTATTCAGACAGCCTCATATCTGATTGACAACGTGGTTATCAAGTAAGAAGCCAGTAGCAAAAACAAAATAACAAAGGCACTGCAGCGGCAGTGCCTTTGTCGTATATCTTTTATAAACCAATTACATAGATAGAATGTCCTCATTGTCAACTCCACCACGCAACCTTGGCGCAACGACTCGCCCACAAGCGATGGCTCGCTGATTGGATGAGCCACGGAAAAGCAGGTCGGGATCACGCAGGGCCATGACGAAAAGGGCCGTCCATCAGCACGTCGATATACTCCAGCAATGCTCGCTGTTCAGCACTTCACGAGTTGTTCAAACCGATAGCCCGTAAAAACACCAGATATTCTTCTTGCTTTCACGTCGAATGGCTTTGGCCAAGTCCAGAAATCCTCGGGCTGAAACATCGGATCGCCGCCCGTAAAGGTGACATTGGCAAACGGATCGCTCAGAATTTCATCCATGATTTCGTCCGTTGACATCCAATGTCCGGCCTCAATTGCCCACGACTGTGGGTTATGACAGCCCGACAAGCATTGGGACAGCCCGCACCATAGATGGAAGTGCGGAATCCGGGACCATCGACCATCGTATCGTGAACAATGTCGAGAATGCTAATCATTCCTCCTTTGCTATTGGACCTCCGGCGTATCGACATGCTATCACGCGATCGTTGAGTTCGGAGAGCTTTCGCGTTGTTCCAGCGATCGGTAGTTCCCACAAGATAACCGGTGATGCGTTGTAGTTTATCAATGTGCTGACCGTCGCATTTCGGACATGTTTCCAGTTCGGCATCAGCATTCTCATAGCCGCAATCCATGCAACGGTTGCGGTCGTGATTAACCGATCCGTAGCCAATATTATACTTGTCCATCATGCGTCTACCACGTCTCATAATGACCCAGGATTATGCGTGCGTGCGTCGCCGTCAATCTCCACGTAGAAGATGTGGCCGCCCAACGTCAACTCGTGATAAGGGCCTCAACCTGAGCCTTATGCAGCCGAACACTTATAATAGACAGGCGAGCATGGTTGGAATTCGGTGTAATAATCATCGATCGGTTATCCTGAAGGATACTGAATTGCTTTACGGTCTTTCTTGGTACAACTTACCCGAAAGGCCCCTCTGCCGGCGTTGCCAATACCGAATAGTTATGCTGATAACGCTCTGAGAAATCCTTCACCCGGTCGCGCATATAGGTAACAATCCCTCACGCCCAACTGCTGCGCGTCCTCGTCCTCGCCGTGATGTTGGCCTGTCAATGCTTTTAAGACACTCGGCCAAACCGATGAAACCGATTCCTAATGTACTCCCTGATTGATAACACTTTCGACAAGGTCTTGACCGGCCAGTTTTTGACTTCCAAATCCACATCTCGACATCAATAGCGGGAATTGCTTGGCAAATGCCGTCTTCTGAACTGGAAACGCTTCGTCCAACTGGCGCGCTGTTACCTCCAACAAGGATCAAGCTTAGCGAAGAATTTGTCGATACGCTGCCGGTCTCCACTTCCATGCACTCAATGGCCAACTTCACGATATTGATGGTTGAGAAACTCAAATTACCACGCGCCTACAGACGTCTTCTCGCCAAAGCGATTTTTCAAAGACGCGCGTACGGCAACCCATCGTTGCCACTTTGCTCAAGTGGCGAGCGCTGGATCATCGGCGCGCCAAGCATCGCTTTGGCTGAACGTTGCGTCGAGGTTGAGAAAGTTTGGGAAAAAGCGGCGTAGCGACACCTTGCAGGCCAACTGGTACAGGCTCATAGTTACGGTCTCTTGCGGCTCATAGTTTACGCCTCGCTTCTTCTCCATATCTGGAATGGGGAAGATAGCGGTTCCTCCGTCACCCACACCTTCATAGGTCGACTTTGAGGATTTCGCGCATCACGCAACGTCCTTCGGCCGAAGTGTCGGTACCATAGTTGATACTTTCTGAGAACACCACATGGTTGCCACCGCGCGAATGAATCGTGTTCATTATGAATAAAAGCCTCCATAGACTGGTGAACACGGCCACCGTAGCGATTGATGGCGAACTGAACAACCCGCTCATCGCCCCCTAATCCATCAAAGGTCGCGTGAGAGATAATCGTCAATTTCATATTGATACAGATGAGAAAAGTCCAGTCCGTAGAGCCTCCAGACTCTTCATTTTCCTCAATATAGCTGGAACGCACAAACGGAGCCAGATAGAAATCGAAGGCAGGGATGGCTCAGTCCACCGTGCATCCCATTTTGAGCGCATTCCAAAGAGATGCAAGCCAGCACCGAAGCGGTCTCTATGCGCTTGGCCGGACGCGACGAACCATGTCCCGCAGTGAAGCCTTCATTCAGTATGCGGTCCAACGGATGCTGGCAACAAGTGAGCGATTTCGTAGGATAATAGTCCTTATCGTGAACATGAAGGTAGTTATGTTCCACAGCATCGCGCACCTCTTCAGACAGCAAATAATCGTCAACAAACGGCTTAGTAGTCTCCGAAGCAAAACTTCATCATCATACCGGCAGGCGTGTCGGCGTTCATGCTGGCATTCTCGCGCGTCACGTCGTTCGACTTGATGTTGACAATATCCAGAAATACATCACGCGTTTTGGCCTTTGCGGGCGATAGAACGCTGGTTGCGATACTGGATATAGGCGCTTCGCCACATCCTTGCGTTTACTACGCATCAGCTCCACTTCCACGGCGTCTTGGATAGCCTCCACCGTCATCTGTGGCTTTCCTTTATAAATAATGTGACTGGAAATTCTTTCTGATCAAATCTCGTCTTCACCCTTCTCGGTGTGCAACATGGCTTTACGGATTGCCGCCATGATTTTCTGTTCGTCTAAAACCAACGTGATGCGCCCAGTCACGCTTTACTACGGTCTGTATCATTTCTATGCCAAAAGAAGTTTAATAAAAATAGGTTATTATTTGTGCGCAAAGATAACAAATAAAAAGATATGATTATCATATTTTAGAAAACTTTTAGCGTGTTAATTTTTGTCAATCAGCTGATTATTAATACTTTTACAAAAATCGTTTTGGACAACTGACAAATTAAGAATAAACAAGTTTTCCAATAACAACAACTTTAATATTAATAAAAAGAATTTGATTTACCAAATAAAACACATGGAAAATAATCATAAAATACGCTGCCCCAACCGAGTCTGAAGCAACATATTCACTAATGAATTACGGCCTTGAGCAAAAAGCCATTAGCCCAAGGCCGCAAATCGCGAATTAAGTAATTGGAAACGTTTTAGAAAAACGTAAAACCAGACTGACGTTCATAACAGTCTGTCCGAAATCAGACACAAACTGATAATAACTTTCGGCATTCAGATGCAACTCACGCGTGATGTTGAGTTGCAATCCGCCACCCATATTCACGCCTTAAACGGGTCGCATTAAACTCCGGAATATAGCGCACTATCGTTGTAAACTCTATCAGACCCAAGCCACCCAAAGGGTAGAGGTTTGAAGGATCTGTCATGTTAAAGAGATAATGTAGATTAGCACTCACGTCAATACGCACGACATCACTACTTTCGGATAAGCATTCAGCGTCAGTTCAGGGCGGGCAGTGACGATCTATATTATAACGTCCCACCAAACCTAAAACCGAAGTTCGGCTTATCTAATCCATAGTTCAATCCTTTAATCCTAACTCAACGTCACCCTTCTGCGCAAAAGGCTCCGAAGCTAATCAAAGCCATGCCAAGTATTAATAAAAACTTTTTCATCATGTGTTAATAATAAAATAAATGAATAGTAAATCTACATAATAACGGAATAATCGTAAAAATATTGCATGTAAACACTGCTAAAAATAATTTTAAACTCTGAAAAGACAAGAAACCACGAAGAAACACATTTCGATTTTTGTCAATAATTTATCGTACCATTCCTATCTATTTGTTACAACCCCTTTTAGCGAATCAAGAGCTGTCGACACCTTTGAATTGCGCGGAAACCAAGCCACTTATCACTAAACGAGCATCTATTCGCACATTAAAGCGACCCTTTTACGCGCTAAAAGCACTGCTTTTGCAAGCCCAAAGCTACGCTATTACCATGTAAAAAGGGCTGCTTTAGCCATCAATAGCTATACTTTTAGATGGTTATAACGGGACAACCAAAGATAAAAGCTTATAAAACAGTTGACAACCAGCCAGATAACAAAAAGCACGAAAATACTGCTGTATTCGAGCAAAAACTTTTGTTGAAAATAATGGCAGTATTTTAAGGCTGATTGTAAAATTATTCACAGCACAATCTACCCGCTCTATATGCAAAGAAGCATAACGATGCATTTTGAAACAAAACAGCTACCAATTGGATATCTTTTCAGAAAATCCGTGAATTAACGGCTCGTAAGCTCTTGATTTGCTTGCGGAATATGTAACTTTGTCGGGCAAACAAGCATTGATTTGTTATAACTTTACAAAGACACATGCCACAATCGCGCCTTTCAGTCGTCCCATGTACGTCAGTGCTCAAGCCGGCCGGTTCGCTTTTGCAACCTTCGCTGCAAGCACTGCTACTACTTGAAAAGAACGAACTCTATAAAGATTCACGCAACCATATCATCACCGATGAACTGCCTCGAAAAGTCTCATCAAAGAATATATCGAGGCCAAACCATGCCCGAAGTGCTATTCACTTGGCATGGTGGCGAGACGCTGATGCGCCCCGTTTCCTTCTATAAAAAGGCCTCGAACTGCAACGCGTCTATGGCCGGGGCGGCGAATCGACAACTGCGATACAGACCAACGGCACGCTGATAACCGACGAATGGTGCCAATTCTTCAAAAGAAAACAATTTTCTTGTGGGCGTTTCTGATTGACTGGCCCCGCAGGGAGTTTCACGATGAATACCGCAAAACGGCAACGGGAAAACCCACGTTCCGCCAAGTGATGAAAGGCATCAACCTGCTCAACAAGCATGGTGTGGAATGGAACGTTGGCCGTCGTCACTGATTTTAATGCCGACTATCCGCTCGATTTCTATCATTTCTTCAAGGAAATAGGCTGCCATTACATTCAGTTCACGCCGATTGTGGAGCGCATTATAGACCGTGCCGACGGCCCCACGCTGGCTCCCCGGTATGCAGGTGTGAAGGCGGACGGATGGCCGACTTTTTCCGTCACGGCTGAGCAATGGGGTGACTTTCTCTGTGCCATCTTCGACGAATGGGTGCACCATGATGTGGGCAATTATTACATACAGTTGTTCGACGCAACGTTGGCCAACTGCGATAAGCACTGGCATCTGTACGATGACCCGTGAATGTGGGCATGCGGGCGTGATGGAGTTCAACGGCGACGTCTATTCGTGCGACCACTTTGTCTATCCCGAACACAAACTGGGCAACCTCCACAGCCAAACCATCTACGAAATGATGAACTGCTCAGCAGAAAGAGTTCTCGAAGATGAAACACCTCATGCTTCCACAGCAGTGCAAGGAGTGTAATTTCTTATTTGCTTGTCATGGTGAGTGCCCCAAAATAGGTTCGTAAAGACAAATATGGCAATCCGGGCCTCAATTATTTATGCTCGCTACCATAAGTTCTTTACGCACGCTGCTACATGGATTTTATGAAGAACGAGCTTGATCATCACCGTGCGCCCAAGCTAATGTAATGAACCACGTATTTACCCCATAAGAGAGCTGCTTCTTCTTTCGCTATCAGCACAAAAGGCTGAAAAGAAAGCTTTAAGCTAGCAGAAGAAATCGTAAAATATCCTCTTAGCAAAAGGCCTCCTTTCGTGTAGTAAATTTTGCAAACCATATAGCACCGTTGATGTTACATGTAGTGATAAGGTTAGGGATGAGAAGATGTTTACTCCCCAAGAACTAGTCACGAAAGCCCAACAACAGAGTGTGGGACGGGTACTGTATCGAGTTTAAGGACGTGTATAGCCTTCGAGGCGATACTGATTTATTTCGGACATAGTGCCGGTAGTAGACAGCGTTTGTCGAATAGCTTAACATTAGATCTCATGAAGTTCAGTGCAGCTATAGGTCAGGAACCAACCAAACACCGCTTGTGCCAGATGGTAGCCGAGAGTCGGTTGCCACATGCCATCACTGTTATGTGGGCCGATGGGATGTGCAAGATGAGGTTGGCGTCTGGCTTTCGCGTCCTATTTGCTGGAGCGAAAGCGACGAACAGGAAAACTCAATCCTATCAGACGAGGCCAAAGCGCGCGACTCTGAAGCCATGTTGCGTCGTTGGAGCATCCCGATTTGCATTTCACCTTTCCGTCATACGTCCTTTCGGGCATCATCGAGCGAGCACAAAATGGTGAGCGATGACTATATGAAAGAGTGGCACGGATTGCTTTCAGGATGGGCCGTATTTCTCAATAGATGAATGGTTGCGACGCATGGACGCGGCCAATCAGCAGGCCATTATCGGCGCGGGCGAGAGCGATGAACTAATTCGGAAGTTGACGCTTAAGTCCTATCAAGGTATACTAAGGTGTACGCGTTATCTGGCTTCCAGAACGCATGAACTCAGAATGTGCCAACAAATTGCTTAAACTCTGAAGAACTCACTGCAGCAAACGGTGTTCACTCATGGTATGCGAAGAGCCTGAACATATCATTGAAACCATCCGAAGCAGGGTGCAGCGCATAGATGTGGGCCGCCTTCGACCGACGAAATCCAACGAGCGCTTATCGAACAGCGCGGACTGGGCGATGCCGACGCAAGGCGCACGGCTCGATTAGCCGACGGCAACCGGCTGAAAAGCTTTGGAAACATTAAATGCCGCAAATGAAAACAGGTCGTTTCTGGATATGTTTATCATGCTGATGCGACTGGCTTATACGCGAAACATCAAGGATTTGAAGAAGTGGCGCGAAGTGGTGGCAGGCTACGGACGCGAGAAACAACGCAGAATGTTGGTATATTTCATGGCAGCTGGTACGCGAGAACTTTATCTATAACTTCCAAAACCCTGAACTGAATTACATGACCGCTGATGAAGAAGACTTTCTCAAAGAATCCCTCGCCCGCTATCATCAATGAGGCCAATGTCGTAGAAATAGCAGAACTGATGGACAAGGTCACGTGCGGATATCGGACAGAACGCGAACGCGAAAATCGTATTTTTCTGATTTGGCTTTGCAGATGATTGTCCTACTGATTCAAAAGTAACAAACGATAATATAATATATAATCAGGGTGAACGGATCGGCAGAAACGCATGGCATAGAAGACGTGTAAAGCGACACGAAAACCGCCCTTTTGCCCACCACAGAAATAAGCATGAACTATAAAGATATGAAATTCCAGATATTCACCGGCTGTGACCGCGGCTTGAGTTGCAAAGGTTGCGGCCGGCAGGATCGGCAGTTGAATACTTACGGACTGGCTGGCTGATGTACCTGGAAATACGCTTTCACTGATTTAGTGGAAGTGCAACTCAAGAATACACGCAAGGGCTATTACCACAACGTGAATCAGTTGGAGCTACATAAAGGTGATATTGTAGCCGTAGAAGCTAACCCCGACATGACATTGGTGTCGTTACGCTGACCGGACAGTTGGTAAAACTGCAAAGTCAAGAAAGCCAATATCAAGTCGCCCGATGAAATCCGACGCATCTATCGCATCGCAAAGCCAGTGGATATGGAGAAATATCAGGAGGCCAAAAGCAGAGAACACGCCACGATGATTAAGAGCAGACAGATTGCAAAGACTTGGGACTGGACATGAAAATCGGTGACGTGGAGTATCAAGGCGACTGTAATAAAGCTATTTTCTACTATATTGCCGACGAACGTGGATTTTTCGTCAACTCATCAAAGTGTTGGGCTGAGGCTTCCACGTCTCGTATTGAGATGAAACAGATTGGCGCACGACAGGAAGCGGGCCGCATCGGTGAACCGGACCATGCGGACGAGAGAGCTGTGTTGCGCCACTTGGATGAAAAACTTTGTGAGTGTCAAACGCACAAACGCGGCGCGTATTCAAGACATCTCACTCAACCCATAGAAGTTGGCCGGCATGTGGCCAGGTTGAAATGCTGTATGAATTATGAGGTCGACTCTTCACGTAGAGGCCGGTCGTAAAATGCCCAGCAAGGAAGTACAACTGCATACGCTCGACAATGATTACTACTTCTTCAAGGGTGACATTTTAGCCGGTCAAGTGACTTATTCCACCGATAAGAATCTGGCGGCCAACCTGGAGACTATCTCTGCCAAGCGAGGCCCGCGAGATTATTGAAATGAATCGCAAGGGCGAAAAGCCACCACGCTACAGGAGATGGCGTACAGCGCAAGGATAACAAAACAAATGACTTGCTGGAGGGCGACATCAGCCGGTTTGACAAGACCCAAAAGAAAAGGAAACAAGGCGGTAATCGAGGCGGCGGAAAAGAACGGAGAGATCTCGTAACGGCAACGTGCGTGGTGAAATGGTGGACAGAAACCGGAAGGTGAAACAGGAAAGTAATCGCCCACCACACCCGAAAAACAATGATGAAACAATAGTCTATGAAGTCAAGTTGGGCCATTGCTTCGCTTGCCATATTGATGATGGGCTCTGTATAGCATGTACAGACAACAGAGTGTGCAGACCAATACGTGCACACTCCGGTAAATGGATGGGAAAAAGAACGATACGCTCGTATTTAATCTTCGTCGCATGGCCATTGCCGGTGAATACGCTTCGCAACTAGGAGTACGTATCACCAACGATTATCCATTTATAGGGGGTGACGCTCATCGTGGAGCAAACGGTTTATCCTTCTCTTCGACATTATGTTGACACGCTGAATTGTAAGCTGATAGATGTTAAGGGAAACAGCACGGGCATAGGCCTTAGCTTTCATCATCAATATGCTTTTCCGATAACAACGTTTGCACTGAATACGGCCGATAGTGTTGTGGTACAAGTGCGTCGCGATATGAAACGCGAGATACTGCCGGGCATCAGTGACATCGGGTATCAGTTGCGTAGAAATCAGTAACATGGGACAAGAGAACGCATGTTCCTAAACGTATGTGTCCCAATAGAAAGCAAAAAGCCGATAGGTTCTGACTTCGAATTTATCGGCTTTTTGCTTTCTACTGCGCATGCGACGAGTCGCTTTTTGTACGCGCTTTATCTGCGTCGAACGAGATTTCTGCCGGCATCTATACGCAGAAAAATGAATAATAGGAACGTAAAAGCCCCACAACGATGAACCGCCATAGCTGAAGAACGGCAGCGGAATACCGATAACCGTTAGTCCTAAGACCATCCCTACGTTGATAAACACATGAAATAGGAAGATGCTCAGTACACAATATCCGTAAATCCGACCGAATCTAAATGGTTGTCGTTCAGCCAAATGAATGAGCCGAAGAATCAAAAGGAGGAACAGAACCAGCACTCGGCCGAACCAAGAAAGCCTTCTTTCCTCGCCAACAGTACAGAATATGAAGTCAGGTGTCCCGCCTCGGGCACGAATTTCAACTTGGTCTGCGTGCCATTCAGGAAGCCTTTACCCTGTAAGCCTCCCGACCCGATGGCTATCTCACTTTGGTGCACATTGTAGCCTGCCCCGGTCAAATCTTCATCCAACCCCAGCAAGACATTGATGCGAACACGCTGATGAGGTTCCAATACATTGTTGAGAACATAGTCGGCCGAGTAGAAAAACGCTGATCAGATCCCAGTGCAAACAAAAACAATATAAAGGTAGGGAGTGAGACTTGACCGCAGCCACTGATATAATAGATATCCTATCAGTAATATACAGAGAAAAAGCTGAACCCATATGATATCAAATGGAATGACATAAAAGGAGAAACAACAGGGCGAGAGCTGTCACGCCCAAACAAATACTTAGGATGAAACGGACTTGCTTCTTATTATCACAATAGACTCGAACCATTACACTCGAAAGATTTGCACAAGCAATAGTACGACAAACTTGCTAGATAGACGTCGGCGTTTCGAGTAACATGACATCTTCGAATCGTATGCCCACAACGAAATAGAAAACCATCGCTACACCGGTAGAACAAGATATTACCCGGCATTCCCTCACGATAGAACATGAGGAAGAACGACAGATAAACCAATGCCGACCCTGTTTCTTTCTGCGCCACAATAAACAGCATAGGCAGGACAACAATAGCCATAGCAGCGGCAAAATGTTTCAATAATGAATGGTGAAACTATAGGTGCTCATCAGTTTTGCCACGGCCAAAGCAGTGGCAAACTTGGCAAACTCGGCTGGTTGCAGGCGCAATGGCTCCCAACACAAGCCACGATCGAGAACCCTTGATTTCATGGGGATTAAAGATGGTGAGAAGCAGAAGCAGCAAAGCTGCATAAAATGACAGGCAAATGTGTCGTAGAAACGGTCGTCCATCATCAGAAGGACGAAACCAAGACAGATAGATGTTCCTATCCAGATAATCTGCATGCCCGAACGAGTAGAGAAGCTGAAAGATATCTGTGTCGCCATAGGTGTAGCTAGCACCGCGAGACGCTGATCCATCCGAAGGCCAATAGTACTAAATAGAGCCCTATGGTCCACCAACTCAAGTGAACGAAGAACGCTGGGGTGTTTATCTGTCTGTGTGAGCCATAGGCTATTCTTCTGTGTTGCAAGGCCTCGGCTTCCTTGGCAGCCGCAGGCGATAGTTTACCTTTCATATATTGTTCAAAGAGCACACCGGCTATCGGCACCGCGAAATCAGCACCAAAACCACCATTTTTCTACATAGACAGCAATGGCAATCTTTGTTTTCCATTGGCGCAAAGCCCGTCCATACAGGAATGGTCTTGCCCTCGGTTCTGTGCTGTTCCTGTCTTTCCGCATACGGGAAAGTCCAGATGTCCGAGATGATTTTCGCAGGTTCCTTTCAATACGGACGATCGCATTCCAGCCACAACATAATCATAGGAACGGCGATTGGCTTTTGGTATAGTGCCTACGGGTAAATGTCGTGTCGAGCGGTTCTGCCTGTACCTTCCTTACTACATGGGGCACATAGTAGTAGCCGCGGTTGGCGATTGTAGCGCCCTAGATTTGCGATTTGCAGTGGTGTAGGCTTTGCTTCGCCCTGCCCGATAGAGATACTGATGACGGTCAGCCCGTTCCAAGAGCCTTTGTAGGCCTTATCATGGAACTGTGAATTGGGTATAAGTCCTCGCTTTTTCGCCATAGAGATCGATGCCGAGCTTGTAGCCAAAAACCCATGCTAACCATATAGTCGCGCCAGGTATCCATAGCGATGTCCACGTTAGGATATTTCCTTCGGTTACCCATCATATAATAGAGCCCCCAACAGAAATAGGCATTGCACGAGGTACTGATAGCTTCGACCAAATTGAGAGGTGAAGCATGAGCATGGCATCCCACATGGAGTCCTCGATAAAAGAAGCCGCGAGGACATTGAAACATGGTGTGCGGCGTGATAATCCCTTCTGTCATGTAGGGTCAGAGCTTGCGTAGTCTTGAAAGTAGATCCGGGTGGATATTGTCCCATGATACTGCGATTCAGTAGCGGTTTCCATATATTTCTGGCCAAATACTTGTGCATCTTGCCACGTTTGCGTCCCACCACTTTTCGTGGATCGTATGTGGGAGACGACACCATACAAAGGACTTCGCCCGTAGAAGGCTCTATCGCTACGATACTTCCTATCTTTCCTTCGGGAGTCGCTCACCAAGAGCTTGTAATTTGATATCTATACTCAGTGTAAGATCCTGCGCTTGGACGTTTGTCGTAACGGCCGTCCAAATATTTGCCTTGAATGCGTCCGTGAGCATCACGCAAAAGAACCTGTACTCCCTTTCACCACGCAATACTTTTTCGTAATAGCGCTCTACACCCAGTTTTCCGATGTAATCACCGGGTTGATAATAGCTATCTTCCTCAATATCGCTGGGCGAAACCTCACTAACATCGCCCAAAACATGCGCTGCATAGGGATACATATATTGTCGTATGCTTCGCTTTTGCACATAAAATCCGGGAAAACGAAATATCTTTTTCTTGGAACACACTGAACTCCTTATCCGATAATTGGTTCATAAACAACTGCTGTGTGAAGCGTGAATAGCCTGGATTGAGATTTTCTGTCTTTTGATGGTTTCATTCTTTTGATGAAGAAATCTTTTGTAAATACCCAGTGCTTTGACAAAACTCTGTCGTATCAATTTTATCTTTTCGCCCTCGTTCATGATGACCATAACATCATAAGCTGGTTGATTATAAACCAGCAGTTCACCATTGCGATCATTAATAATACCTCGCGAAGGATATTCTATTTCTTTTAAAAAGCATTACTATCGGCATTTTTCTTATAGTCGTCGCTCAGAAGCTGGAGCGTGAAAAGTCGGATGATATAAACCGTTACTATCGTAATCGCTATACCACCGATGATGAGAATCGTCTATTTTCAAGATTATAATCTTTCATCATCTGCGCATATTCTCCAAGCACCAGAATCAAGAACTACTGTAAATATGGTAGAGCCACCGATACATTCGAGCCACTTAATCCAATTGAAAAAGTTGAACGTTTCGAGCGTGAAAAACACAAAGACAAAAAGAGGAAAACTATCAAGAAGGTGAAGAATGTGAACTTATTGACACCCAACGTCTCTCATGCTCGGTTCCAAGTCTTCGGCACTATCGCGAGGAAACAAATAACTCCAACAGCGGTGGTTGAACGAGACCCTATTAAGGTAAAGTGAGGCTCATAGTAACACCTGTCGTATTGGAACACAAGTCAATGATAGCACCCATCGTAAAACTAAAAAGTAGAATAACTCCGCGCGGAATATTCCTTCTAGTTTTCAAAAACAAACACAACATATAATAAAGGAGTGCATTAACCCAAGAGATGGATATGATTCAAAATCAATACTTGTACAAGAATCAACAGTACAAATATCGTGGGATTCGCCTTGTAACAATATTATTCATATGCTATTCTTCTCTTTCCTTGATAGAGTCAGTTGCAGCCCTGCATGATTTGAATTCGCTCTGCCATGGCAGTGTTGTTAATCAACACAGACATCCCGTAAGTTGGCAAAAATCAGTAGAGAGTTTCACATTGAGACGATACGACAAACCATCGTTTGAATTGTAAACGTGTAGAATCTTTCCCACGATGACACCAGGTGGAAAGACCGACGAGTAGCCACTCGTAACAACTTGATCATAAAAGTTTGAAATGCGCATGACGTGGAATATCGTCAACATAAGCCAAATGAGTTGCGCCACCCGTCCAGTGTAGATACCCAAAATAGCCACGTCCCTTGATAGTACAACTGATATTGGATTGTGAATTTAGCACCGGAAGAATGATCGAATAGTGGTCGGAAACTAAATAGACTATACCCACAACACTCATTACCGCTCACGACTCTATATCCTTTTTACACCATCTTGGGCACCTTTGTTAATCGTTATGAAATTATCACGCCGATTCACGGTATTGCTGACAACTTTTAGCAGGAATCAAACGATAATCCGTTAACAATTGCAACTGTGGGCTTTTCTGCAATATAGAGTCGCTGGCATGTTGCTGTAACGCGTTAGTAAGCGTCTGAACCTGCTGTTCCAATTGTAGATTTCTTTGCGTCAAATCCTGATTAACTTTGGTCAAGGCAAAAGAATTGTTCTATGCTAGAGCTTATCTCAAAGATCTTTCCAGAGACAACGTTGGCCGATGTGAACCATACACTACCCTGATAATTATTAAACTGGAAGAGCAAGACAAAGCTTGCAACTTCCAGTATAATAAAAAGCAACCAGTGGTTGTATCTTGCTAAGAAATCTAAAAAGGTTCTTCATGAACTCTGTTTATCTCATCAAGAACGAGAAACGATCTACGTTCTTCAATGCTATGCCGGCACCCTTCGCTACACTGTGCAACGGATCTTCCGCAATATGGAATGGAATATTAATCTTATCGGTGAGACGTCTGTCAGTCCACGAAGCAATGCGCCACCTCCCGAAAGATAAATACCATTCTTCACGATGTCTGCATAGCAACTCAGGAGGTGTATTTTCCAACGCACTCAAGACTGCATTCTCAATCTTTGCAACGGTTTTATCAAGACAATGAGCTATTTCTTGATAGCAACTGGAACTTCCATTAGCAGTGCCGTGATACGATTAGGACCATGAACGATGTAGTCTTCGGGGCCTTCTTCGCCCCTAAAATCGGTTAATGCCGAGCCCCATGAATCTTGATCTCGCTCAGCCAGACGCTCACTAACTTTCACGTTGTGCTGGCGACTCATGTATTCTTGAATATCAGCTGTGAGATCATCACCTGCAATACGAGATGGAGTTGTTACCAACAATACCACCCAACGAGATCAACTGCACTCAGTACTACCACCACCAATATCAACAATCATAGTTGCCCCTCAGGAGCCTCTACATCGATACCGATACCAATAGCAGCAGCCATTGGCTCGAAAAATTCAGGTAGACATCTCGGCCTTCAGCATGTTCCGCACTATCACGAACGGCACGCAGTTCCACTTCGTACTGCCCGAAGGTACACCAATTACCATTCTTAATGACGGCGAATAGATACGACTACCCAGAGGAACCATTTTAATAAGCCCACGCATCATCTGCTCACAGGCGGTAAAGTCGGCAATTACGCTGTCACGCAGAGGGCGAATCGTACGAATATTATCGTGCGTTTTCTCATACATCATTTTTGCTTTCTGCCCTACCGCAATCATCTTGTCTCAGTGCGACGATCAAGGGCAATAACAGATGGCTCGTCCACTACGATTTTTATCATCACTGATAATAATAGTATTGGCCGTGCCAAGGTCCATTGCTATTTCTGTATAAACGAAAAGAATCCATTTATTAATACTAAAATATTGCTTGTTTTATACGATTTAATTTACGAAAAAGTTGCTTCACTTCAAGTGCAAACCAACCATGAATAGCTGTATCATAATGATTCGCTGACGCCGAAAGCATGCTCAGCAAAGAGTCTACGGTCTTCCAAATCGGTGTTGGCACCCTTCTGCTCAAGATATTAAGCAACAATTCATATTCTGCTTTGCTGAACAATAACCACATCTTTGAAGTTTTTTGCACCTGCACGGATGAGAGAGATTCCTCCAATATCAATTTTCTCGATGATATCGGCATCCGAAGCGCCACAGGCTACCGTCTGTTCAAACGGGTAAAGGTCAACGATGACGAGGTCAATAGCCGGAATTTCATCTGCTTCATCTGTTCCTGATCGTTTTCATTATCGCGGCGAGCCAGTATTCCTCCAAAAACTTTAGGGTGCAAAAGTCTCTAACACGACTCCTAAAATAGAAGGATAAAGTTGTTACATCTTCTACTTTCTGACATTCATAACCAAGCTGACTCAATGAATTGTTGAGTTCCTCCTGTACTTAAGAATTTAACGCCTTCTTGATTGAGTTTGGCAAGTAATGTATCCAAACCATCTTTATGAAAGACAGAAATAAGCGCAGTCTTTTGATTTGTTTTGTTCCAGCCATATTCTGTACCATTATATATTATGACTGCATACGAAAAATAGCGTAACAAGGCTGACTATTTAGGGTTTTTAATATTAAATACAATTGCTTTGAACTGCCTATTTTTTAGGCTACAAAAAGATACTTAATCAGATAATGTTATCGCAAGATCCGTGCACCCAGATGTAAATCGAGGGTATGTTAAAATAGCCCTCCCTATTCTACATGAAATTATCGTGTGATAACAGACGGCTATAATCGTTTGCAAGAATCTTTTCCAATCTCGTCAGCCTCAGGATAAATGGCCAGAATAGTTCCTCTATCATCGATGAGGAAGCCACCACCACCGGAATTATTGAGGCCGTTCTTTCAGCCAGATATGATGTTGGTCGTTGAGTTCCAAAAAGGTTCGGCCAAGGGTATCCGTCTTGCTTTTGCGGCAGCCCATTGTCCCCATTCTCCTCTCTCTCGGGCAATTCCTATCACCTGAAAGCCTCTGTCCTTTATATTCTTCATAAATGGAATAATGGCTTTGGCATGCTCGTCTGCAAGGGCCACACCAGCTTGCCCACAAGTCATGATGAAGATAATCTTGCCTTATAAAGAGACGACAACTTCACGGCATTGCCTCTTTGGCCCCGCACGTTATAATCGATATAAGGCCGGCCCACCTGCAAATCTGGAGGCAGCCACACCATGGGAAGCCTTCTGATGATACGGATGTTCTGGCATATAATCGGAATAATGGTTCAGGAAAATCTCTATGTATCTTTCCTTTATTTTGGGGATCGGCTGAAAGCAATCTTTTGCCAACCTCATGAGGGCGTAAAAACATCTGTTATTTTTAAACCATTCTGCCACCTCTATATAATAATCATCCATCAAAGCTCCATATTCTGTTTTCAGTCTTTTCTGCCCAATTCCGAAAAATATCTCTTGGGGCAAGAGACGCAGCAAACTGTCTCTCTGGGTTCCTTTGAGCGCTTTTTAACTTCTCACGAATCTCATAAACGATTGGTTTTGAAATACAATCCAGCCTTTCCTAAACTATCTCTCAGGGCTTCTATTTTTGCTATTTTTCGGACTATAAAGGGCATAAACAGAATCTTTATAAGTCTGAATATTTTCCATCCTCATCTGATGCTCTTCCCATCCGATTCTATCTTTTAAAGATATCGTTTCCCATGTTACTTGAGGAATGACAACATGAACATTCGCGTTCTCTGCTATAAAGTCCGCGACACGCATGCTCCCCCGTTCAAACTCGCTTAACAGAATAACAATCTCACAACATTTCAGCCTGTTGGTATTCAAGTCATACGCGAATCCTGCTGTTTTTAATGTCAACAGTGATCGTTTCATTTTACTCTGGGATCTGTTCCTTGCTCATATAAATAACCTGCTTCTCGTTCTTATCTTCCACGTCGCCGGTAATATGACAAATGAAAGACTGGGCAGAAGCCATGTAAAAGACAGCCTGTAATAAGGCGACAATGAAAAATCGTTGCTTCATCATTTTCCGATATTTGACATTAAATTAAAAGCATCAATAACTTCACTGATCTCGTGATTTACTATTTTCTTTCTAATTCTTTCTGCAGTTCTTCATCAATAAAGTTATGCTGTACTTCCCGTACATACATTTTCGTCGATCCATAATGATGTACGTTGGTAAAACTCTGATAGCAAATCGTCGGTTGAGCGCATCCATCTGCTGCTCATCTAAACGGAGATGTTCGCCTCGTATCCGTTCTCGGTACTCTTGCAAGCAACGAGTCTACCGGCGAACTATAATCTGTGATATACATCAAAAACTAAATCCGGGTAATTAAACTTGGTGTCTTTCTCCGGCTCCATGTCATCTCATGGCACCTATACAACCACCACACCATGTGGCCTGCAAAAAGTCAATGAGCACCACTTTTTCCCTTATAACGATGCTTCAAATCTTCAAGAACATCACTATATACCACATGCTCGATATCCTTTTGAGCATCTTCTAATTGCTTTGAACAGTCGGTGAAAAATAGGGCAGACGCACATCCGACAAAGCACCAAAAAGGTAGTTCTGCCATATAAATCGATATGACGGGGATAGTCTTGAACAATGCGAAGGTCGTGAAGAAAATCACATAAACTATCACCAGAAATGGCATCCCAATACTTTGAGACAGAACAAGGAGAGTTAGTAAAAATACGCCCGAAAGTTTGTATTTGTAGCAAGTGTCCGGAACATCTCTATCTGTTGGCGACTCATCGGCCTTTCCTCTACATATTTTCCTGGAGAACCGCCTTCTTTCCATGCTGCCAAGAAGTCTTGCATTTGCACATTTCCCCATAAGAAACGTTCGGCATCGAGATCTATAGATAGCGTACAAAATTGTTTAGCGCAAAGCGGGAGACGTTTATCGGTTTCAATTTGGCGCTTCAAAACGATTGCGCCATCTCCATCATCCCATGAGATAGGTTTCTGCAAGAGGGCGGTGAAGCGACAAAGATGTCTCATAAGTCAAATCCCATCCACATCCTTCCTGAAGTGGCATATACCGATGCAGAGCCGTATTAAGATCTGCATATCGTCCTTCAAACCATAGATACGGGATTATGATCTAAAATCATATTCTTCCTTTACGATACATCTTTTTCTGTTGCTCGGCTGTCAACGCATCTGTTTGACTAAGGTTATAGGCCTGCTTTTTCCTTCTTATTTACGAAAGCATTACAGACGTCCTTCTCAGCCTTTCTAAATCAACATATGTGTTTGCCGTTCTCACCCAGGCCATAAATAAAACATTTTTGAATATACATTGCCCAGTCTAAGTGAAGCACGACTTGTTCCATGCTGAAAAACGTATCAAAGCATGACCTTCATTATCGACAAGCCCTCTAAAAATTGTCTGCAAGATTTGGAAATACGCCAAAAACGTTCAGTAGAACATCCGCTGTAGCATCTCTTCTTGGAACTCTCAATTTATGAAATGAATGTGTACAATCGTAGTATCCATTTCGAACGAAGGTTCAGGTAACGAAGCTTGCATATCCATCTGATGCTCTCTCCAAGCTTTAGGGCAGTTTCGTCAAGACCTGCTCCTTGCAAAGTCATTACAATGCAACAAAAGTATATGAAAACAAACAACTTTCTCATATTTAAGATTAGGTTATTAAACGTATGTATAAAAACATTCACCTGCTGCAAAAATACGCCTTTTGAATTATCAACCAATACCCAGAGGGTTTTGCCCCATATATAAAAAGCATAAAACTCTAATCCAGTAGAAATGTTATGAGATTGGCATTAGTATCTGCAGTTTTGTTTTGTACACCTTTACTATATACGCACTATGTATGTAATGATTCGAATTGGACTCAATCATCTTATCTATATAAAGCCTCAAGTTAAAAATGTCAACTTCAGAGTAACAATAAGGTTCAGATAAACTTAAATTGGCAAATATCAATATGATCACGATGCCAATCCCTTAAAAAGAGCGATGAGCCCAATGGTCTGACACACATAGACGCTACCTTATTCTCTTTCAGTACATACATAAAAAGAGAGTTGCGGACAATCCGTAACTCTTCGTTTTTCAATGTAGCGGACGGGCTACACGATCCCCGACCTCCGGATTATGAATCCGACGCTCTAACCAACTGAGTTATCCCGCCATCATTTTCAGCTAATGTTGTTTCGTTGCGAGTGCAAAGGTAATATTTTTAAATGAAACGCACATAAAGAAAATGCAAGTGAAGAGGCGTAAAACGAAAGTATAAAAAGTTAGATAGCGATGCGAAGATAAACCGTTTGCAAAAAGATTGATACAGAGGAACAAGCGGGCAATTTGTCAAATTCTCATTCACTAAAAACGACCTTCCAAAATCGGATCATCTAGCAATTTCTAGAAATAAAATAAGGATAGAAGAATAACATGTAGCTTAAAATTCATGTTAGCTATGCTTTTAGAGAGTCAAAGCTGCGCTTTTACAACTCTCAAAGCTAGTGCTTTTTGCATCGCCAAAGGGCTGCTTTTATCACGCAAAAGCACATACAATGAGCGACAAAACATCGAACAAGAATTTGCCCACAATACAGAAGTGGCTGATTTTCAGCAAAAATACAAACATGCTTAAAATTCGCGTATTTGCGAGACAAAAAAGATTTATTTTGCAGAATAACGCAAGCATTTTGAACCATTTGTAAAGTTATTTCAAAGACACTTCTGCTCCATAGATATTTATGAAACCCATAGCGTGTTGGACAAATCGGTTTATTATAATGATAAGAAACGGTCCTATCGCCCCCATGTAACAGGAACAACTGCTCCGTTGTATCATTTCGGCTACGGGTTGCTTTCACACGATGTTCAGTATCCGCGTCCACGTCTGTCGGCCTCAACCATTGCCATAGGCGACAGCGTCCGTGTCAGCGTGCAGACATAACTAATTGGGAACGATTGACGGAGAAGAAGTCGCGCAACTCTATATACGTGATGACTCACAGCTCGGCTACGCGTCCGGTGAAAGAATTGAAAAAGGTTTTGAGAGAATTGCTTTGAAAAAGCTGGCGAAACCAAGACGGTTTCATTTTCCTCATCACACTCGAATCTTTGGCCTACTACGATGCCCAAAATGAGATATGGAGTAGAGCTGGGAACATTCACCGTCGATGGTAGGATGTTCATCGAAAAAGAAGATTTACAGACCTTGCGCTTGACTCGCAAAATAAAGAGCTTAGTCCCTACGCACAATCTCAAAAGAACAACTACAGCCTTAGCCTCCTCTGGGTTTATAACATCAGCTTCATTGTCACATGATGATACCTAGAGAAGTAAATAGTAGGCAGCCCTTTAACACCAAGACATGAATCCCTGTGTATAAAGGATGCCGACAATGTTCTTCAAAAACTAAAAATAGCAAGTTTCTGATTTTTATACTAATTTTGTAAGCTGATATAAGTGCTACTCGATTGGCAGCATGATCAATGTAAGGCTTTTCATGTTTAGAATTAAGAAATTAGATATATTCATTGCCAAACAGTTTGGGCTACTAGGAACTCTTTATCTGTCAGTTTGTACTGATGATGCAATTCCTCGTGGCGATTTGTTGACGAACTGATTGGCAAGGGCCTGACTTTAGATATCATGGCACAATTCTTCTGGTACATGGGGCTCATGCTCGTACCACAGGCCCTCCCCTCGCCATCCTCCTTTCTTCGCTCATCACTTTTGGAAATCTGGGAGAAAGCAGCGAACTGACGCCGCGATGAAAGCTGCCGGAATTTCTGTTGATGCAGGCCTTTTAGGTCGCTAATCATCATCAGTTCCATCATCTGCGTCGGGTCATTTTACTCCCAAAACAACATTGGACCGGAAGCTAACATAAAAATGGCGCAGCTCTTGCTGTCCATGAAACAGAAAAGCCCGGAACCTCGTAAATACAGAAGGAATTTTTCTGCGATGGTACTTACCCTAGCAATATCTACGTACAGAAAAGAACATCGATACAGGGAAGCTTTTATGGTATCATGATTTATCGCATGACAGGCAGCTACGAAGACCAAGCCATCATCTTGGCTCGATTCGGGTATGCTACAGGCAACGCCGATAAAAAGCACTCATTGTTGCGCCTATGGAATGGCGAATGGTTTGAGAATATGCAATCAGCGGAGTTTGCAATTCCGCGGCTGTGCCCATATAGACGTGAAACCTTCTGCAGCCAAGCATATCCTATTGGACTACGATGGTGATCAACATGACGGACGCTAATTTTTATCGAATAACGCACGTGGAAAAAGTTTAGGACAGATTACTCGATGCAATAGACTCGCTGAACCAAAAACTATGATAGTATTGGCAGAGTTTATTACGCAGATGCCTCAAACTACTTATTTGCACAACGGTATTTGTCGTAAAAAGACTCTGCAAGAGCCATCCATATTGCTGAAACAAAAATACGATATAGATTCCTTTATAGCAAAATTGCCTTTTAGGAGAACGTCAACAGGTTTTATCGTCAGCACAATCACGGGTGCGCCCAGGCCACGCAGGATTTGGACTTCAAGAGCATGATTACCGCTGACGGAGACCAACTCATCAGACAATATAAAATAGAAGCCATTAACAAGTTTGTTATGGCATTGTCGTGTCTGATCTTTTTCTTTATCGGTGCCCCATTGGGAGCCATCATCCGTAAAGGCGGTTTAAGTATACCGGTCATTATTTCGGTATTGGTCTTTATTATTTTTCTATATCACTCGACAACACTGGTTTCAGAATGGCCAGAGGAGGCATGTGGGCTGTCTGGTTTGAAAAGGACTGGCAACGGCCGTATTGGCTATCGATAGCAGTCTTTGTAACCTATAAAAGCTTCTAATGATTCCATGGTATTCAATTTTTGACTTGTACAAGGAATTCTTCAGAAAACTATTAGGACTCCGATTAAAACGTCAAGCATATTCGGCAAAGAAGTGATTATCCAGAATCCGGACTATCTGCATGACAAGGAACAATTGCGTTGAATCAGCGAAGACGTGACGACCTACTCCACACAGCCACAGGCTCATGAGAATGCCTAATATAATAAAGGTGTTCTTCAAATATCACCCTGATCACGAAATTGAAAGAATATCGATATTCTGGAAAACATGATTGAAGACTTTGAACAATACGAAAGACAAAGCCATACTGACGTATTTGAACCAGTATCCTGTCGTTTCGGTTAGAAAGCACATATATACCAGAGCCTTTTGAAAGAAGATGGATGAACATACTATCGTTCCTGTATCATTTCCGGTTGGCCTGACACTTTACTTCCGCATGTGGATATTCAGAATAAGACTACTGCGTGACTTGCGCGCTAAATCAAACAGACAAATAATTATATCATTAATAGAATCGAAAAATATAAACAAATAAATCAATATGGGAAAACTTCAGACTTAGTAGCATTGAAGATGCGTTAAAAGACTTCAAGGAAGGCAAATCTCGTTATCGTTGTTGACGATGAAGACCGTGAAAATGAAGGTGACCTGATTATTGCCGCAGAAAAATAACCGCAGAAAAAGTCAACTTCATGTTGAAAAACGCGTGGTGTTCTATGTGCCCCCATCACATTATCAAGATGTGAGGAACTGGATTTGCCCTCGCCAAGTTTCGGACAACACTTCTGTACTCAGCACCCTTTACCATAACCATAGATAAACTTGAGGTTGCTCTACCGGTGTTTCTGCACGACAGAGCTGAAACCATCAAAGCCCTGGTCATCCCATCCCGGATTCAGTGTTCACACCCAGAGGAAGATTAAAGACCAGACCCAAAGAATGCATGGTCAATATCCACTTAGGATTCAAATCAGACGAAAGGGATTACGGATGTGGCGCACAAATGCTTACGACAACTGGGCATTCAAAATGAGAGACTAATGACCAATAATCCCAGCAAACGAGTTGGCCTTGAGGCCCATGGGCTGGAAATCGCAGAGAATGTGCTGATTGAAATTGGCTCCCCTCAACAAGGCTGTAAATGAAAGGTATCCCAAGACGAAAAGAGATCGAATGACATACCTTTGCATTTATAAAGATAAAGATGTCCGCCTGTAAACCAACTACCTGGCGGACTTCTTTTATGTCTCTGTGCATCTTTTAGAACATTTGTAACAAAACAAGAAAATAACCAACAAATCTTCGGTTTAAAGTAGTTTTGTATTACTTTTGCACATATACATAAAATAACAACATTCATTATGGCAAAATTATCCAGCTGTTTGGAACAGACTTCCGTTCTTCAGCCACACTTGCGATGTCCTTTAAAAAGCAGCGAGATGAAAGCTTTTTTCTCAAGGAATTGATGTCATAAATTTAAGCGTAGGAGAACCCGACTTTAATACTCCTGAGCATATCAAGGCTGCCGCTAAAGATGCGCAGACCATAATTTTTCGAAATAGCCTGCCAGTTCTGGCTACTCAGACCGCAGAGAAGCGATTGTAGTAAAATTGAAGAAGGAAATGGCCTCAATCTATACAGAAATGAAATTTTGGTCAGCAATGGCGCTTAAACAAAGTGTTTGCAATACAGTGATGGCATTAGTAGACGAAGGAGAAGAGGTCATCATTCCAACGCTCCATTGGGTGAGCTTATCCGCAAATGGTAAAATTGGCAGGAGGTACAACGGCTTATATTAAGGCCAGATACGAGCAGAATTTCAAAAATAACCCCGAAATAACTCCGAAGCAGCCATTAGTCCTAAGACACGAATGCTCATCCTCTGTTCGCCAAGCAACCCTACTGGCAGTGTTTATTCACAGGAAGAATCCAGCCAGCTGGCAGTCATCAAAAGACATGACGATTGTACGTTTTGGCTGATGAAACTACGAGCATATCAACTTATACAGGAAGCATCATAGCATAGCAACTGTAGAAGGGATGAAAGACAGATGCATAATTGGTTGTCAACGGAGTATCAAAGGCCTATGCCATGACAGGATGGAATAGGCTATATCGCCGCGCCAGAATGGATTGTAAAAGGCTGTATTAAGCTTCAAGGGCAATACACAAGCGGGCCCATGCTCTATCAAAAAGCTGCTCTAGCCGCCTATATCCAAGATCAAAATGCGTGAAATAGCCTTGAGACGCAGACGAAATCTAATTTATGAATCAACCAAAGATATTCCGGATTGGAGGTCAACAAACCAGAAGGTGCATTCTACTTATTTCCAAAATGTAGTAGTGGAAAGAGTGTTCGTGGGCGGGCCTATCACCACATCAGCAGATCTGCGCCTTTACTTGCTAGAAAGGAAGCCCACGCAGCAACCAAAGTTAGCGGTGATGCTTTTGGTGACGCAGAACGTTTGCCAGAATGAGTTATGCCACAAGCGACGAGTAGAATACTGAGGTTTATGCAGCCGAAATCAAGAAAAGCTTTTATTCCAGACTAAATTAGGCTTACATCGTGGTATTGCGAATAGACCTAAGCCAAAAGAATATAGACATTTAGTCGTTAAAACTTCTTTAATTACTAACGAAGTTATCCATAAATTAATATCTTTGCCAAACAAAAGCATGGCCAATCAAAGCGGCAATAACGCAAAACTTTAATAATAAGATTTTATAATAACTTAAATTTATCAATAACTAAAATTAATTTTAAATTATGGCAACAACAACAGCAGCCCCCAAAAAGAAGTCTCAGGGCTTTCCAAGGCGTAAGAGATGCGTCTATCATCATCGTACTTGCACTTTATCGTAGGACGGCATTCTACAATTCCCTTCCTCGGTGACCCAGCTTAACTTTGCTACTGAGCGATCGTGAAGGACATCCATTAAATATGTTAGGTACCGTTTACAAAGGTGGATGTGGGTTGTACCTATCATCCTTGGTTTGCTTTGTACTGTGAATCGCACGTGCCGTAGAGCGTACACTTGCTATCAGAGCTTGTTCCGGTACAGGTAACGTTACTAAATTTATCATGTCAGTGCCATTGAGGCTGCCGCTCAAGGCTGGCGGACATCGCTGGCAAGGCAGAAGAGCTTTCTTTGCAAACAAGCAGAGGTTCCTGTAGCTACTGTTGTTCTTGCCGGACCCCAAGAGCTAAGCAAGGAAATGGAAAATGCATCTATGGGGTTTGAAGGGAAAAGTAAAAGGTCTCTACCATCCAGAATGCTCACGAAGAGGCTACCGCGCTTGCAAAATGCCTAAGCAATGACGATGAACCTTCCTATCATCGCTACTATCGTAACACTTCTGGTACACACTTACCGCCTCTCGGTACGTGCTTGGTAAAGTGATCTCGCTCCATTTGCAGCCCTGGCTGCCGTGTGGTGGTGCTGACTCTATGGCCCTCTACTGGTGGTATTTCTGAGGCCCTTGTTAACACCGGCATCAGGGTATTGTTTACATTTCTGGGTCTCGTAGTTTCACACTACTTTCACCCAACAAGATTGATGTTTACTGCGCAATGGATGAAATTGGTTACACCATCGCACATACATTCGAAGACAAGACCTCAGAAGCTTAATTTTAGCTAACCTTTTAAAAAGTTATTCAGATATGGGTAAGTTAAAAATTAAGAAAAGTGGACGTTTGATCGACACGACCTCATGTCGGACGTATTTGTGTATTTCTTTGCTTTACATTCTTTTATGCTGACGCATCAACATTTGTAAAAGAATGAGCCTAAAAGTAAACCAGCCTTCGTCTGCATCGGAGATTAAAGTGCCTGAGGAACGATCGTGCTGAACACACTTTGTCGATGCAAAGAAGAGCAAGCGTGAGCCCATGAGTATGACAATCAGAATCGACATGCTGGCGTTGATCTGCAAGGAATGAACTGAAACTGGCAATCTCGGACTGAATGCCACTGAGATGAAGAAATTTCAGACAGATCCGCTTTGGGGAATTCGTATGACCAGCCTCAAAGGTTGCCTTTAACCTGCTTACAGGAAAAGATGACAGAGGTCAGTACTGGTAACGAAGCAGGTGTACCGCTTGACTCTATCGATGGTGGCAGAGCGAGTTTCAACTTTGGGTAACAGAAGCTCTGAAAGTCAACGATGACATCAAGATTGCTATTAAAGCAGATGCAACAACACCATACCAGCGTATTAAAAAGGTGATGTCTGAACTTCAAGATATGAATCAGAACCGTTACTATCTCATCACTTCATTAAAGACAGGGGAGGATAAATAAGTATGTCAGCAGAAGTAGCAAGCAATTCAAAAGGCGGCGGAAAGCAGAAGAAAATCAACGTTCGCGTTGACTTTTACGCCGATGGTAGATATGATGATGCTTCTTATCCGTTCTTCATGCTCTGTACCTCTCTGGCTGCTTCGCAGACAATGGAATTGAGTATGCCTAGTAACGATAAGAATCTCCAAAACGAGAACCGATCAGTGACCAAAGCATCTTATACGATCATCGTCTATGTAGGTGGAAACGATAAGATATTCTATGTATCAGGACTTCCTAAATACGACGATCCGACATGTCTCAAGGAGACTACTTGGGGCAAGAACGGTATTCGTAAGGTGTTCATGACACATGTAACAGAGGATAAATACAGCCTGTCATTGCAAGTAATGAAGGCCAAAAGCCGAACTTGACACAAAGAAAGACCAATTACCAGATTCTATCTACAGTAAGGAACTTTCAAAAATCAAGGCTGGTGAAATTAATGGCTGAAAAGATACAGATGACGATGACCATTATCATCAAGGCTACTGATAAGGCCACGTATAAGAATGTAATTGACGCTCTCGATGAGATGCAGATTTGCAGCGTAGGTAAATATGTTCTTGATAAGATTAACGAAGACGATGCTAAGCCTTGAAGGCCAAGGTGTCGAATAATCTTTAAAGAACAAAGTATTAACTATTAAAGTGAGAAACAAATGTCAAAAATCGATTTGATATCTGTGAGTGGACATGACATCGTCTTTACGGGCCGCAACCAGTCTTACGGTGCCTAAGCTAAGAAAAGGTACAGGTAAGAGAAATGTTATCTCTACATAGCTGTAATCGCATTGGCTGTGCTATGCCAGATTGGTCTTACGATTAGAAAGCCGCTGATGCAGAAGCAGCAAGACGAGCAGCTATGACTAGGCTGCAGAATTGTCTCAGCTAGAACAGCCTAAGAAAAAGGCTGAAGTGAAGCAGAAACAAATCAAGGTTGAGCCAGAGAGAGAGAGCAGGTTAAGAGTTCTATCAAGTTTACAGCCCCAGTGATTAAGAAAGACTCTGAGGTTAAAACCAGAGGACGAACTCAAGACCCAAGATCAGCTTATGGAAACAAAGACCGCCATCGGTTCTTTCTGATGTCAAAAGGTAACGATGACGCCAACGGAGAAGTGCTAAAGGCCAAGGAAGCGAATTGCCCAGCCAGAGCCTCCAAAGGTAGAAGAAAACCAAGGTGTTTGACGTTGCAGAGCAAAATGCCGTCATTCCCCGGCGGTCCTGCAGCATTGATGACCTACCTTAGCCAAAATACAAAGTATCCTGTTGTTGCACAGGAGAATGGGTGTTCAAGGCCGTCGTAGTTTCATTCGTTGTGGAGAACTGATGGTTCTATCACAGACGTACGCGTTGTACGCTCGGCAGACCCTTCACTGACAAAGAAGCTACCCGCGTGGTAAAGAGCATGCCTAATTGGATTCCTGGTAAACAGAATGGTTCTACAGTACGTGTGAAAATAGCTAAAATCACCAGTATCATTCAAACTACAGTAAAAATAAGCTAAATGAAAAAGAACTATCTTGCACATTTGTAGGATTAGCATTATTTGCCAGCTTGGTTTCTTGCACAGACAAGAAGCCAAAAGATGGCAGAACAGATACTTATTCGTCAGGAGCGATGTTATTCGCTTCTGACGAAAGTTTTAGTCCCTGTTATCGAAGAGAACGCGAACTCTTCGAGTTTACTTATCCTCACAGGCCAAGATAACTCCCATTTATACTAACGAATCAGAAGCCATTAACAAGTTGCTGTCTGGTAAAGTATTTATGGCGATCACTTCGCGAGATTTTAAGCCGTCGGAACTACAGAATCTGAAAGATCGACAACAGTTTCCGCGTTCCATCAAGTTCGCTTTACGACGGACTCTGCCTCACTAGAGAATAACCCTCAACGTTGATTCATGCATCACCGTTAATGATATAAAGCGTATTCTTCGTGGTGAAGTTACCCACTGGAATCAAAATTTATCCGAAATCCAAATTGGGAGAAATCACCGTGGTTTTCGATAACTAAAATCATCTTCTGTCCATTTTGCAGAAGACTCTATTTTGGGTGGAAAACCCATCACCAACCCCCATGTTGTAGCAGTCAAGCAAACGGCAGAAGTCATCAATTATGTAGAACAAAACAAGGGAGCCATCGGTATAATAGGAAGCAATTGGCTAAACGACAAGAGAGATTCGACCAACTTGATGTTCAAAAAGAATATCAGAACCCATGGCTGTCACCCTCTCTTCCCAAAGCAAACGTAGCCACTAGTTGGAAGCCTTACCAATATTATTTTCTATAATGGAAAACTATCCACTAGTCCGTACCTTTATACATCCTCCTTAATGATACGCACATGGGATTACCCCACAGGCTTCTCGGAATTTTTATCATATCACAAGATAAAGGGCAACGAATAGTACTCCGTTCCGTCTTCTGCCTGCTTATGGTAACTTAACAATACTGCACGTTCACATCACGGAATAAGTTGCACCCAAAAATTTTAAGCAGCATTTCTATAAATCCAAACCCAAAGTGGTGTGTAGCCAAGAAAATAATGAGTCACTAATTCACTTAACATTAACTTAAAACAAATAAAGACCTATGAGAGTAATCAAACATCTTATGATTGGTGCTTTTCATGTTGGGCTTCGCAGTCCCCACGATCGCCACAGAATGAAGACAAGGCCACTATTGACCAAGTAAACAAAAATTATCAAGTCTAAAATCACCGGACGCGGGCAAATCAGATTGAGGAGATTTACAAGAAGAATAAAAAAGAATCCTGCTGTCTTAACCGCTATCGGCTGAGCATATCTTGATGTAAAAGATACGGCTAATGCCAGTAAAGTTCATCCAGTTTGCCATGGAAAAAGGCAAACAATATGGCCCTGCATACATCTTAGCTGGTGATCTCGAAGTTATTAAAGATAATGGCGGCGCAGCTTTCTGCATGGTACGCGAGCAAGCAACTTACTTCGATCCTAAGAATCCAGAAGGTTACCGCAAAATACGCGCAAATTAACAGCAAGACATCTCCTTCGGCTTTGTCGTAAAATTGGAAGAGCTACGCAGACAACGCCCTGACTATCCGGTAGACGTAATCTCTGCACAGATTTGCGACCAAAAGCCGGTAATATCAAGAAAGCTATCGAATACTACGCAAAAGTTGACAGAAACAAACTTGAAGACAATGATTTAGTTAGCTACGCGCTTGACTACTTCCTGCTCGGAGAATTTGACAAGAGTCTTGAACTATCACAATATGGTAACCAAAGTTCCTCGCAATCCTGCACTGAACAGATTGTCTCTCTTTAATCTTACCAACTTGAAGAAATACCGAAGCTCTTTCTTATGCGGACAAGCTGTTCAATCAGAGTGATTCTACCAAGATTACACAGAGCGACTACTCTCTATTATGGCTATGCTTACATGGGCAACAAAGAATATCAAAAAGCCATTGATATAGTTCAAACTCCAGAGTCTGCCAACAATGAAAACAATGCATCAGAGACAAGAGTGACGCTTTGAAAAATATCGCTTCATGCTATTCAGAGATGGGTGATATCAACAAAAGCCGCAGAAACATTTGACTAGTATCTGAAGAGCCTGAAGACCATCAATGCCACAGATTACAATGAATTGGCTAAAATGTGGATGAATCCAGGGCAGAAAGAACAACTGGCGACGCACAGAAAAGAAGTATACGCAAAGGCAGACGCGGGTCTATGCAGACATGGCTGAGAAATTCCTAAGTGCAGCAGAGACTTTGCAACCTATTACAGAGCCCACATCGGATTTTGCACTGGACCCCGAAACAAAGTTAGGTACAGCCAAGCCACATTATGAAAAACTGATTGAAATCATTAAGAGCCCACACTGAGAAAGGCGATTATGACGACAACAGATTGATAGAAAGCCTATCAGTATTTGGTTATTACTATACGTTGCAGAAAGATAAAGCTAAAGCCAACTCTTACTGGAACGCAATTCTCGAGATTGATCCGAAAACGCGACAGCCAAAGCTGCGTTAGGCAAGAAATAACAAGATACATACATAACTAAAACGGAGGGTGTGTCAAAACTCCCATTTTAATAAACATGAGCTTATAAATTGAAACTTTGCTTGCTTGTTTAAAGAAGATAAAAGAGCCATATCACCACTGAATACCGAGTTTGATATGGCTCTTTATTTGAAAAGTTACAAATAGTAACTTTGGTCTGTCTTTTATTTTAGTTTTGACACACCCTCTTTCTGTCTAACAACAAAACCCCTTCAAGCAAGAAAAGTTCAATGTTGACTTTTTGTTGCGTTTAATCGTATTAGAATTGTAACGTCATTCAAAAATAACCATGCAACAAGTTCATCCAAGTATCGTTCAACGCTGCTGTCAAGGCGACAAAGAAGCCTTCAGCTGCGCTGGTCGAGCAATGAAGAATGGTATTCTCGCTCACACTCAAGCTACTTTGCGACGAAGACGTAGTTTAGTGCACTGAGGAAACCTTTATCCGTATATGGGTTGAATATAAATGATTATCAAGAACAGCGAACCTCGCTTCTCCACATGGATACATTCCATCGCAACGCATATCTGCTTGGATCGGTTGGAAACACGACGGCAGGTGCCGATGCCCGAAGATGAAAGAGCATTACTGACTTACCTTGCCAACAAAAACCCAACTCCCAATTAGAGAATAAAGAGTGGATTTCCATTGTCAAGACACTGGCCGAAGGATTAAGCGAAAAACAAATGACTCGTCTTTACGCTTTCACATCTCGAAGGGTTAGATTCTGGTGAGATTGAGCAAAGTAACAGGGTTAGACGCGAAGCAAATTAAAAGCAATCTTTATGTTGCACGACAGCATATCAGAGAACGACTAAAAACGATTGGGTTAGTGAATCCAAATGAATAAACTTTTCAATCGCTTACAAAAACGAGCCGTACAAAGTCCCCAAGGATTTTACAACCTTAATCATGGACAGGCTTCCCCGACCGGCAAAAACATGAAACCCTCACAGAAGCAGAAGACACCCTCTTGGCTCATAGCCTTGAGAATCGTAACACCTCGGCTGCGATATTCTGCATCGTGCTTGGCATATCATGCTACCAGGGCAGTGCTCCTGTAACATCTCTGACTGAAAACAGAACCGCATATACCTACGAAAAATACCTTGATATTGTGCGCGCAAGTTTCAAAAAGCAAAAATAACCTCAGTTACACCTCTATAAAAACCATGCTCAATGAAAACCATTAAGTTATATCTCCGGCTCCTTGCAGGCATTATTCCTCATCGCCTCTGGAAACTCAGCAAGTTAAAAATGAGAACCACCATCATCACGGACGGCACGTGCGTGCGTGAAGTGAGTTATGAAAATAAAATGACCAAAGCCAAAAGAGATAGTCTTTGGAAAGGTAATCAACCGCACTGGTCTTATCCCATCCCGGATTTTCTATGCGTCGACTCGTTGAAAGATTTTGTCAGACAGATATCAGTAGGCGACACCGTTATTACCCGCTTTCGTCCAAGAATACGGCTCGGTAGAGGAAAATGAGTGCCCACACGCCGCTACGTTTGGGAAGCGTTCCACTGAAGTCCGTTGCCCATTTGGAAAAGCATTTCATTTCTTCTATACGGAATACGTTTTTCTTGAAACTTTCTAAGAGCCTCAAGAGACAAAACACCTTATCCAACTGGAAAAGTATGCTGACCCAAAAGACCATCTCAATATTGGTTCACTGGTGAGCCCAAACCTTCCTCAAAGGACGAATGGCGCGGAAGCCTCTTCAAAAACTCAAAGAAATAGAACCGCTTTGTCACCAACTGGATCAATGACAACATCGCTTCCGTTGCGTTTAATTTCATTGCTCAAAACTATGACTCCATCGTTAATCCTCCCTATCCAAAAGAAGAGTTTCTTTTCTCGAAAAGACTTTCCCCATCAAATTCTACATCAACAAAGGCGAAGAGCGCTTCATAACCACAGACAAGACTTTCGCGTCGTTCTTCTCCATTCCGAGGCGTATGCTCCTTTCTTCGACGAAGATTCGCCACTTGGCGCCGCGATTGAGCAAACTCATCAGTAGAGCAAACACAGCCCCTTCACCCTGAATATCCCTTACACGCTTAAAATGCCTGAACCATGTGGCGCTACCGGTGGCGCATATATAACCAACAACATAATCACGTTCTATCTTACAGGTGAGCGGACTTATTCCGTGCAAGACTCATACGCTTACGGCCACCTCTCTCGCTAACGAGATCATCTGGGCCTACATGCTGACAGCCCTCGTCATTCTGTTGGCCATCGGCAGTTTTTGGCTGAAACGGAAAGCTTAATTTATCAGAATCATCAACTATAAAGTATGAAAAGATTTTTGCACAACATTTCTACTGCTATTCCAGCTAAGTTTAACAGCCAAAGAAGCGGTAACCATCTCCGTTGAGGAGGAATGTAGAACTCATGAGTACTTGCCAGAACCTCCGGATTCCGTGAATATAATATGAGCTGAGCGTATACAATATTGCATAGATGTCGACAAATGGTTTGGTCAATACACAAACCATCCTGCCGTTGCCTATATGCAACAACTCCGCAAAAACTATGGCATTTCCTATGACGCAGTCGCGTCGATGGCAATCTCACTTGAATGCGCTCATGGAAAGGTCAGCCTATCCCTATCGGAAAAGAACCTTCTGACAAACGCTGGGGAAAACGTTTCTTTAGACACATTTTGTCAAGCTGAACAGTTTTTATAACGACACTCACTTCATGACTTTTATCTCCGGCACATAGAGCTGTATAATCGCACGGTAGCCAAAAGTCAAGCAAGACGTATTGGCAGACTTCGATAAAGCATGGTATGACCGCTTCTATGGCAAAAAGATTAAAACAACTTTCCACGTCATCATGGGAATGACGAATGGTGGTGGCAACTATGGTCCAACACGTCAGCTGAAAGGGAGAGCAAGAAGAGCCCTTTGCGATCATGGGATACCTGTTGATAAAAAGGAGAATTCAATCCGGCATGGGGTTCAAGCTTACACTGATCCATGAATTCAACCATTCGTTCATCAGACTGTGCAAATTAGACTCGCCAAAACACGCCATATCGGCTTTTGGAACTCTGAATTTAAGTCTACCCTATGATGGCACTGGCTCATACCAACGGAGAAACGGTATTGAGGAATCAATCGTAAGAGCTGCCGTCATCTTATATATGATGCAACACAACGCAGACAAGAAAGCGCTTACGGACGAAATGCTGACCAGATTCAGAGAGACTCAAATGGATGCCCGAACTGGTGATGGCCCTACTAGAAGCTGAACAGCAACTGCAAACAATACAAAACCTTTGATGATTTTTATACCAAGGTGTTTTGGAAATATTGCAAACTATATTGATAAGGAAAAGGCAAGAATCCAACAAGCATTGATTAAGCCACAAAACTACCATAGACAAAAGGGAAAAGGAATAGGGCAAGAAAAGACATTACCCAATACAATACTTTGACAGAGTTTTTACGCTACGACAGAAACCAAAAGATAACGTAAAGTTGCACGTAGTACTGACTCTCATCAACAAAAAGACAACGAATTTGTACGTAATACTTGACTCTGCCTAACAATATTTCTATGAAATAATCTTACACCCTCTTAAAAGTGCTATTATTTCAAAAGTCTGTATGATAAATAGAAATACCGCGTGGTTTGTTATTTTACTCATCTATCAACTTACTTACAGGCTTTCAGGCTAGTATCAAGCCTCCATAACACTGTAAAGCGTGCTATTGATTTCATCACAGCTGCCCTTTAGCATGTGCCTCATAGTGCTGCTTTGTCGCAAAAGCAGTGCTTTGAGCCGGTGTAAAGCTACGCTCTGAGGCGCGAATGCTTAACTCATCAAGTATTTACAACCGCTTTCGCACGATTCAAAAAGGGAGACTTTTGCACTTTTCTAATGCTAAAAGGTGGACGTAATTTCGGTCGCTCTCGTGATAAAAACTTACAGCATTTCTCTCAGACCATGCCATTAGGATTGTCACAAATAGTCCAAATTAAGTGCACCAGATCACCTACATTGGCTAGACTTTACCGCATCTTATTCCTTGAGCCAGGCGTCAAAAGGTCGCTGCAACTTTTCTACTGTGGGACTCCTTTTACGTCCGGCATTAGTTACAACCAAGCCATTCATAACGAAGAGATTTAACGTGCAGAAACTTTAGATCGTACAGAGGCTCGGTATTTCTGCAAATACTACCGAAAAGCAGGCCTCTTGAAAATATTTTAAACGCGTTTTGTCTGAATATTTAACGGAGTACACTCACAAGATACTGCTGGGTACTCCAGGAAGAGGTCGGGATTAGTAATTCGCAAGGTAGGCCTGCTTATTACCATCGCGTGTCAGTGTGTAACTGCTTGATTTGATGCCAGTCAGAATCTTGCAGACTGAGAGAGACTGATAACTTTGGCCTACCTGAATGTCTATGGTATAGCTCTTATTGAAAGAAGACTGCAAACAACTTGCCATCTCTACAGTATTGATTCTTCAACTCCTTTCTTCGTACCACGCACCACGCGGTATTCAGTTGCTTGTCTCGCATGAGCCGATTGCTCTGGCTTTCGGCGCTGCTTTTCAAGGCCGCAAGACCTGACACGTCGGTGTTCAGATTAAGCTGACATGGTTTCGTCCAATCGGTAATATGGATGTCCTTAGCGTCGAGTTCGCCACGAAGCTGTTGCAGTTGCGCATCTTTCTCATTTAGCTGCTTAACGGAGTTTCGATGGTTGCTTTTGAAACTGTTCTCCGGTGATGCTGCGCTTTCGATTGCGTTGCTCTGAAAGTTTGTGCAATCACCTCACTGATTGCGCTTACATCGCGTTGAGACAAACTTAATATTCTCTGATTTAGTGCTAGACTTGTTGAGCGCCTCACCGTCTTCACAATCGCCCATGCGAGTTTTTCGTTTGCTACTCGTTGAAACCTTCCTGTATTCCGCATTGATGATTCCTACTCGTTAATTTCTGTGCTCTTCTGATCAAGGATTTTCTGCAGGAACGTGCGCAGAGTCATTATCAGTGCTGGGTACTCACCTTTCTCTGCTATCAACTCACTATAAATGAGGAGCAGTGCTGGCACCACCCATCATTACGTAAATCAATAATCATATCATGTAATCTCGATTTTATAGTTTTTATTCTTTTTATAATCAGCTCCCCTGCGATAGGATAGCCACCGATTTCTCCTCGTGGTTCAGTCTCTAAAATGCTCTCTATTATCTTTGAAGGGTGCTCTGATGTGCGTCTTCGTGCACCTTTGATATTCACCACGGCTGCCACCCTTACTGGTCTATCCGCGCCAGTGCATTCGCGCACCGTTGCAAAAGGTCTTCAGCAATCGGTAAGGCGATCTCGTAGAAAATCATCGTACGCTGCTCTTCCGCCGCCAGTTGCCTGTAACATTGTCTGCCGGGCCTTTCTTTGGAGGTAGAAAACCTTCGTGCAGAAGCGGTCGCGTGGCAATCCCAGTAGGGAAACGATAGCCGGAATGCAGGCGTGGTGTCCGCAAAAAGTGCGGACAACGCTATACCTGTTTCTCGATGCTCGCGGCCGCGTAAGAAGCCCGGATCGCTTATTCCCGGCGTGCCCGCATCACTGATCAGCGCTGGCGGTTTGTCTTTGAGTCGTCTCACGATACCGGCTGTGCCCGTCCGCCATGTTCACATGTGTAGGTGCGAGACTGTGGTTTTTGATATCAAAATGCTTCGCGAATCTCGAAGTACGTGTATCCTCTGCCAGGAACCGGGTCCGCTTCTTTTCAGAATACGGATGGCTCGCATCGTCGGCGGTCTTCCATATTTCCGACCGGTAGGTATGATATATAGTACCCATATGATAGCGGGAAAGATAGTTACAAATAAAAACATTCCAAAAAAAAGTGGACATTTCTTTGCAATTTTTAAATCCATTCGTATTTTGTAAATCATATTGTAAGAATAAGATAACCTCAGTACGGATACGATAAATGAACATTGCTGGCGAAGCTCATCGTCCGGGAAGAAGAAGTTGTTTGTGGTTCCAGCGTTTTCAGAAAGACAGAAGAACTTGGCTAAGACGTGAAGAAATGAGCGAAGTTTGTACGGCAATCCAAGGTTGCTATTCCCCAAGCCGGCCATTGATACGCGTTATTCGGAAGAAGATGTTGTAAAGCTACGATAAAAATCTATGCCTTCTACTCCTATTGATCTCATCGGCAAGTATCGGTTGCCATCTTCTGTGGCATAGACGTTGTCGGTATAGACGAAGTTTCAGTTTCTGACGTGACGGCTTGATAAGCATGCAATGACTTGGCCAATCGGCATATGGGCCACACGTACGCCTGATATGTAATTATAAAGGCATACCTTTTGGCCTGATGCCCGGATTATGCCATTGCCATTAGTTGACCAAGGTGCATGCCATCTGTGCTGGCGTGGCAATCTGGCCTATGGAGCTAAATTGCTCATAGCCGATGATAAGTTGAGCTAAGAGCAAGTCGAATATGAGCCATTGCAGAGAATGTTATCAAAAAGCTTGAAGGAGATGGTGAACTGCTGAAAACAGGAAATCACCTTTGGGATAAATTCCATCCGATGGGCTGCAGAGGACCCTTGTCGTGGTTATCCTTTGTTAGTCAACTACCGGCAAATGTTCTTTTCCCGCTGTTTTCGTTACTTGCTATTGGCTTCATCTGCATCCTGCTGTCAAGTTCATTCAATCTAAGCGGCGGCAGGATTCGCGCCATTGCCATCGTCATAGCTATGCTTATGGTGCCGTCATTGTGACCTATTACCCATCTGACGGTTCCACTGACAGATTGAACAGCTCTGACAAACTGGGAACATAATGGCAACAGTGGGTTTCACCACTACGCATACGAACGACAACACATGGGCACAACTTCTAAAATGGATCCAACTCACTGGTGGGTTGAGGTAGAGCGTTTTTTCAAGAGGACTCTGCTGACGCCGTGAAAATGACCGCGTTGAAAGTATTCTCTTTGTTGTATTAGACTGCAGTGTTATCATGAGTATCATAGCCTTATGATAACCCTACTTCATATGTTCTTTATCCCGCTCTGATTGCGAAGTTCCTGCTCAGCAAATTGGATCTGTATTTTCCCAAGAAACAGACCTTTCTGGAATGAATTGATATAAAGTGTGGAGTGAGCTCAACTATATCGTGCAGGTAAGGTAGCCTTTGTATGGGTATCATGTTCTGTAGGCTGGCTTTACAATCATTGATTTTCCAATGGCCATTGGCTTGGGGTATTTTGATTGGAATTCTTTTGATTCTTGTGCCCATTTCCATATTTCTGCGCTTATCCAAATCCGCGTTTCTCGCTGACAAGAACAAAGTAGCCGATACCGGATAAACTTCTGGTGTATATTCGCATGCTGGTATTCCTGTATTGCAGGTCATTACGGATTTTGTAGATGCCAAAAGATTGGTGGGCAGTTGCTGTACGAATCCTGCCATCTTGCTGTTGAGTCTTTCCGTTTGGGGTTATGTTGTTT